>Ga0207648_10004615_pt1 | contig 14121 bp, 7 predicted proteins | sample KBSMisM32_FD_184310 | JGI IMG/M metagenome (GOLD analysis project Ga0207648, IMG submission 184310) | Miscanthus rhizosphere microbial communities from Kellogg Biological Station, Michigan, USA - KBS Miscanthus M3-2 (SPAdes) (version 2) | ecosystem: Host-associated > Plants > Roots > Rhizosphere...
CGGCGACACGGCGACGCCGGACGCCACCTGGACGGTGTTCCGCGCGGTGACGCCGGGCGATTCGATTGCGTCGTTCGCGCGCTACGCGCAGTACCGCGTGCGGCTCGCGACGAGCGACCCGGCCGCCACGCCGGCCATCAAGGAGATCGCCCTGGCCTACCTGAAGTAAGGCGCGCCAGCGGTGGAAAGAAGTCGCCCCGGAAGCAGACTGGTTCCGGTGCGATAACAGTAAGTGATTGTAAATACGCCGTTTAGTTGATGGCAGCTAGTTCGCAATTAAGGCGACTGTGCACTCGGTATAAACCCAGACTCCGCTCCAGTAGCAGGAGTCAGCAGAACCCAAGGGAGAACAGGACCATGCGGAACCTTCGTCAGCGCTTCGGCGGATTCATCGTGGCGGGCATTCTGGCCGCCGTCCTCGGCACCACCACCACGCCGGCGTTTGCCGAGATCGGCCAGATGGGCGGCAACGGCAAGAACACCTGCGCGTTCGTGCTCGGGATGCTCTTCAAGGTTCCCGCGGATTCGGGCGCGGCGGCCGTGTTCAAGGCGCTCTACATCGCCTACGACTGCGACTAATCGGTCGCGACCCCTGGGATTCGGCGCTTCGCGTCGCATCGCGCGAGCGCCGGGTCCAGCCTCCATCACTTCTAGTACATTTGGATCGTGCTGCAGCTCCTGAAGAAACCGGACCCTGACAGCGGCGGCAAGATCCTCGAGTGGCTGGGCTCGGACGAGGACCACGCGTTCGAGCGCATCCGCTGCCCGGCGTGCGGCTGGCAGCCCGCACCGAGCGATCGGTGGTGCTGCTCGGCCGACGACACGCCCGAGCCGCCGTTCACGTGGTGCGGCACCGTCTGGAATACGTTCTCGACGCGAGGCCGCTGTCCCGGCTGCCAGCACCAGTGGCAATGGACGTCGTGCCTCCACTGCCATCAGTGGTCCCCGCACGAGGACTGGTACGAGTGCGACTGAGGGCCCCGATCCTGGATCCTCGAATCTCGGATCCCTAATCGCTAATCCTGGATCCCTGATCCTCCATCCCTGATCCTCCATCCCTGATCCTCGATCCCTCATCCTCGATCCCTGATCTCGATCCTTGATCTCGATCGAGGATCAGCGATTGACGATTAGGGATCCGCGATGAGGGATCAGGGATCCGGGATTCGAGGATCCATGGGTTCGTCCCGTCGAGTGTTAGGATGCCCCGAACCTGGAGGCGCTTATGTCCTACACTCGCCGCACGTTTCTCACCGCGGCCACGGGACTCGTCGTTGGCGCCCGGCTGGCGGCGGCGCGGGCGCAGGGGGCCAACGATCGCATTCGCATCGGCGTGATCGGCACCGGCGGCCGCGCCCGCGGCCTGATGTCGCTGCTCAAGCGGCTGCCCGGCAACGACATGGTCGCCGTGTGCGACGTCTACGAGCCGCGTCTGCTGCAGGCGAGTGAGATCGCCGGTTCGGCGGCGGCGAAGGTGGGCGACTACCGGAGGATCCTCGACAACCGCGAGATCGACGCGGTCGTCATCGGCACGCCCGATCACTGGCACAAGACGATCACGCTCGACGCGGTGGCGGCGGGGAAGGACGTCTACGTCGAGAAGCCCGTCTCGCACACGCTCGCCGAGGGGGCCGAGATGGTGCGCGCGATCGAGGCCTCGAAGCAGATCATCCAGACCGGCACGCAGCAGCGCAGCTGGGATCACTTCGTCCTCGGCAAGCAGCTGATCGACTCGGGGCGGCTCGGCCAGATCACCTTCGTCCACACCTACTGGTATCAACACGCGACGGCCGGCAACTACGCGCCGGTCTCGCTCGAACAGCTCGACTGGAAGCGATGGCTCGGCCCGGCGCCGGATCAGCCGTTCCGGCCGGAGCGCTTCTATCAGTGGCGCCACTTCTGGGACTTCGGCGGCGGCTGCCTCACCGATCTGATGACCCACTGGATCGACGTCGTGCAGTGGTACATGGGCGTCGAGGCGCCGCTCGCGGTGGCGAGCACGGGCCACAACTACAACATCACGTCGTGGGAGGCCCCCGACACCGTGAACGCGACGCTGGAGTTTCCGAAGGACTTCATGGCGGTGTATCTCGGCACGTACGTGAGCAAGGTCGACGACGGCGGGCTCGAGTTCCGCGGCGAGCGCGGCACGCTCAAGATCGATCGCTCGAGGCTGGCGGTCTATCGCGACGATGCGCCGTACGCGTCCGGAACGCTGTCCCCGGAGCCGGAGATCTTCGTGCGCTCGAGCGGCGACGGCACGCTCACGCACCTGCAGAACTGGCTCGATTGCGTCAGGAGCCGCAAGCAGCCCAACGCGCACATCCGCGTCGCGCACCAGGCGGCGCGGACCTCGCACATCGCGAATGCGGCGCTGCGCGCGGGACACAAAGTGCGGTGGAACGGCGCGGCGGAGAAGATCGAGACCTAGCCGTCAGCGGCCGGCGCAGGCGGCGTTGCCGGCGTCGGGGACGGCCAGGAACGTGATCGTCGCCGGCGCGAGCGTGAGCCGTCCGGCCGGCACGCGCACGGGCGACAGCTCCGGCAGTGCGTCGCCGGCGAGCAGCGCGAGATCGTGCCCATTCAACTGCACCGCGGACGACTGCAGTGTCGCCGCGCTCAACGTGTAGCGATCCGCGGCCGATGAGAGCTCGAGCGGCAGCGCCTCCGTGCGGCTGGTGTTGATCGCGAGCAGCGTGACGCCGCCGCTGCGGCCCGGCTGGCATTGCGCGTAGAGATGCAGGCCCGCGTGCGCTCCCGTGTCGAGCACGGTCGGCCCCATCAGCCGGCGCCAGAGCAGCGCCGCCCAGTAGCTGGGCCGCGGCGCGAAACCGCGCTGATCGTCGAGCAGCGCGTAGTCGCTCGCCGCGAGCGTGTTGTGGAAGACGGCGCCCACGCCGCGCCGCGCCAGGCGGGCCATCTGATCGAGATAGCGGAACGTATCGAGGAACGTGGACGCCCACGGGTTTCCGCCGCAGGCGCTCTCGCCGGTCTCGGTGACCCAGATCGGCAGCGAGCGGTTGAGGCGATCGCGAACCGCGCGGTAGAAGGCGTACTCGCGATCCGCCTGCCCCAGCCAGTCGTCCGACAGCGCGGCGTCGGCCGACGTCTGCGCCGCGCCGCTCGCCCCGCCGCAGCGGCGCGAGACCGCGCCGTAGAAGTGATACGAGAGGATGTCGAACGACGGGCGCGGCGCCGCCATCAGCATGTCGGGAGTGCTGATGAAGCCGGTCCGCGTCTCGTCGAGTCCCTGCGCGGGAAGCAGCACCGCTTCGCCGACCGATCCCGGGCCCGCGATCTTCATCGCCGGCGCGGCCGCTTTCGCGAAGATCCGGAAGGTCGCGAAGTCGCGCGCGAAATGCTCGGCGTTGTAGCCCGCCGGCGCGCCGCCGAACATCGGAATGTCCGGCTCGTTGAAGAACTCGGCCGCGTAGATCTCTCCTCCGGCGGCCGTCGTGAACACCAGCAGCCGGTGCGCCTGTGCGGGCGTCCAGGCGCCGGCCGCGTCGCGCACGCCGTCGCTGATCGTGAACGACGTCACCAGCTTCGCGTCGACGGCACGGCTGAAGTCGATCACGCCCCTCCACTGCTGCCGCGTCAGGACGCCGCGAAATCCTTTCGGCGGTTCGGCCGGCGGCGGCGTGTCGGCGTCGTGGAAATACACCGTGTTGGCCCACGTGCCGCTGGTGCGCATGTAGGCGGGGCCGAGCGCCGCGGCCAGCGTGCGCAGGCGGCGGTTGCCGAGATCGATCGGGGGCCGCGCCTGGAACATCGACGGATCCAGTCCCGGTTGCGCCGGCGGCGCCGGGCGCGCCCCCTCGGTGGGCGGCTTCGCCCCTATGGCGATTCGGTCCTGCGGCGTGTACGGCTTCCAGAAGTTGCCGCCAATCACTTCGGCCATCTCGACGTTGTAGGAAAGGAAGCGTTCGTCGACGGTGGCGATCTGCGGGAGCTTGCCGGCGGCGATGACTGCTGACGGCGGCGTCTGCGCCGTGCGCGGGGCGGCGGCGCTGGCGGCGGCGAACGCGAGCGCGAGCGCGCTCCAGTGCCGGCTCGAGAACGGCATGCCGCGACTATACGCCACCTCGGGATCCAGATCTTCCGCCTGAAGGCGGAAGCCACATGAGCCGCTGAAGGCGGAAGCCACATGAAGCCGCTGAAGGCGGAAGCTACATGAAGCGCGCCGAAGCCACGCGAGACGTATTCGTGGCTGCCGGCTTTAGCCGGAAGTCAGCGAGAACCGACCTCGGGGGCTGGGATCCCCGAGGTCAGGTCCAGAGCTTGGCGGCGTTTAGCTCGGCGGCCGGATCTCGACGATCGCCAGGTTGAAGCGATTGGCGGTCGGCGCCGTGTCGTTGATCGTGACGATGGTGCCGACGGTCGCGACCGACCCGTCGAGGCGCTGCACCCAGTAGGTGTCACCGACCGACGAGAGCGACTGCGCGATCATCGACTGGCCCGCGCCCACCGTGCGCGCCGTCGCGCCGTCGTAGTCGTTGCCGACGCCGAACACCAGCGAGTTGGCCCGCGTCGTCGTCAGCGTGGCGACCGGCGCGCCCGCCGGCTTGCTCTGCCCGCCGATGGCGCCGATCGCGTTCGCGCCGTTGACGCCGGTGATATCGACGTTCGAGAACGACACCACCGTCATCAGCGAGGTCACGGTCTGTGAGAGCGTCGCCGTGATCGTCTGGTTGGCCAGCTGCGTCGGCGCGAAGGCCCGCCAGATTTCCGACGTGCCGTTCTGCTCGTTCTGGCGCTTCACCAGCGTCCACGTCAGGCCGCCGCCGGCGATGCTCTGCACGGTAATCGCCGTGCCGAGCTGATCGGTCGAGATGAACGCCACCAGCAGCTCGTTCGGCTGCGTCGTCGTCACCGCGGTCACCGCGACGGTCTTGCTCTTGGTCTCCTGCAGCTTCGACTTCTGCACGTCCACGATCGGCGCCGAGCTGACGACGTTCGAGACGGTCACCGAGACGGTGGCCGACGTCGTCGTGTTGCCGGCCGCGTCGCGGGCGCGCGCCGAAATCGTGTGCGCGCCGTTGGCCACCGGCAGCGTGTTCCACGCCATCGTGTAAGGCGCCGCCGTCACTTCGGCGCCGAGCGCCGCGCCGTCGAGCAGGAACTGCACGCCGGCGACGCCGACGTTGTCGGTCGCGGAGGCGGTCACCGTCACCGCCGAGCCGGAGACGGTCGCACCCGCGGCGGGCGCCGTCACCGAGACCGTCGGCGCGGTCAGATCGTTGTTCACCGTCACCGTCACGTCGGTCGCCGTCGCCGTGTTGCCGGCGCCGTCGCGTGCGACCGCGGTGAGCGTGTGGCTGCCGTTGGCGCCCGCCAGCGTGTTCCAGCTGACCGAGTACGGCGCGGCAGTGTCTTCGGCGCCGAGGTTCACGCCATCCAGCTTGAACTGGACGCCGACGACGGCGATGTTGTCGGCCGCGTTGGCGGTGACGGTGACGGCGCCGAGCACCGTCGATCCGCCCGCGGGCGCGGTGATCGAGACTGTCGGCGCCGTGCCGTCGACGTTGTTGACCGTCACGGCCACGGCGGCCGAGGTCGTGCTGTTGCCGGCCGCGTCGCGTGCGACGGCGGTCAGCGTATGGCTGCCGTTGACGCCGAGCGTCGTGTTCCAGCTCACCTGGTAGGGCGCGGTCGTGACCTCCGCCCCCAGGTTCGCGCCATCGAGCTTGAACTGCACGCCGACGACGCCGATGTCGTCCGACGCGCTCGCGCTCACCGTCACCGTATCGGCGACGGTCGATCCCGCCGCCGGCGCCGTCACCGACACCGTCGGCGACGCCGTGTCGTTGGTCACCGTGACGGTGACCGGCGAGGACGTGGTCGTGTTGCCCGCGGCGTCACGCGCGACCGCGGTCAGCGTGTGGCTGCCGTTGGACGCGGTCAGCGTGTTCCAGCTGACCGAGTACGGCGACGCCGTGTCCTCGGCGCCGAGGTTCGCGCCGTCCAGCTTGAACTGCACGCCGGCGACGCCGATGTTGTCGGACGCGCTCGCCGTCACGCTGATCGTGGCGCTCACCGTCGCGCCGCCGGCCGGCGCGCTGAGCGACACGGTCGGCGCCGTGCTGTCGACGTTGTTGACCGTCACCGTCACCGCGGATGACGTCGTGATGTTGCCGGCCGCGTCGCGCGCCACCGCGGTCAGCGCGTGGCTGCCGTTCGCCGTGGTCGTGGTGTTCCAGCTCACGGCGTAGGGCGCGGTCGTGACTTCGGCGCCGAGATTGGCGCCATCGAGCTTGAACTGCACGCCGGAGACGCCGACGTTGTCGCTGGCGTCGGCCGTCACCTGGACCGTGTCGGACACGGTGGAGGCGGCCGCCGGCGCCGTGACTGATACCGCCGGTGCGGCGGTGTCGTTGCTCACCGTCACGACGACGGCGGACGAGGTCGTGACGTTGCCGGCGGCGTCACGCGCCACCGCGATTAGCGTGTGCGATCCATTGGTCGCGGTCAGCGTGTTCCAGCTGACGGAGTAGGGGGACACCGTGTCCTCGGCGCCGAGGTTCACCCCGTCCAGCTTGAACTGCACGCCGGAGACGCCGACGTTGTCCGATGCCGAACCGGTCACCGTGACCGTGCCGCCGACGGTCGCGCCGTCGGCCGGCGCGGTGATCGACGCGGTCGGCGCGATCGTGTCGGGCGCGTCCGAGGTGCGGATCTCGGCGATGAACAGGTTCCAGCGATCGGCGGTCGGCGCCGTGTCGTTGATCGTCACGCTCGTGCCGCTGTTGGGCACGGCGTTCGTGGTGCGCTGCATCCAGTAGGTGTCGCCCGACGGCGACAGGAACTGGTGGACCATCGTCTGGTTCGCGCCGATCGTGCGCGCGGTCGCCTGGTCGAAGTCGCTGCCGACGCCGTAGACCCAGGAGTTGTTGCGCGTGGTGACCAGCGTCGCCGTCTGTGCGCCGGACGCGGCGTTGGCCGAGGCGATGGCGCCGATCGCGCCGGCGCCGTTCACGCCGGAGGTGTCGACGTTGGTGAAGCTGACGATCTGCATCGACGACCACACGGCGTGGTTCATCGTCGCGGTGACCGCGACGCCGCTCAGCGGATTGACCGCGAACGCGCGCCAGATTTCCGCCGTGCCCGACTGCACGTTGGCGCGGCCGACCAGCGTCCAGGTCAGGCCGCCGCCGGCGACGCCGGTGACGACGGTGTTCGGGCCCGAGAGATAGTCGGTGCCGACGAGCGCCAGCACCAGCTCGTTGGGCGCGCTCGTCGAGAACGTCGGCGAGGTGATCGTCGCGCTCGACGTCGCCTGGTCCTTCGAGATCGAGACGTCCACCACCGGCGGACCGGTCGAGATGTTCGACACGGTGACGGCGATCGACGCCGACGTCGTGGTGTTGCCCGCGGCGTCGCGGGCGCGGGCCGCCAGCGTGTGCGACCCGTTGGCGGCGAGCACCGTGTTCCAGCTCACCGAGTAGGGCGCCGCCGTGACTTCGGCGCCGAGGTTGGCGCCGTCGAGCAGGAACTGCACGCCGGCGACGCCGACGTTGTCGGACGCCGACGCGGAGACCGTGACCGCGCCGCCCGAGACCGTGGCGCCGTTGGCCGGCGCGGTGACGGAAACGGCGGGCGCGGTCAGATCGTTGCTGACGGTGACCGACACCGCACCCGAAGTGGTGGTGTTCCCGGCGCCGTCGCGCGCGACCGCGGTCAGCGAGTGGCTGCCGTTGCTGCCGGCCACGGTGTTCCAGTTCACCGTGTACGGCGCGGCCGTGTCTTCGGCGCCGAGATTCACTCCGTCGAGCTTGAACTGCACCCCGACCACGGCGATGTTGTCGGACGCGCTGGCGTTGACCGCCACCGTTCCGCCGACCGTCGCGCCGCCCGCGGGTGCCGTAATCGAGACCGTCGGCGGCGTCGCGTCGACGTTGTTGACCGTGACCGATACCGCGGCCGACGTCGTCGTGTTGCCCGCCGCGTCGCGCGCCACCGCCGTCAGCGCGTGCGCGCCGTTGGCGGTCAGCGTCGTGTTCCAGCTCACCGTGTAGGGAGCCGCCGTCACTTCCGCGCCGAGGTTGGCGCCGTCGAGCTTGAACTGGACGCCGGCGACGCCGACGTTGTCCGACGCGCTGGCGCTGACGCTGACCGAGCCGGCGACCGTCGCGCCGCCGGCCGGCGCGGTGATCGACACCGCCGGCGCCGTCGTGTCGTTGTTGACCGTGACGCTCACGGCCGCCGACGTCGTGGTGTTCCCGGCGGCGTCGCGCGCGACCGCGGTCAGCGTGTGCGATCCGTTCGACGTCGAGACGGTGTTCCACGGGATCTGGTAGGGCGCCGCGGTCACCTCCGCGCCGATGTTCGCGCCATCGAGCTTGAACTGCACGCCGGCGACGCCGATGTTGTCCGACGCACTGGCGGTGACCGTGGTCGTGCCGCTCAGCGTCGCGCCGGCGGCCGGCGCGGTGATCGAGACGGTCGGCGCCGTCGTGTCCGGCGTGACGTTCGCCTTGATCTCGGCGATGAACAGGTTGTAGCGATCCCCCGTCGGCGCCGTGTCGTTGATCGTCACGCTGCTCAACGTCGGGATCGGCGCGGCGGTGCGCTGGATCCAGTAGGTGTCGCCAACCGCCGGCAGCGCCTGGTGCACGAGGACCTGGTTCGTCCCCGCCGTGCGCGCCGTGGCGCGATCGAAGTCGTTGCCGACGCCGAAGACCCACGAGTTGGCGCGCGTCGTCGTCAGCGTGGCGGTCGGCGCGCCGGCGATGCTGTTGCCGGTGCCGGTGGCGCCGATCGCGCCCGACCCGTTGGTGCCGGTGGTGTCGACGTTGGAGAACGACACGATCGCGATCGTGGCGACGGCCGACTGCGACAGCGTCGCCGTGACTTGCGCGTTGGAGATCACCGACGGCGAGAAGGCGCGCCAGATCTCGCTCGTGCCGGCCTGCACGTTGGTCCGCCCGACCAGCACCCAGGTCAGGCCGCCGCCGGCTACGCTGGTCACCGTGGTGTTGGTGCCGCTCAGGTAATCCGCGGCGACGAACGCCAGCAGCAGCTCGTTGCCGCTGGTCGTCGAAAAGGACGGCGACACGACCGTCGTGCCCGTCGTCTCGTCGTCGGTCCAGACGACGGTGTCGACCGCCGGCGCCCCGGCGACGGGATTCAACACCGTCACCGTATTGGTCGCCGACGTACCCGGGTTGTTCGACGTGTCGTTGGCGCGCGCCTGGATCGTGTGCGTCGAGTTGTTGGCGAAGCCGCTCGCGTTCCAGGTCACCTGGTAGGGCGGGCTCGTCAGCAGCGGCCCGTAGTTGGCGCCGTCCACGATGAACTGAACGTTGGCGACGCCCTGGGCGTCGCTCGCCGTCGCGGTGAGCAGCACGGCGCTGCCCGACACCGTTCCGCCGTTGAGCGGTGAGGTGACGGTGGCGGTCGGCGGCACCGTGTCGACGTTGAACACGTTGACGGTGATCGGCGCGGACGTCGTCGTGTTGCCGACGAGATCGCGCGCGACGGCGGTCAGCGTGTGGCTGCCGTTCCCCGTCAGGGTCGAGTTCCACGACACGCTGTACGGGCTGGCCGTGTCTTCGGCGCCGAGGTTGACGCCATCGAGCTTGAACTGCACGCCGGCGACGCCGAGGTTGTCGCTCGCGCTGGCCGATACTGTCGTCGTGCCGTTGATGCTCGCGCCCGCCGCGGGCGCCGTGAGCGCCACCGCCGGCGGCGTCGTCTCCGGTGTGAAGAGGAGATCGGTCCAGTAGTTGTCGGAGAACCACGTCTGCGCCGGGAACCCGCTCGCCGAATAGTTGAAGACGCCGTTCGATCCGTCGTCGCCGTTCTTCAACCCGCGCAGCGGCCACTGGAAGAGCGGAGACTGGCCGAAATAGTACTGGTCGTCGGAGTAGTGTCCGCTGGGCGCGAAGTAGGAGACGACGTAGGTCGTGTTCGCCTGGATCGGGATCGGGGACGCGAAGTTCATCTGCTGCCAGCCCGACGCCGACTCGCCGGTGAAGGTCACCGTGCCGAGCAGGGTGCCGGCGGCCGTCCACAGGTGGCCGGTGTGCACGCCGGTGTTCGCCGCCGACTTGTAGAAGCGGATGCCGTTGACGACGCCGCCGACTTCGGCCTGGAACTTCACGCCGAGCTCGACCGCGGCGCCGTCCTGCGAGTCGACCATGCGCGGCTTGGCGCTGGTGCCGGGCCACAGGCTGCACGGGCAGTTGGCCTCGACGATCGTCACCGCGACCGAGGGCACGGTCACCTGGGTGTTGAGGCTGTCATCGGTGGCGCGGGCCTTGATCGTGGCCGCGCCGAGCACGCCCGGCACCCACGAGTAGCTCCACGTCGTCGTGCCGGTGGCGCGGCGCCAGGTCGCGCCGTTGTCGACGGAGACTTCGACGCCGCCGACCACGCCCGCGGCATCGCTCGCGGTGCCGCTGATCGTGACGGTGGACCCGGCGGGAATCGACGCGCCCGCGAGCGGCGACGCGATCGCCGAGACCGGCGGCGTGGTGTCGGTGCTCGCCGTTGAGGCGATCATCGGCGCCTGCAGCGTCGAGGGCTGCGTGCCCATGTCGGCGAGGATGTTCACCGTCGCCTGCTGCATGTCGGTGTCGGGGCTGGCCGATCCGAAATCCGAGTCGATGTCGTGATGCGTGTCGAGGCCCCAGACCCACTGCACCGTGCCGGCGCTGAAGACGAGCGCGCCGCTCGAGTGGCGGTAGGCGACGAGATTGTGGGCCGCGGTATCGGGCAGGTAGGTGCTGCCGAAATCCATGACGTGCTCGGGCACGCTGACGTCGGTGTGCGAAAGCTGGATCGCGCCCGCGGGGCGGAAGCCGTTGTCGAGATCCTCGTTCCACTCGTAGCCGATCGTGTCGGTGGCCAGCGTGGCGGTCTGCGCCGGCGTGAGATTGGCGACCGAGGTGTTGCGCCAGAAGCGGAGCGGCGCGAAGCGCCCGGGGACCTTGATCGCCGCGGTGCCGCGGTTGACGGTGAAGATGGTGCCGGTCAGCGCGTTCTCGGGACGGCCGCCGTCGCGCGGCGGGCTGAAGCGCGGGTCGCGCCAGGTGCCGGTCCAGAGCCCCGCGGCGGGATCGGTCGCGGCGTTGTCGTGCGTCGACTTGTAGGTGACCAGCGTGCGGTACGGCGTGCCGGATCCGTCGACGCTGGTCTCCCAGCGCGTCTTCCAGAAGACGTCGTTGCCGCTGAGGAACATCAGGTTGACGCCGGCGGTACGCGCGGCTTCGACGTTGGCGCGCTGCCCGCCCGACCAGTACTCGTCGTGCCCGACGGTCATGAAGACCTTCGGCTTCTGCGCGCCGGCCAGCGCGGCGCCGAGGCGATCGGTGTCGACGCCGGTCCAGTACTTGACGTTGTAGCCGTTCTGCTCGAGCCACCGCACCATCGGGTACTCGGCGTAGAACACGTAGTTCGACTTGCCGTAGCCGCTGCTCTGGCTGCGCGTCGCGAACGGCCGGTTGTAGCTGACCTTGTAGGCGCGGATCGGCGTGCCCTGATACGTGCTGCGGCCGCCGTACTGGTTGTAGGCCTGCCACGTCGTGTCGTCGGTCTGCAGCACGATGTCGGCCTGCGCCGCGTCGTCGCGCACGACGAAGACGATGTGGCTCGCGCCGCCGGTGTCGCCGCGAATCACCTTGGCGACGTAGATGCCGGAGACCGCCGTCGCCGGGACGTTCCACGTCGCGTTGACCGTCCAGTTGCCGCAGTCGTAGAGGCCTGTCGTACTGTCAGTCAGGCACGCCGGCTGCACGCGGCCGGCAAAGCCGGTGAGCTGCGCGACGCGCCGCGCGCCGTTGCCCTGGTAGTAGCCAAGGCGATAGATGTTCATGTTGAAGGTGACCGAGGCCGGCGTCGTCACCTTGAAGGAGATGGTGCTGCCCTTGTTGACGCTGATATCGGTGGCGAATCCCTGTATCGTCGCGTCGCCGGATCCGGAGACGTCCCACTCCGATTGCGGGTTGCCGGCGAGCTGGTTCTCCGCGGGGATCGGGTTACTGCTTTGAGCCGTCAGCGGACCCAGCACCAAAGTGCCGGTGACGAACAGAGAGACGCCTGCGATCACAAGGATCGGCAAAGCGCCGCGTACGCGCGAGCGCAAAACTCCATGCATGCGCTGCTACTAAGCAACCGCGGGACCATTCGGCTCAGCAGGAGAATTGCGCCGCATCCCTCTGCGCACTCGACGAAGTTCGCCGCGCGCGCGCCTTTAGTCATGCGATCTCGCACCTTCATTCTGCGTGGCGGAAGCGCGGGAAGAATTTGTTCGCCACCGGTGCAGTTACACGCGCGTCGTGCTGGTGCGATCGCGCCGCGCACGATCGTTGCCCCACGATCGTGCAATCGTCGGCGCTGCACCGAGTTGCTGCGCGCTGCGCCGCGCGCGCGGCATGCGTCGCGTGACCAGCGATCACGTGGCAGCGCACTTGCTCAACCGGCCGCATGCCTCCAATTGAATCGGTTCGCTCGTCATGGGTGTGGCCTGTCGTGTTCGTGGGCTTCGTCCTCGCCGCGGGGATCCTGCTGTGGGTGTCGGTCGGCACGCCGCAGGCGGAAGCGGGCGGAGCCGGAGTGGTGCTGCTGGCGACCGCGTCGCTCTTGCGGCGCAGCCTGCCGTCGGGCGCGTCGGCCGCGTCGCCGGCGCCGAGCGTCGGACGCCTCGTTACCGAAGGGCTCTCGCCGCGCGCAAAATAGTCAGATCCCGCCTAACCGCTGCACAGCCAGCGAGATCCGCACGAATGGGCACGGTGTTCCACTAAGGGACATCCGTACCCGATCGGAACACTTTGCGGAAAAGATCCACAAAATGATTGACTCCAGGGCTCGCCTCGCCTATCAATAGTCCACTCCCAATTAAATCGGTGGCGCCGGGCACTCTCTTGAAGCAGGTGTCGTGTGGATGGTTCGTACCCCATGCTTGGCAGAAGTCGAGCAATGCTCGACACAGTCGACCACGCGCTTTCAGCCGCGGCGACTGACTCGAAGGTTCTGATCTACGGCGAGAGCGGCGTGGGCAAGGAGCTCCTCGCCCGCTTCGTCCATCATCACAGCGCGCGTCATCGCAAGCCGATGGCGATGATCAACTGCGCGGGTGTGCCCGAGACGCTCCTCGAGTCGGAGCTGTTCGGGCACATGCGCGGCAGTTTCACCGACGCCCACGCGGATCGCCGCGGCGTCTTCGAGATGGCCGACGGCGGCACGCTGTTCCTCGACGAAGTCGGGGAGATGAGCCCGCGCATGCAGGCGCTGCTCCTCCGCGTGCTCGAGACCGGCGAGATCCAGCGCGTCGGCTCCGAGCGGCTGCCGGTCAGCGTCGACGTGCGGGTCATCTCGGCGACCAACCGCGACCTGATGCAGTACACGCGCGAAAAGGGATTCCGCGAAGATCTCTATTACCGTCTCAACGTGGTCTGCCTGGCGATTCCGCCGCTGCGCGAGCGCGGCGAGGACATCCGCCTGCTGTTCGACCATTACCTGAGCACGATGAGCGAGCGCTTCGGGCTGCCGCTCTGCCGCGTCACCGACGAGGCCTACGAGTACATCGAAGCGTACCAGTGGCCCGGCAACATCCGCGAGCTGCGCAACCTGTCCGAGCGCGTCTCGCAGCAGCATCCCGGCACGACGCTGACCGTCGACATCCTGATGCGCGCGATGTCCAACAACTGGGGCCCGGGCACGCCGCCGCCGGCGGCGGTGGCGATGTCGAACCCCGACATGGCGGCGCACGTGTACTACGAGCGGATGGTCAACGGCCAGGAGTCGTTCTGGACGGTGATCTACGAGCCGTTCATGCTGCGCGACCTGACCCGCGACACCGTGCGCGGCGTCGTCCGCCGCGGCTTGAAGCAGACGCGCGGCAGCTATCGCCTGCTCGCGCGCCTGTTCAACATGCCCGGCCCGGACTACAAGCGGTTCCTCAACTTCCTGCAGAAGTACGACTGCCACCTGCCGTTCCACCCGTTCCGGCAGGTACAGGACGATCGCCAGATGCGCGTCAGCTGAGGCTTCGCTGTCGGGCCTAGGAAACTGGGCCTCGGGATGGGGCCTGGAAGAGGGCACAGGAAACAGGGCCTCGGGATAGGGCTTGGAAGAGGGCTTAGGAAGGGGCAGCTGCCCTCCCTAGGCCCTTTGCCTTTT
>Ga0207648_10004616_pt1 | contig 14118 bp, 10 predicted proteins | sample KBSMisM32_FD_184310 | JGI IMG/M metagenome (GOLD analysis project Ga0207648, IMG submission 184310) | Miscanthus rhizosphere microbial communities from Kellogg Biological Station, Michigan, USA - KBS Miscanthus M3-2 (SPAdes) (version 2) | ecosystem: Host-associated > Plants > Roots >...
GGCAACGGACCAAATTACAATGTGAATCCACCTTCCATCGTAGGTTTTACGGCTGGACTTTCCCAAGACCAGCGGAGGCCTTTGTTTCCAAAGATTCCTTTTTCACTAGACAACTATTACGGAAATGACGCAGCAAGTACGTACAACGCATTTGAAGTCAAAGTGGATAAGCGTTTTTCTGGAGGCTTACAGTTACTGTCGCACTACACATATTCCCGCGCCTACAACCACGACAGCAACTACTACGCGATCAATCATGACATCTCTTGGGGTCCTGTGGACTTCAACCGAGATCACGTCTGGGTTTTGAGTACGGTCTATGAGCTGCCTTTCGGCAAAGGAAAGCGCTTTGCGGGTGGGGCAAGCACTGTCATGGATTACATTATCGGTGGATGGCAAGTAAGCAACACGACAAATTGGAGTAGCGGTCTGCCGTGGACGCCCAGCTTCGCCAACTGCGGTGCTGAGCAAGATGTCGGTATCTGCCGTCCCAATAGAGGCAGCGGCTCGTTCGACGTAGGTGTGTCAGGGAGCATCGACCCGGATACGCACACGCTCACCTATTACACTCCAGTGCCAGACATCACAACGAGTTCTGGGCCTTTTGAGGATCCAGGTGCCGGGAACTTAGGAAACATTGGTCGCAATACGTACCACGGGCCATCTGGGTTCTATTCCGATCTCTCGATCGTGAAGAAATTCAAGATCTACGAGAAATTGACTGCCCAATTCCGCATGGACGCCTTCAACGTGTTCAACCATCCCGTGTACGCTTTTAGCGCAAACAACGGTGCGCAAACCTGTATCGATTGCCAGGGCGGTAACAATGGCAAGATCACCGGTCTGGAAGGTGGCACATCCATGCGCCAACTCCAGTTCGCAGTGCGGTTCGACTTCTAGGAGTCGAATCCTGCGCTCCTCAAAGGAGGGAGTCCTAGACTCCCTCCTTTATTTTTGTTGCTTCTTATCGCGACCATTTTGCCATTATGCTTAGGCGCCTCTTACATTCCTGTTTCCTGATTTTCCTTCTTTCTTGCACCCTCTGTGCCGCACAGGAGACGCAGGCTGCGCCAAGTGGCGAGAACCCGCCGCCCGCGGTGAAGTCCACGCCTCAGACCGCAGAGTCCCCGCTTGCCGAGCCTCAGAGATTGATGCGAGAAGGAAAATATGACGACGCTATATCGCAGCTTCAGGGGATGTTGACTCGCCCTAGTTTGAAAGGTGTTTCGCGCGAATTGGGTCTCGCTTACTTCAAAAAAGGTGAGTACCTGCCGGCTATTGCCTCGTTCAAAAAAGCGCTCGAAGAAGACAGAGAAGATCGTGAAGCAACCCAGTTGCTCGGGCTCTCATACTATCTGGCGGGTCGTCCTGCAGAAGCTATACCGTTTCTCGAAAAGGTCCAGTCGTGGTTTCCTCGAGCCAATGTCGACGCGGCTTATATTCTCGGGATTGCTTATATTCAGACGAAGGATTACCCGCACGCACGCACTGCATTTGCCCACATGTTCGATGTGCCAGCGGATTCTGCTGCTGCGTACCTGTTTACCGCGCGCATGCTTCTGAGGCAGGAGTTCGATCCGATCGCCGAAGAGTATGCGCAGAAGGCGGTCGTTCTTGATCCCAAGTTGCCACTGGCTCACTCCTTACTAGGTGAGCTCAACCTTTACAAATCACGCATTCCTGAGGCCATCGCTGAATTCGAGAAAGAGCTGGCTCTGAACCCCGCGAACGCCGCCACGTATTACAAACTCGCAGACGCCTACTCGCGCGTTCAGAAATATGACGATGCCGAGCGACTCTTACAGCGGTCGATTTGGCTCGATGCAACGTCTACCGGACCGTACATACTCATGGGAAAGGTTCTCCAGAAGAAGGGGGAATTGGAACTGGCAGTGAGGGCCTTGCAGCGTGCTATTTCAATGGACCCGAACAATCCGATCCCTCACCACCTGCTTGGGCAAACTTATCGCGACATGGGAAAAAAAGAGGAAGCCGAGTCAGAGTTGAAGTTAGCTGAGCAGATGCGAAGCCGTCAGGACGCGCGCCCATGAGTCCTGACGAAGTCTCCGAAAAACGAAAAGTAGTCGGCCTGGGCGAGCTGCTCTGGGATTTACTTCCCAACGGAAAGCAACTCGGAGGCGCCCCCGCAAATTTTGCCTACATTACGAAATTGCTTGGCGATGAGGGCATCGTCGCAAGCCGGATTGGCAACGATCAACTTGGTTCTGAGGCGATGCGGCGCCTCGCAGAACTCCGCCTCGGGACAGAATCCATTCAGCAGGACAAGGAGCATGCAACCGGATCCGTAAAGGTTGAAGTCGATACTGCAGGTCAGCCCCGATTTGAAATTGCGGAATCCGTCGCATGGGACTTCCTCGAATGGACGTCGGGTTGGCAAGAGTTCGCGCAGCAAGCAGACGCCGTCTGTTTCGGTTCACTCGCCCAGCGGGCGCCCACAAGCCGGGCGACCATCCGGCAGTTTGTACATTCCACGCGACCGGGCGCCGTCCGGGTATTTGACGTGAATCTTCGTCAAGCGTTTTATTCGGCGGAGATTTTGGCCGATTCCATGAAATTGGCAAATATCGTCAAGCTCAATCATGAAGAGCTTGCGCGCATTATGGGAATCTTCGAGTTGTCGCACGTTGATGAACAATCGTCGGCGCGGCGGCTTCTGGCACTGCACAATCTGAAGCTCGTGTGCGTTACGCGCGGCAACGGCGGAAGCTTACTAGTTTCTAACGAACAATGGAGTCAGCACCCTGGATACAAAATCAACGTTGCGGATACGGTTGGGGCCGGTGACGCCTTTACCGCAGCGCTGATCCATGGTTATCTGCGCAATCGCACCCTGAGGCAGATCGGGGAAGAGGCCAACCGGGTTGGTGCCTGGGTAGCGAGCCAACCAGGTGGAATGCCGGTGCCCGAATACGATCTGGACACGACGCTCCGCGCGATCAAATAAAGAATCCCTACTTTGCGCTCAGTTGCTCCTTTGCAAGCTGATCGACCATCTTCGCGGGCAGCGCGTGAAGAAACTCAAGAAACACTCCATTCGTCCAGCCGAATCCAATGACGTTCGCTTGATATCCAGCCGTAATGTTGGCTTCTGACGACCGAGTGACAACGTTATATTTCTCTCGTATATAGCCATCACGCCGAAAATTTTCCGCGACGGTCGAGAGAAACTTGTATGACAGCCGATTGGCGTCATCGTTGAAACCATAGCGTCGCAGACCCTCAATGGCTGGTAACTGTGTTGGAGCCCAGCCCCATGGGTAGTCCCATTGAACGCCGGTCTCCTGCGTACTCATTGCGAGTCCGCCCGGTTGCTCGAGTTTTGCGAGATTCGCGACCACCTTACGCGCCTGTTCATCAGTCGCAATACCTGCCCACAATGGAAACAAGGTAGTGATGTAGACGTAAGAGGATCGTTCCTTTTTCTCGAAGTTGTAATCGAAGAACATGCCTTTCTCATCGTCCCACATGTAGCGTATGACAAGCTGACGACGAAGCTGAGCTTTTGCCTTCCAAGCCTCTGCCTCGGCAACATGCCCAAGTATCCGAGCCATCTTCTCCAAGTCAGTTTCTGTCTTGTACAGCAGACTGTTAAGACACATGGGTGCAAAATGGTGCGTGGCGGCGCTATAAGGGCCAAATCGAAAAGATATGTCGTAGCCCGACTCACGCATGGAACGATCGCCCTTATAGAAATCGTCGCTGAGCGAAACGACCTGTTGCGCCTCACACTCCGGATGCGCCATCGTTGTCGGCACGTCGCAAACTTGGACGGAGTATTTAGCGCCGAAGGTTGGCGCAGTATCTCCCGCCTTCTGGACCACCACGTAGTCATCAGCCTGATTAGGACGCGCAGTAAAATATGACGTGACTTTACGATAGTACCCGCTTTCATCCTGCAGTCCCTCTGCGGGTGGTCCTGATCCGAAATCGTAGTAACGTGAAAGGCCAGTGTCTCCCGCCAAATGAGGCTCGCGGTTCCACATCTCGTAATCACGTTTCAAATATGAATAGGCACGCTCGAGCCATGCATTATTGGATTTTCCCGCTGCCTTCTCTGAGTCATACACTGACATGATCATCGAACTAAGAAATGGCGGCTGCGAACGTGTTAAGAAATACGTTCGGTTCGCATTTAGAAGTGCGCCGTAGTGCTCAATCTCGAAGAAAAAGTTCTCAACCATTCCTTTTGCCAAATCAATACGGGCATCACGGACGAGACCACGGATAATGAAATAGCTGTCCCAGCCATACATTTCGTTGAATCGTCCACCCGGTACGACATATTTGTTTTCCAGGTAGAGCAATCCGTGCGGATGGATTGAGTTCGTGTCAATCTGCCCGAGTTGCGTGATGCGTCTAGGAAGATGCTCGACGTCCACCTTGCAATCGGCTTGGAGTTGGGAGACGGCCGGTGGGGTAGGAAAGTCAGCGGGCAAATAGAGCACAGGGGCAACTTTAAGCTTCGGGTCTACGATCGAGTCGCAAGAATTCATTGAGCGAGTCAGCTTGTCCCAGTTCGTCGAAATGTACGCTAGGATCGGATCGAGTCCGGAGTGTTCGCGCGCAGGGGCGGCGGTTTGGCCGGTGACAGCAACGCTCAATCCTGCGAGCAGAAGCAGAGCTGCAGCAAATGGCCGAAGTCGAGATCGCTTTGAAAATTTCATCTGTCCCTTCCTGTTGGGGTCGCCAGGATCATTTTTACTACGCGACGTCGGAGCCACGAGGACGCGATGTCGTACAATCACGATCGCTGCAAGTAATTGATAATACATAGTATATCGGTAATGGGCGAATCTGGCGAAACACGCGCGTTTCACAAAACCACCCCTCTGTCGCGCCTTTTGTTACTTTGGAATTGAGCTCGCAAAGCGGATTGTGCCCGATTGCTTTAACCTCATTAGAGAGAACCGTGCAAGACATCGAAAAACTCAGCCCCGAGCTGCAGAGTATCTTGAGCCAGCCGATCCGAGAACTCGGATTGAAGCTCGAAGAGTCGCCCGTCCACCGATACGTGCAACAGTTGTACCGCGAGTTGGATCGCAAGGGAGTCAAAAAGTTTCGTCCTCAATGTTATCTGACCGACGAATGGGGATGCCCGTCCGGAGAGCCGGTTATAGGAATTCCGTTCTACCTTGCGCACACCGACTTGGCTCGTCTCGAGAGGGAATTGAACGATCTCGAAACAACGCGCGAGATCATGATGTACCTTCGTCACGAGGCTGGGCACGCGTTCAATTACGCGTACAAGCTATACAACACGCCCGAATGGAAACAACTCTTTGGTCCGTTTCGACGACCGTACCGCGACAACTATCGTCCAATCCCATTTTCGCGAAACTACGTTCGACACCTCGCGGGATGGTACGCACAAAAACATCCCGACGAAGACTTCGCGGAAACTTTTGCTGTCTGGCTGACGCCCCGATCAGGTTGGAGAAAACGCTATCGCGGTTGGGGTGCAATGGAAAAGTTGCGATACATGGATCGGATCGCACGAGAACTTGGCAATGTCGACGCGATTCGACGTCGCGGCCGAACAGATGTAACGGTTGAGGAAATGGAAGCGACCGTCGGAGAGTTTTACCGGCAATCGTTGACGGAGGAGTTCCCAACTGGAGACTTGGCGCTTGATACCGACTTGGTAGATATTTTCAATGTGTCGAAAAGGCGCAGAGGGGTTCGTCCAGCTGATGACTTCCTGCGACAGCACCGCAAGACGGTTGTCGACAAGATTGCCTATTGGACTGGCGTGCAGCGGCCCCTCGCCAGGAAATTAATTGAGGTGATTGAGAAGCGTTCCGCGGAACTTGGTTTACTTGCGGATACCAAGCGCGAGGCGGAGCACTTGACTGAGATTACCGTTTACGCTTCTGCCTTGGCTACCAACTATATGACGCGCGGGAAGTTTATTCAGCCATGATTTCATTTCGAGAAATGCCTCAAGATTTCTTCGCGTGCGCCCGATTTTTCCGCCGGAGGCGACCATGATCAGCGGGAAACTTAAGGTTGCAGTGCTGTATGACGTTTGGGAGGATTCGACCGACGTTGTCGAGGCGCCTGCGGAGAAAACCTCACGCAAGAAAAAGAAGCCCCAGAGCAAAACCAGGAAGCAGAAAGAGGATCGAGAGGAAATCTTTGAAGCGCTGGAAAAACTTGGTCACGAGCCGTTTTACCAAGTCCTCGATGGTTCCCTCTCATCGCTGCATGCCGTTGGAAAGTGCGGTGCCGATCTCGTTTTCAACTTAACCGAATCATTTGCAGGCGACGATGCCAAGGAGATGAACGTTGCGGCCTACCTCGATCTCCTCGACGTGCCATACACCGGCGCCGGCCCGCATGCGAATTTCCTCGCGCAAGACAAGGCCGTGGCGAAGAAGATGTTTGCCTTTCACGGTATCAAAACCCCATTTTTCGCGACATCCTACCGCGGCAGAATTGAGCACGCACACAACATTGAGTTTCCGCTTATCGTAAAGCCAATCCTCGAAGACGGCTCCATCGGGATTGACGCCGGGGCCGTGGTAAACAGTATCAAAGAATTAATGGAGCGAGTGGAGTATATCCAGGATCAATTTGATTCTCCCGCATTGATGGAAGAATTCATTGAGGGAAGGGAGATTTACGCCGGCATTCTCGGCAGTTACGAGCGAGCTCAGGTTCTACCTCTCGTTGAGCTTGACCTGTCGAAGCTCCCGAAGGGAGTTCCAAAAATTGCAAGTTACGATGTGAAATTTGAAGAAGGTACCGAAGCCTACCGCCTCACCAAGTCCGGAATCGCAGAAGATTTGGATGAAAAAACGACTTCACTTTTGAATGACACCGCGCTCGCAGCATACCGTGCGGTGAAGTTGCGCGATTATGGAAGGATAGACATGCGCCTTTCAACCAAAGGCGAGGTCTATGTTATCGAGGCGAATCCAAATCCGTGGCTTTCAAGCAAGCAGGAATTCGCGATGGCCGCGAAGAAGTCGGGACGTTCCTACACGCAGTTGATCGGCGAAATTGTCGAAATGGCTATGGCGCGGCACCTTGCAAGCAGTGTTGCAGCGAACACGGCTCCGAGTGGCTAAGCTCGCATCGCGCGACTATTTATAGAGCCGCTATCGGCTGACTTCGCTTCAAAGGCTTGAAGTACGATCATGACCACAAGGCACGCCAACGGAACAGCCAAGCCCAATCGAAGGCTGTGGTAACGATCCGCAACGAGTCCTACGATCAACGGCATTACTGCGCCACCCATTCCAGCCAATGCAAACATGAATCCGGCCACACGCTGAGCTCGATCACCGTAACGGCGCGACAATAGAGAAATGACGATCGGGTAGACCGGCGCAAATCCCAACCCCGCAATGAGTGCACTGAGCGTTGAAGACCACAAGGTTCGAGAAGCAAGTAGCCCGGCCGTACCAGTGCATGCCAGGATTAGACCTGCGTTCGCAACTCTACGATCTGAATATTTGCGCAACGCCAGAGGAGCGAGGCCGCGCCCGCCAACAAGAGCGCTCCAAAAAAAAGCAGGAGTCAGCGCCCAAAAGGAGCCAGCGCCGCTCACTCGCCTTGCGTATGTCGCGACCCACCCCGAGAATGCATTTTCACTGCCCACATAAAGAAAGAACAGTGCGGAAAATATGATCCCCAATTTCCAATCCCAGTTCTTTCTCGGAGTGGTCGGGTTTTTGGGAGGTGAAGCGGGATTAACATTGAAATCGGATCCAGCTACTCCAGCGCCGCAAACCACGAGAAGGAGCGCGAGTATCCAGTAGAGAGCCTCGACGCGGTGCAGTTGCACCAAAGCGGCGATGGCGATGGGTCCAAGAATCGCTCCAATTCCCCACGACATATTGAGGAGATTAAGAGCCGAAGCGTCGCCCTCCGGATACATCTTCGAGATGAGTAGATTGCCGGTAGGGATCGTAATTCCAAAACCTACGCCGTAAAAGAACACGGCGGCGAGTGCGCTTGGCCAGCGTGACAGGGCCAAGGCAGCAACTCCCAATGACATCCAGAAAAGCCCGAGGGCAAGCACGATGCGGAAGCCGCGCCGCGGTAGAAGTAGACTTGAAAGTCCGACTCCAAGCATTGAGCCAGCGAACTGTGAAGTAAACATTCCGCCTGCATCTGCATCGGAAATAGACCAGCGGGCCGAGAGGATTGGTATCAATGGCCCGAGCATTGTCACTACGACACCGGTCAGCACGAATGACGCGTGCACCAGCAAGATGGATCGCCGCATTTGAGCGGATTCAGAAGTCATTAAGCTGCCAGCTCCACCGCTCAACCCTCTCCATACGACACCTGACCCGGCATTTTCGTGAGTCAGCGGGATCGTCGTCGAGCCGTCTGTGCCATTGCGGTCGAGTCCCTTATCACTAGATCTGGTTCCACCGTAATTCGCCGGAACGCGGAGCTGCGATCTGGACGTATGATTTTCTGCAACACGGTCGCGGCAGCCGTTTCACCCATTTTGTGCAGCGGTTGGCGGACGGTAGTGAGTCGTGGATTTTGAAATGCCGCACTTTGAATATCATCAAAGCCGACCACCGAAACATCTTCCGGCACTCGAAGCCCCGCGTCGCGCAAGGCGCTGATTGCGCCGATGGCGGAAATATCGTTAAAAGCAAATAAAGCCGTGAAGTGTTCTCCAGACGCTAAGAGTTGCTTCGTTACCAAATAACCTGGTTCCGGTGTGGGGGAGTCGCCTTCCAGTTGAACAATCAAACGCGAGCTGATTTTGACTCCTAAGCGCGAAGCAACTTCACGGATCGAATTCCAGCGAACTTCGGTGTCGGAACTAAAAGCTTGCCCTTTAATAAAAGCGATGTGCTCATGTTTCAATCCAACCAAGTGCTGAAGTGCAAGTTCCGCTGCGCGAGGGTGATCAAGTTCAATGTTGGTAATTCCGCGAACCTCATAATGGCCCGAAATCGTCACCACTGGCAGCGGGAAATCTTGCTGCCAAGGCGTATCTACCGCGATCAACCCGTCCACTGAGCGTGAGAGAAGCAGTTTGGGATATTCATCGATCAAATCGGGACGGTGGCGGTGGCTGGCAACGAAATAAAAGTAGCCTTCGTTCAAAAGGTGATCTTCGATGCCACTCATGACGAGAGCCGCATATCCTTCACTAACCTCAGGGACCATAACCCCGATCGTAAAACTCCGCTGCGAACGTAGCGAGCGAGCAAAGAAATTGGGGCGGTAATTGAGTTTCCGAGCGGCCTCAAAAATTCGTTCCTGCGTCTCTTTAGGGATGGAATCGGCAACCGCAGACCGGTTCATTACTAGCGAAACCGTCGCCGGAGCAAGGCCGACATAATCCGCCAGAATTTTTAGGCTGACGCGCTCCTTGGGGAGCTTCTGACCAACAAAATCGTTTTTCTTCAAGGTAGTCTTACGGGCCACGGCTGGCGAAGTCTCGCACAACGTGCGCCAGATGGCAAGCCGATAGGCTTGCCATACGCGCAAAGAAAATAAAGCTGAAGATGGTGGTTGTTACCTCGGCCCTCGTGTGGACAGCATTATTTACCGAGAGCCTTTTCAATCGCCGCAGTGACCTGAGGTGAATCGGGAGTGACCTCTGGTTCAAATCGCGCAATGGCGTTGCCATCTCGATCAAAGATGAACTTTGTGAAATTCCACTTGATTTCACCACCTGTAGTGGGGTTCAAAGTCTTGTCTGTGAGGAACTGATAAAGAGGCGTCTGATCTGAACCTTTGACCGAGACTTTGGCCATCATCGGAAAAGTGACGTTGTACTTCCGCGAGCAAAACGTCTTGATCTCTTCGTTCGTGCCCGGTTCTTGCGCGCCAAAGTTGTTTGCCGGAATCCCGACAATCACCAGACCGCGATCCTTATACTTCTCGTAGGTTGACTCGAGTGCCGAATACTGCGGCGTGTAACCACATTTGCTAGCTACGTTAACCAGCATCACAACTTTCCCTTTGAATGAGGAGAGTGGCGAGGGCTGGCCATCGATTGAATTGAGTGTGAAGTCGTAAACTGACTTACTTGCAGCCAACGCAAGGGCTGGAAGCAACAAAAGCATTAAGAACAGAGTTCGCAAGAGATCCTCCAAGTGTGCACTGCGATCACTACGCCTGACTGGCGCAGCCGAAACTTATGTTAGCGGTGCTGCCGATGCCTTCGTCATACAACTTCCAGATCACACGATTATAGACTCGCCGAAATATTGATACGACCAAAGACCAATGATGCACCGGCTTCTTGCTATAATCCGCTGCTTCACTCACATTCCAAACGCGGGCAAATCGAATGGCATTTCGGCTTCGAGCGACGGCTTCAGCAGTGCTGGCAGGCATTGTTCTCTCATCCTCACCAGGATGGGGTCAGGATTCAATCCTCGGATTTTCGGCGTCATCAGCGGACCTTGAACGAAAGATCGAACAGCGTTTCAAAGCAATTCCATTGGCCGATGAAGAAAAACGTCAGCACAGGCTTTTCACTTCAGAGCCCCATCCTGCCGGATCCAAGCGCAATAACGAACTTGCCGAATATATGGCCGCTGAGTGGCGAAAACAGGGCCTCGAAAACGTCGTGATCCGCCAATATGACGTTTATAGCTCTGAGCCCAAATCAACTTCGCTTGAAATGATTTCGCCTGTGCCTTTTAAGGCAAGCTTGCGTGAGGCAGCCTACGATGAAGACCCTGACACAAAGAACCCGCGTATCTCCGCAGCATGGACTGGGATGTCGATTTCTGGGGACGTGACAGCGCCAGTTGTATACGCACATTCCGGTAATCCCGAAGATTACGCTGTGCTTCGGAAGAAGGGAATCGATGTAAAGGGAAAGATCGTTCTCGTTAGGTATTCCAATCCATATAGCTATCGCGGCTTCAAGGCTCTGACTGCACAGCGGGAAGGCGCCGCAGCGATTTTGATCTACAGCGATCCAGCGGAAGACGGGTTCAAAAAAGGAAAGGTTTTTCCAGAAGGGCCATGGGGACCCGAAACTCACATTCAGCGTGGCGCGATTACCTATGACTTCATCGTTCCCGGTGACCCGCTCACTCCGGGATGGGCATCGGTCCCTGGAGCCAGAAGGATTGCTTCACAAGATGCGCAGTCGCTGCCAAAAATTATGGCCCTGCCTCTTTCGTGGACAGATGCAAAACCGTTGCTTGAGAACATGGGAGGTCCTGTCGCTCCCGCCGATTGGCAGGGAGGACTACCAATTCAATATCACCTCGGTGGGGAGCAGGCGCGCGTCCATCTCAAGATCGATATGGACAATTCGATCAAGCCATACTTTGTGGTCGAGGGTCGGATTCAAGGCGCGGACGTCCCCGATCAGTGGATAGTGCTTGGCAACCATCGCGATGCTTGGGTGTTTGGCGGGGTTGACCCCAGCAGCGGTACCGCATCCATGATGGAGATGACCAGAGCTTTCGGTACATTGTTGAAACAGGGAGTGCGTCCACGAAGAACGCTCGTTTTCTGCAGTTGGGATGGAGAAGAAGTGGGTCTTACTGGCTCGACCGAGTGGGGGGAACAATTCAGCGAAGAGTTACAAAAAAAAGCAGTCGCTTATATCAACGTAGACTCTTCAGTTTCAGGCCCTGATTTTGACGGTAGCGCTGTCGGTTCTTTGGCGCCGATGTTGATAGAAACGACCCACAGTTTAGAGGATCCTTCAGGCGTTTCGTTGTATGAAGCTTGGAAAAATGCACGTGCGAAAAAGAACAAAGATAGCGGAGATGGTCCGGCAACAGACTTCGTCCTTGCCGATACGCGTATCGGCAGTGGATCAGATCATACAGTCTTCCTGAACTACGTCGGCATTCCAGTAATTGGGCTGTCCTTTGATGGATCGTATGGTGTGTATCACTCAGCGTATGACAATTTTTATTGGATGAATCATTTCGGAGATCCGGGCTATCGTTATCACACGCTTGCCTCCAAACTTTGGGGCGTACTCGCTTTACGTCTGGCAAATGCTGATCTTTTACCGTTCGATTTCGACTCATATGCTCAGAACGTGCGCGCATTTGTGAAAGACCTGAGTAAAGGAAGGGATGTCAGCCAAGTCGATCTCAAGTCGCTAATGCTGAAATTGGCAGAGTTTGAGGCTGCCGGCAGGAAACTGAATGCGACCATCTCGACGGTCCTTGCTTCAAAATCAACGAAAACATTTCTGAATTCAGCCAATCAGTCGATGCTGCAGGTTGAACGAAACTGGTTAAATCCCGAAGGAATTCCCGGGCGACCATGGTTCAAGCACATGCTTTACGGCGCGCGTTTCACGTATGCACATCTGGAATTGCCTGGCCTGACTGAGGCGGTGGAACAAGGCGACTGGCAAAGGGCAAATCAGCAAGCACATATTCTTCAAGCTGCGGTGGACCGCAACACCAAGCTGATCGACGAGATCACCGCAGAATTGTTGAAGGCATCCGCGAATGGGGAAGGAGCTCATTGAGATCGTACACCTTGGCGCTTGTGTCCCTGAACAGAAAAGGTACCCGTGTCTGAACTAGCACTTCTCGGCGGGCCGAAATCTAAGACGAAACCATTTCCTGTCTGGCCGCAGTTCGACGACGGCGAACGCCATGCGCTGCAAGCGGTTCTAGAGAGCCGCGTCTGGTGGCGTACGCCCGGCACGAAGACTTTGGAATTTGAACAGGCGTTCGCCAGTTTCCATGGAGCCCAGTACGGAATTGCCGTCACCAACGGAACGGCTGCCTTGGAGGTGACGCTGGCAGCACTCGGAATCAAGTCTGGGGATGAGGTGATCGTTCCAAACTTCACATTCGTCGCCACCGCCAGTGCCGTCCTATTTGCGAACGCTCTCCCTGTGCTCGTTGATGTGAGTGCGCGGACTCACTGCATTGATCCGGATCTTGCTGAAGCAGCAATTACCCCGCGTACCAAAGCGATTATTGCGGTGCACATGGGGGGACACCCGGCAGATCTGGACCGCCTCAGGCAGCTCACGTCCCGGCACGGACTAGCTCTGATCGAAGACTGCGCTCATGCGCATGCCAGCGAATGGCGAGGACAGCGCGTTGGAACTTTCGGCACCGCAGGAACATTTAGCTTCCAGTCGAGCAAGCTCATGACCGCAGGAGAAGGCGGCATAATCATTTCAAATACGAAGGAGTTTGAGCGACAGGCACGGTCCGTCCATGATTGTGGCCGGCTACCCGGGGAGTGGTTCTACAGTCACTACGGTTACGGTTCCAACTATCGCCTTAGCGAATGGCAGGGCGCCGTGCTGCATGTTCAGTTGGGACGACTCGACGGACAGACGGCGATCAGGCACAAGAATGCGCGTGCTCTTGATCAGCTCCTTGCAGCGATACCCGGCATTACGCCACAGCAGCTCGACGAACGCTGTACCAGAAATGGTCAGTATGCATACATTTTTCACATCGACACGCGGGAGTTTGGTGGAATCTCGATTGATCGATTTATCTCCGCGATGAACGCGGAGGGAATTCCAAATCAGGCAAGTTATCCGCCCCTGCACGCGCTGGATATGTTTACGAATGAGTCCTATCGCAATCGACTGTCAGGATCGCAGGCTAAAGAGAAGCATCTTTTCCTGAAACAGTCGTTTCCCGAAACACACCGCGCAGCGTGGGAATGCGTTTGGATCCCGCAACCCGCACTGCTGGGAGATGAAGAGGACATGAACCAAATTGCTGCTGCGATTGGCAAGATCCAACGGTTTGCCAGAGATCTTGGCTGATCTTCTTCGGAAGCGTGCGTATCGATAGGAACGGATGATCGAAAAAATCTCATATCGCGGCTGGCCCAATTCGTATCGGTTGTCCAACGGAATTGTTGAACTAACCGTCTTGGCGGATGTAGGTCCACGAGTGATTTCATACAAATTCGTCGGGGACGAGAACCAGTTCTATGAAATCGACGATCAGGCCGGACTAACAGGCGGAGCCCAGTTTCGTCTATATGGTGGGCATCGTCTATGGGTATCGCCAGAAGGTCCCTCCACCTACTATCCCGACAATCAAGCCTCGACCGTTTCTCAAAACGCTGACACCATCACGTTTGCGTCACCAGTTGAAAAGGATCCGCCAGGACGACATCTACGGAAAGAACTAGACATCAGACTTG
>Ga0207648_10004618_pt1 | contig 14114 bp, 10 predicted proteins | sample KBSMisM32_FD_184310 | JGI IMG/M metagenome (GOLD analysis project Ga0207648, IMG submission 184310) | Miscanthus rhizosphere microbial communities from Kellogg Biological Station, Michigan, USA - KBS Miscanthus M3-2 (SPAdes) (version 2) | ecosystem: Host-associated > Plants > Roots >...
CTTCGGCGCGGCGGCGCTCGAGGCCGATCTGGTCGGCCTTGCGCGCGAGCCGCGCGGCCTCGTCCACCGTGCGGGCCAGCTGCGCGTCGAAGCCGACGAGCGCTTTCTCGTGCTCGTGCTGTTCGGTCTGCATCGCCGTCAGCGATCCGGCCGCGGCCGCAATCGCCGCTTCGAGCTGCGTCACCGCGTCGGCGGCCCGCAGCAGCACCTGACGCTCGGCCGCGGTGCGCTCGCTCAGCTCCTTGATCTCGCGGCGCGTCGCGAGAATGCCGCGCGCTTCCCCGCGCGTGCCGCCCGACACGAGATGCGCGCCGCGCAGCACGTCGCCCTCGAGCGTCGCCACCGGCGCGTCGCTGACGCGCGCAAACGCCACCGCCTGCTCGTAGGTGTCGGCGACGTAGGCCTCGCCCAGCACGGACCGCAGGGTGCTGGCATAGGGCCCGGTGATCCGGACCGCCTCGGTGACCGCGGTGATGCCCGGCAGATGCGCCCAGACGGGCGCCGGCGATTCGACCGGGGCCCCGCCGGCCACCACGAACCCGCACCGCCCGGCCCCGCCCGCACGAACGAACGAGAGGCCCGCGGCGGCATGTTCGTGGCCGTCAACGAGGATGTACTGCAGCAGGTCGCCCAGGCAGGCCTCGACCGCGCGCTCGTAGCGGCGATCGACGTCGAGGTAGTCCGCCACCGCCCCGCGCGGGCTGACCGCGGCGTCGTTCTCCGCCAGCACGGCACGCGCCGCGTCGCCAAAGTCGGCGTGATTCGACGCCAGCTCCTGCAAGGACGCGAGCCGCGCCTCGGCGGCGGCCGCTTCCTGCTCGAGCGTGCGGATCTCCCGCACACGGCCGTCGTGCTCGGCACGCAGCGTCGCCAGCTCCAGCTCGCGAGTCTGACGCGCCGCCACCACACGCGCGAGCGCGTCGTGCGTCCCGCCGGCGGCCTGCTCCGCCTGCGCCCGCTCGGCGTCGACGCCCTCGGTTTCGCGCCGCAGGTCGTCGCGCTCGACGTCGAGCTCCGACAGCGTGGTCCCGACGCGATCGATCTGATCGACGGCGTGCTGGATGGCGTGCCGCAGCGCCGTGGCGGTGTTGGCGTGCGAGAACACCTCCGACCGCACCGCGTCCACGTCGCCTTCGAGCGCCTCGATCGCGCGCTGCGCCTCGGCGTGCTCCTGCGTGGCCGCCGCCAGCCGCGCGGCCGCGTCGTCGCGGTCGTGCTCGGCGCCCGCCGCTGCCGCGCGCCGCGACTCGAGCGCGATGCGCGCCGGCTCGCGCCGCGCCTCGAGATCCCGGATCTCGTCTTCGATGTCGGTGGCGCGCCCGGCCAGGCTCTCGGCCTGCTGCTTGCTGAACTCCTGCTGCTGCTGGCGCGCGGTGACGTCCAGCTCGCGCGCGTGCGCGTTTTCGCGCCGCGACAGCGCCCGCTGATCGGCTTCGGCCAGCTCGATGCGCAGACGCGCGAGATCGGATTCGAGCTCGGCGAGGTGCGCCGCGGCCGCGGTCTCGCGCTCGCGGCTCTGCGCGAGGCGCGCACGGGCGCTTTCGATGGCCGCCGCGAGCTCGCGGTAGCGGCGCGCGAACAGCACTTTCTCCCACCGGCGCAGCTCGTCGCGCAGGCGCTTGTAGCGGCGGGCCTTTGCTGCCTGCCGCTTCAGCGTGCCGCGCTGCTTCTCCACTTCGAAGACGATGTCGTCGATGCGGGTGAGGTTCTGCTGCGCGGCTTCGAGCTTGAGCTCGGCGGCGCGCCGGCGCGACTTGTATTTGGTGATGCCCGCCGCTTCCTCGATCAGCTGCCGGCGATCGGCCGGCCGCGTGCTGAGGATCATGCCGATCTTGCCCTGCTCGATGATCGAGTAGGCCTTGGCGCCGAGCCCGGTGTCCATCAGCAGCTCGTGGACGTCGCGCAGGCGGCACACTTCGCCGTCGATCAGGTACTCGCTGTCGCCCGACCGATAGAGCCGGCGCGTCACCTCGACGTCGCGCGTGAAGATGCGCGCGAAGTCCTCGAGCGCCTCCATGCCGAGCGTGGAGCTGGCCAGCACCGGCACCGGCGCGGGCGCGTGAGCGCTGCCATTGCCGTTTCCGTTGCCGTTGCCATTTCCGGGGGCGTGTCCGTTGCTGTGGCCGTTGGTGCCGGCGTCTTCCTGTCCGGGGACCGCGTCGGGCCCGTCGAGCCGGAAGGGCTCGGTGGCCGACGGATGCGCGGGCGTATCCGCGACCGGCTTCGGCGGGATGGGCAGGCCGCTGAGGCGCAGCCTTACCTCGGCCGCGCCGCCCGGCTTGCGGGCGTCGCTGCCGGAGAAGATGACGTCCTCCATCTTGTCGCCGCGGAGGCTCTTGGCGCTCTGTTCACCCAGCACCCAGGTGATGGCGTCGGCGACGTTGCTCTTGCCGCAGCCGTTGGGGCCGACGATGGCGGTCACACCCTCGTCGAAGGCCAGCTCCGCGCGGTCGGAGAATGATTTAAACCCTGCAATTTCAAGACGTTCGAGGCGCATGCGGTTGGATCCTGACGGTCGGATTGGAAAACCGCGCCAGTGTAACAACGCCTAGCCCTTGGGGCAAGAGCTAAGTCCACCCCAATATTTTGGGGAGGCAGGCCTAACGGGCCGCCTGTGTAGAGGCGAACCTTCAGGTTCGCCTGCAGGCGGACCTAAAGGTCCGCCTCTACATCAGGGAGCGCTAGCGCTGGGCGACGCGGCTCGTCTGGTTCCGGCGGCCGAGGTTGAGCAGCTGCTCGGCCTCGTTGAAGAAGCCCAGACCGAACTGCAGCTGCGGGTCGACCTTCGCGAGGTTCTCGGACGCCACCGCGATCCCGAACAGGTCGGAATCGATCTCGAAGCGCACCATCGCCTTGATGAACGCCAGGTCCTGCTGCCACAGCGGCTCTTCGATCTTGATGCCGGTGGACTTCACGTGTTCCTTGAACTCGGCCAGCATGGCGTCGGTGACGACGAAGTCGGGCCCGAGCTCGCGGGCGCTGGCCGCCGGCGTGATGCGCGTGTCGCCCTTGCGCGAGAAGCGCTGCGCGAAGCTGTCGAAGATGTTGCGTGCGTACAGCGCGCGTCCCAGCTTGTTCGGGTTGAAGCCCAGCACCGGCCCGTCGAAGCGCCGATCCGGTTCGACGCCGCCGCCGCTGTACACCTTGCGGCCGCCGTCGGTGTACTTCAGGTCTTCGGGCTTGTGCGCCTTGTTCGGGTCCTGCTCGCGCAGCGTGTAGGTGAGGTACTCGTCGAAGGTGCCGTCCCACGGACGCTGAATCAGGCGCCCGCTCGGCGTGTAGTAGCGCGCGGTAGTGATGGCCGCGCCGGCGCTCTGGTTCACGCGGTACACCGACTGCACGAGGGCCTTGCCGAACGTCGTCTCGCCGACGACCAGCGAGCGATCGTGGTCCTGCAGCGCGCCCGACACGATTTCCGACGCGCTCGCGCTGCTGCGGTTGACCAGCGTAATCATCGGGATTCGCAGGTAATCGCTGCGTTCCGTGGCCCGGTATTCCTGGTCGGAATTCTGCACGCGGCCGTGCGTGGACACGATCAAATCGCCGCGGGGCAGGAAGCGGTTGGCCACCTTGATGGCCTGATCGAGCGCGCCGCCGGGGTTCGCGCGCAGGTCGAAGACCAGGCGCTTCATGCCGCGCTTGCTCAGCGCCGCCAGCGCGTTGCCCAGCTCCTGATCGGTGTTCTCGCCGAAGTCCGTGACGCGCACGTAGCCGGTGGTGGCGTCGATCATGAACACGGCGTTCACCGTGGGCATGTGGATTTCGTCGCGCGTCACCTTGACGTCGATCAGCTTGTCGTAGCCGGCGCGACGCAGCGAGATGTTGACGGCGGTGCCCCGCGGGCCGCGCAGCTTGCCGACGGCCTGGTCGCTGGTCCACCCCTTGGTGTCGTCGTTCTCGATCTTGGCGATGACGTCGCCGCGGCGCATGCCGCGCTGGTAGGCGGGCGAGCCTTCGAACACATTGACCACCGTGACGTCGCCGCCGGCGGCCTGAATGGAAATCCCCAGACCGTAGTAGCGCCCTTCCTGGCGCTCGCGCATCTGGGCGTAGGTCTTGGGGTCCATGAAGCTCGAGTGGGGGTCGAGCGTATTGAGCATCCCGGAGATGGCCCCGTAGACGAGCCGGTCCGACTGGACCTCCCCGACGTAGGTGGACTCCACGGCGGCCAGAGCCGCGGTAAAGACCTTGTATTGCTCGGCCACCTGGTCCTGCGCCACCACCGAGCTGCGTCCCAGCACGCCGCCCAGAACCGCGCACACGACCACCACACCCGCAAGCGACGTGAGAGACCGGTAACGGACCATATGGATTAAATGTACACGCTTGCCTTGACCCCGTCCAGACCGGATTTCTATAATGCGATCAAGAACTTGCAAGGAATTTCCCGGTCTGTACCCGCCCAGGTTGGGCGGGCACGGCCGAGGTCAGGAGCACCGCGGTATGTGGAACATCGGAATGCCCGAACTGATCATCATCCTGGTGATCGCGCTGATCATCTTCGGGCCGCGCAAGCTGCCTGAACTCGGGCGGTCACTCGGCAAGAGCATCGGGGAGTTCAAGAAGGCGTCGAACGAACTGCGTAACACGCTGGACGAAGAGATCCGCGCCGAAGAGCGGAAGGACCAGCAGGTCAAGACGGACGCGGAGCAGAAGAGCGCCCTCGAAGCCGCCAACTCCATGCGCGACGCCATCACGCCCGACGCCACCGGCACCGGCGAGTCGCACGAGACGGTCAGCCGCACACCCACCGGCACCTCAGCGTAGCCGCAGGCTACCCCGATGGCCCTGGTGCCCTTTCCGAGCAAGGGGGCGAAATCCGCCCCCGAGCGTGACCCCGACGACTGGGATGACGAGGACGACACCGCCGAACAATCCGGCGGCAAGATGTCGTTCCTCGATCACCTCGACGAGCTGCGCCGCCGCATCATCTGGGCGCTCGCCTGGGTGCTGATCGGGTTCGCCATCGCCTGCGTCTTCTATCAGCAGCTCTTCAACTTCGTGATCGACCCGATGAAGGCGATGCTGCCGAAGGGGCAGACGCTCATCTACACCGAGCCGACCGAAGCGCTGATGCTGTACGTGAAGATCGCCATCATCGCCGGCATTCTCATCGCGTCGCCGGGCGTCATGGCGCAGCTGTGGCTCTTCGTGGCGCCGGGGCTGTATTCACACGAGAAGAAGATGGCGATCCCCTTCATTCTCGTGTCGTCGCTCTTCTTCATCACGGGCGCGGCGTTCGCGCACTATTACGTCTTCCCGCTCACGTTCAAGTTCTTCGGCAGCTTCTCGAGCGACGCCATCACGTTCATGCCGCGCATCGAGCCGGCCTTCGGGCTGTACATGAAGCTGGTGCTGATCTTTGGCGCCATCTTCCAGATGCCCACCGTGGTGGCGCTGCTGGCGCGGCTGGGGCTCGTCACCGCGCGCTTCATGTGGAAGAACTTCAAGTACGCGTTCCTCGCCATCTTCATCATCGGCGCCGTGCTGTCTCCGGGCACTGACCCGGTGGGGCAGATTGCGATGGCCGGACCGATGGTGGTGCTCTACATCATCAGCATCCTGTTCGCGTGGATCTTCGGCAAGAAACGCAAGACCGAGGAAGCAGAAGCATAGCCAGGCTTCGCCGTGGCTCGTGTCGGGCTCAGCCCGGCTAGCAGTATCTTCTGGCCCCCGCTTCGCGGGGGCGGCGAGACGTCTTGAAAAGCCACTCCACACTGCGAGCATGACCAGCGGCTCTTCAAGCCGTCTCGCGGGCGACATCGATCGGCTGATCGCGGACCTCGGCCGCGCCGATGGCACCCGGCGCGACGCGGCCGTGGCGCGATTGCGCGTCATGGGCGTGCGCGCGCTCCCCCACCTCTCGACACTTCTCGAGTCCGCGGCAACGGCCGGCAGCCGGGCGGCCGCGCTCTCGGTCCTGGAAAGCTTCGACGACCCACGCACGATTGCGATCGCGCTGCGCGCGTTACAGGACGGCGACGCCGACGTGGCGCTGGCGGCGGTCAGCGTCCTGCGCGGCTGGCTCACGCGGGAGGACGGCACGCAGGCGCTCGATGCCGTCACCGCGGCGGCGCTCGACAAGAAGCGGGACGGCGCCGTGCGCCTCGCGGCGCTCGACGCGCTCTCGGAGCTGCCGCCGGAGCTGGTGGCGCCGGTGCGCGAGCGCGCGCCGGTGGAGGGTGGTGATCGGCCGGCGCTCGACGACCCGGCGGCACTCGGAACCTGGCTGGCCGCGCACGCCGCCACCGCGCCGCTGTCCGCGCTGCATGCGGCGGTGACCGGTGCGCGCGAACGGGAGCAGGCCGACAGCCTGCCCCGCCGCCGCGAGGAGTGGACGCGCATGCGCGGCGCCGCGCACCTGGCGCTGGCGCACCGCGGCAGCCGCGTGGCCGTCTACGACCTGCGGGAATCGTTCGACCGCGCCCGCACGCCATTGCCCGCCGATTTCCTGGCCGCCGCGGCCCGTGTCGGGGACGACTCGTGTCTCGAGCCGATGGCCCGGGCCTGGGCCGAAGCCAAAGGGGAACCCTGGTGGCGGAGCCGATTGATGGAAACGGCCGCCGATGTCGTCGCGCGTCTAAAGCTGACAGGACGCCACGCGACCTTGAAGCGCATCCGCGAAAAATGGCACGGGTTCGTCTGATCCTTGTCGGCTTTGGGCTTTGGGCTCTGGGCTTTGGCTGGCTGAAGGCTCAAGCACCGGGGGCGCTCGAGTCCACGTTCTTCGACGGGCGGACGCATCCTGCTATCGCCTACGACGTCCGTCCGGCGGACGACGCGGTGGCGCGGCTCGATCGGGCGATCCAGGCCGGTGAGACCCGGCTCGAGTTCGAACCCGGCTCGGGCTACCTGCGCGCACTGCTGCGGACGCTGCAGATCGACCCCGACACGCAGCTGGCGGTGTTCTCCAAAACGAGCTTGCAGTCGCCGCTGATCAACCCGCGGAATCCGCGGACGATCTTCTTCAACGACAGCGTGGCGGTGGCCTGGCCGCGCGGCGGCTTCATCGAGATCGCCGCGCAGGATCCGACGCAGGGGGTGGCCTTCTACATGCTCGAGCAGCGGCAAACGGAGGTGCCGCGCTTCCGGCGCGAGCGCACCTGCCTGACCTGTCACGTGTCGTATGCGACGCTGAACGTGCCCGGCCCGATGATCCGCAGCGTCGCCACGGCGAGCGACGGCGCCTCGCTCGCGTACCTTGCCAACGCCACTGTGGACCATCGCACGCCGTTCGAGGAACGGTGGGCCGGCTGGTTCGTGACCGGCACGACCGGGCGGCTCCGTCACCTGGGCAACACCACCGTAGACCGCATCGACCCGAACGCGGAGGCAACACCGGCGGTCGCGCCGCTCGCGTCGATGGCGTCCCGGATCGACCCCGCCGGCTACCTGACGCCGCACAGCGACATCGCCGCGCTGCTCGTGTTCGGACACCAGATGCACATGATGAATCTGATCACGCGCATCGGCTGGCAGACCCGCGTGGCGCTCGCCGACGAAGCGCTCGCCAACCGGGCGCCCGACGCGGCGCGCACGCTCGCGGCAGCGGCGGTGGAATTCGTCGACTACCTGCTGTTCGTGGACGAACCGCGGCTGCCGGCCCCCGTGAAAGGGACGTCGGGATTTGCCGAGCGGTTCAGCGCGCTCGGCCCGCGCGACCGTCGTGGCCGCTCGCTTCACGAGCTCGATCTGCAGGCGCGCGTCCTGAAGTACCCGTGCAGCTATCTGATCTACTCGCCCGCTTTCGATGCGCTGCCCACCGAATCAAAGGCCGCCATCTATGCGCGTCTAAACGAGGTGCTGACCGGAAAAGTGACGGGCGCGCGCTATCAACGGCTGTCCGCCGCCGATCGCCAGGCGATTCTCGAGATCCTTCGCGATACGAAACCCGATTTCGTGGCTGCAGGCCTTTAGACCTGCCTCGGTGATAATGCCGGCATGCGACGACTGACGCTGGCCCTCGTGATCGGTGCGCTGCTGATCGGCGCCCAAGTCTGGCAATCCCGCTCCGGCGCCAACGCGCAGGGGCGCACGCCGGCCGGCACCGGCCATCAGGGCGACGCGTTCCGCTTCAACAAGGTGGCCGACGGCGTCTATCACGTCGTGGGCACGGGGGCGCTCACCGTCGTCGGCAACGGCGCCGTGATCGTCAACGACGACGACGTGGTGATCGTGGACGACCACGTGTCCCCCGCCGCCGCCTGGGTCCTGCTCGAAGAGGTGAAGAAGATCACGCCCAAGCCGGTGCGCTACGTGATCAACACGCACTTCCACTTCGATCACGCGCACGGCAACCAGGTGTTCGGGCCGGGCGTGGACATCATCGGGAGCGAGTTCACGCGCCAGATGCTCGCCGGCGGCAAGAACCTGCAGATGCCGCTCTACAAGGGCTATCTCGACGGCCTGCCGGCGCAGATCGACACCCTGCGCAAGCGCGCGGCCGACGAGAAGGACGCCGCGGCCAAGGCCCGGCTGCAGGTGCAGCTCACGTCGGCGGAGAACAACCTCGCCTCGCAGAAGGAGCTGAAGATCGTGCCGCCGAACGTGACGCTCGCCCGCGAGATGACGCTCTTCCGCGGCAGCCGCGAGATTCAGCTCAAGTTCCTCGGCCGCGGCCACACCGCGGGCGACGTCGTCGTCTACCTGCCGCGTGAGAAGGTGGTGATCACCGGAGACTTCCTCACCGCGGGGATGTCGAACCTGAGCGACTCGTTTCCCGACGAGTGGGCCAACTCGCTCGACGCGCTCAAGAAGCTCGATTTCACCACCGTCCTGCCGGGACACGGCGAGGCCTACACCGACAAAGCCAAGATCGACTACTACCAGGCCTACCTGCGCGACGCGTGGGCGCAGGCGTCGAAGTTGAAGCAGCAGGGCGTCTCGGCGGAAGAGGCGTCCAAGCGCATCGACCTGAGCGCGCACAAGGATCACTACCCGCCCAACACCAACCTGAGCGTGAACCTGCTCGGCGCGCAGCGGATGTACGAGCTGCTCGACGGGCGTCGGTAGTGAGGCCGGTCTGAAGACCGGCAGCCACGTCCGTCGGGCCGGTCTGAAGACCGGCAGCCACGTACGTAGAGGCGGACCTTCAGGTCCGCCTGCGATCTACGGGCAGCTCTGATTCAACGGCTGCAGCGACGTGAGGTTGATGACGTTCTCGCTGTCCGAGCGGTACAGCAGTCCGCGCGCCTCGACCTTCTGGCCCACGCGCGACGGCGCCTGATAGGCCCCGACCACGCTCGCCAGATCGAACTGCAGCGTCCCGAGCGGCGCGGCAGTCGCGGTGGCCAGCGCCAGGGCCGCCGGCACTTCGTCCTTGGTCACGACCGGCGCGCTGGCCTTGCTGATGCTCCAGCCCTGCCCGTTGGCGCCGCGCGCCAGGCAGCCCACCACCTGCACCAGCGCGAAGTTCGACACGCCGCCTGACGTCCCGCCACGCCGCACGATGGTGATGGTCTCGAGCTTCGCGTTGTCGAGCGGCAGCTCCTCTTTCCCTGCCGCGGCGCCGTTCTTCGACAGCACGTAGGCCAGGATGTCGAGCTTGCCGGCGTCGGTGACGCTCTCGATGTTCTGCTGCGGCATGGTGTCGCGGATCTTGGTGAACAGGCGATCGAGCGAGTCGTTCTCCCAGTGCGCGATGAACCCGTCGCCCTTCAGCGCCGGCCCGCGCTCGGAGCCGACGAGCTCGTTGTTGTGACAGCGCCCGCAGCTGTTTTCAAAGGCGGCCCGGCCGCGCGTGGCCTGCGCGTCGTTGTAGACGCCGTCCCAGATCTTGCGCCCTTCCTGCGCGCGCACCACGGCTACGCCCCACGTGAGAGCCATCATTGCCAGCACGATCGAAGGCAGGCCTGAAGGCCTGCAGCTACGAGAAGGCCTGCAGCTGCGAATCGTCATGGGGCGGGCTTCTCGTCGAAGACGACTGCCGCCAGCGCGTCGCGCTCCGACGACAGCTGCGCGTCCCCTGCCGGCGCCCCGTTCGCGCGCAGCAGGTACGCAATCATGTCCGCGGTCATCCTCGGCGTCATGCTCCCGCGATCGTCGGCGGGCATCGACCGCATCAGCGTGTCGAAGAGCGCTTGGACCGGCCGCCCGCGCCAGTGGCGCATGAACTGATCCTGCACCAGCGCCGGAATCTCGCGCGAGCCGTCGCCTTCGAGCGACAAGCCGTGGCAATGCGAGCAGGTGCGTCCATACTCCCGCTCGCCGCGATCCGCCTGCGCGTCCGTATAAACGCCCGTCCAGGCAGACTTCGCCGCCGTTTTGTCCTGAGCCGCAACCGATGTGCCGACGACCGCACCCGCGACCACCATCATCACAATTCCCAGCCAACGCATCGTTTAGAGTGCGGCCCGAGGACCTTGGATTCCCATCAGTTGTCTGAGAAGCGCCGCCGTGCTTTCGTGCGCGCCTCCGGGGTTGTTCCGCGTGGGGGCGCCCGCGCCCACACCGAGCGCGACGTCGAGCGCCGTGCGCCCCTGCTTGTCCGTGCGAGTCAACTTCGCGCCGCTCTCGGCCAGGAACTTCACCACCTCGTCGAGCCCGCGGCCCGCGGCGATGTGCAGCGCGGTCTGCCCGGTGGTGTTGAACGCGTTGATGTCCACGCCGTTGTCGAGACACAGCCGCAGCGCATCGATCGTGGTCTGCCGGGTGACGGCTGGCCCGGTGGCGGGACCCAGGTTGAACACCTGCCCGGCGGCCACGAGCATCGCGGCGTTGGTGCGGTCCTTCTTGGTCATCGTGGGATCGGCGCCGAGCGCGAGCAGCGTGCGCATCATCGACAGGTCCACGGCCTTGGCCGCGCGCAAGAACGGGGTGGTCCCTTCGCCGAGACTCGCGTCACCGGAGCCGTGATACCGCCCCAGCATGGGGCGCTGCAGCCGCGCGTTGGGATTGGCGCCGTGCGCCACGAGCCGCTTCGCCAGCGCCTCGGCGTCGAGCACGTCCACGAGCTTCGGCGCGGGACGCCCTTGCATCGGCGCCAGCGTGTGCATGTCCACGAGCGCATACAGCGCGGTGGTGCCGGTGGAATCGGGCACGTTCGGATCCGCGCCCTTGTCCAGGATGGCTGCCGCCACGTCGTAGTGCGCGTTGATGATGGCCACGACAAGGGCGGTGGTCCCGTCCGGATCGACGATGTTCAGGTCGAGGCCGGGCGCCGTGAGCAGCGCCTTGGCCGCGGCCAGCGAGCCCTGCCGGGCGGCGTGCATCAGCGGCGTCCAGCCGCCGCGTGGGAGCACGGTGCTCACCATGCCCGACGTGACCCACTTGAACTCGGGGAACTGCAGCACCTTCGACTTCAGGTTGACGTCCGCCCCGAGTTCGACGAGCGCGCGCACCGCGTCGGCGTGGTTCTCCGCCGCCGCCCACGTGAGCGCCGACTCGCCCATGAAGTTCTCGTGCGCGTTCACGTCCGCCCCGTGCGCCGCCAGCACCTTGATGGCGTCGGCCTTGCCGGTGCGGGCGGCCGTCATCAGCACGGACTGCCCTTCGGGCATGCTCGCCTTCGCGTCGGCGCCGGCGCTGAGGAGCAGATCCAGCATCGCCGCGCTGCCGTTTTCCGCGGCCAGGGTGAGCGGGGTGATGCCGTAGCGGCTCGCGGCCTTGACGTTGGCACCGGCGCGGACGAGCGCGCGCGCCGCCGCCAGGTCGTTGTTGCGCGCGGCCCAGTGGAGCGCCGTCATGCCGTCGGCTTCGGCGGCGTTGACGTCGGCGCGCTTCTGCAGCGCGGCGCGCAGGCCGGCCTGATCGCCCGCCTTCACGGCGTCGATGATCGGCGTCGCGGCCGACACGGGCAGCGCCGTCACGGCCACGAACGCGAGGATCCAGAGCTTCCGCATGTCCGTTCTCCGCCTCCGCTAGACCTCGAGACGCTTGGTGCTGATCCCGAAGGCCGGCTGCGTGGACCCGAACTTGTTCGCGAGGTCGAGCAGGAAGTTCGCCATCGGCGTTTCCTTCGGCGCCGCCACGTGCTGGTGCCCCTTCACCAACCCCGCGCCCTTGCCCACCAGCAACGTCGGGATGTTGATGCGGCTGTGGGTGTCGCTCTCGCTCATGCCGCTCCCGTAGAGGATGAGCGAGTGGTCGAGCAGCGAGCCGTCGCCGTCGGGCGTGGACGCCAGCTTCTCGACGAACTTCGCGAACAGCGCCATGTGGTGCGTGTTCACCTTCACCAGGTTGGCCAGCTTCTCCGGGTTGTTGCCGTGATGCGACATCGCATGGTGCGGCTCGGTCACACCGATCTTCGGGTAGACCCGCTGACTGGCATCGCGTGACTTCATGTAGGTGACGACGCGCGTCAAATCGGCCTCGTAGGCCAGCGCCATCAGGTCGTACATCAACGCCGCGTGCTCTTCGAACTCCTCGGGGATGCCCACCGGCGCATCGGGCACTTCCACGTTGGTCGCCGACTGCAGCTCCGCCTTCTGAATCCGCTGCTCGATCTCGCGGACGTTTTCGGTGTAGTCGTTCAGCCGGTTGGCGTCCTTGCCGTTGAGCCCCTTCTTCAGCCCGCCGAGCTCCTCGAGCAGCGAGTCGAGCACGCTGCGGTCGGTGGCCATGCGCGCCTTGCGCTGCGCCGCCGTGCCGGGGCGGCCGAACATGCGCTCGAACACGCTGCGCGGGTTGATCTCCATCGGCATCGGCGTGGTGGCGTTTTTCCACGAGATGGTGTTCATGTAGGCGCAGCTGTACGAGGGGTCGCAGCCGCCGATCCAGCCGGTGAAGTCCTCGGTGGCGAGCTCGAGCGACCGCATCGGCGTGTCCTGGCCGATCTGGTCGGCGATGACCTGATCGACCGTGACGCCGGCGTGGACGTTCTCGGCCAGCGTGCGTTTCGGGATCGCGCCGCTCAGCCACGCGGCCACCGTGGTGGCATGCCCGTCGAGCGGGTCGCAGAGCTGCGACACCACCGTCATGTGGCTCTGCCACTTCTCGAGCGGCTTCATGATCGGCGCCAGCTCGAAGTTGGCGCCGGTCTGCACCGGCTCCCAGAAGCCGGGGCGCTCGCCGAGCGGCACGAACACGGCGCCGAAGCGTCGCACCGGCGCGCCCGCCGCCCTGGCCCCGAACACGGGCACCATCGCCTCGAGCACCGGCAGCGCCAGCGCGGCGCCCGCCCCCCGGAGGATCGTGCGGCGTGACAGCGCTCTATTCGTGATGAACATGCGGGCTCCTCGCAGTATCTGGCAAACCGGCTTAACGCCGGTTCGCTATTCCTCACCGGCCGATGCGCGACGCATCAGGAAGGCCGGGCTCGTAACGATGCCATCGATCAGCGACACGAAGCGGTAATTCTGCGGCGCCGTCCCCCGCACGATGGCGCGGACGGTGGGCATGTCGGCGGCGGCAATGCCGCGGCCCAGGCCGTAGGTCATCAGCTTCTCGACCACGGTGCCGACGAAGATCTCGGGGTCTTTCAGCAGCGCCTTGCGCAGCGACACCACACCGTCCACGGCGGTGCCGTCGAGCAGCACGCCGGACGAATCGATGGCGGTTCCATGCGTGCCGCCCTCGACAGTGCGCCACGCGCCCACGGCGTCGAAGTTCTCGAGCGCCAGGCCGATCGGGTCCATGATCTTGTGGCAGTTGGCGCACACCGGGTTGCGGCGATGCGCCTCCATGCGCTCGCGCATGGTCAGCACCCGCCCGGCCTGCTGGCCGTTCTCGTCGAGCGGCGGCACGTTGGCGGGCATGGGCGGCGGCGGCGCGCCGAGCAGGTTGTCGAGCACCCACTTGCCGCGCACCACCGGCGACGTGCGGTCGGTGTGCGAGGTCACCATCAGCACCGCGCCCTTGCCGAGGATGCCGCGGCGCGCGTCGTCGGTCAGCGTCACCCGGCGGAAGTGGCTGCCGTACACCTCGGGGATCCCGTAGTGCTTGGCCAGCCGCTCGTTGATGAACGTGTAGTCCGCCGTCATCAGGTCGAGCACGCTGCGGTTCTCGCGCATCACGCTCGCGAAGAAGAGCTCGGACTCGGTGGCGAACGCGCGCCGGAGGTTGTCGTCGAAGTCCACGAACTCGGTGGACAGCGGCACCATGTTCTTCAGGTTGCGCAGGTAGAGCCACTGGCCGGCGAAGTTCGAGATCATCGCCTCGGACTTCGAGTCCGCGAG
>Ga0207648_10004640_pt1 | contig 14063 bp, 15 predicted proteins | sample KBSMisM32_FD_184310 | JGI IMG/M metagenome (GOLD analysis project Ga0207648, IMG submission 184310) | Miscanthus rhizosphere microbial communities from Kellogg Biological Station, Michigan, USA - KBS Miscanthus M3-2 (SPAdes) (version 2) | ecosystem: Host-associated > Plants > Roots >...
CCGGTCACCACCGCCACCGCGATCGACAAAGCGTCGCAGGGCGAAGTCTCCCCGATCATCAAGGCGCTCGCCGGCGCGCTCTACGACGCCTTCCAGGGGCTCATCAAATATCTGTAACCGGTTACCCGTTACCCGTTACCCGTAACGGGAAACCGGAAACGGGCAACTGGCAACCTACAGGCTTTTGTTCAGGAACCGGCACAGCGCGAAGCCGTCGAGATATTTGAACGGCGTCACGCCGGTGCTGTAGTGGCCGCAGGGCAGGATCGTGAGCTGGTGATCGATGCGCCGCTTGCGGAACTCGTTCACCAGCATGCGTGACAGGCCGACGGGGAACGTCAGATCGTAGAGGGCGTAGACCAGCAGAATGTCGCGGCCGCTGACGCGATCGAGGTAGGGCAGCGGGCTGATCGGCAGCCACATGCGCCGCAGCTCGTCGAGCGTCACGTTTCCCTCGAGCGTCTCGCGCACGTGCATCGTCGAGAGGCCCTCCCAGACGACGTCGGCGAAGTACGGCGAGATGTGATTGAGCGCCGCCGCCCGCACCAGCGGCTCGTGCGCGGTCGTGAGCATCGACAGGCACGAGCCGAGGCTGGTGCCGAGGATGCCGATCGACTCGTAGCCGCGCGCGTGCAGCCACGCGATGGCGCGGCGCGCGTCGAGCACCGCCTGCCGGCAGACCTGCGCGGTGCGGCCGACGTTGGCGCTGACGATGTAGTCGGCGCGCGACAGTTCCGGCGGCATGCGCGCGTCGTGATACGGCAGGCTGAGGCGCAGCGCGGTGATGCCGAAGCGGTTCAGCAGGCGGCACAGCGCGACGTGCCCCTCCACGTCGGAGTTCCACTGCGGCAGCACCAGCACCGCGCGCTTGCGCCCGCGCGGCGAAGGCTCAGGGAAATAGCGCGCGACGACGGTGTTGTTCGCCGCGTGCGGGGTCTCGACGGCGCTGGTGAACGTCAGGCGGTCGCCGCTCAGCGCGTAGTCGTCGGCCGGCGTGACGCGGTAGAACGCCGCGCTGTCGGCGACGGTGGCCTGGCCCCACGCCTGCAGCGCGTGGCGCGTGTCGCCGGCGGGCAGCCGCTGATCGTCGAGCCAGTCGAGCCCCCATTCGAAGGGCCGCGGCGTGCGATTGGTGGCGGTGGAGGCGAGACGCCGCTCCCACCGATGGAAAGCACGGGTGAGCACGCGTCAGCGATCCCCGGGGGCCTTCTTGCGCAGCGTCTCGTACTCGCGCGCGGGATCCGCCGCCGTCTCGATCGGCAGCCCTGCCTGCGACCAGCCGATGTGCCCCTGCTGCGGCGCGCCGCCGTAGCCGCCGAGCACGTTGCTGACGTTGCTGTAGCCCGCGCCGGCCAGCAGCTCGCACGCCTGCGCCGAACGGCCGCCCATCTTGCAGCCGACGACCAGGTTCGTCTCGGGCGCGAACGTCCTGCGCACGACGTCGATGAACTCGGGGTTGGGCCGCATCTGGCCGCTGCCGGGATCCATGTGCAGCAGGGGAATGTTGAACGCCCCTTCGGGATGGCCCTGCTGGAACTCGGGAATCGAGCGAACGTCGAGGTAGGCCGCACCCGCGGACTGCTGCTGATGAGCCTGCTGAACTGTCAGATGTTTGATCGTCATTCCGTCATCAATTTTGCACGCAACAGGGCTGATGATTGAACAGCCGCCTAAACCCGATACACCGCAGGCTCCTGACGTCGTGCACAAGCCCGGCGATGTCGTGAACCATCCCGTCCCGACCGGCAAGCCGGAAGACGACACCAGCCCGGAGGTTCATCCGGTGCCGCCGCCGACCGACCCGGCCCCGCCGATCATCTGACGCTCCACCGCGGTGGCGACTTCGAGCAGGCGCTCGGTGCCGCCGCGGTGCCCGACGAGCTGAATCGCCCGGGGCAGCCCGTCCGTTCCCCTGCCGCACGGGATGGCGATGGCCGGATGTCCGGTGACGTTGAAGAGCTGCGTCAGCCGAAGCATCGTCGCGCGCACCGGCTCTGTCCGCCCGCCGACCTCAACCGTCGTCGCGCCGAGCGGCGGCGCCGGAATGGCCAGTGCCGGCAGCAGGAGCGCGTCGAGCCCCTCCAGCGCGCGATCGACTGATCGTATCAGCGCCGCGCGCCCCTGCATCCCGCGCAGGTAATCTTCCGCCAGCACGTAACGCCCCATCTCGAGCCGCAGACGCACGCCGGGCGAGTACTTGTCCGCGTGATCGCGCAGCAGCGGCGCGTGATACCAGGACGCCTCTGCCAGCATGACCGCGAGGTAAACGTCTGGCGTACGCTCGACGTGCGCGATCGAGACGTCTGACATCGAGTGGCCGGCCGCGGTCAGCCCGTCGCGCGCGGCGTTGAACAGCCGCGCCACGTCGCCATCCAGCTTGTCGAAGAAATATGGCGTCGGCACGCCGAGCCACAGCGGCCCCTCCGCTTCCACCGGCAGGCCGCTCCACGTCGCTTCCGCCTCGCGCAGGCCCTGATACAGCAGCGCGGTGTCGGACACGGTACGCGCCATCGGGCCGACGTGATCGAAGGTGGTGCTGAGCGGAACGACGCCGTCCACCGGGATCTCGCCGTGGGTCGGTTTCAGGCCGGTGATGCCGCACGCCGCCGCCGGGATCCGGATCGATCCGCCGGTGTCGGTGCCGACCGAGGCGTAGCACATCTCTTCGACGATCGCGACGGCGGCGCCGGCGCTCGATCCGCCGGCCGAGCGGGAGTGATCGTAGGGGTTGCGCACGGTGCCGAACGCGGTCTCGTCGCTCGTCGTGCCGTAGGCGAACTCGTGCAGGTTGGTCTTGCCGACGATGATCGCGCCGGCCGAGCGCAGGCGCGAGATGATGGTCGCGTCGTGCTGCGGGCGCCGCGGCGGCACCGCCGATCCCGACGTCGTCGGCGTCCCGGCGATGTCGACGAGATCCTTCACCGACACGGGGATGCCGTGCAGCGGCCCGCGGTAGCGGTTCTTCGCGATCTCCTTCTCGGCGCGCGCGGCATCCGCCAGGGCCTGCTCGCCCATCACCGTGATGAACGCGCGCAGCGTCTCGTTCTTCGCGGCGATGCGATCGAGGCAGGCGCGGGTCAGCTCCACCGGCGAGATCGCCTTCTGCTCGACCAGCGTGGCCGCTTCGCGCAGGCTACCGGGACGCGTGGTCATCGTCGGGGCTGCGCTGATCGTCGAGGTGGCTGAGCGCCGGGTGGCCGAACTCCGGGTCGGCGTCGCGGAGCGCCTGCAGGGATCGCGCGAGCGTTTCGAGGAGCGGCTTCAGCGCCGGCAGGCCCCGCGCCTCGGCGTCGGCCGTCGCGCGCGCGAGCCACGCCTGGATCGGCTCGGCCATCAGAAGGTGAGCGTGCCGCGCACGCTGATCGGGATCATGTGGACGCTGTGGCTGACCGGCGTCGCGAAGCTGTTGACGACGTACTTGAACGAGATGTCGAAGCCGATCGGGCCGGACGTCACCCCGCCGCCGCCTTCCGCGAAATAGCGCCGCCCGTCGAGCTGGTCGGTGTGCAGGTGTCCGATGCCGCCGAGAATGAACGCGTGCGCGCCCAGGCCCCAGCCCGGCGCGCGATCGCTCATGTCGATGCCGGCGCCGACGTCGAAGGCACGGCCGTTGGTCAGGTTGTACGCCGGCAGCGGCGCCGGCCCGCGGAACGAGACGAGGATGTCGGGGACGCTCGAGATGTTGCCGTTGATGGCGAGCGTCGGCCCGACGCTCGAGCCGAACGGATAGAGGGTGAGCCCGATCGCGTTGGCGCGCTTGCCGAACTCGTTGACCGTGATCTCGGTCAGCTGATCGCGCGTGCGGTACTGGAAGTTCTCCAGGTGCACTTCGTCGACTGGCTGCTGGAACAGATCCTCGAGCGGATGCTTGCGAAAGCCGAACGGCTGGATGTACTGCCACTCATAGGTGAGCGACACGAAATGCCGCCGCGCCTTCGCGGCCTGGTACGGCCGAGCCTGCGCCGGTGGCGAGATCCGCGGCGAGGCCCCGTGCTCCGCACCTTCTGCTGCCGTCAGCGCGGCGATCAGACACAGCGCGGAGGCCGTTTGTATCAGCATCCGTTCAAGGATAACGTAAACCGGATGCCCGACCCCATTCTCGCCGCGGTGATGACGGCGCCGCGCGCGCCGATCGAGCTGCGGGAGTTCGCGCGCCCGGATCTGCCGAGCGGCGCGGCGCTGCTGCGGACGACGCGATCGGAGGTCTGCGGTACCGACGTGCACCTGTGGCACGGGCGGTTGTCAGGAGTCCCCTATCCGATCATCCCGGGTCACGTGTCTGCGGGCATGGTCGATGCCGTGCGCGGCGCGATCACCGGGCTCGACGGGTCGCCGATCCGCGAAGGGGATCGCGTCGTCTTCTTCGACGTCCATCGCACCTGCGGCCGCTGCCGCGCCTGCACCGTGCACCGCACGCCGACGCGCTGCGCCGCGCGACGCGTCTACGGCATCACCGACCCGGCCGCGGAAGGCCTCTTCGGCGGCTGGGCGCAGGCGATCTATCTCGAGCCCGGCGTCGGGCTGGCGCGGCTGCCCGACGCGATCGACTTCGACGATTACATCGGCGGCGGCTGCGGGCTGCTGACGGCGGTGCATATTGCCGAGCGCGCCGAGATTCGCCTCGGCGACACCGTCGTCGTGCAGGGGACCGGCGCCGTCGGTTTGAGCGCCATCGCGCTGGCGCGCATCGCCGGCGCCTCGCGCGTCATCGCCATCGGCGCGCCGGCGGATCGCCTCGCGCTGGCGCGCGAGATGGGCGCCGACCTGACGCTCGACATCACCACGACGTCAGCGGATGAGCGCCGCCAGGCCGTGCTGGACGCGACGTTCGGGGAAGGCGCCGACGCCGTGCTCGAAGCCGCCGGGGCCGCGGCCGCCATCTCTGAAGGGCTCGACCTGGCGCGCGTCGGCGGACGCTACGTCATCGCCGGGCATTACACCGACGTCGGACCGGCGACGATCAACGCGCACCATCAAATCAACCGCAAGCACCTCGAGATTCGCGGCTGCTGGGGGAGCGAGGCGCGCCATTTCCTGCGCGCGCTGTCGATCCTGGAGCGCCATCCGTCGATCCCGTTCCGCCGGATCGGCGCGCGCCGCTACGGCCTCGGCCAACTGAACGACGCGCTCGCCGACGCGGAGGCGATGCGGATTCCGAAGGCGCTCGTCGATCCCTCGCGCCTCGGCGCCGCCTGAGAATTCCGCCCGATGCGCCACACGAAAATCGTCGCCACTCTCGGGCCCGCGAGCAACAGTCCGGCGGTGCTGGATGCGCTGATCGCCGCCGGCGTCGACGTCTTCAGGCTCAACTTCTCGCACGGCACGCACGACTCGCACGCGACGGCCTTTCGCGCCGTCCGCGAGGCCGCGGCCCGCGCCCGCCGTCACGTGGCGATCCTGCAGGATCTGAGCGGCCCCAAGATTCGCACCGGCCGCCTGGCCGGCGGGCAGGCGATCGAGCTGCGCGAAGGGGACGAGCTCCGCATCGCGGCAGGTGACGACGAAGGGCGACACGGGCGCGTCTTCACGCCCTACGCGGACCTGATCACCTCGGCGGAGCCGGGCGCGCGGCTGCTGCTCGACGACGGCAAGATCGAGCTGCGCGTCGTGGCGCGACAGCACGACGAGCTGATCACGACCGTCGTCCACGGCGGCTCGCTCGGCGAGCACAAGGGCATCAACGCGCCGGGCGTGAAGCTGCCCGCCTCGGCGGTGACCGCGAAGGACGCCGACGACCTCCGCTTCGGGATCCGCCTGGGCGTCGATCTGGTCGCCCTCAGCTTCGTGCAGACGCCGGACGACGTGGAGACGGCGCGATCGATCGCGCGCGCGGCGAAGAGCGACGTGCCGATCATCGCCAAGATCGAGCGGCCGCAGGCGCTGGAGCACCTCGACGCGATCCTGGCCGCGTCGGATGGCGTCATGGTCGCGCGCGGCGATCTCGGGCTCGAATGTCCGCTCGAGCAGATCCCCCGCATCCAGAAGTCGATCATCGCCCGTGCGCGCACGCTCGGACGCCCGGCCATCCTGGCGACGCAAGTGCTCGAATCGATGCGCACGCAGCCGCGTCCCACCCGCGCCGAAGTGAGCGACGCCGCCAACGCCGTCGACGAAGGGGTCGACGCGATCATGCTCGCCGGCGAGACCGCCGCGGGGAATTACCCGGTCCGCGCCGTGCAGACCCTCGAAAGCGTCATCTGTGACGCCGAGACGGTTCCTGCCTCGGCGGCGCTGCTCGCGACCGACGCCGCGCTCGAAGGGCTCTTCAAGGCGTCGCCGATGCCCGACGGGTTCGACATGTCGCACGCACGGCACGGCCACGCGATGTGCGAGGCCGCCGTCACGCTGGCCACGACCGGGCAGGCGGAGGCGATCGTCGCCGTGACCCGCCTCGGCAAGACCGCGCAGCTGCTGTCGTCGCTTCGCCCGCGCGCCACCATCCTGGCGGTGACGCCGTCCGACGCGGTCGCGAGGCGGCTGACGCTCTACTGGGGGGTGCGGCCGCTGGTCTCCGACCTGCGCGACCTGCGGGCGCTCGAACGGCCGATCCGGGACGCGATACCGCTGCCGGCGCGTGCCGTCGTCGTCTTCATCAACATCAGCCCGGACCTCACGCGCTCCGACGCCAACTTCCTGAACGTGCAGCAACTGAGCGAATGACCTTCCGCTTCATGTGGCTTCCCGCGCCTTATGTGGCTTCCGCCTTCAGGCGGAAGTCGTCCGGCTGAAGCCTGTGGATCTTCCGGCTAAGGCCGGTGGTCTTCCGCCTGAAGGCGGAAGCCACGTGAAAGTGATGAGGCGTCTGCTAACCGTTGTCATCGAACGATCCCTGCTGCTCATCGTGGGGACGCTCGCCGCGCTGGCCTGGGCCAACGCCGCTCCGGCCTCGTATGCGGCATTCGCCCATCGCGTTCACTTTGCCGTCAACGACATCGCGATGGTGTTCTTCTTCGCGCTGGCGACGAAGGAGATCGTCGAAGCGACCCATCCCGGCGGGGCGTTGGCATCATGGCGGGAAGCGGCGGTCCCGCTGTTCGCGGCGGCCGGCGGGATGCTGGTGCCGGCGCTGATGTACACCGGCGCCGTCGCCCCGCTGGCGGCGCCGGAGCTGCACCGCGGCTGGGCGATCCCGTGCGCGACCGACATTGCCTTCTCGTACATGACCGCGCGGTTGATCTTTCCGCCGCGTCATCCGGCGATCCCGTTCCTGCTGCTGCTCGCCGTCGCCGACGACGCGCTCGGCCTGATCATTCTCGCGATCTTCTATCCCGCGGGCGAGGTGCGGCTCGTGACGTTTGCGCTGCTGCTGGCGCCGGCGGTCGCGATCGCGTGGGCGCTGCGCCGGCGGCGGGTGGAAAGTTTCTGGCCCTACGTGCTCGCCGGCGGCGGGCTGTCGTGGACGGCGTTCTACGTCGGCGGCCTGCATCCCGCGCTCGCGCTCGTGCCGATCGTGCCGTTCCTGCCGAGCGTCGGCCGCTACCACGAACTCTTCGACGACCAGGCCACCGGCCCGGCCGACACGCTCGACGTGTTCGCCAGGTGGTGGCGCGTGCCGGTCCAGATCGTGCTCTTCCTCTTCGGCCTCGCCAACGCCGGCGTCCCGCTGTCGAGCGTCGGCCCGGTGACCTGGATGGTGGCCGGCTCGCTGATCGTCGGAAAACCACTCGGCGTGCTGCTGCTGACGGCGATCGCCGTCGCCGCCGGACTGAAGCGGCCGGGCGGCCTGACCTACGCCGACGCGGCGATTGCCGGCATCACCGCCGGCATCGGATTCACCGTCGCGCTCTTTTTCGCCACGGCGGCCTTTCCGCCGGGGCCGATCCTCGACGAAGCGAAGATGGGCGCGCTCCTCAGCTTCATTGCCGCGCCGCTGGCGATTGCCGCCGGGCGGCTCGTCCGCTCCACAGGTACAGCGCGCCGCCGATCGCCGACATGATCGCCGCCTGCACGATGACGTTGACCTCGTAGGTCAGCGCGTTCGATCCGGGCGGCGGCACGAACGTCAGCGCCATCGAAATCGCCGTCGCCGTGAAGCCGAGGACGGCCAGCGATTTCGGCGCCTCGGGCACCAGCCGGATCTGCGCCACGAACGAGTACAGGTAGGGCACGAAATAGATCAGGATCGTCAGGTTGACCATGATGTCGTACGCATCCTGGATCGACGAGGCGCGGCCGGCGATGGTCACGAACAGGCTCGCCAGGAAGATCGCCGACGAGGCCAGCGACTGGATCACCAGCGCCACGTGCGGTGTGCGATAGCGCGGGTGCAGCCTGGCGAACGCGGCCGGCATCGCCGCGTCCACGCCGGCGGCGAACGGCACGCGCGCCGCCCCCGCCGTCCACGACGTGACGCCGGCGATCGCGTTGACGGTCAGCAGCCCCGCCGTCAGCGCGGCGAGCCCGGTCAGCCCGACGCGTCCCGCGACGAGCTGCACGGCGTCGGTGATGCCGCTCAACTCCTTCAGCGACGACACCGGCACCGCGACCAGCACCGATCCCGAGCCGGCGATGTAGACCAGCGTCGTCACGATGCCGGCGACGACGATGCCGATCGGGATGGTGCGCTGCGGATCCTTCACCTCCTGCCCGACCAGGCCGGTGATCTCGAAGCCGGAAAAGGCGAAGCACATCGCCGACCACAGCGCCAGCGTGTCCAGCGCGGTTCCGCCCGGCGTCATCGTCTGCACGGTGAACGGGGTCGCCGATCCGAAGCGGACCGCCGCCAGCGCGCCGCAGCCGATCAGGATGCCGGCGGGAATCCACACGCCGAGCGTGCCCGCGTTCTGCAGCCACTTGCCCCAGCGCAGCCCGATGATGCTGATCCCGGCCGCCAGCCAGATGCCGCCGAGCACGAACGCCACCGAGAACGCGCGCGAGCTGCCGAGCGCGTGCCAGCCCTCACCGCCCATCGCCGCGAAATTGGCCGCGCCGAAGAGCAGCAGCGACGGAAAGTAGAAGAGATTGTTGATCCAGAGGAACCAGCCGCAGACGAACCCGTGCCCCGGCCCGAAGGCGCGCCGCGTCCACGCGTAGATGCCCCCCTGCTCGGGATACTTCCGCGCCAGCGACGAGATCGCCACCGCGTGCGGCACCAGGAACGCGATCCACGCGAGGATCCACAGCGGCACCGATTCCGGCCCGGTGCGCGCGCCCCGCGCGATCCAGCGCATCCCGACGACGGCGACGACGTTCATGAGAATGACGTCGCGCAGCCCGAGGGCCTTGATGAAGCCCGCGCCGTCGCGGGTCGGCTCGCTCATGCGGCGTTCTCCACGTAGTCCTTGAGCGCGGCGAGCGACGATCGCCAGCCGCTGGCGATGACGGCGTAGTAGCGACGCCAGCGCGCGTTCTCCTCGAAGCCGCTCTGCTTCACCGTCAGCCGGCAGGCCGGACCGTCCATGGCACAGGTGACGGTCAGCCCCATCGGTCCGATGGGATCGCCGTCGGGCGGCAGCCACCACGCGTCGGCGACGAACAGCTCGCGCCCGGGGCGGTACTCGATGACGCGGCCGAAGAACACGCCGCCGAGCCGTCCGAGCAGATCGTCGGCGTCGGGCGTGGGCGGCCATTCCACCGCGAACACGCCCATCGCCCGCGGTGTCGTCACCGCGCGCGCCGCCTGCCACCACACCTCGAGCGCGCGCGGATCGAGGAAGGCCGCGAGCACGCGCGTCGGGGCGGCGTTGATCAGCAGTGAATGCTCGAACTCTGGGGATGACTCGGCGTGCGGCGCCAGCGGCATGCGCGAGCCATGCTACCGCAGTACACTGGTGGGTCATGTCCACCACCCCGAGCCAGAGTCCTCCGGCGGTGCCGCACGACGACTCGTGGGACGAGCACTACGCCGACGAGCGCGACGCGGCCTGGCTCTACCGCCGGCTGGCCAGCGCCGACAGCGATCGCCAGCGCGGAGACCTCTTCGGACGCCTGGCCGAGGTCGAGGATCGCCACACGCAGCGATGGGAGCAGCTGTTCCGCGAGGCCGGGCGGCCGCTGCCGCCCTACGACGTGTCGCGGCGCACGCGGCTCCTGGCATGGGTGGCCAAGACCTTCGGTCCCTCGTCGGTGCTGCCGCTGATCCTCGCCGAAGAGGGACGCGAGGTGCAGTCGTATCTGGGACTGGCGCGGAGCTCCAGCCACCAGCAGACGCACCAGGCGGCGATCGACATCGCGGCGGACTCCGCCGTGCACGCCCGCGAATTGTCGGAAGTGATGGGGCGCGAAGGGGAGCCGTGGCACGTCGGCGGCGCGGGCGGCATGCTGCGCAGCATCGTCTACGGCTTCAACGACGGGCTGACCGCCAACTTCGGGCTCGTCGCCGGCGTCGTCGGCGCCAATCTCGGCGCGCACGTGGTGCTCGTCACCGGCATCGCCGGCGCGATCGCGGACGCGCTGTCGATGGGCTCGAGCGGCTACCTCGCCGCCAAGAGCGAGGCCGAAGTGCAGGCGCACCAGATCGAGATGGAGCGGCAGGAGATGCGGCTGATGCCGGATCTCGAGGAGGAAGAGCTCGCGCTGATCTACGAAGCGAAAGGGGTGCCGAAGGAAAGCGCCCGCGAGCTGGCGACGGCGATGATGAAGGATCCCGTGCGCGCGCTCGAGACGCAGGTGCGCGAAGAGCTGAACATCCACCCGGCGGAGCTCGCGCCGTTGAAGGACGGCCTGGTCACCGGCATCGCCACGGCGGTCGGCGCGGCGATCCCGATCGTGCCGTTCCTGGTGCTGTCGCACACGCCGGCGGTGTGGGTGTCGCTCGGGATCAGCATGGCGGCGCACTTCGGCATCGGCGCGGCGCGCAGCATCTTCACGGGACGGGGGATCTGGGTGAGCGGCCGCGACATGTTCGTGGTCGGCTTCGGTGTCGCGGCCGTCGGCTATCTGATCGGCGAGTGGCTGCCGAGGATCTTGTAGGGTGCCTATTCCTTGGCCCTGAGCGTCTGTGCGTAGCTGACGATCCGCCAGACCTGGTCCTTCGACAGCTCGTCCTTGAAGGCCGGCATCTTCGGCTTCTTGCGGCCGTTCCAGACCTTGTAGAAGACGACGCCGTCGGGATTGCGCGGGGCGCGCTTGGCGACCGTCAGATCCATGTCCTGCTGCGAATCGGGATCCGCGTCGGGGCCGTCCCCCTTGCCGCCGGGCCCGTGGCAGCGCTTGCAGTTCTTCTCGAACAACACCTTGCCGTCGGCGACCGCCTTGGCGTCGCCGGCGAGCGGGTTCTTTTCCTGGTCCGCCTCGGCGGGCAGATCCCAGCCATTGGGGTTGCGGGGCGCCGGCGCCTGCTGCGCCGTCGTCTTGACGACCGTGGCGCCGACATACACCAGTCCCGCCAGCACGAAGACACTCCAACGTCGGTTCATACGGCAATGATACAGTTTTTCGAGGATGGCCGACCAGCCTCTGGCGTACATGAACGCGGAGTTCCTCGAGAGTGACGAAGCGCGCCCGCTCCGGATCCTCGCCGAATACCTCGAGCCGCTCCGGCGGCTCAAAGCCCAGAACATCCAGGACACGGTCGTGTTCTTCGGCTCGGCGCGGGTGCACAGCCGACTCGACGCGACGCGCGCGCTGGAGCGGCTGCGGCGCCGCAGCTCGCGGCGCACGCGCGAGCACCTCGCGCTGCTCAAGCGGAGCCGCAAGGCGGTCGAGTGGTCGCGCTACTACGAGGATGCGCGCGAGCTGGCCAACCGGCTGGCGAAGTGGAGCCTCTCGCTCGAGTCACCGCGCCATCGCTTCGTGGTCTGCTCGGGGGGCGGGCCCGGGATCATGGAAGCCGCCAACCGCGGCGCGCACGAGGCCGGCGGCAAGAGCATCGGCTTCAACATCCGCCTGCCCTTCGAGCAGGGGGCCAACCGCTACATCACCGACGGGCTGCACTTCGAGTTCCACTACTTCTTCATGCGCAAGTTCTGGTTCGCCTACCTGGCGAAGGCGCTGGTGATCTTCCCCGGCGGGTTCGGCACGCTCGACGAGATGTTCGAGATCCTCACGCTGTCGCAGACGCAGAAGCTGTCGAAGCAGCTCGGCGTGTTCCTCTACGGCCGCGAGTACTGGGAAGAGATCATCGACCTCAAGCCGATGGGGGACTGGGGGGCCATCAACGCGGACGATCTCGATCTGCTCAAGTGGGTGAATACCCCCGACGAGGCCTTCGACCAGCTGCGCTCGCACCTGATGGCCTATCACCTGGTGCCCGAAACCGCCCAGGAGAACCGCGCTCCCGGCATCGCAAAAACGCGGGGATAGAAGACACGGTCGGGCCTTGGAAACAGTGACCTTGGAGTTCAGGAGAATCAGTTCATGACTCCCGACGAACGAGAACAACTGATTGCGCAGTACAAGGACGGCTACCGCGTCGTCGCCGAGACGCTGGTGAAGATCACGCCCGAAGAGCTCGACGCCAAGCCGGCGCCGGGCAAGTGGTCGGCGCGGCAGATCATCCATCACCTCGCCGACAGCGAGATGACCGCGGCGGTGCGCTTCCGGCTGCTGCTCGCCGAGGACAAGCCGGCGATCAAGGGCTACGACCAGGATCGCTTCGCCGATCGCCTGCACTACGAGCGCTCGCACGAGGCGTCGCTGGAGCTGTTCCGCGCGGCGCGCGCCTCCACGGCGGAGCTGATGGGATGCCTGACCGAGGCGGATTGGCTGCGCGAAGGGACGCACTCGGAGGTCGGGCGCTTCGGCGTCGACACCTGGCTGCGCATCTACGCGCCGCACGCGCACCGCCACGCCGATCAGATCCGCGTCGCCCGCGCGTCGCTGCAGAAGGCCTAGTCAGTACAACAGGAACGGGCGCCGCAGCTCGCGGAACGCCTCTTCGTCGCGGCGCCAGTCCTTCACGATCGACGCGGGATCCTCGCCGGCGTCGATCCCCGTCCGCAGCCGATCGGATCCGTAGAGGATGTCGATCGGCGGCTTGACGTGCTCGTACTCGTAGGGCGGGTCGCGCCACAGCTTTTCGGACGGCGCCTCGCGCCTGAACTCCGCGAGCATTTCCACGGCGACGCGCATCGGCTCGAACGCCTCACGGTCGGTGACGTGGATCTGGCAGCCGCCGCACAGCACTTTCGCGTGCTTGTGGAAGGTCGGCTCGAAGAAGGCCGGGCGGAAGTAGACCCCCGGCAGGCGCCGCGCGTTGAGCGCCTCGGCGAACCGCTCGCCGTCGATCCACGGCGCGCCGATCAGCTCGAACGGCCGCGTCGTCCCGCGCCCTTCCGACAGCAGCGTCCCCTCGAAGAGGACGGCGCCCGGGTAGACGATCGCCGTGTCGAGCGTCGGGATGTTGGGCGAGGGCAGCACCCAGGGCAGGCCCGTCGCGTCGTAGTACATCGCCCGCGACCAGCCGTCCATCGGCACCACGTCCACGGCGGCGTTGATGCCGAAGTGATCGTTGAAGACGCGCGCCGCCTCGCCGATGGTGAGGCCGTGCCGCATCGGGATGGCGAACTGCCCGACGAACGACTCGTACTCGGGATCGAGTGTCGCCCCTTCGATGTCGTCGCCGTTGATCGGATTGGGACGATCGCAGACCACCACGCGAATGCCGTGCCGGCGCGCGGCGCGCAGGCAGTTGGCCATCGTGTAGATGTAGGTGTAGATGCGGGTGCCGACGTCCTGCAGATCGATGACCAGCACGTCGACGTCGGCGAGCATCTCCGCGGTCGGCTCGCGCGTCTCGCTGTAGAGCGAGTGCACGGGCACGCGCCGCCGGGCGTCGTGCGCGTGCGGCGACTCGATCATGTTCTCCTGCAGGTCGGAGCGGAACCCGTGCTGCGGCCCGAAGAGCGCGGTCATCGTCCAGTCGCCGGCGGTGACGTTCCAGCCGGTCATGGCGGCGCTGACCGGTCGGTCGGCGGTGTTGTAAGCGATGACCTTGAAGTGGGTCGGCGTCGCGCCGGGGACCAGGATGGCCACCTGCTCGGCGGCCTCCGGCCGGTCGAAGCGCCAGCTGACCGTACTGCCCGGCCAGATCCAGTTGCGCTTCAGCGCCACGCCGCCGAGGCGGGCGCGCTGAAGCAGCTCTGACGGGACCTCGACCCGGTCGCTCCACCAGTGGCCCTCGG
>Ga0207648_10004644_pt1 | contig 14061 bp, 12 predicted proteins | sample KBSMisM32_FD_184310 | JGI IMG/M metagenome (GOLD analysis project Ga0207648, IMG submission 184310) | Miscanthus rhizosphere microbial communities from Kellogg Biological Station, Michigan, USA - KBS Miscanthus M3-2 (SPAdes) (version 2) | ecosystem: Host-associated > Plants > Roots >...
TGGCGACCAGGGTCAGTCGCAGCGGGGTCATTCTGGTTGTCATGGGGAGCTCATTCGCAGTTTGAATGGGCCGCAGGCTACCGCGGGACCCCTGTGATGAAGCGCGTTCCCAATACTCTGAAACACTGCTTGCAGCGGCGAGAGGTGCATGCCCGAGCCATCGCCGAGCCATGACCGCGCCGTGACCGGGACGCGGGCGTCGCTCAACGAGCCAGGATTTCTTGGTTGAACGACCTCGGGACGCAAGCGCTTCCCGAGGCTGTTGAGCAAAAAGAATGCGCTGAACGCGGTGGTCGGAGGTCTCGATGCCCTCGGAGCAAATCGGCGAAATCCGCGTAATCGCCCGTCAAATCCGCGTTAGGTCTTGCTGTTGCTGAGTCGTCCCGGTCTCGATGCCAGGGGCCGAGGAGGCTACGGTGGTCTTGGGACTAGCTCGACTCCTCCTCCGGCCAGCCCGGCGTTACCGCCATCTGATCCGTCTCGCCCGTGCGGATCCGGTACACGCGTTCGACCGGTAGGACGAAGATCTTCCCATCCCCCACATCGCCAGTGCGCGCCGAGTCGAGAATCGCGCGCACCGTTGGCTCGACGAAGTGGTCCGACACGCCGATCTCGAATCGCACCTTGTCCTGTAGCTCCATCTTCACGGTCGTGCCGCGGTACGTCTCGACCCGTTCGGTCTCGCCACCATGCCCCTGCACGCGGGACACGGTCAGCCCCCGGACCTCCGCCATGAACAGCGCCTCGAGCACCTCGTTCGCGCGCTCGGGCCTAACGATCGCGACGATCAGCTTCACGCGGGCACCTCGAGCGGCACCCGCATCGATTCGTCAGTGGACCGGGTGGCGGTTGCCGTGATCGCGGGCATCACCAGGACCGCGCCCTCGCCTCGCGTGTACGCCTCCTCGCCGTGCTGCGTGATGTCGAGGCCGACCGCCTCATCGCGTTGACTGCTGCGCACCCGCGCAACCGCGTTCACGAGCTTGATGAGCGACAGCGTCGCAAGGCCGCTGTACGCAGCCACGGCGGCCAGGCCGATGAGCTGCACGCCGACCTGGCGCGGGTTCCCGGCGATCAGGCCCGCCGACCCGCCCCACTCGGGCCGCGCGAACACGCCGGTGAGCAGCGCACCCGTGGCGCCGCCAACGCCATGCGCGGCGACCACGTCGAGCGAGTCATCGAGCGCCGTGCGACTGCGCCAGAGAATCGCGACGTAGCTGAGCGGCGCCGCGATCGCGCCGATGGCGATCGCGCCTAACGGCGACACGAAGCCGGCCGCCGGCGTGATGGCCACGAGGCCGACGACGATCGCCGTCGCGAGACCGACCGCCGTCGCGCGTCCCGTGCGCGCGAGCTCGATGAGCATCCATACGACCAGCGTGGCCGCCGGCGCGAGGAACGTGTTCACGAACGCGAGCGCCGCCGCCTTGTTCGCGCCGAGCGCGCTGCCGGCATTGAAGCCGAACCATCCGAACCACAGCAGCGCGGCGCCGAGCAACACGTACGGCACGTTGTGTGGGAGGAGCGCCTGCCGTCCGTAGTCGCGGCGCGGCCGGAGCACGAGGGCCGCGGCAAGTGCCGCGGATGCCGCGTTGACGTGGACGACGGTGCCGCCGGCGTAATCGAGCACACCCAATGAGCCCAGCCATCCGCCACCCCATACCCAGTGCGCGGCGGGTGCGTACACGACGATGGTCCACAGGGCGATGAACGCGAGATACGGCCCGAACCGCATTCGCTCGACGATCGCCCCGGATATGAGCGCGGCGGTGATGATGGCGAACGTGGCCTGGTAGGCCATGAATAGCAGGTGTGGAATGGAGCCCTTGACCTCGAGACCGACGTTCTCGAGACCCAGGAATTCCAATCCGCCGACGACGCCCGTCCCTCGCCCGAACGCGAGGGAGTAGGCAAGGAGCGCCCAGGTCAGCCCGACGATTCCGAGCGACGCGACGCTCATCATCATCGTGTTGAGTGCGTTCTTGGCGCGAACCAGGCCGCCATAGAAGAACGCCAGGGCCGGTGTCATGAGTAGCACGAGCGCCGTCGATACCAGCATCCAGACGGTGTCGGCCGCGCTCGATTCGGCTGACTGCGCGATCATAGCGTCAGAGGCAGGGCGTTGAATTTGGACGTCCGCGGGCTGTCTGCCCGCCTCGCACACCCTATACCTGCCCGGCCGCTTCGTCAAGCAATTCGTGCGTCTTTTGCACGAACGAACTGGCAAGCCGACGCTATAGAAGGTCGATTGTGCAATTCCGTAGCTGAAGTTCTGCTGCGCAAGCAGTTTTTCTCACGCAGCTCCCACCATACAGATGGTCGCGTTCCACGTCTGGACGGCGAGTCGCTCGACCTCTTCGTGAAGGCCTGCCACGAGTGCAGCCCGGGGCGTCATGCCACGCAGCTCCCGTCGCGGAGTCTCGAGCCAGCGCCAGACGTCCAGGTCGTCCGGGAAGACGTCGCGAACTATCGCGAGCGTGAGCTGGAGCGCCCGCACTCGGCGCCCGGTGCGAAGCAGCGTCGTGTCCGTCAGCGCATCGGCGGGGAGGCCGAGCGCCTCGGCAGCCGCGAATGGCGAAAGCAGGATGGTAGCGGGACCGCAGAGCCAGAGCTCCAATTCGTCTCGTTCCATGGAAACCTCACTGGCCGCCTTATTGGGTGTTTCGAAGCAACGCCCACGCGCGGTCGTAGACGTCGCCGGCCTTTGGGCCGGCCACGGCGACATCCACCGCATGCCGCGGGCAGAGGGTGTGGATAGCACGTTCCCACGTCTCTCGCTGGACGGCCGGTGCGCCGCACACTTCGCACAGGGTGGCCGACAGCTCCTCGAGCGCCCACAGGAGCTCGACGAAGGGACGCGGGCCGCGGACGTCGTACCAGGAGAGGCGGCCCCATCGCGCTCGGCACAGGAACGACCCCGGCGGAACCGACGCAGCGGCTGCCGCCGCAGCGACCCGGACGATCCCGACCCAACCCGGAACGGGCGAAAGCTCGCTCGATCGTGCGACTCCTTCGATTGCTGGCGCTGGCGGGTCGATCTCGGAGTCCACACTGTTCTCCCGTAATTCGGTATATGTTCGGGGAGAACAAGAATAAAGGGAACAGATGGCGCCGCAAGAAGACCGGCCGTTTCCCTATTTCTCCTTGCTTCCGTCCGTAGCGGCCGCCGACTCCTTGTTCCACACGAACCGATGGAGGAAGTCGCCCATGTGATTGAACGTGCCCACCCAGTTGCTGTGCAGCATCGACTCGTGGAGATCGTCCGGAATCACCTGGAGCTCGTAATAGATCCCGCGCGCACGCAGCAGTTGCACCAGGCCCACCGTCTGCGCGAAGTCCACGTTCCGATCGTCGTCGCCATGCACGAGGAACACCGGCGACTTCCAGCTGTCGATCGCCGAGATCGCCGACGACTTGTACGAGACCGACGTGGTGTCGAGCGAGCTGCCGTACAGATGCACGCCCGCGAGGTCCGCGCCGGCCACGAACAGATCCGAGTTGCGCGCCAGCGCCTGCGACGTGAGCAGGCCGCCATACGACAGCCCCCAGATTCCGATGCGCGTCGGATCGACGTCGGCGCGCGTCTGCAGGTACTTGCCCGCGGCGAGTACGTCCTGGTACTCCGCGTTGCCGCGTGCGTTCGTGTTCTGCGCCTGCCGGAACGATCGGCCGTAGCCAATGCCGAGCCGGTAGTTCACCGACAGCACCACGTAGCCCTGGCTCGCCAGCCACTGGTTCACGGCATAGGCCCAGTGGTAGAACTGCATGTAGTGGTACCCCGGCATCATCTGCCTAACGGGACCACCGTGTACGAAGATGATCGCCGGGCGGCGCTCGCCCGCCTTGAGATCCTTCGGCAGGAAAAGCTGGTTGTGAATCTCCAGTCCATCGGGAGACTTCACCGTGATGACCTCCGGCGTCACGTGCTCGGACTTCGGGAAGTCGGGGCCCAGCGTCGGGAAGATCACGCGCGCCTTCCCGCCGTCCACCGGCAGGAGACCCACCGACGCCGGCGTGCTGGCGTCGAAGTACAGCACCGCCAGCTGCCTGCCTGACGCGAGCGGCTGCGGAGTCGTCTCGATCCCATCGCCCGTGGAGATCCGCTTCGGCGTTCCACCCGCGGTCGGCACCGACCAGATGTGACGCCGCTCGATGTCGCTCGCGTTCGTGCAGTAGTAGAGCGTCTTGCCATCCGCAGACACGGCTGCGGACGTCGCATCCTCGATCAATCCGTTCGTCGTCGTGAGCATCACCGGCTTCGCGGTGGCGGCGTTGGCATCGAGCGAGTAATAGCGCTCCCACTCGTCGTTGAGCGGCGAAACGGGGATGAGGATGTGATCGCCGGCCCACAGCAGGCGCTGGATCGCCGGGAACGTCGAGTCGTTAGGCGCGTTGTGCCACAGCTCGCGCGCGGACCGCGTCGCGACGTCGGCCACCAGGATCGCGAGCGTGTGCCCGCCGGCGAAGGTCGCGCGACAGAGTCCCGGAATGAGCGGCTGTGCCGGCGCCGAGTCCGGGCGCGCACGCCCCGCGCCGCCGCCTGGTCCGAACGGATTCGCCAACCCCGGCGGACACACGCTGCGCGGCGAGGCGCCATTCCCCGCCGGACCTGGCGGGTTGCCAATGCCACCCTGTCCTTCCTGCGCCTGCTGCCCGAAGGGCGTCCCGGGCCGGCGCGTGAACGCGACCCGCTTCCCATCCGGCGACCACACTGGCGCCGCATCGAAGTCGACGCCGGGCGCGAGATACGTGATCGAGCGCGTCTTCCAGTCGTAGACCGCGATGAACGCGTGGTTTCCGCGATCGCTGACGAAGGCGATCTTCGACCCGTCGGGCGACCATCCAGGGTTGCTCTGCCGGCCCCACGCCTTGATGAACGGCTTCTGCCCTCGGTCCATCGAGTCCGGCGCCGCGGACGCGATCACGCGGCCACGGTAGATCTGGTTGTCCTTCACGTACAGCACGTACCGACCATCTGGCGAAAGCACCGGTGCGCCGCCTTCGGCCACGCGCCATGGAGCCCCGCCACTCGTCCGAACCGCCCAGATCTCGCGCTCGGCACCGGACGGATCGTGCGACGGGTTGGCAATCCATCCCTGGCGGTTCGGCGCCGACCCGCGAACGAACACCGCGATCGACCCGTCGTCGGAAAGGTCGACGTCCGTGAGATCGCGCCCGTCGTCGTCCAGGAAGCGCGTCAGGCGCACGGGACGGAAAGCCGGCGCGGTGGCCGTGTAGACGTTCCGCATGCCGCGGTCGTAGGTCATCCAGGCGATGCGGTCTGCTTTCCGCGCAGCCGTCACCTCCAGCGGAGACGCAGGACTCAGGTACTGCTCGATCGTCGGCTTCCCCTGCGCGACCGTGCGCGTCGCGCCCTGCGCGTGCAGGTGGGCGGTGAGCGCACACACGACGAGCGGGGCAACGAGACAGGCGAACCGACGAGCAGCGAACGAGGAGCGAAGCATGGAGGGACTCCGGCGACGGGCGACGGGCGACGGGCGACGGGCGACGGGCGACGGGCGACGGGCGACGGGCGACGGGCGACGGGCGACGGGCGACGCGACGAGAGCTAACATCTGCCAGTCGAGCGGGCAAATGAGTGCGTTAACGGCGACCGTTACAGATACGTCTCACGCCATGAGATCGATGTCGCAGGTTCAACGGCCCTGTGGGCCTGATTGGTGGAGGTCGAGTCGGCACGATGAAACGGCAGCTTTTCTTGACGGCGGTGGTCTGCGCCGCGGGTGCAGTCACGCTGGGCGCGCAGCAGTCACGCGGACCGATGGGGCCTGGCCCGATGCCCGGCCCTGGCGGAATGGGCGCTCGCCGCGGCGGCGCGGCGAACGACCCCGCACAATTCCTTCTCGCCCAGACCGGCGAGCTGAATCTCACCGATGCGCAGGTCACTCGCCTGGCGGCCATCGCGCGCCGGTCGGCGGAGCGTCGGCGTGCGCTTCGCGTCCAGATGGACTCCCTGCGAACCCAGCGGCCACCCGGCACCGCGAGGCCGGACTCGGCCGAGCGTGCGCGGATGCGGCAGCGCTTCGAGCAGATGCGGCCGGCGATGGAACGTCTCCGCGATCAGAGCCAGGCGGACCGTCGTGATGCCATCGCGGTGCTGACGCCGGACCAGCAGGCGCGGGCGTGGGAGCGCATCGCGGCGTCGGGACGGATGCATCGTGGCGGCATGGGTCGCGGGTTCCATGGTGGGCGCCACATGCACGGGAACCGGATGGGGATGCGCGGTCCAGGCCGGATGGGGCCGCGGAACGACGAGCGCCGAGGAACACCACCACAGCGGCGGCCGGACGATCAACAGTAGGGTCGGCGCCTAACGGCCAAGAGCGCGGCGCCAAACTGCGCCAGATTCCGAACGGCGCGGAATTCCGCGCCGTTAGGCCGTTGCGCCGTTCAGGTTATTTCGACTTCGCCCAGTGCTTCGCGGTCGACCACTGTGCGGGATCGAACAACGCCGGATCCACCGGCACGTCCACCTTCCATCCCGAGTAGTCTTCCGCCTGCCGGCGCACGCCGTTCTGGAACATCTCGATCTTCGTCGCGAGCCACGCGCCATTGCCCACGCGCTCGTAGCCGCCGAGGTGCACGTCGTACGGCGGCTGGCCCTGGCTAAACGAGACGATCATCCGCTGCAACACCTTCCGATCGGTGTCGACCCAGAACTGTGGGGACGTCGTATCGGACGCGGACGCCGCGCCGACGACCCACACCGGCTTGCCTTCCCACGTGCCGGTCCGTACGCGGCTCAGGTCCACCTTCATCTGCCCGAGCTCCTCGACCGTCTTGGCCACCGGCTGGACGTAGACACCCTCGATGAGCGGCAGGAACTCGTTGCCCGACGCGTCGGACGATTGAAGCTTCCCGCCGCGAACGCTGAACGAGGAGTCCGCGGTGTAGATCACTCCGTTTCCTGCCGACAGCTCGCCGAAGTCGATGCGGAGCTTCGTGCCGGCAGCCGCCGTGTGCGCGAGCGTCTCGTACCAGGTCTGGTCGCGCTCCGTTCCGTCCTGGCCGCGGCGCGTCGTCTTCTGCGTGAACGTGAGCGTGTGGTACCACTTGCCCGCGTAGGCGGCGCGCATGGCCTCGAGCACGTCGGAGCCGGTGCGCGGGCTGGCGCTGCCCTGCGCCGTTAGGCACGGCGTGACGCACGCAATGAGCGCGGCAGCGAACAGCGAGGACCGTGACGCGAAACGAATCATCATGGAAGGCTCCACCAGGTGGTGACGAACGCGCGAACGAGGAGGCGAAGCTTGGATCGTGTCCGGGGACGCGTCAATCCGACTGGGACGAGCCGCTCATCGCCGGCCGCTCCGCCTCCAGGCTACCCACCCGCCGAAGCGAGAGTGTGAAGACGGCGCCCTCGCCGAACAGACTCTCGACCGTGATGTCACCGCCCATGGCGCGGGCGAGATCCCGGCTGATGGACAGTCCGAGCCCGGTGCCCTGCCCTTCGCGGGTGAAGGCCTGATCGACCTGGACGAACGGCTCGAAGATCGCCTCGAGCTTGCTGGCCGGAATCCCGAGCCCGGTGTCGATGACCCGCACGTTGGCCATCGCGTCGGTGCAGCTGCACTCGAGCCTAACGCGGCCGCCGGGTTCCGTGAACTTGATCGCGTTGGACAGCAGGTTGATGAGCACCTGCTGCACCTTCTCGATGTCCGCCTGGACGATCACGGACGGCGGACATTGCCGGTATTCGTATTCCAGACCGCGGGCGCGCACCTGCGGGGCGACCAGCGAATACATCCCGTCGAGGATGTCGTGCAGACGGACATCGATGAGATGGTACTCGACGTGGCCAGCCTCGATCTTCGCGAAGTTGAGCACGTTGTTGATGAGCCCGAGCAGATGGCGCTGATTACGGCGGATGCGCTCGAGGTCGTCGCGTTGCGCGTCGGTGATCGGCCCGCGAATGCCGAGCTCCAGCAGGTCGACGTAGCCGCCAATGGCATTGAGTGGCGTGCGCAGCTCGTGCGACATCGCGGCGAGGAACTGCGCCTTCACGTCGTTCGCGTGCTCGGCTGCGACTCGCGCCGCGTCCGCCTCCGCCCGTGCGGTGCGCTCACGCATGAGCAGCCGTTCCCGCTCGATCTCGCCGTCCTTGCGGTCGGTGATGTCCAGACACGACCCGATGTAGCCGTTGAAGTCGCCGACGTCGTTGATGCGTGGCGTTGCGGAACTGAGCACCCAGCGATCGGCACCATCATGCCGGCGGACACGCAGCTCGACGCGGAACGGCTCATGCGCGGCGGCGTGCGCACGGTAGGTGTTCAGCGTTCGCTCGAGGTCTTCGGGATGTACCACCGACGCCCATCCTTCCCCAACCTGGTCCTCGAGCGGTCGCCCGGTGAACTCGATCCACGAGCGGCTGAACCATTCCGCGCCGCCCTTGATATCGCCGAGCCAGATCATGACGGGAGCGGCATCCGCCATCGCGCGAAATCGCGCTTCGCTTTCGCGGAGGGCGCGTTCGGCCTCGCGGCTCCGCAGCAGAGCGCGGATGGTCGCCAGGAGCACTGGTGGCTCCACGGGGTGCGTCAGGTACCCGTCGGCGCCAGCGTCGAGGCCCCGAGCGCGCTCGCTAGGCGACGTGAAGCTGGCCGAGATGAGCAGGAGCGGGATGTCGGCGGTACGCGGGTTCGCTTTCATACCCCGCGCGATCTCGAATCCGCTCCCGTCGGGCAGGCGGACGTCCAGCACGATGAGGTCGGGACGCTCGGCCGCGAGCCGGACCGCGTCGGCGGCCGTCTCACCCTCGATCACACGATACCCGCCCTCCTCGAGGACGCGGGCGAGCACCCAGCGATTGGCCAGCGTATCGTCCACCACCAGTACGTTGATCACTGGCCGATCAGACATTGGACACCTCGATCGCCCGGGGGCGATCCTCGTTAGGTTCGGCGCCCGCGGGATGCGGTTTCTCGTACAGGATGGGTAACACCAGCGTGAACACCGAGCCCCGACCGACCACGCTCTCGACCATCACATCCCCGCCAAGGAGCCGCGCGAGCCGGCGCGACAGCGGAAGCCCGAGCCCCGTTCCTTTCACGCGACGCTGCATCGGGTTCTCGATCTGCGCGAACTCCTCGAAGATGCGCTCGAAGTCGGCCTCGGCGATCCCGATCCCGGAATCGGCTACCGCGAACCGAATCGTGTCGCCTTCCGCCTCCCGTGCCGACACGCGCACCTCGCCGCGCTCGGTGAACTTGAGCGCGTTCGAGATGAAGTTCCGGAGGATCTGCGCAACCTTCGACTCGTCGGTCTGCATGATCGGCAACGGGGGAACCGGCTCGAACACCAGCGACACGGCTTCGTCGGTCTCGATGGGACGAAACACGCCGCGCAGGGCACCCCAGAGATCTTCGACCGTGAACGCCTCGACGCGAACGTCGGTGCGTCCGGCTTCGATCTTCGCCAGGTCGAGCCAGTCGTTCACGAGATCCGACAACGCGTCGGTCGAGTTCCGCATCATCTCGATCGCGCGGCGGTGGCGGTCGGTGAGCGGGCCCTCGTACCCATCGAGCAGGAGGCGCGCGACGTTCCGAACGGCATTCAGCGGCGTGCGAATCTCGTGATTGAGGTCGGAGAGGAAGCGCGTCTTGAGCTCGTTGACCCGCTCGAGGTAGACGGCGCGCTCGTCGAGCTCCGCGTACAGCGCCAGCACGCCACGATTCGTCTCCGAGAGCTCCTGCGCGAGCCGGTCGGTTTCGACCTGCTTCTCGCGGAGGTGGGTGAGCGCGCGGGTGAGCTCATGACTCTGCGCCTGCATCTCGAGCAGCGGATCGAGACTGGTGGCAGCGACGACCGCGCCAATGGCGGCGCCGATCGTGCCGGCGGTGGCGCGCAGGGCCGTCGGCAACCGCTTGCCGATCACGACGGCGGTTCCTTCGTTAGGCGACGACGTCACGGAGAATGTGTCAGACAGTCGACGCGCCCCGGTGATGCCGATGCCAAGTCCCGTCGACGACACGTATCGGCCGTCGAGCACGTCGCTGAGCCGCGCGATCCCCGGCCCGCGATCCGCGACACGCGCCACGAGCATCGCCGGCGGTCCGTGATCGATCGAGAAGTCCACACGGCCGCCGCGGGCGTACTGGTGTGCGTTGCGCGCGATCTCCGAGACCGCGGTCGCGAAGCGGGTCTGATCCTGCGCGTCCAGCTTGAACTCCGTCGCGAGTTGCCGGGCGCGCTGCCGAGCGAGCACCACGTCACGCTCGCGCGCCAGGTCCACGGTCAGCAGCGTCGTCGTCGACATGGGCTCCGCTCCGTCACGCCGCCAATCGGGCCGCAGCCCGGATGACCACAACGAGCGCGTCGTCGCGCTCCCGGCAAAAATCGCGATAGAGCACACCCGCCACAACGCTGGGATCGCGGAACGAGAGGCCCGGATACCGCGCGAGATCCCACCGGCCGCTCAGCCCGTCCGAGTGCATGACCAGTAAGGCGTCCGCCGGCCAGTCGTACGCGAACTCCTGAATCTTTCGTGCCTCGTGACCCGCGATCCCGTTGTACGACACCAAACTCTTCGTCTCCGTCGGCGATACCAGCGATGCCGAGATGTTCCCGAGCCCTGAGTAGCGCACGGACGCGCCCGTCGCCTCGAGCTCTGCGATCGCCAGGGCCGCACCGCGTGTTGCTCGGAGCGCCGCATGGACCTGGGCGACGATCATGCCAGGTTGGTCGCCGGATCGGTCGACGGCGACATCCACGGCGCGGCGCGATGCCTCGGCCGCCAACTGGCCATGACCGAGTCCATCGGCCACCGCGACCACCGCGCGGCCACGATCGTCGACGGCGATGCCCCAATCATCGCCGCACGCGTCCTCACCGTGTTTCGGAATCCGCACCGCACCGAGCTCGAACCGACGGACGCTGTCGCGCGCTGCTCCACGCGCGACGCGCGCCACGAGAACCGTCCCGCTGCCGACGGACGAGTAGATGTCGAACGCGCTGGCGAGCCTCGACATCGCGCCGAGCCCCGTCCCGGAGCTGCCCGCCGTGGAGTAGCCGTCGCTCAAGGCACGATCGAGATCGGCGATGCCCGGCCCATGGTCGATCGCGATCACCTCCGCGCCAGCGGCCTCGCCAGCGCCTAACGACCGGAGCACCACGTGGCCGCGACCGGCGTGCTTCGCGATGTTGGATGCCGCCTCCGATGCCAGGATCGCGAACTTCCCCGCGTCGGTGTCCGACAGTCCAATCGCGGTGGCGATCGTGGTGGCGCTCCGGCGCGCCTCGCCGACCTTGCTGGGATCGTCGATGGCGATGGCGAACCCGGACTCATGGTCGAGGTGAGCGGGCACGGTCACTTCCATCGCGTGATCACCACGCGGGTGCCCTCGCCGACCCGCGAGGTGATGTGGAACTCGTTCACAAGCCGCTTCGCACCGCCAAGGCCGAGACCCAGACCGTTGCCCGTCGTGTAATGATCCGTCATAGCCTGCTGAATGTCGGGGATGCCAGGCCCCTTGTCTTCGAAGGCCACGCGAAGCCCGCGGCGCGAACCATCCGTGATGAGCTCGAGCGTGGCGTTCCCGCCTCCGCCGTAATCGATCGTGTTGCGCGCGATCTCGCTCGCGGCAGTGACCATCTTCGTCTGATCGACGAGCGAGAACCCGGCCTCGACGGCCCAGGTGCGAACGACCTGGCGCACCGATACGACGTCCGCCGCGGAGCGAAGCTCCAATGCCTCACTCCGTGTGACCGGCATCTGCGGCTGGCGAGTCCCCGATCTCCCTGGTCGCCGACTCCAGCAGCGCCATTCCCTTGTCGACGTTCAGCGCGGTCCGCACACCGGGGAGCGTCAATCCAAGCTCCACCAGCGTGATCGCGACGGCCGGCTGCATACCCACGACGACGGTCTCCGCATCGAGCACGCGTGCCATGGCTGCGATGTTCGCGATCATGCGGCCGATGAACGAGTCGACGATGTCGAGCGATGAGATGTCCATGAGGACCCCCCTCGCCCCGGTTTCACTGATTCTCGCCGTGAGATCATCTTGCAACTGCATGGCGAGCCGGTCGTGCATGTCGACCTGAATCGTGACCAGCAGGAAGTCACGCAGCTTCAAAATTGGGATGTGATCCACGCGCGTGCCTCCGATCAGCCGCGGGGCTTCAGCAGCCGATCGCGCTGACCCCTCATCTCGAGGGCGCGACGGAGCGCGTCGGCGAGCGTCGCCTTCGTGATGACGCCGGACAGATCGACGCCAAGATGCACGATCGTCTGCGCGATCTGCGGCCGAATGCCGCTGATGATGCAGTCGGCGCCCATGAGGCGCGCGGCCGTCACGGTCTTGAGAAGGTGCTGTGCCGTGAGCGTGTCGACCGTCGGCACGCCGGTGATGTCGATGATGGCGATCTCGGCGCCGGTCTCGACGATGCGGGCCAGGAGTGACTCCATGACGATCTGCGTCCGTGCGCTGTCGAGCGTTCCGATCATGGGCAGCGCGAGGATACCGTCCCAGAGCTTCACGACGGGGGTCGACAGCTCGAGCAGCTCCGCCTGCTGCCGCGTGATCACTTCCTCGCGGCTCTTTTGATGGACCTCCGTGGTGTAGAGGCCAAGCTTGTCGAGCAGCTCGGATGCGGACCACGTGACCATGGCGAGCGACTCCGGGTCGGTGGCGAGCTCCGTACGAATGCGGTCGAAGAGCGGACGCTTCAGCGAGAACACGAAGATGGCCGTCTCGCTCGGCGAGAACCCCTGCAAACCCCGCGATCGCGTGACGTCCCCGAGCATATCGCGGACGCGCCCGTACGACGGTCCCTTGATGTCGGTGATGTTTCCGCTTTGCGTGGCTTGCTGGAGGAGACTCAGAAATTCCCTCGCCTGTCCGCGCAGCTCGTTCTCGCTGATTTTCGATCCGGGACGGAAGGCGGAGGCCTGCTCGCGCAACCACTCGTCGAGCAGGTCAGCCTCGTGCGCTTTCAGGATGCGTGGAATGACAGCGTCGGTCGCTGCGCTCACAGTCGTATCTCCTCGGTGCGCGGCAGACCGCGGCCGCCGGCAATGTGGTGGCAGCGGTCAGTGGTTCCAGCTTGTCTCGTTCGACGGCCTGGTCCGCGAAGCCGCCGAACTTACCCGCCGAAGCGGAGTCGTCGCCAGTCGCGACACGCCTAGAGCAGGTTTCGTGCGATGTCACGCACGGCTCTTTGGAACCTTTCCCTGGGGATGGGAACTCATATGGTAGTCGCCAGCGAAAATCCCAACGCCTGCAACCTCGACCCAGCCACACGCTGAGGAGCTGCGTCATGTACCGTTTCGCCGTTCGCGGCGCAATCGCCCTGGCCGTGATCGCGCCGATCGCCGCACTTTCCCGTCCGTCTTCGCACGCACCGATTGCCGTGCCGGAGCCGACGGTCACCAGCCAATCACCAGCGGCGCCCGGACTCCAGACCATCGTGGTGGCGGGTGGCTGCTTCTGGGGCATCGAAGCGGTGTTCGAGCACATCAAGGGTGTTACGGACGCCGTCTCGGGTTACGCGGGCGGGACCAAAGATCAAGCCGACTACGAGACCGTGAGCACCGGAACGACCGGGCACGCCGAGTCGGTGAAGGTGACGTTCGATCCAACCAAGGTCTCGCTCGAAAAGCTGCTGCAGGTGTTCTTCTCAGTGGCGCATGACCCGACGCAGGTGAACCGACAGGGCCCGGACGTAGGCCCGCAGTATCGGTCGGCTATTTTCTTCGCCGATGAGGAACAGGCGAGAGTTGCCCGTGCCTACATCGACCAGCTGACCAAGGCGAAGGTCTATTCGCGTCCAATCGCCACGCAAGTCGTGAAGCTCCAGGGCTTTTACCCTGCCGAGGAGTATCATCAGAACTTTGCGGAGCGGAACCCGACGTATCCGTACATCGTGTACAACGACGCGCCGAAGGTCGCCAACCTCAAGAAGCAGTTCCCCGAGCTGTACCGTCAGGAGACTGCCGTCGCGGCTCGCGAGCACTGATAGCCTGACGGATCAAAGGGGTCAGAGTCGTTCGATCAAGGGGTCAGAGCCCTTGAACCGTGCGGTTCAAGGGCTCTGACCCCTTGATCG
>Ga0207648_10004646_pt1 | contig 14055 bp, 12 predicted proteins | sample KBSMisM32_FD_184310 | JGI IMG/M metagenome (GOLD analysis project Ga0207648, IMG submission 184310) | Miscanthus rhizosphere microbial communities from Kellogg Biological Station, Michigan, USA - KBS Miscanthus M3-2 (SPAdes) (version 2) | ecosystem: Host-associated > Plants > Roots >...
CCGGCTCGCTGGAGTCGATCACCGCATCGAGGGCGATATCGCCGTAGCCGGCCCGCACCAGCTTCTCGATATCCAGCATCGTCGGCTTGGACATCATGCCGTTTAGAACGACGCCGGCGATGTTGAGAGGGACGGCGCGGTTCTGGTCGGCGATGGTCTTGAGCTGCAGCACGACGCCCACCTGGTCGAAGGAGAAGTCGTCGGGGCGCATCGGGATCACGAGATTGTCGACGGTCTGCATCAGGCCGACCACCTGTTCGTCGAGGACGGGCGAGGTGTCGAAGATGCAGATGTCATAGGCGGCCGATCGCGCCAGCGCCACGACCGCTCCCATGATCGCCTCGCCCTCGGCCTGCCCGAATTTGATGTCCTCGACCGAGATGAGGATATCGAAGGGGCCGGCGTCGATCGTCGAGAGCTTCTCGGGAAAGGAAGGGTCGGCAAAATCCAGAATGGTGCCCACCTGCCGCGCGTGGAACTCCGGATATTCGGCCGGGTCGACTTGGGTAAGGATTTTGCTCGAATTGCACTGCATGTCGAAGTCGACGAACAGGACGCGCTTTCCGAGACGCCGCTGATACCAGGCGTAGAGAACAGAGATCGTGGTCTTGCCGACGCCCCCTTTCGAGAGGTGGACCATGGTGGTTTTCATAGGCGTTCCCATCCGCGCGGCACTGGCTCGACGATGATGGAATCGGGCGTGTCGGCGAGCGTTCGATTTAGCCTATAGTTTATATCGGGCGCGGACGAGAGGGAAGCGGATTGCGGCAATAAACCCCTGCCCTGCCCTCTGATTCATTCCGTGAATCAGCGCGGCCGAACTGATTCAGAAAAGTCGCCACATTCGATCGGCGCGTCGAGCTAGATTCACGGGATGTTCCTTCCGCTCACCGATTTCACCGCTCCGATCGAGCTGATCGCGCTCGATGCTGCGCGCAACATTCGTCGCCGCTATGCGATCACGATGGATGTCGATCTGTTCGGCATGATCATCGTCGAGACCCGTTGGGGTCGGATTGGGACGAAGGGTCAGCGCAAGTGCTTGGCCTTCCCCGATCGCGAGGCCGGGGAGCGCCATGTCTCGAACATCCTGCGCCGGCGTGGCACCGCGGAGCATCGCATCGGGGTGGCCTATCGGCCGGTGGTCTCAATCCACCAGGCGCGGGTCGATACGAAACGGCTCTGACCGCTCGACGATAACACGTCCCATGTCGGGGTGGCGGGGGTTGAGCAGCACGTTGCGTTCTTGCGGCACCACGACGCTGGGCACAGCCAAGGCAAGCGCGGCCGCGTCGACGAGAAAGGCATCGCCGGTCTGCCGGCAAGCATCGTCGTCCAGGACCGGATCGACGATCCGGCTCACAGGGGCATCGTCGGGCACGTTGACGGTGAGAAGCTGATAATCGTCCGGGAGCAATTCGGACGGAAGGTCGAGATGGACCAGCACCTCGAGCACGGCGAGGCTCGGGGACGCTGCGGTATAGACCATAGGGCGGCCGGCAGAGTTCCAGCGACCGCCCCAGAGGCGAGCCCCCTCCCCGTCAAGTGCGACGTGGGCGGCCTTGCACAATCGATAGACGATCAAGCGGCGATGCCGTGCGCGATCCGACCGAGCAGCGCTATCACGGCACGCGCACCCTGATCCGTGTCGGCCATCGCGAGCGGAGTTTCGCCGTCGAGCGCACGGTTCTCGCGATTGAGCCAGATATGGGCCTTGTCGCCGTTATCGAACGTCTCCTCGGCAGCGGCGACGACACCGACCACGCGCAGCAGACGATCGGACTCGGCCGGGTCGAGCGGCTGCGAGGTCTTCTGCCGGCGCTTGAAGGTCCGGCGATTCAGGATCTGGGGATCGAGGATGTTGAAGGAGATCCGCGCGGCACTGAGAAAGTGGTCGACGGCCTGCGTCGGCACACCACGCCGAATGAGCCGGACGATGTCCCGCTCGTCGTGCAGCGGTCCGGTAAGGTCTTCGCCTCCCAGCAGCTCCTGGATCTTAGCGACGGCGGCCATGTGCGGCTCCTACAAAATGCCGATACCCTTCCGGCATATTGCATATAGGCTAAGGAGTGGTTGAGCTCAAGGGGACCTCTCGCGTATCGACGCCGGCATGTCCGGTGGCTTCCTGCCCCTTCCCTTCTCATCTCCAAAATCAAAGAAACCGCCGCAGGCGTGAGCGTTATGGGGTTATACTTTTAGGTTAGAGAGTTAGAGGGGCGCGGCCGTCGCATAAGTCGCGGGAATCCGGCGAGTCGCTGCCTGTGGATAGAATCTGATAACACGCCGTTTGTGATCTGAAAGCACGTTGCGCAGATTCTAAAAACACGTCGATCGCGATCCGATAGCACGTTGGCCCTCCTGGCGGCCTGTGGATAACTCGAAGCGCTTATGTCGATCGGCGAAGCGTGGAGAAATAGCCTGTCGGATCATCACGATAGAGCGCCGGCAGGCAGGAGAGGCGGGAATAACCTGGCGCGCGCAACGTGTTTTCAGGAATGGCGTGCGTCGTAGAACGTGTTTTCGGGAATGCTGAATCGGGCACCTCGGTTGAGAGTCGAATTGGAGGGCCGAAACCAGCATCGGTGGCACCGCTATGGTGGTTGCCATTTAAGGGCGAACAGCGCGGAAATCGGTGGGTTTCGAGGTTAGTCGGTGACGTGTTTTTAGAATCATGGGGGCGCGTGATCACGGACAGACGAGCGCGCGGAAATGCTTGGCATTGCGAGAAGGGAAGGGCTGTAAACCCACCTTCGGCGTAATTCCCGAAAACACGTTGGCGAGGACCGTCTCGATCGTCCGGTTCGACGGCGGTCACACGCGGCGACCGATGGTCAGTAGCCGCGAAGCTGGTGCTTGTTGCGCTCGTGGTGCTTCTTCATGAAGCCGTAGAACCGTTTCGCATAATTGCGGGGCAGCTCGCTTGGATTGGCGTTCAGGAACGCATCAAACTGCTGCATCAGCACATCGAGATCCCAGCCCGGGCATTCGCTCTTGATGGCCTGATAGGTCGCGGGATCGAGGGTGCGCTCGGCGCGACCGATGCGGCGACCGCGCGAGGCGACAGGTACTCCGGCATAAGCGGGATCGTGCGGGTCGGCGCTCGGCGGAGGCTCTTCAGTGCTGAGTGTCGCCGTCAGCTTCGCAATGAGATCGCGAGCCAGGCTCGGATCGACGAGATCCTGCTTTTCCTGGGCAGGAGCTGCCTCCGGCTTCTTGCGCGCTCTGGAGGCCGGAGCAGGGGAGGGGGCTGCGTCAGCCGGAGGAGGGGAGGGGAGGGCCTGCCTCGCGGCATCCTCCAAATGCTTGCGCATCACGATCTTCAGCTTGGGTCGCGGGCTTTCGGCGCCGATGACCTCGAGGCTGATCTCGGGCAGGCTGTTGGCGCGAGCCAGCTCGAGGATCTTGTTCTTGAATGAGGGAAGCGAGCTTTCGCTACCGCTCTTCTGGTGCAACGTCTCGAAGCCGATCGTGAAGCCGTCGGCGCCGTTTCCGCCGGCATGCTTTCGACCCGCTCGGTAGAGCCATTTGCCGAGGCCGCTGGTGATCTCGAAGTAGAGCGGCGAGATCGCCAGGACGTTGCGCTTGTCCATGATCCCGTCGAAGAACCATTTCGAGAGCGTGATCTCCATGCCCAGCGAACGCTGCGTGCGTTCGTCCACCAGGTGCGTGTAGCTGTCGATCCACGAGAAGGTGGTCTCGCGCGACTTGGCGTTGGCGCGGATGTTGGTCTTGATCGTGGTCGCCTGCAGCCGATCCAGCGACTGGATGAGGCGCTCATAAGCACGGCCGCTAACCCCCCAGCAGATGCGCTTGAGAAGGTCACCGGGCTGAAGACGGATGGTCTGTGAAAGGTCGTTCGTGCCTCGCTCGCGCAGCTCGTTCAGATGCGAGGCGAGATAGATCATGATGTCTGCGTCCCAGATCGTCGCCATGCCGTAGGCCGGGTTCGCTGACACATGGACGGTGACGGACTTGTCGGGGCTCACGTACTCGATCGGCTTCAACCGCTTCTTCTTCGAGAGGGAAAAGAAGGGGCGCTGCATCGTCTCTTGATAATCGCGCAGCGAGATGTCGCTGAAATCGGGCAGCGTGAAGAACATCTCGAACTGGACGCGCTTGCCGTTCTGGAGCAGGGTCTGCGCGTCGGTGCTCATGCAACGCACCCGTCAGATTGCCGATTGTCCCACGCGTGGGAAATCCGCTGCATAGAATTGAAATCACAACAGAAATTGGTGATTTTCAGACTTGCAGAAACAGGATCGGCCGCACGCACCATCGCTATGCCTTTTTCAGGATCTTCGCGTTGGCGATGAGCGGACGAAGCGCCTCGAGAATGGCATCAGCGGATGCATCAGTCGGGTTGATTGTGATCGTGAGGCCGCGCGAGCGGTCCTTGTCGACCTGCCCGATCGGCGTTCCGTCGACCTCGATCGACGTCTTCTGGGCGCGCCCTTGGCGCGAAGATGTGGCCTTGATAAGCCGGGCGACCACGTCGCTGCCGCTGATTGCTTCTTCGTCGCCCGATTGCCGGAAGCTCTGCTCGGCGGCGATCACCTTGGCGGCTTCCTCCATCTTAGGACGGAGGCCTGGCGTGCGCAGGAGCGGCAGGAGTTTGTCTCCGTGCCGAACCTGGAGATCCATCGTGGATGAGAAGGCGCTGATGATCGCCGGTGGCAGCTCGGTCAGCCCGATATAGCGGGCCAGCATTGTCTTGGAGAGTTTGACGCGCTCCGCCATCCTGCTCTGCACGCCGCCGTAATAGGCATCGACGGCGGCCTTGTAATTCTGGCCGCGCTCGAGGTCGGAGATGTCCTCGCGTTCACGGTTCTCGATATCGGCGAGCCGGAAGGCCGTCTCATCATCAATATCCTCGATGATCGCGACGAGATCGATGTCGGGATAGTGGTTGGCATTGAGCCAGGAGATGGCCCAGTGCCGTCGCGTCCCGATGATTAGCTCATAGGGATGGTCGGCATTGGGCGTCCGACGAACCACCGCAGGGATGCGATTGCCGTTTTCCGCCTGGATGGAATCGATCAGGCTGCTGACGCGGTCCTTGGTGAGAAGCGCATAATCGCGGGCATTGCCCGGCCAAACCGAGCATTCCGATGGCTTCAGCCGGATGGTCGGCCGCTTCACGATCCGCGCGGCCTCGCCAAAGGCTTCGAGCCGCTTGTTGGTGAAGCTCTGGCGCGGTGCGGCCGTCTCCTCCGGAGCGGGAGCCGGCGGCTCCTGCGGCCCAGAGGCCAGCGCCTCACTAATGACCGATCGCCGGCTCATGCCGCCATGCTCGCGCCACGGCCTGTCGCGTTGGTCGAGGGCCATTGCTGCCGGATCAGTTGCATCACCTCGCCAAACACCTCGTCGAGATTGTCGCGACACCGCTGATAAGTGGAATACGACGCGGTCGGCTTGCTCTCGTAGATCGAGCGAAACGCCTGTGTGGCGTTCTTGATCTCCTCCGAGGCAAGGATTGGCAGCGAGAGGAGGGCGCTGCCGTAGGTGGCTTGCATCATCTTCCACATATCGTTCTCGCCCGGCTTACTCGGCGTAAAGGCCGAGCAGACGACGCGGATGAAGCCGTAGTCGACCGGCGTTCCGTTCTTCTCCAGAATCTCGATATTGTCGGCGACGGTCTCCATGAAGTGGATGGTCGAGAGATAATCGAGCTGGCGGGCGGGGACGGGGACCAGCAACCCAGTCGCGGCCGCCATCACGTTGAGGCCAAGGAAGCCCATCGCTGGCGGCGGATCGAGGATGATGACGTCGAAGTCCTTCACCAGGCCGGCGAGGCCAATGCGAAGGCGCTGCAGGCCCTCGCGAACGGCTTGGCCACCCTCCATGAGCGTCGCAGTCAAATCCCACTCGGCGTCCTGCAATCCGAGGCTAGACGGGATGATCTTGATGGTCGGCCACGCCGTGTCGTGGATGGCGAGGTGCAAATCCTCAAAGGTGCTGCGCGGTGAGAGATAATCGCCGAGCGTCTGCTCGGTATCGATCAGCGACTCCGGCTTGATGTCGAACATCGTGGTGGTCGACGCCTGCGGGTCGCAATCCACCACCAGCACCTTGTAGCCGCGCAGACCGAGATAGTCGGCAAAATGCTTGGTGATGGTGCTTTTGCCGACGCCGCCCTTGAAGTTGGAATTGGCGATGATGACCGCGTCTTCGTCGGCTGTTTTGCCGACGTGGATGCCGAGCGCGGTGCGGATCTCGGTCAGATCCTCCAGCGTGTAGAAGCGCCGGCCATTGGCCTGCTGCTTGGGTGGCTGAAGCCGGCCTTCCTTCTCGGCCTTAGCGAGCGCTTCGGGCGTGCGGCCAACCAGCTCAGCGGCTACCTTCGGCCCGAACGTGAGATCGATGACTTTTTCGCCGGCAGGCGAGAATTCGATGGCCTTGACGCGATCACGCATCTGCTCGCACGAATTTGCCATCATTCGTAGCGTGTTGATCGTGTACGACATGACCCAATAGTCCCTCTCGAATCTGCGCAAGGCGATCCGGTTCGGGTTTAATGGCCATATTCTGCCGTGAAAGTCAAACCGGCAGTCGAAAGGGCTGTCTATAGCTAATTGAGCTTCAAGATGCGGCTCAAATCGAAACCCACAATTCGGTACGGCATGACTCGCGAACCGAACGCTCGATCACGCCTTCAATAGCGAACCGGTTCGAGCGTTCCAAACCCGCGCGAAAGGGCGAGCGCGCCATAGCGACCCTGAAGCTGCGCAAGGTCGGCGGCTTGCAAGACGTCGCCCGCCTGCGAGGCGGTCCGCTTGGTGACTCCGAGGGCACGCGCTGTCTCGGCGCGCGTCATCGGCCCGAGGCCGACCAGCAGCCGCCAGCAATTGAGCGCCTGGGACGAGCTGTTGCGGTCCGCGAGCCGCTCCGCGCCGAGCGCCTCTGCGCGCACGACATGATCGAGATCGAGCCTGACGATCGCTGCGGCTGTGGCGATCCCGTCTGCGACGATGTCGCCGATCGCCACCTCGCGCATGGGCCGAAAGAGGCTACGCGGGGTAAGGCCGGCGAAGGCGATGCCGGAACCGCCGAGACCGAACAGATGCGGCCGCATTGCAAAGGCGAGGGACGCCGCCCAGGCGGCGCCGCGCGTCGCCGCGCGATCAACGGGTCGGCCGAGGATGACATGCACCTCGGTGCCACTTTCGAGGAAGTCCAGCTCCTCTTCGATCAGCTCGGTCACGAGAGCGGCGAGGGTCGCTGCGGGATCGCGGGAGGGAAGATGGGCATCAATTCGCTCGAGCGCACGATCGGCGTTTTCAAAGGCCGAAGAGAAGGTTTCGGGCGTATCCTTGGCGGCCAGCGCGATGCGCGCCGCGTCGGCAAGAAGAGGCGGTCCGCGTCGGCCGACCCACGAGAGAAAGCCATTGCGTTCGGGGATATAGGAAGTGCGCATCAGCTCATGCGCGTCGAGGTTCGGTTCGTGCTGCGACCCATAGTTTTCAAAGGGATAGTCGCGCACATGGATCGCCCAGAGCCGGCGCAGCGCCCGCGCCGCGATCATCGCCTGCAAGCTCGGCGAGAGGAAGGGGAGGGCGCCTTCGATCCTCGCAAGGCCGATTTGCCAGGGGGCGGGAGAGGCCATCATCGGTAAGAGAGTATAGGAAACGCCAAAAAGGTAAACTCGGCTCGTACGGCTTGAAGACTGTCCGATAAGTGCCCTTCACGGACACTGCGCTATTCTATATAATGTTGTCGAGGCGCGCCCACCGGGGCCGCCTCGTAACGGGGCTTCGGGCGGTATGGACGACGACGGCGAGACGGAGGTTGTGCTGGCGCACGGGACGCCGCCCGCGATTACCGGGGAAGTCGTCGCGATCGGGCAAGGGCCGCTGGCGGCCGAGATCGCCGCGGCGCGCTCCTATCGGACCCGCGCCAAGTCCGAAAACACGCTGCGCGCCTATGGCAGCGACTGGCGCCAGTTTGAGGATTGGTGCTGGGAGCGCGAGCTGGAGGCTTTGCCGGCTTTGCCCGAGGCGGTCGCTACCTATCTCGCCTCTCTCGCGTTGGCGGGACGCGCTGACAGTACGATTACGCGGCATCTCGCTGCGATCGGCTGGAAGCACCGGCAGGACGGTGTCGCACCGCCCATGGCGCGCGACACCCACATGATCATCGCCGATACGCTGTCCGGCATCCGCCGCGAGCAGCGCGCGCGCCCGACACGCAAGAAGGCGGCGATCACCGCGAAGGATCTCGCGCGCATGATCGCCTATGCGGACGGGCAGGGGACGCGCAGCCTCCGCGATCGCGCGGTGCTGGCGCTATGCCTCGCCGCTGCGCTGCGCCGATCGGAGCTGGTCGCGCTCCAGCTCGCCGACGTCGCAATGGTCGACCAGGGCCTGAAGCTCCGCATCGGCTTCTCGAAGACCGACCAGGAAGGCGAGGGCGTCGAGATCGCGGTGCCGGCGGGCAAGGTGCTCCGCCCCGTCGAGCATCTCAATGCGTGGCTCCGCGTGAGAGGGGGAACGGCAGGGCCGCTCTTTACGCGGATCGGCACGCTGGGCGAGTTCACGATGGAGCCGATGTCCGATCGCTCGGTCGCGCGGCTGATCCAGCGCTATGCCGAGAAGGCCGGCCTCGATCCCGCGAGCGTCGCAGGTCACTCGCTGCGCGCCGGCTTCCTGACCGAGGCGGCGCGCACGCGCGCTTCGATCAAGAAGATGCAGGAGGTGTCGCGGCATAAGTCGGTGAAGGTTCTGCTCGGTTACGTCCGATCGGCCGAGATGTTTGACGACCATGCCGGAGCGGGATTCCTGTAAGGCATGAAGATCGGATCATGGATCGCGGCCGTTGCGTGCGCCGAGAGACACGCAGATCATCATTGGTCGACCTCGAGTTAGTAGGACAGGCAATGCTTTTCGAACCTAACGCCCCCTGCCCATGCGGGAGCGGCAAGAAATATAAAAAGTGCCACAGAGTCGTGGATGAAGCGCCTTCACACGCGAAATATGGCTTGGCCCAAGGCGTGTACGCCGACAACTGGAAGACCACCTCCCAGCTCCAATATGCGCGGGGCGATTACGCATGGATGGCCGACCAGTTGAAGCCTTATGCGTTCGAGCGCGTCTTCGACATCGGGACCGGGAGCGGTCACGGCCTGCTAGCTCTTTGGGAATGCTATGGTCCTCGGCTTCGGATTGTCGGTATCGACGAGAATCCGGCCTGTTTGCGCGTAGCAAGTAAGACGCTCGAGGATCGCGGATTGCCGGCTCCGGTGATCATCCGATTGGACATCACGGAGACACCATTTGGCTTCGTCCAGGAGGGCGGGCCGCTTCCCCTTCCGCTTCCAGAGCCTGTCGCGCTGATCGAAGCGGATCCGCTGACCGATCCTTATCTTGAGGATGCGCTCACAGATGGGGGTCTGTTCGACGTCGTCACGATTTGGCTTACGGGCGGTCACTTCTGGCGCCGCCACAACGCCTACAGCGTTCACCGAGGCGCGAAGAGCGAGCACGATCTCCGTATCATCCTCCAGAACGAGGCCTACGAATTGGCCGATCGGATATTGCGTCCTGGAGGGATTCTGCACGTCGTAGATCGGGCGGAAGCCCCGACGTCCGAGGCTCTCCGCATCGAGTACTTCAAAGCGCACAGCGAGCAGGCCGAGCCCACCTCGCTGAAGGTAAGGCACATAGATTACCGTTTATGGGAGCCACCGGAGGGCGCTCCGATCAAGCTAGTCACCACGGATCCAGAGAACCGGCCTGACAGCTTCCCCGAGCCGCAGCTCGGCCTGGTTTCAATCATTTCTGAAAAGGTTTGAGGTCGAGCTTGGCGACGAACATGGACGACGAACCTGATGAGGGCGGCACTGGGCGTCCGACCGCACATGTACGCGATTACTTCGCTGAGATGTATGTTGCCGGTGTCCTCGCCGATGCTGGTTGGGACATCTACTTCCCGAGGCGGGACAATGGCTTCGACATGATCATTAGCAGGCCTGCGGCGAACACAACGATCGTCCGCCCCGTTCAGGTGAAGGGCAAGTATGCGAGCGACGAGAAAACGGACAAGGCGGCGTATGGTTATGTCGGCCGGCTTACGGCCTTCCACGATGATATGATTCTAGCGATGCCCTATTTCACGTCGCGCAGCGCTCACGCCCCCATCCTGATCGCGTGGCTTCCAAGGTCGGCGCTCCGATCTCATTCGCGCGGGTGGCGCTGTCAGCCGGCAAGGTTCAGCAACGGTGCGCCTGAGGCGCGTCCGGGCTACGCACATTATTTCGGGGACGCCGGTTTGATGGCGTTTGCGGCTGAGGTCGGGGTGTCGATCCTCTAAATGCGCGCTTTCGGCTCGGGTGTCCCCCGTATCGCACATTGGCGCGAGGCCTGGCAGAAGAGAGTCAGCGCAATCAGGTGATGAGGGGGAGGTCGTTGCGCCGCCCCCCTGCGGTTACTCGGATGATACGTCATGGGATATACCCTGATGCGATGTCTACATGGGACTGGCTGTACTTTGTCGGCCCCCTGAGGCTCCCGCTCCAGGCCCCCAGTGCCTGGGGGGTGGGTGGCGCTGAGGCCCTGCCGGGGCGGCGCTGAGGGCTCCCCCTCAAACTTGAACAGTGCTCGCGCGGGGGTCATATCCGCTGTGAGAAAGGAATAGCGTCATGGCGGCCAAGAAGCAAACAGACACCAGCGCAGAATTGCGAACGAACGAGAAGAAGTGGACCAAGCCGCTCATGGACGCGGGCTGGACCGCGTTGCCGAGCGTCATCATCGAAAACCAGCGGCAGTTGGGGCTCGAGCCGCTCGATCTCAACATCGTCGTGTACCTTGCCAGCAAGTGGTGGACGGCGGAGGGGAAGCCCTATCCATCGAAGAACACGATGGCGAAGGCGATGAACGTGCATCCGCGCACGGTCCAGAAGCATATCGCGTCGCTGGAGGCGGCGGGCTACATCCGTCGCGAGGAACGGCGGACCGAGGTCGGTAGCCGGACAAACATCTACCATCTCGACGGGCTGATTAAGGCGGCGAAGCCGTTCGCTGACGAGAAGCTGGCAGAGATCAAGGAAAAGACCGCGATCGCCAAGGTCCGCCAGAACCGGCGCGGGGCTCCGAAGCTGCGTCTGGTGAAGGACGAAGACTGATGAACGCCCATATCCAGGAGGCGCCGCCCAAGGTGGCGCCTCGCCTGACGGGAGCGCCGAAGATTCGGCAACTCTACTGGTGTGATTTCCCCCAGGACGCGCATCTGCCGGAGTTCTGGAAGCGCCGCCCTGTGATCGTCCTATCCTTCAGAAACACGCTGCATGGGGCGGTGACGGTTGTCCCCTGTTCGACCCAGGCCCAACCGGGTAACAAATGGGCGTTTCCGCTACAGACGACGATTGATGGGCGTGCTGCCTTTGCGATCTGCGACAAGCTCAGCACTGTGGCTGTGAGCAGGTTGGTGCCTGATAAGGGTGGCATCGTGCGAATGCCGGAAGCCGAGTTCGATGACATGCTGCGGCTTGTGTTGGCCTGGCTACCTGCCCCATCCGCACCGCCTGCGCCGCCCCAGGGAGAGGCACCTCCGGCTGTCCCTGCGGCGTGAGCGCCGCCCAGGCGAGTCAATTTTTAGTTGAATCTTCATGAGCAGGTTTCTACATAGGGAGCACTCGCGGCCTCCCCCTGTGGGAGTGTCCGTTTCCCGGAAGGGAACTAAAAGGCCGGGGCCGCTCCAAAAGGGCGGCCCTTGGTTTATCTGCAATCCATCCTCTTTGCCATCCAGAGCTTACAGCGGTTGGGGCGCGCTGTCGTCCAACTGGTTTTGGTCACGCGCGGCTGAGGTGGTGCAGAACCTACCTGAACGGGTTAGGGTAAAGGCTATAGCCAACAGGGAACGCATGTCGCCCAGGAATGGGGGTGCGGCTATGAAAGAAGAGTTCGGGGCATGGATATAGGGGAATCTTTGCTGCTGGATCGTGGCGCTCGGTTTTTCCGGGGCGATCTGCATATTCACAGCATTGCTGGATCTCACGATGTTACCGACGCGGCGGCTACGCCTGAGGCGATCGTCCGAACGGCCGTTGCGGAGCATCTCGATCTGATCGCTATCGCCGACCACAATGAGATCAGCGGCGTCGGCGCTGCGATCGAGGCGGCGAACGGGACAGGTCTGCTCGTGGTTCCGGCAGTCGAACTGTCGACCGCCCACGGTCATCTGCTCTGCTATCTGCCGACGCTGGATGCTCTCACTCGGTTTCACGCCAAACTGACATTGGTCGATCGCGGGCAGGCCAATTCGCGCTGTTCGAACGGCGTCGTCGACATCCTCAATCTGGTTGCCGACGGGCGGGGCTTTGCCATTCTAGCGCACGTCGATGGCGGTAAAGGTCTCGAAACAGAGGTGCCGGGCAGCCCTCCGCACAAGCGCGACATCATTTGCCATCCCGCGCTACTGGGCATCGAATTGAAGCGCGGAGATAGCGAGATTTCCTATTCCGATCTCGATCCAAACGCTGATCGCAAGCAGCTCGGCCGACAGCGCATCGAAGCGCTGAACCTTGGGAAAAAACAGTTTCTGGCACGATTGCTGAACTCGGACTCGCACACCCTGGCCGCGCTCGGCCGGAACGCAGCCGGGGACCGCAAGGTGACGCGTTACAAGATGCAGCAGGTGACCTTCGATGCACTTCGCCTTGCGTTGCAAGACAGCGACGCGCGCGTCCGCATTGAGGAAGAGGTGCCTGCTCGCGTCCCGATCGTGCGCGCCTTGTCGATGGACGGAGGGTTCTTAACCGGCCAGGGAATCCACTTCAGCCCGAACCTCAATTGTATCATCGGTGGCCGAGGCACGGGCAAGTCTACGACGTTCGAGGCCATTCGCTGTCTAACGGGGCAATCCGGTGTTGGGGATGTCGTCGATTCCGAAGTCTGGCCAGATTTGATCGACCTCCTTGTCGAAGATCAGTCCGGCCACGAGCTGAAGCTGCGACGGCGGCTCAACAGCGACGTTGAGGATGCGGACGATCCCGACGCCCTTCTCCCGGAATTCGCGGTCGAATGTTACGCGCAGAGCGAAGCAGCAACCATCAGCCAGAACGCTACCAGTGATCCGGCAGGGCTGCTGAGCTTCCTCGACCGCTTCATCGGGGTTGCTGCCGATCTGAAGGAAGAGTGCGAGGTGCGCCAGGCGCTCCTTGAATCCGAGACCGATCTCAAAACAGCGGCTGACAACGTCGCCAAAATTCCTCAGGTCGAGCGCGATCTCAAGTATAAGAAATCGCAGCTAGCAGCGCTTGAGGCCCAGCGGGGCAAGGAGGTCATCGCCTTGATCCGGAAGCTCGATCAAGAAAAGGAGGTGCGGGTATCGTTGCGGCGCGACCTCCAGGAATTGCTTGAGCTGACATCGAACGAAGCGCTGCGGGAGCGGATCGAGAGCATCGAAACGTCAGTAGATCCCACGGACCTGACCATCGGCGGCACCGAGTATCAAGCGATCGCGCGGCAGGCAGCCGCTTTCAAGGTCAAGGTAGCCGCCGCTGAGTCCGACCTTCAGGCCGCAGCAAAACTGCTCAGCGACGTCATCGAGCGGCAACTGATGGCTTGGCGAACCAAGGAGGCGACGGCCAAGACCGAGATCGACCAAAAACGCGCTGCGCTGGAAGCCAGCGGCGTTCGCCTCGACATGGTCTTTATCAACAGTTTGTCGACCGATGAGGCACGGCTGACCGAGAATCTGCGCCGACTAAAGACATGGGAGCCGGGCCTCGAGCGCCGGCGCAAAGCGCGCGCTGACCTGGTAAAGAGGCGCTGGGAAATCCGGGATCGGATTGCCACGAAGCGTAGCGCCTATGGGGTTAAGGCAAGCCGCACCCTTAAGTCGGTGCTGACCGATCTTAGCGTCTCACTCAAATTTCTTCGTAGCGCGCACTCGCCATCCGGATGTGCGGTCATCGCCGAGGCCATGGGATGGCGGACGTCCCAAGTGCCGAGAGCCCCGCTTCTCATCGAAAAGCTGTCACTGCCTGGTCTGGTTCAGGCCGTGCTAAAGAAAGATAAGCCGGCCATCAAAGGCGTGAAGGCCAGCGACGGCGCTACCGTA
>Ga0207648_10004659_pt1 | contig 14032 bp, 9 predicted proteins | sample KBSMisM32_FD_184310 | JGI IMG/M metagenome (GOLD analysis project Ga0207648, IMG submission 184310) | Miscanthus rhizosphere microbial communities from Kellogg Biological Station, Michigan, USA - KBS Miscanthus M3-2 (SPAdes) (version 2) | ecosystem: Host-associated > Plants > Roots > Rhizosphere...
CGGCGAGGATGGCGCTCTCGGTGAACATCTGTCGGGCGAGCCGCCCACGACCGGCGCCGAGAGCGGCGCGAATCGCGAACTCACGCCGGCGGTCCGCGCCGCGCGCGAGCAGGAGATTCGCCACATTCGCGCACGCCACCAGCAGCACGCACATGACCGCGCCGAGTAGCACGAGCAGCGCCGGCCGCACGGGGCCGAGCAGGTCGTTAGGCACCGACGTCACGCGTGCGCCGACTTTCGCGTTCGTCCGCGGATACTCGACGGCGAGCTCGCGCGATATGCGATTCATGTCGTCCTGTGCCGCGGCGATCGTCACGCCCTGGCGCAATCGCGCGATGACGCCGAGGTAGTCCTCGGCGCGAACTCGGCGATCCTCATCCGTGAGAATCTTAGGCGCCCAGATGTGCCGCTTCTCCGGGAACTGGAATGACGCGGGCATCACGCCGACGATCGTCTGTGCGATCCCGTCGAGAATCTCTCGGCGACCGAGCACGCGGGGGTCACCGCCGTACCGTTGTTGCCAGAGCGCGGTCGAGATGACGACGACACGCGCGGCCCCTGGCCGGTACTCCTCCGGAAGGAAGACGCGGCCGAGCCTTGGCTGCACTCCGAGGACGGCAAAATAGTCTTCGGATACGAGCCACGAGTTGATCGAGGTCGTCTCCCCTGACGCACCCGTCACGTCGTGGCCGAAGTACTGGAAGAACCCGACGCGCTCGAACGAGCGGCTTCGATCCCGCCAGTCGAAGAAGGTTGCGGGCGAGGTGCCACCCTCGTCCGACCGCCGTGCGTCGACCTGCTTGAGCCTAACGATACGGTCCGGCTGCGCATACGGCAGTGGACGGAGCAGCACGCCGTCGACGACGCTGAAGATGGCCGTCGTCGCCCCAATGCCGAGTCCCAGCGTCAGCACCGCGACAATAGCGAACCCCGGAGACCGGCGCAGTTGTCGGAGCGCGAACGTCAGGTCCTGGCGGAGCTCGTGGCCGAGATCGGCGCGCCGGCGCTCGCGCTCCATTCCCTGCTCTTCCCGACGCAGATTGCGGCGAGCCCACTCCACGTCGCCGAACTGTCGCCGGCTGCGCTCTCGCGCTTCGCGTTCCGGAACACCCACCGCGATCAACTCCGCCGCGACCATGTCGATGTGGAACGCGAGCTCGTCGTCGATGTCGCGGTCAATCTGTTGCCGCGACCGGCGGGGAAATCGAAAGACGCGACGGAGACCCGGGATGCGACGCATGGCGCCCTCGGCGAGCAATCGGTTACCACTCACAATGTGAGGGGAAGAGTGGGGACGCACGCGTTGGGTGTCAATACGATTTCAGAGTCGGGCAACATCTTTCAGGACCAACCATGTAGCGGATCGTGCCGAAACAGCCTGATCCGGCTTTGCATTCACGCGGGCTCACGCAACGAGCCAGGATCTTGAAAGCAAGGCCGCTCGGGACGCACTGGCTTCCCGAGGCCGCCCCCAAGAAATTCGGCTCGTTGCGCGAGCAGGCCGGCCGTTAGGCGGTATCCGGCCGCTTCCGCCCACATCCGCCTCATCGTTGTTCCCCGAAAAGGCTCGGCGAACACCGAAGTCGACCAACGCGTGTCCGCGACGACGCTTCGCTTCAACTTCTCGATAGAGCGACGGCTCGCCACATCACTACCCCAACCTCAGACGCGCTCCACTAATCCGTGATCGCCGGGCCGCTGCCCGTCGTCTCGGTTTGGCCGATCAGCGGCGGCGGCCGGTGCCGCTGGTACAGGATCACCGCCACCACCACGACGGCCGCGACCAGGAACCCCGCGAACTCGTCCTCGTACCGGCGAATGTGCCCGATGACCAGGAGGGCGGTCTCGCCAAACAGCCAACCCAGCGTGGCGAACAGAACGGCCCAGACGAGCGACGCGATCGCGCTGCCGATCAGGAAGATCGGGATGCGCAACCTGGCTGCCCCGCAGGCGATCGGCAGCACGATCCGCGCGCCGAACGCGAACCGCACCGCGAACGCACTGCGCCATGGTCTCCGCCTAACGAATACGAGGAGGCGCGTGACGTAGCGGCCCATCCGGCGGAAGCGCCGCCGCACCCATTTCCCCTGCCATCGCCCGAGGGCGTAGAGCCCGACACCGGCCGCCCAGACGCCGATGGCGCAGGCAAGCACCACGCGCATGAAGCCGAGATGGTGCTCATGGGCCGCGAAGCCGCCGACGAGCGGTGCGGCCTCTTCGGTAATGATTCCGGACGCACCGAGGGTCACGTACGCCCAGACCTCGGCGAGGTGGCTCAGGAGGGTATGCGATTCCATCGGGCTTGAATTTATCCGGGCGACCGCGGGCTGGCGGGATGGGGGATGGGGGATGGGGGATGAAAGCGGAAACCCTCGGGTCGCATCTCGCGGTGAGATGAGCCTCCCGAGGGTTTCCGCCTCTTACCCCCCTCCCTCATCCCCCATCCCTCTTCCCTCTGATCAGTCTCCCGCCTCCGGCGCCAACCCCGGCACCGGGTACTCCGCCGTCTTCTGCTTGACGCTCACCCCGAATCGCCGCGCAAACCCGCTGCGCCACTCGTCGAGAATCTCGTAGAACGTCGGGATCGCGACCAGCGTGAGGAGCGTCGACGTGATCACGCCGCCGATCACCGAGATGCCTAACGGCGACCGGAACTGCGCTCCCTCCCCCGTGCCGAGCGCCACGGGAAGCATGCCGGCGATGAGCGCAACCGTCGTCATCAGGATCGGCCGCAACCGTATCGCGCCGGCCTCGATCAACGCCTCGCGCAGCGCCAGGCCCTGCTTCTCCCGCGCCCACTTCGCGAAGTCGATGAGCAGAATCGCGTTCTTCGCCACGATGCCCATGAGCAGGATCACCCCGATCAGGCTCATGATGTTGATCGTATTCCGAGTGACCGCGAGCCCCAGCATCACGCCGATCAGCGACAGCGGCAGCGACAGCATGATCGCCAGCGGATCGATGAACGAGCCGAACTGCATCACGAGAATGAGGTACATGAGCCCGATGGCGACGCCTAACGCCAGGAAGATCTGGCCGAACAGCTCCCCCTGCTGTTCCGCTTCGGCGCCCTTCGTGACCCGGATGTCCGGCGCGTGCGGAATCGCCAGCATCTGCGCGAACGCGTCGTTCGTGACCTCACCCATCGACCGGACCGACGTGTTGAACTCCACCGACACGACCTTGTCGCGATTGAGGTGGTTGATGACGGCCGGGCCGACAGCCGGCTCCACCGTCGCGACCTGGCCTAACGGGGCCGTCGTGGGCGCACCATTCGGTCCCTGGATCACCAGCGGCAGCTGACGCAGGTCGGACGCACGGGTCCGCGCCTCGGGCGCAAGGCGAACGTACACGTCGCGCATCTCGCCGCTCGGATCCTGCCAGTCGCCGGCGTCGATCCCGGCGAATGCCGGCCGCAGCGCTTGCGCGACCTGGCCGACGGTCACGCCGATGCTGCCCGCGACGCCGCGGTTGAGATTGACCGTCAGCTCGGGCTTCTGGCCCTTCGTCGACAGCCCCACATCAACGGCACCCGGCACCTGCTCGACGACCTTGAGCGCCTTATCGGCGAACGCCGCCAACTCGTCCGTGTTGTTGCCGCGCGCCTGGAGCTGCACTTGCTTGCGTCCGCCGCCCCAGTCAGTGGCAAAGACGGCGACCTTGGCGCCGCCAACCTTCTTGAGCTCGTTCCGAAGTTCGGCCGAGATGCCCTCGACGCTGACACTGCGCTGATTCTTCGGAACGAGACGGACGTAGATCTTCGCGACGTCCACGGCGCCGGTTTGCCCGCCACCGATAGTGGTGTACGCATACCGAACTTCCTTGTGTGTCTGAATCTGACGTACGACCTCGTCACTCTTGATGCGCGTGTACTCGATGTTCGAGCCGGGGGGCGCCTCGATCGCGACGTTCAGCTCGGCCTGGTCATCCTCCGGAAAGAAGCCGAATCCGACGTTCATCCACTGCGGCGCGAGCGGCATGAGCACGACGGGAATCACGATGCCGACCGCCACCGATGCGAGTCTCGAATACCACCGGCGCGAGCGGCCGAGCAGCAGAACGGCTGCAACGACGCCGGCGAGCACGATGGCGAGGCCCGGAATTCCCTTCGTCGGCAGTGCGAATGAGCCGAGGAAGGTACCGATCGCGATGATCGTGATCGCCGCGCGATGGTCGAGCGCCCAGGCAATCACGCGCTTGTAGTTCTGCGCCTGACGATTGAACCAGTGGTTGAACTTGTCGAGCTGCCGCGTGATCCACGCCTTCTGGTGATGCTCGAGATGCGGGTCCGCCCAGTATGCCGAGAGCATCGGGTCGAGCGAGAACGACACGAAGAGCGAAACGAGCACGGAGCACGCCATCGTCAGCGCGAACGGTTTGAACCACTGACCGCCAACACCGGGCATGAACGCGATCGGCACGAACACGGCGATGATGGAGAACGTCGTTGCCGCGACCGCAAGTCCGATCTCGTCAGTCCCCTCGCGTGCCGCCGTGTAGTGGTCTTTCCCCATCTCCACGTGTCGAACGATGTTCTCACGGACCACGATCGCGTCGTCGATCAGAATTCCGATCGCGAGCGAGAGGCCCAACAGGCTCATCGTGTTGAGCGTGAAGCCGAACGTCCACACGGCCACGAAGCTCGCCAGCACCGACACGGGAAGCGCGAGGCCTGTGATTACCGTGGAGCGCCACGAGTTGAGGAAGAGGAACACGACGAAGACGGTGAGCAGCGCGCCCAACAGCAACGACTCCTCGACGTTCTTCACGGAGTTGCGGACGCGCTCGCCACGGTTCTTCACGATGTCGATCGTGGTGCCGGGCGGCAGTTTGCCCTTGATAGCGTCCAGGCGCGCGATGACCTGATCGGCCACTTGGGTCGTGCTGAACCCCTTCGACTTCTTGATGTCGATGCCGACCGACTGCCGATTGATGCCTGGCGTGGTGCCAGTGCCCCTCGCGCTGTACAGCGCCAGCGACCGAGCCTCCTCGGTACCGTCGAGGATGTCGGCGAGCTGGCCGAGCCGGATCACCTGCCCGTTCCGCTCGGCGATGATGATCTGGGCGAATTCGTCCGGACGCTCGAGACGTCCGCGGAGCCGGATCGACCGTTCATCGAGGTCGCCGATCACGCGGCCGACGGGCGCGGCGAGGTTTTGCAGCTCGAGCGCCTGCACGACTTGCGCGACACCCACTCCCGCGGCCTGCAAGGCGGGCGGCTTGATCTGCACCGTGAGCTCGCGCTCGACCTTGCCGGGCACCTCGACTTCGGCGACGCCGGGGATCGAGCGGAACTCACGAGTCAGGCCGGGATCGGCCAGGCGCGTCAGCTCGCCGGGCGTGAGGCTGTTCGATGAGAGCGCGAGCGACACGATCGGCAGATCGGTGTCGTTGAACTTCTTGATGAGCGGCTCCTTCATCTCGGTCGGCAGATCCGACCGGATGCCGGAGATCGCGTCCCGGATGTCCTGCGTCGCCTCCTGGAGTGGCTTCTCGAAGAGGAACTCGACGACGATCGTCGCGAAGCCATCCTCGGCGCTGCCGCTGATGGTCTTGACGCCGCTGATCGACGAGATGGCTTCCTCGACAGGGTCGAGGATTTCCTTTTCCACGCCGTCAGGCGACGCGCCGGGGTATGGAATTCCGACCGTCACGATCGGTGGGGCGACGTCGGGAAATTCGTCGGTCTGGAGCTTTCCCAGCGCAATCAGCCCGAAGACGACGAGCGCCAGCATCGACACGACGGTGACGATGGGCCGCTTGATCGCAAAATCAGAGATAAACATGGCGTTCTCTCGTTAGGCTTGCGACGTCCGTGCTAGCTCTTCGCCACCGGCGTATCCGCCGGGGTGTTCACGCGAACCGGCGTCCCCGGCGAGATGCCACGGGCCGCTCCGATGAGCAGCGTGTCACCTGCCGTGAGGCCGGTCTTGATCTCGACCCGCTCCGACTCCTCGTCGCGCAGTCCGAGCTCGACTTCCACCCGCTCCACCTTCCCATCCTTCAGCCGGATCACGAACGGCTTGATGCCCGTGACGTCGACCGCGCTCGTGGGCGCCACGAGCACGTTCCGCCGTTCGCTGGCCACGCGGCCCTCGGCGAACAGACCGCCGACGAGGTTGTTGGCTGCGTTAGGCACCGACACGGCCACGCGCACCTGGCCGGTCGTTGGATCGGCAGTCGGGTTGACGCGCGTAATCTTGCCCTCGAACGTCCGATCGGGATAGCCGCTGACGCTGAACGACACCGGTGCCCCGATCTTGATCGAGGCGAGCTGACTCGCCGGCACCGACGCCTCGAGCCGCATGCTCGTGGGGTCCACGATCCGGAACAGCTCGCCGCCCGGCTGGACGACGTCGCCGCCGTTTGCCTGTCGCTTCGATACGATGCCGCTGAACGGCGCGCGGATCTGCGCGTCGGCGAGCTGCTTGTCCTGCAGTGTCAGGCGCGCCTTCGCGTCGGCGAGCTGGGACTGCGCGGCGATGTTCTGCGATCGCGCGGTCTCGAGGTCGCGGTCGGCAATGGCACCGGCGGTGGCGAGGCGCTCGCTTCGCTCGAGGTTCCGCTGTGCAACTTCCGAGACGCTCTGCGCGGATGTCACTGCCGAACGCGCGGAGAGGTACTGGTCGCGAATCGTGCGGTCGTCGATGCGCGCGAGCAACGTCCCAGCGCTCACGCGGGTTCCCTCGTCCACGAACGTCTGCAGGATGGTGCCGCCGATCTGCGCGCGCACCGTCGCTTCCTGCGCCGCCTGGAGGTTGCCGGAGATCGCCGGGCCACTCGCGAGCTCGGCCTGCGACACGACGACGACGTTCTCCGTCCCGACGGTGGTGGGCGCAGGAGCGGATTCGGCTTTCGCGTCTCCGGCTTCACCGCGCTTGCACCCTGCGAACGTCACGGCGGTAACGACGATCGCCAGAGCGATCGAGCCGGCTCGCATGCGGTGACGATTGATGTTTGGTTGCATTGGAGTCGTGTTCCCTTACTGTGGCTGTCCGGGTACGGAAACGCTGGCGGCCTGGCCCGCCCGCGGTAGCTGCTGTGGTTGCTGTTGCTGCTGCTGTATCGAGCCCGCCCCGCCCGTGGACGGCAGCGTGCTGCGTCCGCCGACTGCCGAGCCGACGCCGGCAGCGTTGCCGGCGCCGAGAGGGAGATCCTTCAGCAGCGTTAGGCGGAGCCGCGCAACCTGGAAGTCGCGGGCCGCCTGCGCCCGATTGGCGCGCGCCTGCTGAAGCAGGAGCCGCGATTCGGTGAGCTCGAGCTGGGTGGAAAGCCCTTCCTTGAAGCGCACCTCGGCGATGTTGTAGGCACGTGTTGCCTGGTCCGCGGTGCCGCCGCTTGCCGCGAGCGTCGCGACGGCCTGCTGCAGCTCGGCGATGGCCTGGCGCGCATCGAGCGATGCCAACTCCCGCGTCTGCTGGAGACGGGCCTTCGCTTCCGCAACGTTCGCCTGCGCCACGGCGTTGTCACCGCGAATGCGCCCACCGGTGAACAACGGCATCGATGCGCCGACGGTTACAGTCCAGTTGTTCACGAACTGGTTCCAGTTCGGCACGACAGCCGTCGGGAACGCGAGGCGCCCATAGGATGATGACAGCGTGACGTTCGGCAGATACTCGGACTTCGCGATGCGCCGCTGCATCTGCTGAGCGGTCAGCGCTTCATCGAGCTGGCGCACGGTGGAGCGCGCGTCGGTCGTCGTGTCGGACTGCCGCACGATCGAATCGCTCATCGCGAACACCATCGCGGTCAGTGTCGCCCTATCGTTCGACGCGGCGGTAACGCGAGCATTCGCCGCCTGCTCGACGTCCACGATCCCATCCGTGAGCGTCAGCGAATCGGTGTACGGCAGGTTGAGCAGCTGCTTGAGCCGGAGGTACGAGAGGTTCCGCGACGTCTTTGCCTGCAGCAATGGCGGAATCTGATTGTCGCGCGTCACGCGGGCGCGTAGCAGATCGAACTCCGACTGATTGCCGACCTGTCTGGCGACCGTGGTCTGACGCAGCGCCTCTTCGGTCTGCACGAGGGATGAGTCCGCGATGTCGACGAGCCGATCGGCGAGCGCGGCGTCGTAGTACGCCTGGGCGACGTCGAGCTGGAGCTGTGCGCGCTGTGCCGTCACCTCGACGTCCGCGGATCGACGGCCCGCGGCGGCGGCGGCGTTCTGCGCGTTCACGCGGCCGCCCGTGAAGAGGTTCACGGTCCCGCTCACCCCAATCTGATACTGATTGGGCGAGCCGAACCCGACTTTCGTGAAGTCGATGCCGGCGCCACCGCCGCTCGAGCAGTGAGCGAATGTCTCGAGCCCCGCGATCTGCTCGGCCTGCGTTGCGTCGCCTGCCGCGAGATACCGCGTGCACGGCTGAAAGTACGTCGTCGTGTCTCGTGGGGGTGCCGGAGGCACGTCAGGTCCCGGCTCCGGCAGCGAGGAGTTGCGCAGCACGTCGAACTGGCTCTGCAGCGTGCGTGTGTACTGCAGCGAACCGTTGAGCTGCGGAAAATACTGGCTCCGTGCCTGCAACACCTGACCGCGCGCACGATCGACGCCGGCACGCGCGATCTGGAGGTTCTCGCTCTGGCGCTCGGCGATCTTCATGGCCTCGTCCAGCGAGAGCGCGCGTGGCGTCCCCGGCGTCGCCGATGTGTCTCGAGCGGGGCGCACTGGCGGCGGGGGCTGTTGCGCCATCAACGCCCGATGCGCGGGCGGCGAAGCGAGGAGAGCGGTCGCGATGAGCGCGACGCGGCGTATTGAGCGGAAATGCATTGACGTATCGGAACTGAGGAGGGGAATCAGCGGCGGGCAGCGGTGCCGCGGGCGCGCTGTCGTGCATGCGCGCCGCGTGCCGGACTTCGGCGTCGCGGGGTATCCCACCCGATCGCGCGGAGAAAATTCCTCGAGTAGAGCGCCGCAGCGTCGGACTCGGGCTGTGGGTAGAGCATGGGCATCATCTCGCGTCCCATCGCGTCGCCGAAGAGCGCACTGATGAGCATCACGGCGGCGGTCCGGATCTCGTTCTCCGAGATGCCGTCGCCGGGTCGCGGGAGCCGCGCAACGTAACCGAGCAGCTCCCGAAATGCGTTCTGTGTGCCTTCGGACATGCACGGCGCCATCTCGGGATGTTCCTCGATCTCGCCCATGGCCTTCCGAATCATCGACCGTGCGCCGCGCAGGTGGGTCAGCTGCGCATCGCACCAGGACGAGAGCTCGTGCTCGGGCTCGACGGGCTCGTCAGGCAACCCGCCTGGCTCGGTGGCACGCGGAGCGTGCTCGCGAATCGCCTCGGCAATGAGCGCCGACTTCGAGCCGAAGAGACGGAACAGGGTCACTTCGTTGACCCCGGCCTCATCGGCGATGCGGCGCGTGGTGGCGCCGCGGAATCCGGACTCGCCGTAGATGCGCGCGGCGGCGGCGAGGAGCTTCTGTCTGCTGGCCATAAGGAGGCGCAATCTAGACGGCCCGGGTGGTGAATGCAAGTAACTACTTACATACGGCCGGTGAGCGGCCGTATGAGGGATGGGGGATGAGGGATGAGGGAAGAGGGTCCCCCTTCCCTCATCCCCCATCCCCCATCCCCCTCTCGGTCTTTCCGTTTTCCGGCCAACAACGCATACTGCCAGCGCCGTAGACGGAGTGTGCGATGAGCGTCCTGGCCGAGCGGTTTCAGAAGCTGCTCACTGACCGGTACGTGATCGAGCGGGAGCTCGGGCGCGGTGGCATGGCTGTCGTTTTCCTCGCCCGCGACGTCCGCCACGATCGACCTGTCGCCATCAAGGTCTTCCGTTCGGATATCGGAGACGCGCCCGGCGCAGAACGATTCCAGCGCGAGATCCGGCTCCTCGCGCGGCTCCAGCACCCCCACATCCTTCCGCTCTACGACTCCGGCACGACCGGCGAGACGAGCTACTTCGTCAGCGCCTTCGTGGAGGGCGAGACGCTGCGCGCGCGGCTCAAGCGCGAGCACCAGCTGTCGATCGACGAGGCGGTTCGGTTGGCAGTCGAGGTTGCCGATGCGCTCGACTTCGCCCATGTGCGCGAAGTCATTCATCGCGACATCAAGCCCGAGAACATTCTCCTGCACGACGGGCACGCCATTGTCGCCGACTTCGGGATCGCGCGCGCCATGCGGCGGAGCGGCAGCGAGTGGACCACCGCCGCCGGGATGACCGTTGGAAGTCCCGCGTACATGAGCCCCGAGCAGGCGAGCGGCGACCACGAGATCGACGGCCGAGCCGACATCTATAGTCTCGCGTGCGTGCTGTTCGAGACCCTTGCGGCCGAGCCGCCATTCACGTCACGCGCGGCGCACATGATCATCGCGGCGAAGCTCTCGAGCGCGCCACGACACGTGCGTGAGCTTCGGCCGGACGTTCCGGCCGCGCTCGACGCCGCCATCGCCAAAGCGCTCGCGCGCAACCCGAACGACCGGTTCGCGAGCGCTCGCGCGTTCGGGGCGGCGCTCGCGGCGTCCCTCCAGTCGTCGGTCGCGATCTAGCTCGCGTCGCTCGGGTTCGTGATGTGGCTCACTCGACAGGCCGCATCACGGTATCGCCTGTCGCGACGCCTCGACATCGCGGGGGTCGCGTGTAGCCGCCGAGCCACATCACGCGCGCTCCAACCCCGGCGCGTCTCGCGCTTCAACCGATTCGCCTGCATAGCGTTAGGTCGCGTGCCACGGCTGGGCACCGGTTCTGCTTTCCGTCACGCCGCAGACCCGAACTCTCACAGCCGGGACCTTCCGACCAAAACATGCGACGCAAGAAGCGCGGTTTCACCTTCATCGAGCTGCTCACCGTCATGGTGGTCATGGGATTGCTGGCCGGGATTGGCGTCCCCCGCATCCGCAACATGAAGGAACGATCGTATCAGTCCACACTTCGCAGCGATCTCGGAACGCTGCGAACGGCAGAAGAGGCCTATTACGCTGAAAACTTGCGGTATACGACCGACCTGACGGCGCTGGATTTCCGGCGGTCGTCGGACGTGGAGATCATCATCGTGTCCACGGATTCGCTGAAGGGGTGGAGTGCTCTCGCGCGCCACGCCTGGCTCGCGACGCCGTGCATGACGTCGTCGGGGGCGGACGCGGTTGGAGCGGAATCGGGGGCGATCGTCTGCTCGAACCTGGCCATCCCGTCGGGCGGAGCGCAGGGCGGCCGGTAATCCGAACGAAGGGAACTGGAACGAAGGGAACTGGATCGGAACACGCCTGAGGGGGCTAACGACGATCCAGACACGCCGTGGAGCACTCGCTTCACGGCGTGTTTCCATTCCGTCCGCCGCCAGACCAAAGAGCGTGGGAAACCACAGTACCAGGTGGCCAGTTGATCGGCTTTCGGTCATGGAACATCAGGTCCCCAATGGGGAGCGATGCGACATCACCTCGTCCAATCGAAGCTGAAGGAACCGGGACCTGATGCTCGATAACTGGGTACTAACGCGCTGATGCACTTGGCACTGGCCATGTCGCATCCTATCACGCCGGGGAGGCAGGCAGCAGGAGCGTTACAGGAAAATGGCGAACCCGACATCGCTCGCGACGTCGCACCTAACGCGGACGGAACACGTGCCCGGGCCCGAACGGCGGGTCCCGGCGCTGAATGCGCTCCGCATGGGGCGAGACCCGCTCGCCTTTCTTGCCGCGCTCACGGCATACGGCGACATCGCGCGCGTCTCGTTAGGCCCGGAGACGTTGTACCTGTTCAACCATCCGGACCTGGTGCGGGACGTGCTCGTGACGAACCACCGCAATTTCCACAAGGGCCGTGGCCTCGAGCGCGCCAAGAACCTCCTCGGCACCGGCCTCCTCACGAGCGAGGGGGAGTTCCACCTGCGCCAACGGCGTCTCGTGCAGCCCGCGTTTCACCGACAGCGCGTTGCCGCCTACGGCGTGACGATGGCGGCCCATGCCGCGGCCCGTCGCGATCGGTGGCGCTCACACGCCGTGATCGACGCGCACCGGGAGATGATGGCGCTCACGCTCGGCATCGTCGGCAAAACGCTCTTCGGCTCCGACGTCGAGCACGAGGCCGCGGCGATCGGTGCCGCGCTGGCGACCACGTTCGAGTCGTTCAACTTCGGCTTCTTCCTGCCGTTCGGCGAGCTGCTGGACCGACTGCCGCTGCCGGCGACGCTGCGCTTCCGGAAAGCACGATCGCGGCTCGACGCGACGATCTATCGGATGATCGCGGACCGTCGCGCGAGTGGAGACGATCGCGGAGATCTGCTCTCGATGCTCCTGGTCGCGCAGGATTCGGAGGGTGACGGAGGCGGGATGAGCGACCTCCAGCTGCGCGACGAGCTCATGACGATCTTCCTGGCCGGGCACGAGACGACCGCGAACGCGCTCACCTGGACGTGGTACCTCCTGTCACAGCACCCCGACGTCGAGGCGCGGTTCCACGCCGAGATCGACTTGGTGTTAGGCGGCCGGTTGCCGACGGCAGACGATCTCGTGGCGCTGCCGTATACGCGGATGGTCCTGGCGGAGTCCATGCGGCTCTACCCGCCGGCGTGGATCGTGGGCCGACGCGCGCTCGCCGCGTTCGAGGCGAACGGCTATCAGATTCCCCCGCGTTCGATCGTGCTCATGTCGCAGTACATCACGCATCGCGACGCGCGGTGGTTTCCGGATCCGGAACGGTTCGACCCGGAGCGGTTCTCCCCCGAGCGCCAGGCGGAGCGCCCGAAATTCGCGTACTTCCCCTTCGGCGGCGGGCCTCGCGTGTGCATCGGCGAGCAGTTCGCGTGGATGGAGGGCATCATTGCCCTCGCGACCATCGCGCAACGGTGGCGACTGCGGCTCGTCCGCGACCACCCGGTCGCCCTTCAGCCGATCATCACGCTCAGGCCGAAGTACGGTATGCAGATGACCGTTCAGTCCAGATAGCGACGCCAGATCGTCGTCGTTAGGCATCAGAGCGGCGAGGTGTGGAGCAGAGTTCTCGCCTATGTCCGGTCTTTTACCGGTACGACGAGCTTTTCCGCGGTGTGCGTCGGCGAAAAGCTCGCGACCTTCACGTCGACGAGGCCGGCCTTCTTCGCCGCCGCGAACACATCCACGTCCTTGAACGCCGCGCCCTTGCCTTTCGTGTGAATCACCCAGATCGCGCCCGCCGGCGTTAGGTAGCCGCGCAGCTTCGTCAGGCGCGCGAGATCCGTGACGGTATCGGCGCCGAAGAAGATCATCGCCGTGTCCTTCTTCGGCGTCTTGCGCGCGATCTCGGTCGTGCGATCGGCGAGCTGCGCGAGAAATGACTCGTCATGGACGCCGAGGACGGCGACGCGCATGCCGGCCTTCACGCCGAGCTTGTCCAGCAGCGACGGCGGGTTCCTGATCTTGTCCGCCCACTTCACCGCGGCCGGGCCGAGCTCGAACCGCGCGGTGCCCTCGGGGAACGTGACGCGCAGTGTCCCGTCCGTCGCGTCGACCTCGGTGATTGCCTTCCGCGGGATGGCGAGCCGGAACTCGCCGCGGAAGATGAGATGGTCGGTCTCGAGCAGCGCTTTGCCGTCGGAGCGCTGCCCGCCGAAATGGGCGGTACATCGGGCGTCGGAACCCATCGGAGTGAAGCGGGAAGCGGGAAACGCGCCAACGGCGCGTGGTGAGAAACTACGGAGGAGCGCTCAAGCCCGCCATCCGAGCGATCTCATGCTCGGCCGGATGGATGGATATGTCGGGTGGTGCGCAAGCACTAGCCGGGAAACGGGAAACGGGAAACGGGAAGCGGGTTAACGGCGATAAACCCTCGGGAGGCCATTCACGCTGAGTGAGGCATCCCGAGGGTTTCCGCATCTTCCCCGTCTCCCGTTTCCCGTCTCCCGTTTCCCGTCTCCCGTTTCCCGTTTCCCGACCTCATTCACTCCCGTCTCAGCGCCACGATGGGATCCACACCCATCGCGCGACGCGCGGGGAGCCAGCTCGCCACGGCCGCCACCAGCGTCAGAAACACCGTGATGCTGGCGAAGCTCACGGGATCCGTCGGCGTGACACCGAACAGCAGGCTGCGCACGACACGCGTCACGCCTAACGCG
>Ga0207648_10004661_pt1 | contig 14030 bp, 7 predicted proteins | sample KBSMisM32_FD_184310 | JGI IMG/M metagenome (GOLD analysis project Ga0207648, IMG submission 184310) | Miscanthus rhizosphere microbial communities from Kellogg Biological Station, Michigan, USA - KBS Miscanthus M3-2 (SPAdes) (version 2) | ecosystem: Host-associated > Plants > Roots > Rhizosphere...
GAGCGCCCGCGCCGCCCGCTGGCCGAGAAGGACGTAGATCAGCTCGCGCGACCGCGGCCGCGCGTCGAACATCCCGGCCTGCAGCATCATCTCTTCCCAGCCGGTGGCGTGCCCCTCGGTGCGCGTGATGAACATGTTGTAGAGGAGCGCGCCGCGCCGGATCGGGTTGCGGTGCGGATCCTTCGCCATCTGGGCCAGGTCGAACCAGTGATAGCTGTGCGTCAGCATGACCTCGCGGTCGCGGTAGTCCACTTCCGAGAAGAACTCACGGGGGCCGGCGGCGAAGGTGCCGATGCGGGCGCGCAGCGCCGGCTCCATGTAGTCGCGGACCGTCATGATGTCGTGATCCTTGAGGAACGACATGTACTGCGTCACCGACTCGCTGAACTTCCGGTTGAAGTCGTCGGCGTTGGCGATCGGCACCTGCACCGGGAGCGCCGAGTTGCGCCGCTCCTCGAGCGCGAGGAACGCGTGCGCGCGCGCCAGCTCGCGCTGCATGATCGTCACCTCGTCCTGCCACGTGTAAGGCACGAGCTGGACGTTCTTCAGGTACCAGTTGTAGTTCTCGACCCCGACGCCTGAAGGCGCGCGCTTCGACGGCGCCTGCGCGTCGAGCCACTGCGCGAACGCGTCGGTCGCCTCCTTCGCCCGCGCCACGTCGGCGGCGAGCGTGCCGGGCGCGCCGGCGACTTTCGAGGCCAGCGCCGCCAGATCGGCGCTCTGGTTCCTTACCTCGCGCGCGCCAAACGTCCACAGGTCCGCCTTGTCGCCGGTGAGGTTCTGCTTCGCCTGCTCGAGCAGCTTCGGGATCGGGCGGATGCCGGCTGAAAGGCGCGCCGCTCGATCCGCGTCGAGCGGGAACTGATACGTCCACAGCTCCACCGACCCGAACGCAAAATGCCCCTCGCGCGCCGGCTGATCGCTCTGCGAAGTGAAGATGGTGACGTAGAAAGCCGGGTTGTTCGCCCACGGCCGGATCACGCGCTGGTCGAAGTCGAGGCCGTTCATCTCGGCGCGGACGATCTGCCAGTCGACCTGCTGCGGCACCGGCCACGCGCTCGGGTCGAGCGCCGCAAGACGGCGCTGATACGCGGGCAGCTCGCGTTGCTGCGCCGCCATCGCCGCCGCCGTGTAGTCCGGCACGCCGTCGACGAGCTTCGGCTTCTGGAACGCGCGCCACTCGTTGAACAACGCCACCAGATCCGGCCGGCCGTTCGACTGTCCGCTTCCGGTCAGGATGACCACGGCTGCGATCGCGCACGCTGCTTTCATGGGCGGGATCATCACATGGCGTTCGCGGCGCGCCAAGTGTATAAGGAGGAAATGAAACGCCTCGCCTTCCTCCTCGTCTTCTTCGCGGCGATTGCCGCGTCGTGGCCGATCGCCTCGCAATCCTTCACCGCCGATACGTTCTCCGGCCTGCGCGCGCGATCGATCGGGCCGGCGGTCACCTCCGGCCGCATCGTCACCATCGCGGTCGACCCGGCGAACACGTCGACCTTCTACGTCGGCGCGGCGTCGGGCGGCGTCTGGAAGACCGTCAACGGCGGCGCAACCTGGCAGCCGGTGTTCGATACGCAGGGATCGTTTTCGATCGGCTGGATCACGATCGACGCGAAGAGGCCGAATGTCGTCTGGGTCGGCACCGGCGAACGCAACTCGCAGCGCTCGGTCGGCTACGGCGACGGCGTCTACCGGAGCGACGACGGCGGCCGCTCGTGGACCAACGTCGGCTTGAAGAACTCCGAGCACATCGGCCGCATCGTCATCGACCGGAAGGACAGCGAGACGGTGTACGTCGCGGCGCAGGGACCGTTGTGGGCGCCCGGCGGCGACCGCGGTCTCTACAAGACGACCGACGGCGGCAAGACGTGGGACCAGGTGCTGAAGATCTCCGAGCACACCGGCGTCAGCGACGTCGTCATCGACCCGCGCAACCCGCAGATCCTGATCGCGTCCGCCTATCAGCGCCGCCGCCACTTCTTCACGATGATCAACGGCGGGCCGGAGAGCGCGATCCACCGCAGCACCGATGGCGGCAAGACGTGGAAGAAGGTGACGACCGGCCTGCCCGAGGAGCAGCTGGGACGCATCGGCCTGGCGATCTCGCCGGTGAACCCCGACATCGTCTACGCCAACGTCGAAGCGGCGAACGCGAAAGGCGGCATCTACCGCTCCACCGACAACGGCGTCACCTGGGAAAAGCGCAGCGACTACAACCAGGGAGCGATGTACTACGGCGACGTCTTCGCGGATCCGGCCAACGTCGAGCGGATCTACGTGCCCGACGTCGTCTTCCAGGTCTCGGACGACGGCGGGCGGACGCTGCGATCGCTCGGGACGCGCAACATGCACGTCGACAACCACATCATCTGGGTCGATCCGGCGAACACCAGCCACATGCTGGTGGGCAACGACGGCGGGCTCTACCGATCGCACGATCGCGGCGCGCACTGGATCTTCTACGAGAACCTGCCGGTCACGCAGTTCTACGACATCGACGTCGACAACGCGGCGCCGTTCTACAACGTCTACGGCGGCACGCAGGACAACTACTCGCTGGGCGGACCGGCGCGCACGCGGTCGGAGCACGGCATCCTCAACCAGGACTGGTTCGTCACCCAGGGGGGCGACGGCTTCGTCTCGCGCGTCGATCCGGAAGATCCGAACACGATCTACGCCGAGCTGCAGCACGGCGTGATCGTCCGCTACGACAAGCGGACCGGCGAACGCATCGGCATCCAGCCGCAGGAGGACAAAGGCGGCGTGCCGCTGCGCTGGAACTGGGATTCGCCGTTCATCATCTCGCCTCACCTGCACACGCGCCTGTACCTCGCCTCGCAGTTCCTCTACCGCTCGGACGACAAGGGCAGCACCTGGAAGATCGTGTCGCCGGATCTGACGCGGCAGATCGATCGCAACACGCTGCCGGTGATGGGCAGAGTGTGGGGGCCCGACGCGGTCGCCAAGAACACCTCGACGGCGCTCTACGGCAACGTGTCGGCGATTGCGGAAAGCCCGAAGAAAGAAGGGCTCCTGTACATCGGCACCGACGACGGCCTGCTTCAGGTGAGCGAGGACGGCGGCGGCAAATGGCGCAAGGTCGACAAGCTCGCGGGCGTTCCCTCGGATGCCTACATCGCCCGCATCCGCGCGTCGCAGCACGACGCGGCGACGGTGTATGTCGCGGCCGAGAACCATCAGAACGGCGACTTCGCGCCGTACCTGCTGAAGAGCACCGACAGCGGCCGCAGCTGGAAGTCGATCAACGGCGACCTGCCGGCGCGCGGCTCGACCTACTCGATCGCCGAGGACCACGTCGACCCGAACCTGCTGTTTGCCGGCACCGAGTTCGCGGCGTGGTACAGCAAGGATGGCGGGCAGCACTGGAGCAAGATCGGCGGGCTGCCGACGATTGCGGTGCGCGAGATCGCGATCCAGCGGCGCGAGAACGATCTCGTGCTCGGCACCTTCGGCCGCGGCATCTACGTGGTCGACGATTACTCGCCGGTGCGCGCGGCCACGCCCGCGACGCTGACTACGGCGGCGACGCTGTTTCCAGTCCGCGACACGGTGCTCTACGTGCCGCGGCTCGATTACGGCCTCCCCGGCAAGGCATTCCAGGGCGAAATGCTGTACGCGGCGCCGAACCCGCCGTTCGGCGTCCAGCTGACGTACTACGTCAAGGACGGGATCAAGACGCTGAAAGAGAAGCGCATCGAGGCGGAGAAGGAGGCGGAGAAGGCGGGCAAGCCGATTCGCTACCCGACGCCGGACGAACTGCGCGCCGAGGCGGATGAAGAGGCGCCGGCGATGCTGCTGACGGTAAGCGATGCCGCCGGCACGCCGGTGCGCGTCGTCACCGGGCCGATCGCGAAAGGGCTGCAGCGCGTGGCCTGGGACCTGCGCGCGCCGGCGCATCAGCTGCCGCCGAACCGGCCGCGCGGCGAAATCGAGGAGCTGTTCGGCGATCCGCTGGTCGGTCCCTACGTCGTGCCCGGCAAGTACACGGTGACGCTCTCGCAGCGCGTCGGCGGCGCCGTCACGCAAATCGCCGGGCCGGTCGCCTTCAATGTCGTGATGGATCCGCAGAGCCCGCACCCGGCGGCCGACCAGACCGCGCGGTGGCAGTTCCAGCAGAAGCTGCAGTCGCTGCGCCGCGACATCGCCGGCTCGCTGGAGCTGGCCAACAGCACCGATACCCGGCTCGACGCGATCCGCAAGGCGCTCGACGCGACGCCGGCGGCGCCGCGCGCGCTCCACGATCAGGCGCGGGCGCTGGCGCGGCGGTTGAGCGCGATCCTGGTGGAGCTTCAGGGCGACCGCCGGCTGGGCGCGCGCAGCGTGCCGGTGCCGGCGGCGATCTCGGAGCGGGCGAACACGATCAGCGGCGAGCTGAATCGCACCCTGGGGCGGCCGACGGCGACGCACGAGCAGCAGCTGCAGATTGCCTCGGAGCTGTTCACCGCCCAGCGCGCGGCGCTGAAAGCGCTGGTCGAGACCGATGTCCCGGCCATCGAGAAGGAGCTCGAGCGTGCCGGCGCGCCCTACACGCCGGGACGCGTCCCGCGCTAAGATCCCGCGATCGCATGGACAAAGACAACACCGTCGACTACTACGAGGCGCTCCAGATCAGCCCGAACGCCGAGCCGGAGATGATCCATCGCGTCTACCGCCTGCTGGCGCAGCGCTTTCATCCCGACAACAAGGAGTCGGGCAGCGCGGCGCGCTTCCGCCTGATCAGCGAGGCGTACGAGGTGCTGAGCGTCCCGGAGAAGCGCGCCCGCTACGACGTCGCCTACCAGCAGCGGCAGCAGGATCGTTGGCGGCTGGTCGCGAAAGGCGCGGAGGCGGAGAACGATTTCGTCAGCGAGCAGGCGCTGCGCCTGACGGTGCTCGAGGTGCTCTACACGCAGCGCCGGATGGATGCCGCCGTGCCCGGCATCTTCGCCACCGATCTCGAGAAGCTCACCGGGCGGCCGCGCGAGCACCTGGAGTTCACGCTCTGGTACCTGGTGCAGAAGAAGATGATCACGCGCGGCGACAGCTCGCTGCTCGTCATCACGGCCGACGGCGTCGAATACCTCGAAGAGAACTACCAGTCGGACATCCAGGCGCGTCGCCTCAAGCCAAAGCCGGCCGACGCGTAACGCGCGCGGCACGCGTAGCGCAGGCCTTTAGGCCTGCCCACCGCCGCGTGGGCAGCCCTAAAGGGCTGCGCTACGTCGTCACTCTAGGCAGCCCTGAAGGGCTGCGCTACTGCGCGCGTAACAGCTTGATGCTGCCGTTGACGGTCTTGAGGTCCAGCTCCCGCCCGCCGTTGCCGATCCGTCCCTGCAGCCTTCGCCGCGACATCTCCCCCGTCATCGTCACCGGGAAGTCGCTGCTGATGCTGCCGTTCAACGTCTCGGCGTGCAGGTCGGCGTCGAAGACGCCCGGCAGCGTCAGCGTGATGCCGCCGTTGACGGTCTTGAAGCTCGCACCGCTGCCCCAGTCGGTGCGGCCCATCGACACGTTCATCGATCCGTTGACGGTGTTGGCGACGGCCGTGCCGGTGGTGTCGATCCGGACCGACCCATTGACCGTCTTGACGTCGACGTCGCCCTGAAGGCCCTCGCCGTTGACCTCGCCGTTGACGGTGCGGCCGACGAACGCGACGCCGTACGGCACGCGCACGTCGAAGTGCACCACGGTGTCGTTGTCGCGCGTGCTCATCCGGCCCTCGTCACCCGGCCCGCAGCGATTCGGCTCGCGGCCGGCGACATCCGGGTAGACGGCGCAAATCGTCACGCCGCCCGCATGCGGGACGACTTCGATCCGCACGGCGGCGGCGTTGCTGCGGCGCGATTCCTTGGTGGCCGTCACCTCCGCCTGACCCGACCCCGAGGCGCTGGCGCGGATGCTGCCGTTGACCCCTCTGATCTCGATTTTCTGGCCCGAGCTCAGCGCCCCGGCCCAGTGAAAGTCCTGCGCGGCGACCGGTGAGCCGGCCAGCAGCATCGGGACAACGGTGAGGAGCGGGCAAAGCCGTGTGAAGTGCATGCAGCCTCCAGATTGGCTGGTTAGACGGCATGCGTGGGGAAAGCGTTGATGCGGGGGCCGAGCGGAATGTCGGGGCGGAGCAAGCTCCGCCCCCACAGGTGACAGCTGTGGGGGCCGAGCTCGCTCGGCCCCGACATGATTAGTTCGTCATCCGCCGCTTGCCGGTCGTGTCTTTCAGGCTCTTGGCCGTCGTCAGGTGCGCCTGCACCGTCGGATACGCATCGGCCGCCCACTGGTTGATCGCCATCGTGATCTGGTTGTCGCTCCGCTCCGGCAGCACCGAGACGGCCTTGCCCTCGACCTTGGCCTTCTTGCCATCCACCTGATCGGTGGTCTCGGTCTTCCACTTGGCCAGCGTCGTGCGGTCGATGCGCGACTCGAGCTTGTCGGCAACGGCCTGGTGGCCGTCGACCATCGCGCTCATGTATTCACGGTCGAACTCGGCGCCCTGCAGCTTGGCCAGCTTGTCGCGCAGGTCGCGGTGCTTGTCGTCGAGCGTCGCCGGCCATTCGATGTTGTGCTGAGTGGCAATCGCCTTCAGCTTGTCGCCGGCCGCTGTGTGGTCGTCGACCATCATCTTGCCGAACTTCTTTACCTCAGGGTTGCTGCCCTTCTCGGACGCCATGCGGCCGAGCTCGACCTCGGCGGTGCCGGCGATCGCGAGGTCGTTGACGAAGTCCTTGTCGCCCATCCCCGGCTTGGCGCGATCAGCTTCGCCGGCGGTTCCTACGGCCGCTGAATCCGCAGTGGTCGCGGCGGTCGTATCTCTACGGTTGCCGTTGCAGCCGACGGCGACCACAGCCGCCAGCGCGAGAGGCAGAAAACCAAGATGTCGCATGCTGCACCTTCCTCCTGTAAACGTGAGGCAGGCGTGTCCGGACCTGCCCCCAACCCAATGGAAGGGGTCGGACAGAACACTCGCGTCCGACCCCGTCCTGGAGATCGATGCAATTGGCCTGACGTGATCAGTTGAGACCCGCGCGATTCGTAGCTCTGCGCGGTTGGCAGGCCTGAAGGCCTGCGCTACGGGGTCAAACGCGGGTGGCAGGCCTGAAGGCCTGCGCTACGTGGTCAACGCGGGTGGCAGGCCTAAAGGCCTGCGCTACGTGGTCAACGCGGGTGGCAGGCCTGAAGGCCTGCGCTACGTGGTCAACGCGGGTGGCAGGCCTAAAGGCCTGCGCTACGAGATCAATACGGGAGGTAATGCAGCAGCTTGAGGATGTCCGAGAACACGCCCATCGCCGTGACGTCGGCGCCCGCGCCAGGCCCCTGCACCACGAGCGGCGTGCGCGAGTAGCGCTTGGTGGTGAACGCGATCAAGTTGTCGCTGCCTTTCGCTGAGGCGACCGGGTGGCTGAGCGGAAACTCCTTCAATCCCGCGCGCGCCCGTCCCTTCTCGAGCGTGCCGACGTAGCGCAGCACCGCGCCGCGCGCGGCCGCGCGCGCCACCCGCGCCGCCATCTCGCCGTCGTGGCGCGCGAACCCGGTGAGGAAGCCGCTCGTGTACTTGCCGCGCGCCAGCGACCTGGGCACGAGGCTGTCGACCTGCACCTCGTCGAGATCCATCTTCAGCCCGATCTGGCGTCCGAGAATCAGCAGCTTGCGCGCCACGTCCTGCCCCGACAGATCCTCGCGCGGGTCGGGCTCGGTGTAGCCCATGCGATGCGCGTCGCGCACCAGCGCGCTGAACGGCACGCTGCCGTCGAACGTGTTGAACAGGTAGCTGAGCGTGCCGGACAGGATCCCTTCGATGCGCACGATCTCGTCGCCGCTGGCGATGAGATCGCGCAGCGTCGATACGATCGGCAGGCCGGCGCCGACGTTGGCCTCGAACAGGAAGTGGCGGTTGCGGGCCGCCAGCGCCTCCATCAGCGCCGCGTAGCGCGGCCACGGCAGCGCGTTCGCCCACTTGTTGGGCGTGATGATGTGCAGGTTGGCGTCGATGAACGCCGGGTAGGCGTCGACCACCATCGGCCCGACCGTGCAGTCGACCAGCGCCGCGTTGGTCAGCTCCATCTCCGCGATCCGCTCCGCGAACGCCGCCGCCTCCATCCGCGTCGGCGCCTCGCGCAGCGCCTCTTTCCAGCCGGCGAGGTTGATGCCGCTGGCGTCGGCGAGGAATCGCTTGCTGTTCGCCAGCCCCACCACGCGGACGTCGAAGCCCTTGGCGAGCAGGTACGACCGCTGCTGGTGCAGCTGCCGCAGCACCGCGCTGCCGACGTTGCCGACGCCGACCATCGCCAGCGCCAGGTGCTTCCTGGTCTCGAAGAATCCCTGATGAATCGCATTCAGGGCGCGCACCTGCTGCGCCGCGTCGACCACGCACGAGATGTTGCGCTCGGACGCGCCCTGGGCGATCGCGCTGATGTTGATGTTCTGCCGGCCGAGCGAGTCGAACACCTTGCCGGCGACGCCGGGCCGTCCCTTCATCCCCTCGCCGACGACGGCGAGAATCGCCTGGTCGCCTTTGACGTCCACCTCGAGCAGCTGCTCGCCGAACTCGAACTGGAACTCCTTCTTGATCGCGTCGACCGCCGCGGACGCGTCGGTGCTGCGCACGCCGAGACAGATCGTGTGCTCGGAGGAGGCTTGCGAGATCAGCACCACCGACACGCGGCGCGCGGCCAGCGTGCCGAACACCCGCTCGGCGACGCCCGGCACGCCGACCATGCCCGGCCCGCGCAGCGTCAGCAGCGCCAGGTCGCCGACCGACGTAATCCCCTTCGCCATCTTCCCGTCGTCGTCGGCGGTGCGCGAGATCAGCGTGCCGGGCGCATCGGGGTTGAAGGTGTTCTTGATCAGGATGGGAATGCGCTTGGCGACCGCCGGCGCGATCGTCGCCGAGTGCAGCACCTTGGCGCCGAAGTACGACAGCTCCATCGCCTCTTCGTAGGTCATCTGCGGCAGCACGAACGCCGCCGGCACGACCCGCGGGTCGGCGCTCAACACGCCGTCGACGTCGGTCCAGATCTCGATCACCGACGCGCCGACCGCGGCGCCGACGATGGCGGCGCTGTAGTCGGACCCGTTCCGGCCGATGGTCGTGGTCTGGCCGTCTTCGGTGGCGCCGATGAAGCCGGTGACGATCGGCAGGACGTTGCGGGAGCGCTTGAACAACGCGTCGAAGTAGGCGCGCGTGCGCCGGTTGGTCTTGCGGAAGATCACGTTGGCGTGCGTGAACTGATCGTCGGTGACGATGAGGTCGCGCGCATCGACGAACGCCGATGGACGGCTCTTGCCGAGATAGGCGGAGACGACGACCGCCGAGAGGCGCTCGCCGAAGCTCGCGGTCATGTCGAGCGCGCGCAGCGGGCAGTGGCGCAGGAGATGGATGCCCTGGAGCGTGCTGGCCAGCTCGGCGAGCAGCGCGTCGACCTGCGCGCGCACGCGCGCCGGGCGGCGGCCGACCAGATGAGACACCGCCTGGCGATGGCGCCGCGCTATTTGATCGTAGAGCTCGAGATAGCCGGCATCGGCGCGCTCGGCGAGGCGCGCGCATTCGAGCAGCTGGTTGGTGACGCCCTGGAACGCCGAGACCACGCCGATCGCCGGCTCGCGGCGCCGCGCCTCGAGCAGGATGCGGCCGACGCCGCGGATCGTCGCCGGCGTCGACAGCGACGAGCCGCCAAATTTGAGGATTTTCATCGGGCGACAAGAATAACAGGCCGCCCAGCCGCCAGTGCCTAGTCCCTAGAGTCCCTACTCCCTAACCTGACTAATCCCTAATCCCTAATCCTTAATCCCTAATCCCTAATCCCTGGCCCCTGTGCCCGGCGCGGGCTTCACCGTGACGCCGACGTGCACGTTGGTCCAGCAGCACTGGAACCCGCCGCCGCCGACGCCGGTCGAATCGTTCGCTTCGACGCGCAGGATGTACTCGCCGGGCGCGGCGAAGGTGGCGTTGACCGTCGCCTTGCCGCCGGCGTCTTTGTCGATCGACGGCTTCGCGTTGTCGAACTTCACCTCACCCGGCGCGCGATACGCCGACCAGGTCAGGGCCAGCGGCGGCGGCGGTTGAAATTCCGCCGGCGCGTTGCCGCGCGCGGCACCGCGACCGCGGCCGCGGCCGCGCTCTTCGGGGATGTTGATCTTCGGACCGGCGTCGGTCGCCCACACGGTCAGCGCCAGCGGCGTGCCGGCGGTGGCGGTGAACTTCTCGGCGACACCGTCCGCAGGCGCGCCCGTATAGCCCTTGCCGTCGCTCTTGAACTTCACCACCGGCGGCGTGTTCTTGTTCGCCGCGTCCTCGAACGGCTCGACGACGTAGTCGGCCTGCGTGTGAAGGGTGATGGTGTTGGTGAAGCCGTTGGCGACGATGGTCCAGGTCGCCTTCTTCGTGCCGAAGTCCTTCGGAAGCTTGACCGAGAAGACGCCCCACTGCCGGCCGGGCAGAAAATGCGTCGGCTGCCCCTGATCGGGCCCGCCCTCGAGCCCCTCGATGCGGTTGTTGGGGCCGACCGGGATATCGAACTCCTGCTTCGTGTTCCGGTTGAAGTAGCCGACGAGCGCGCGCTGGCCGCCGTCCTTCTCGTAGTACCAGCCCTCGAAGGCGGGCGAGACGCTCGAGCCGCGCTCGCGGATCGGCGAGGTCAGCGGCAGCGAGCTTGGCAGCTGGCCGACGCCCTGCGGCGGCGTCTGGGGCGGCGTCTGTCCCGCGCGCACCAGCGTGCCGCCGCCCGCCGCCGACGCCATCAACAACCCGACACAGGCGATTTGTCGTCCCCGCATTCGTGATCGAGCGGTTACTGCTGACGGCTCTCGGCGGTCGTGTTGGTGGTCGCGCGCTTCGCGAGCTCCGCCTTGAACTCGTCGTCGTTGTAGTAGGTGATGTTGATCCACGCGTGGCCCATCTCGTCCACGGTGCGGTCGCCCCAGCCCACCCACTGATCCGGATCGGGGTTCGACTTGTTGTTGCGCGTGTTGTCGTAGTGCGCCAGCAGATGGAGGATCGTCCCCTTCGGCAGCAGCGGCGCCACGTCGTCGTCGTAGATGTACATGTTGTGCCAGTTGAAGTTGAAGTCGGTGACCTGGCTCAACATCTCGCGCTTGCCGTCCGGATAGATCGCCTCCATCGACATGCCCTTGCCGCGCAGGTGCATGTGCGCCTGGAAGTTCTCGATGCGCGCGTTCTGCTTCAGGGTGACGAAGCTCTCGGTCGTGGTCACCGCGTTCGGCGGGATGTCGAGCGCGCGCGCGCCCGGCACCGAGCCGGTGAAGGTGTTGAAGAGGCCGAGCACTTCGCGGTGCTTCGGCTCCTGGCCCTTCGGGTAGAACCAGACGGCGAGCTCGGTCGCGGCGGTGATCTCTTCGCCGACCGCATGGTAATGCATCTCCCAGGTGATCTTCGAGTCGGGGAGCATCAGCCGCCCCGAGTCGGGACGCATCTCGTCGCCGTTCTTGCCGACCGCCCACTCCATGAACAGGCCGTCGCCGGCCACGTTCGGATCGTTGGTGAAGAGCGCGGTGTCCATCTCTTCCGGCTGGACGAGGCGCGCGAGCGCATGGTGCGTGACCTTGCGCGCGTTCTTGCCGACCGGGCGGATGTCGATGGCGCGCACCCAGCGCGGTTCAGTGAGGCCGGTCGGCACGGTCGGCCGCCACCACGCGTCCTGCGCCACCGGCGGCACCGTGTAGTCGGGCGACTTCACGATCAGATCGGGCGCGCCGTACTTCTCGGCCAGGTGCCAGCCCGAATCGTCCGCCCACTTCTTCGCCGGCGGCATGTCCTTCGGATCGCCCTTGGGCGCGCCGGCCGCGACCCACGCGAGGATGGTGTCGATCTGCTGATCGCTCAGCGACCGATCGTTCTTGAACTTCTGGATGCCGACCGTCTTGTAGATGTGCCACGGCGGCATCTGCCGAGCGCCGACGCGTGCGGCAATCGACTTCGCCCACGGCCGCGCCTCTTCGTAGGTCACCAGCGACATCGGCGCCATGTTGTTCGGCCGATGGCACGACTCGCACTTCTCCTGGAAGATCGGCGCGACGTCCTTGGTGAACGTCACCGCCTTCGGCGAATCGGCGGCTGTTGCTGGAATCGACGACACGAGGAAGGCACTGCAGGCGAGCGCCATCGACACACGCACCATCACGGGCTCCTTTCGTCCGCGCAGAATCGTAACGGACATTATAAGGGGGGCCGAGCAAGCTCGGCCCCCACAGACGAAAAGACTGGTGCCCGGCGTATCCGTTGATGTCACCGTTTGTCATGCGGGGCGAGCAAACGGCCGAGCAAGCTCGGCCCGTACCGAAGTCTCACCTGTGGGGGCCGAGCTTGCTCGGCCCCCCTTCATCCGATCCGTTCCACTCGTCCGCCCGACGCATCGAGACGCACTCGATCGCCGGTCCGCAGCATGCGCGTCGCGTTCTTGACGTTGGCGAGCGCCGGCAGCCCGTATTCCCGCGCGATGGTCGACGCGTGCGACAGCATGCCGCCGACCTCGACGATGACCCCGGACGCGAGGGTGAAGAGCGGCGTCCAGGACGGATCCGTCGCCGGGGCGACGAGGATCGCGCCGCGCTTCATCTGCGCGAACTCGCCCGGGTCGCGCAGCACGACGACCTCGGCCTCGACGACGCCCGGGCTCACGCACAGGCCGGTCAGCTCGCCGGCGTCGCCGGTGTCGTCGCGGCGGCCGGCGCGCAGGAGCGCGGGCAGATCGCGCTCGCGCATCAGCATCGGCATCGCCAGCCGGCCCTCTTCAGCGAACTGCGCGGCGCGGCGCGCCGCGATCGCGCGCAATTCCGGCCCGCGCTCCGGCGACTCGATCGCGGCCCGGACTTCGGCGAGGAGCAGCAGGAAGTAATCGTCGGGACGCTCGATCCAGCCGCGTTCGGCGAAGCGCATCGCCAGCGTCAGGTGATAGCCGCGCGCGTAGCGCATGATGCGGGTGAGGTCGGATCGGACCTGCTCGCGCCACACGTACTGATTCTTCAGCCGCTTCAGCATCGCGCGCACGCGGCGCCCGATCGTCCAGCGCTGCCAGCGCGTCATCCGCGCCTCGAACCCGCGCCACGCGGCGGCGGCGTCCGCTTCCTGCCGCTCGGCCACCGCTTTCGGATCCTGCGGCCGCCCCTGCAGGTGCTGCTGAATCGCGAACAGCGCCGGCGCCGGGTTCTCGTGCAGCCGCGGCAGCGCCCAGTCCGACTCGTAGCGGCCGCGGTGGCCGTAGAGATCGAGGAAGCGATCGAACCGCTCGAGGAACGACGTGCCGGCGAGGCCGACGCGGTAATCGGCGAAGGCGCCGTCGTTGCCCGACAGGTAGCGCATCGCCTTCGGCTCGTGGCGCGCCGAGTTGGCGAGCGCCACCAGATCGAGCGCCTGCTGCGTGCTGACCGAACGCCGCCCAGCGGCGAGCTGCGTGTAGACCAGGCGCTCGTAGGGAAAGCCGACCAGGTTGCACGCCTTGCGGATGGCTACCTCGCGGAACAGCACGCCGCTCATGACGAACACCGGCTGAATCGATTCGGGCGCGATCGCGATCCACCACTCGATCTGCTTCCAGATCTCCGCGTCGGAGAGCGTCCGCGGATCGCTGCCGGCGATGCGCGCGATGGTCTGGCGGGTGCGCTCCTCGTGCTGATGCAGGATCCGCTCGATCCGCGGGTCGTAGCTCGCCAGGCGGAGGAAATCGGGCAGGCACTTGAGCAGCTCGCCGATGCGCGGCCGCGTCGCCTGCTCGTCCTCGGGATGAATCGCCTCGGGATGGCCGAGCGATCGCATCATGTCGGCGGCGGGCGCGCCAATCAGCGAGACGACGCGGCGCATCTGCGAGAGGTTCATGTACATCCGGCCGCGGAACGCCTTGAACATCGGCCCCAGTTCCGCGTCCGGCGCGAGCAGGCGGCCCATGAACATCCGCTGGCCCTTGTTGAGCATCTCCTCGTAGGCCGCGAGCACCTGGGGCGAGGTCTGCTCGGGCAGCACTTCGGCCAGGTTCGCGCGCGAACCTGGCCGAAGTGCTGCCCGAGCAGACCTCGCCCCAGGT
>Ga0207648_10004664_pt1 | contig 14022 bp, 8 predicted proteins | sample KBSMisM32_FD_184310 | JGI IMG/M metagenome (GOLD analysis project Ga0207648, IMG submission 184310) | Miscanthus rhizosphere microbial communities from Kellogg Biological Station, Michigan, USA - KBS Miscanthus M3-2 (SPAdes) (version 2) | ecosystem: Host-associated > Plants > Roots > Rhizosphere...
CGACGACGCGCAGCAGATCTTCGAGTTCGTGCTCTACGACGCGAAGCTGCGCAAGCGGCAGCTGTACGACACCAAGATGGCCGCGAGCCGCTGAACCGCGCGCTCCGCCGAGTTGACACCGCATGGTCCGGGCGACGACGATAGTCGACCGGATCATGAGCAACTATGACGTCATCGTCATTGGCGGCGGACACAACGGGCTGGTGAACGCCGCCTACCTTGCGCGGGCGGGGCGCAAGGTGCTCGTCCTCGAGCGCCGCCACGTCCTCGGCGGCGCCGCCGTCACCGAAGAGATCTTTCCCGGCTTCAAGTACTCGGTCGCCTCCTACGTCGTGTCGCTGCTCCGCCCCGAGATCATCCGCGACCTCGACCTGCCGCGGCACGGCCTCGAGATCCTGCCGCTCGACGGCACCTTCACGCCGATGCCGAACGGCGACTACCTGTGGCGGGTCAACGATCACGCCCGGACGCGCCGCGAGATCGCCCGCCATTCGAAGGTGGACGCCGAGGCCTATGAGGAATACGGCAAGGCGATGATCGAGATGGGGCGGTTCGTCAAGCCGATCCTCAACATGACGCCGCCGGATCCGACCTCGCTCGATCCGCGCGGGCTCATGGACCTGCTGTTCCTCGGCCGCCGTTTCCAGTCGCTCTCCGAGCAGGACAAGTACAACCAGGTCCAGCTCATGACCATGAGCGCCGTGGACTTCCTCGACCAGTGGTTCGAGACCGACGTGCTCAAGGCGACGATGTCGGCCTCTGGAATCATCGGCACGTTCCTCGGCGTGCGCTCGCCGGGCACCGCCTACGTGCTGCTGCACCACTACATGGGAGAGATCGACGGCGCATTCCGCTCGTGGGGGCTGTCGCGCGGCGGCACCGGCGCCATCTCCAACGCCATCGCCGCGGCCGCGCTCGAAGCCGGCGTCGAGATCAAGACCGAGACGGCGGCGTCGAAGATCCTCGTCAAGGACGGCGAGGCGGCCGGCGTCGTCCTCGAGAACGGCGGCTACTACACCGCCGACGTCGTGGCCTCGAGCCTCGACCCGCGGCAGACGTTCACGAACCTGGTCGGCGAAGAGAACCTGCCGGCCGACTTCGTCGAGGACGTGAAGCGCTACAAGTACCGCGGCTCGTCGGGGAAGGTGAACCTCGCGCTGGACGCCCTGCCCGACTTCACGTGCCTGCGCGGGCCCGGCCATCACCTGCGCGGCGCGATCTCCATCTCGCCGAGCGTGGACTACATGGAACGCGCGTATGACGATGCCAAGTACGGAAGGTATTCGCGCCGCCCGTACGTCGACATGGTCATCCCCAGCCTGACCGACCCGTCGGTCGCGCCGCCGGGCAAGCACGTGATGTCCTGCTTCGTGCAGTACGCGCCGTACCATCTCAAGGAAGGGCACTGGGACGACCACCGCGAGGCGTTCGGCGACACGGTGATCAACGCCATCGCGGAGTACGCGCCGAACATCAAGGACATCATCCTGCACCGCCAGGTGCTGACGCCGCTCGACATCGAGCGGACCTTCGGTCTCTCGGAAGGCAACATCTTCCAGGGAGAGCTGACGCTGGAGCAGCTCTTCTTCCTCCGTCCCGCTCCCGGCTGGGCGCAGTACAAGACGCCGATCCGCAACCTCTATATGTGCGGCTCGGCGACGCACCCCGGCGGCGGCATCATGGGCGCCCCCGGCCGCAACGCGGCGCTGCGGATCCTGAAGGAGACGGTGAAGAAAAAGAAAAAGGCCGCCAAGCAGTCTTACTGACGCCCATGAACACCGACATCGTCATCATTGGCGGCGGGCACAACGCCCTCGTCGCCGCGTTCTATCTCGCCAGGGCGGGACGCAAGCCGCTGGTGCTCGAGCGGCGGGCGCTGGTCGGCGGCTGTGCGACCAGCGAGGAGTTCGCCCCGGGGTTCCGGTCGTCGACGCTGGCGCACACGCTCGGGCCGATCCGGCCGTCGATCGTGCGCGACATGCAGCTCGAGCGGCGCGGGGTGAAGTTCGTGCGCCCCGATCCGCGCCTCGTCGCGCTCGGCATGGACGGCCGGCCCCTCGTCTTCTCCAGCGAACCCGCGCAGACGGCCGCGGCGATCAAGCCGTTCTCGGCGCGTGACGCGACGAAGTACCCGGAGTTCTGCACCACGCTCGAACGGATCGGCGCGTTCCTGTCGGACCTCCTGGAGATGACCCCGCCGTCCATCGACGCGCCGTCCACCGGCGAGCTGTGGGACCTGCTCAAGGCCGGACGCAAGTTCCGCGCGCTCGGGAAGAAGGAGTCGTTCGCGCTGCTGCGGTGGGGGCCGATGGCGGTCGCCGACCTGGTCGCGGAGTGGTTCGAGACCGATCTGCTGCAGGCGGCCATCGCCGCGCGCGCGATCCACGGCACCGCCATGGGGCCGTGGTCGGCTGGCACCGGCGCCGTGCTGCTGCTGGCGGCGGCGATCGATCCCGTGCCCGGCGGCAGCAGCGTGACCGCGGCCGGCGGCGCCGGCGTCGTCACGCGCGCGATGGCCGAGGCCGCGCGCGAAGCGGGCGCGGAGATCCGCACCGGCGCCGACGTCGCGCGCATCGTCGTGAAGGACGGCGCGGTGGCCGGCGTGGCGCTGGCCGACGGCACCGAGATCGGCGCAACGACCGTCGTCTCAGGCGCGGATCCGCGGCACACGTTCCTGACCCTGATCGACCCCGTCGAGCTCGAGCCGGGGTTCATGACGCGGATCAGGAACTACCGCTGCCGGGGGACCGTCGCGAAGCTGAATTTCGCGCTGGGCGCGCTGCCGTCGTTCCGCGGCTTCAGCGGTGAGGCCGCGGCGCAGCTGCGCGGCCGCGTGCACGTCGGTCCGGGCATCGACTATCTGGAGCGCGCCTTCGACGCCTCGAAGTACGGCGAGACCTCGACGTCGCCGTACCTCGACATCACCTTCCCCAGCCTGCTGGATCCGTCGATGGCGCCGGCCGGCAAGCACGTGATGTCGGTGCACATGCAGTACGCCCCCTACAAGCTGCGGTCGGCGACGTGGGACCTCGAAGGCGGCATCCTGTCGAACATCGTCCTGCGCACGCTCGAGACGCACGCGCCGGGCATCACCGCGCTGGTCGAGCAGCGGCAGGTCATCACACCACTCGACCTCGAACAGGTCTATGGCCTCACCGGCGGCCATATTCATCATGGCGAGCTCGCGCTCGACCAGCTGTTCACCATGCGGCCGACGCTGGGCTGGGCCGACTACACCACGCCGATCGAAGGGCTCTATCTCTGCGGTTCGGGCACGCATCCGGGCAACGGCCTCACCGGAGCGTCGGGGCAGAACGCCGCACGCGAGATCGCCAGGGCCACGCGGGCGCGACGACCCGCATAGAATAGTCGGCCTCATGTGGAGGCGGATCGCGATCGCCGCGCTCGTGCTCACGGCCGACGCGGTGGGCCAGGGGCCGCGTGCGGCCGACTGGACACCGGCGAGCCTGCCGATCCCGATCGCGTCGGCCGACCTCGCCGCTGCGGCGGGAATCCAGCGCGACGATCCGTCGACGCTCGGTCTCGATATCGTCCGGCTCGCCTTCGCGTCCCCTCACAACAGCACCGGCGCCGAGACCGAGGCGCGCCAGGCGATCGCGCGAGCGCTCGAATCGACGGGAGCCGGCTCGCGCATGCCGCTGCCGCTGAGCGCCGACACCTGGCGCAGCCGCGTACTGCGCACCACTGCCGGCGACGACAGGCTCGCCGCGGCGATCTTCGGCAGCCGCTCGACCGCGCTGCTCTATTTCGGCCTGATGGGCATGGACGGGCCGACCCTCGAGTGGATCGAGGGGAATCCGGCGGTGCTCGACGACATGTTGCGCCACCCGGGAAACACCGCGGCCTTCGCGCGCAGCATCAAGATCCGCGACGGGCGGGTGATCACGCCGGGCGAGCGCGCCGACGACGTGTGGGCGGTGCTCGTGGAAGCCGACCCGCGCGTTCCATCCGCGTTCATCGCGAAGCTGCTCGCGGCGCGCAACGGCAGGACGGCGATGTTGTACGACGCCGTCGCGCATCTCGATCCGCCCCACCAGCGGTTCGCGCTCGGCCGGCCCGACGCGCCCGACCGGATCGCGCGCGCGCAACGGCTGCTCGAGGCGGTCGCGCGCGAGACACCTGGCTGGCTGATCGACGAGCGCCCGTTCATGCGGAGTGACGTGGACGCCGCGCTGCTGCTGCGCCTGGTGGCCGTCGACGACGGCGGCGAGATGCTGGCGCCGTCCTCGAAGCGCGTCTGGGCGCGGATCTTCGACGTGCGCGATGCCGGCGAGGGGACGGTGGACGCGGCGTGGCTCGCCGGCGCTGTCCTCGACGCCGCCGGCTCGGCGCGGCGCCGCTTCGACACGGTCATGTTCGCGCAGCGCGCGCTCGCCGCCGACCGCGACCTCCCGCCGGACGCCACGATCGCGGCGATCGACGCGTTCCGGCGCTATCCCATGCTGATGCTGACGCTGGAGACCAGCGGCGTCTCGAGCGCCGCGGCGTTTGCCGCCGCCGGGCGCGCCGCCGAGGCCGTCGCGCGCGACGACGACGCGCTCGGCGTCTTCCAGGCCTGCGTCGCCGTCGTCGATCTGTCGCGGCGCGCGACGACGATCGCGCCGGAGAAAGCACGCGCGCTCTTCGCGACGTTGTCGGCCGCGGCCGCATCGCGGCAGACGCGCGCGTCGCTCCTGGCGTGGGTCACCGGTGAACTGCTGCCCGCCCTCGCCGACGACCGCGGACACGCCGACGCCGAAGCGATGGTGCTCGCCGCGATCGCCGGGCCGTCCGCCGGGCCGCGTCCCGCGGTGACGTGGGAGGGACAGCCGTACGTCGCCGACCTCACCGCCACCGAGCTGCGCCGGCTGCGCCTGATTCGCGCGGAACAGGAAGAGGAGCGCCTCGACGCGGCGATCGCGCTCTCGAGCGGACGGACGCTGCTGCCGCTGGCGCGAAGCCTCGCCGGGATCGTGTATGCCAGCGCCATGGGCGAGCCCGATTCCGCGGTCGCACACGGCGGCGCGGTCTGGCGCCGTCATCGGTTCACGCCCGGTACGGCGGGACAGCCCGACACCGGCGTGGCGTGGCGGCTGGCCACGGAAGTCTTCGGCGCCGGCGGCTGGCACCTCGTTGGCTCGCTGCTGCGCCTCGACGTGGCACTGGCCCATCTCTCGCTGCGCCGACTCGACGCGAGCGAGATGCCGACGCCGTCGCTGCTCAGCACCACCGATCGCCGCACCCTCGCGGTCAGCATTGCACTCATCGATCCGCGCGCGCTCACCGACGGCGAGCGCGATGGCGTCGCGGCCGCGCTCGCGCGCGGGCGCGAGCGCCTCGCCGGCCTGAAGGATCACCCGGGCCAGCTCCCGGTCGTGGCCGCGGACGCCGGCCTCAGCGAGTGGCGTGAGAACGCGATGCGCTGGCTGCTCGCAACCGATCCGGGACGGGTGCCGTCCGCCTTCACCGTCCTCGAGACCTTCCGGCTTGGCGGCAGCTTGCGCTCCCGCTCGTGGGGAGCCGCCACCATGGCGGTGGACGGGTGTCTCTGCCTCCGCATCCGCGAACAGGGGGCGTGGGAAGATCTGACCGGCCGTGCCTCGACCGGACAACTGGCGACGGAGCTCGCCGACGTCATGCTGCGCACCGCGGACGCGCTGTCGGCGCGCCGGCTGCCGGTGCTGCTGCTGCGCGACGTCGCGGCGTTTGCGATGCAGGACGTGATCGATCGGGCGAGGCCCGCCTACTTCGACGACTGGCTGCCGGTCGCGTTCGCCGCGCGCGACCTCGGCGACGATCGCTTCGACGACTACATCGCCGCGCTGACGGCCGCGGGCCCGCTCGTCCCGGCGTCGAGGAAATCGGTGCAATGATGCGCCGCGCCGCCACCCTCGTCGCGCTGCTTGCCGCGCTCGCCATCCTGCGCGTTGCGGCACAGACCGCGGTCCTGAAGATCACGTCTCCGGCCGACGGCACCTACGTCATGGGGCCCGTCCGCCTCGCGGTCACCGTCGAGCCGCTCGCCGTGCTGCCGACGATCCGCGAAGTGCGCTGGTTCGCCGACGGCCGCCAGGTCTGCACCGCCGCCACGCCGCCGTTCACGTGCGAGTGGGATGCGGGCGAAAAGGTCGGCGAGCACGCCATCCGCGCCGTCGCCGTGCTGCGGGGCGGCGATCGCCTGATCGCGACCGCCCGCACGAAGCCCGTCGAATACGCGGAGGCGGTCGACGTCGACGTCGTCCAGGTCACCGCCGTCGTCACCGATCGCGAAGGGCGCTTCGTCACGAACCTCGGCGCCGGCGACTTCAAGGTGTACGACGATGACAAGCCGCAGCGGATCACGAACTTCGCGGCGGAGAACATCCCTCTGGAGCTCGTGGCCGCCGTCGACGTCAGCTCCAGCATGAAGGACGCGCTGCCGGCGGTGAAGCGGCACGCGACCAGCTTCCTGGCGCAGCTGCAGCCGGCCGACCAGGTGACGCTGCTCGGCTTCAACGACAACATCTTCACGCTGGCGCGGCGATCCACCGACCAGGCGGTCCGGGCGAAGGCGATCGAACGGCTGGCGCCCTGGGGCGGTACCGCGCTCTACGACGTCGTCATCCGGGCGCTCGACCTGCTCGGGCGGCAGTCGGGACGGCGGGCGCTGCTGGTGTTCAGCGACGGCGAGGATCAGTCGAGCCACGCCACCATGCCGTCGGTGGTGCAGCGCGCGGAGGCCTCCGACGCGACGATTTACATGATCGGACAGGGACGCGCGCTGCGCGCGGCGACCCTGCAGCAGCTGATGAAGCAGCTCGCGGCGGGCAGCGGAGGACGGGCGTTCTTCTCCGACGACGAGACGAAGCTGGACGGGATCTTCCACGAAATCGTCGAGGATCTGCGCCATCAGTATCTGCTCGCCTACGCGCCGCCAGACCACGCGCGCGACGGCGAGTGGCACCGCATCCGGGTCGAAGTTCCGGCGCAGAACTACTCGGTGCGTGCGCGCCTGGGCTACCGGCTGGTCAAGCGGAATCCGCAGTAAACTCTGCGCATGCCCCTCCGCGCCGCGGTCCTCGCGCTCGCGCTGCTTTCGCTGACGACCGTCGCCGGGCGCGCGGCGCAGGAGCCGCAGGCCGCGCAGCCGACGTTCCGTTCCACCGTGGACCTCGTGCCGGTGGACGTGAACGTCATCGACAAGGACGGGCGGCCGGTGTCGGACCTGGCGGCCGGCGACTTCACGCTGTCGGTGGACGGCAAGCCGCGGCGGATCGCCTCGGCGCAGTTCATCTCGGTGACGCGCTCGCTGGAAACGCCGCCGCCGCAGCCGCGCGAGTACGACTCGAACTCCGGGGCCGCCGGCGGGCGCCTGGTGATGCTGGTGATCGATTCGGGCAACATCGCGGCCGGGCGCGGCCGTCCCGCGATCGAGGCGGCCAAGCGTTTCGTCGGCTCGCTGAACCCCGCCGATCGCGTCGCGCTGGTGACCATTCCCGGCGCGGGGCCGCAGATCGACTTCACCTCCAACCGCGCCATCGTGCAGACGCTGCTCGACAAGGTGGTCGGCCAGGCCACCGAGCCGATCGGGCCGCGCAAGGTCGGCATCTACGAGGCGCTCGCCTTCGAGCGCAACGATCAAAGCACCATCGACACCGTCGTCGATCGCGAGTGCTCGGCCTATCCGACCGTGTCGATCCGCGAGACCTGCCAGCAGCAGCTCGCCGGCGAAGCGGAGCAGCTGCTGTCGTTCTCGCGCGAGCGGACGCGCAACTCGCTGATCGCCCTGCGCTATCTCTTCGAGCGCGTCTCCAGCAGCGAGACGCCGAAGACGATCGTGTTCCTCTCGGAAGGGCTGCTGCTCAACCGCGACAACGCCGACATCGCGTGGGTCGGGCCGCGCGCCGCCTCGGCGCACATCATCCTCTACGTGCTGCAGCTCGACTCGCCGGAGATGGAGGCGGGGCAGCGCACGACCTCGCCGTCGCGCTCGGAGGATCGCGAGGTGCTTCGCCAGGGCCTCGACCAGCTCGCCGGCATGGCGCGCGGCGACGTCTTCCGCATCGTCGCCAACGCCGACTTCGCCTTCCAGCGGCTGGCGCTGGAGCTGTCGGGCTACTACCTCCTCAGCTTCGAGCCGCAGCCCGGCGATCGCGACGGCAAGCCGCACAAGATCCGCATCGACGTGCGCCGCAAGGATCTGATGCTGCGCTCGCGGCGCGAGTTCAGCGTCGGCGCCGCCGCGGCGCGGACGGCGGAGGACACGGTGCTGGAAACGCTGCGCGCGCCGCTGCTTGCCTCCGACATTCCGCTGAAGCTGACGACCTACACGTTCCAGGATCCCGACTCGGCGAAGCTGAAGATCATCCTCGTCGCCGATATCGATCGCTCGCTGAATCCCGAAGACAAGGTGTCGCTCGGCTACCTGATGTTCGACGACAAAGGGAAGCTGATCACGAGCCAGCTCGAGAAGGACCTCGCCAACCCCGTCGATCGGCTGCGCAAGACGCAGAAATACGTCGGCGCGGCGATGGCGGGGCCGGGGACGTACACGTTGAAGGTCGCCGTGGTGGATTCGAGCGGGAAGAGGGGGAGCGTCGAGCGCACCTTCAACGCGCGGCTCAACGGGTTCGGGCAGCTCCACGTCACCGACCTGCTGATCGCCGACGACAGCGTCCGCGGCGCCGACGGCCTGCCGCCGGCCGTGGCCGCCGACTTCACCGGTGACGAGCTGCACGGGTACGTCGAGTTGTTCTCGGAAGCGCCAGAGCAGCTCAAGAACGCGACCGTGGTGATCGAGGTGGCGCAGAACGAAACGGCGCGCGCGCTCGACAGCACGCCGGCGCGCTTCCAGCTCCAGGGGGATCGCCGGCGCGTCGCCGAGGCGGGCGTGCCGATTGCGCTGCTGCCTCCGGGCGATTACGTCGCGCGCGCCGTGGTGATGGTGAGCGGAAAGAAGGTCGGCCAGGTCGCGCGTCCGTTCCGCGTGACGCGCCCCGCCGCGACGATCGCCTCGCCGGGCGCCGGCACCGTGCCGATGCGCGCCGCCGCGCCGATCGCGTTCACCTCGAAGATCGACGCGTTCGACAAGTCGTCGGTGCTGGCGCCGCAGGTCGTCGGGTTCTTCCTGGATCGCCTCAGCGCCGCCGCGGCGTCGAGCGCGGCGACGGTCAGGCCCGCGGTGGACAGCGTGCGCGCCGGCAAGTTCGACGAGGCGATGGACGCCCTGAAGAGCACGCCCGACGATCAGCTCGCCGCGGTCTTTCTCAAGGGCCTGGTGCTGTTCCATCGCGGCGACCTCAACGGCGCGGCCGCGAAGTTCAGGGATGCGCTGCGGATGGACTCGGAGTTCTATTCGGCCGCGTTCTATCTCGGCGCGTGTTACGCGGCGGGCGGCAAGGACCGCGACGCCGCCGGCGCGTGGCAGACGTCGCTCATCACCGAATCGACCGCGCCGTTCGTCTACACGCTGCTCGGCGACGCGCTGCTGCGCCTGCGCGACATGGACCAGGCGATCGACGTCCTCACCGAGGCCCGGACGCTGTGGCCCAACGACGACCAGGTCACGCTGCGGCTCGGCACCGCGCTGGTGATGGCCAACAAGCCGGCCGAGGCGATGAAGGTGCTCGACCCCTATCTCGCCGCGCACCCCGCCGACACCGACCGTCTCTACCTCGCGCTGCGCGCTCTCTACGAGGCCCGCAGCAGCGGTCGCACACTGACCTCCGCCGACGCCGATCGCGCCCTGTTCGTGCGCTACGCCGATGCGTACGCCGCCGCGAAGGGGCCGCAGCTCGCGCTGGTCGAGCAGTGGCGCAAAGTGATCGAAAAGTAAGGATTTAACCCGGAGTCACTGCCCGCGGTCTAACTCGGCATGAGGCTGCTGACGCGTGCCCTCGTAACAGTTCTGGCTGCCGCGACCGTCGCGGCAGGCGGTCCGAGCTCTGCGGTTCCGCGGAACCCCGACGATCGGACCATCGCGCACGTGCTCAACCGCGCGGGCTTCGGCGCCCGGCCGGGAGACATCGAGCGGGTGCGCGGCATCGGGCTCCAGGCCTACATCGACCAGCAGCTCTACCCCGAGCGGATACCTGACAGCGCGCTCGCAGCGCGCCTCGCCGCGCTCGACACGCTGAACAAGTCGTCGCGCGAGCTCGCCGGCGAGTATTTCGAGCCGGCGCAGCGCGCCCGGCAGCAGGCGAAGCTGCAGGCCGACAAGGACCCGTCGATGAACCCCTCCACCGACGACGCGGCGAAGACGCGCACGCCGGAAGTGATGGCCGCGCAGCGCAAGGCGCGCCAGGTCATCGAGAATCTCTCCGATCAGAAAATCCTGCGCGCGTCGTTCAGCGATCGCCAGCTCGAGGAAGTGATGGTGGACTTCTGGTTCAATCACTTCAACGTCTTCGCCGGCAAGGGCATGACGCAGGTCTATCTCACCGAGTACGAGCGCGACACCATCCGGCCGCGCGTCTTCGGGAAGTTCCGCGACCTGTTAGGCGCGACGGCGAAGAGCCCTGCCATGCTCTTCTATCTCGACAACTGGCAGAGCGCCGATCCCGCCGCGCAGGATCGGATGATGGATGTCGGCCGCCGCCGCCGCGCCCGTTTCGGCTTCATGGCGCCGCCGCAGAACCCCCAGCGTCCCGGCGGCGCGGCCCAGGGCAGGCCCAAGCGCGGTCTGAACGAGAACTACGGCCGCGAGCTGATGGAGCTGCACACGCTCGGCGTCGACGGCGGCTATACGCAGGACGACGTGATCAACGTCGCGCGCGCGTTCACCGGATGGACGATCGACGTGCCTCGGCAGGGCGGCGGCTTCCGCTTCGAGCCGCGCCTGCACGATCCCAACGAGAAGGTCGTGCTCGGTCATCGCATCAAGGCGGGCGGCGGGCAGTCCGACGGCGAGAAGGTGCTCGACATCCTGGCGGCGTCGCCGGCGACCGCGCGGTTCATCGCGACGAAGCTCGCGCGCCGCTTCGTCTCGGACACGCCGCCGCCGGCCCTCGTCGATCGCGCGGCGAAACGCTTCCACGACACCGACGGCGACATCCGCGAGGTCGTGCGCACGATCCTCACCTCGCCGGAGTTCTTCGCGGCCGACGCCTACCGCGCCAAGGTCAAGACTCCCTTCGAGTTCGTCGTCTCAGCGGTACGCGCGAGCGGCGCCGAGGTAGACGAGGCGACGCCGCTGGCGCAGGCGGTGCGCCAACTCGGCATGCCGCTCTACATGTGCCAGCCGCCGACCGGCTACGCCGATCGCGCCGACGCGTGGGTCAACACCGGCGCGCTGCTCAACCGCATGAACTTCGCACTGCAGCTGGTGAGCAACAGGATGCGTGGCGTCCGGGCCGGGACGTCTCTGGCGGGCGATGCGCTCGCCGGAGACGTCTCATCGACCACCGCCGCGACCATCGCCAAGGCGACCGATGCGCGGCAGACGGCGGCGCTCACCCTCGGCTCCCCCGAGTTCCAACGGAGATAGCGATGCTTTCCCGACGCGTCTTCATGAAGAACGGCGGCCTCGCGCTGCTCAGCCTCGGCTTCGCGCCCGCCTTCATCACCCGCACCGCGGAAGCCGCCGGCGCGGCCCGCCGCAAGGTGCTGGTCGCGATCTTCCAGCGCGGCGCGGTGGACGGCCTCAACATGGTCGTCCCGTTCGGCGAGCGCGAATACTACGCCGCGCGCCCCAGCATCGCGGTGCCGCGCCCCAGCGGCGCCCGACCAGACGACGCGGCGATCGATCTCGACGGCTTCTTCGGCCTGCATCCGCGGCTCGCGCCGCTCAAGCCGCTGTGGGACGCGCGACAGCTCGCCATCGTGCACGCCTCGGGTTCCCCCGACAGCACGCGCTCGCACTTCGACGCGCAGGACTACATGGAGACGGCGACCCCGGGCGTCAAGAGCACGCAGGACGGCTGGTTGAACCGCTACCTGCACGCGCGCGAGCACGCCGACGCGACGCCGTTCCGCGCCGTCGCGCTTGCCGGACAGCTGCCCCGCTCGCTGCAGGGCACCGCGCCCGCCCTGGCGATGAACCAGATCGGGCAGTTCGGCATCCGCGCCGGCCAGGCCACCGAGATGGTGCAGGCCTCGTTCGAGTCCGAGTACGCCGCTGCGGCCGATCGCGTGCTCAATCGCACCGGCGGCCAGGCGTTCGACGCCGTGAAGATGCTGAAGTCGGCCGACCCGGCGAAGTACCAGCCGGAGAACGGCGCCGACTATCCGCGCTCCGCCTACGGCGAGGCGCTGCGGCAGATCGCGCAATTGATCAAGGCGGACGTCGGGCTCGAGGTCGCCTTCGCCGAAGCCGGCGGCTGGGACACGCACGTCAACCAGGGATCGGCCGTCGGCCAGCTCGCCGGGCGCCTCGACGACTTCGGCCGCGGCATCGCCGCGCTGGCGCGCGACCTCGGCGACCGGATGGGCGACACCGTCATCCTGACGATGAGCGAGTTCGGGCGGGCGGTGGCGGAGAACGGCAACCGCGGCACCGATCACGGCCACGGCAACGCGATGTTCGTCATCGGCGGCGGCAACGTGCGCGGCGGCAAGGTCTACGGCCGCTGGCCTGGGCTGGCCCGCGAGCAGCGCTACGACGGCCGCGACCTGGCCGTCACGACCGACTTCCGCAGCGTCTTCGACGAGGTCGTCCGGGGGCATCTCGACGTCGCCGACACCCGGACGATCTTCCCCGGATTCACCGGCGCGCAGCGGCTGGGCATTATCGGGTAAGCTGGCGGCGTGGACGCCGCCGAGGCCGCCAAGTTCGTCTGGGCGTTCGTCATCCTGATTTTCGTGGTCGCCGTCTTCTTCAAGGCGCGCAGGCGCGGCGCCCGCCAGCCGATGCCCGGCGCCGGCGCCTACGGCGCGGTCTACGATCTCCTCAACCAGGACAAGCGCAACGCCATCGAGCTGATCGTCGAAGACAAGGCCGGGGCGCGCGATCCTGAAGATGCCGACGGGAATCTCCCCGACCTGGAAAAGCCAAAGCGCCTGACCTGATGCAGATCTGCGAACTCGCCACACCCGCTGTCCTGATCGAACGCGCGCGGCTCACCAGCAACCTGTCGAAGATGCAGGCGGCGGTGAACGCGCGCGGCATCCGGCTGCGGCCGCACGCCAAGACGCACAAGTCGCCCGAGATCGCGCGCCTCCAGATCGAGCGCGGCGCGGTCGGCATCTGCTGCGCCAAGCTGGGAGAGGCGGAGGTGTTCGCCGACGCCGGCATCACCGACATCCGGCTGCCCTATCCGCTGAACCCGGTCAACGCCGAGCGCGTCTTCGCCCTCGCCGATCGCATCGCGCTCTCCTTCATCGTCGACGACCCGGCGGTGGCGCAGGACTGGTCGGATCTCGCGGAAGGGCGCGGCCGCACGCTCGACGTCCTGATCAAGGTGGACGTCGGCTTCCATCGCTGCGGGATCGATCCGGACTCCGCGGCCGCGGCCGGCACGGTGCGCGCGATCGCCTCTATGCCGGGGCTGCGCTTCCGCGGGCTGCTCAGCCACGCCGGCAACGGCTACCACGCCACGTCTGAAGGCGAGGCACGCGACGTCGCGGCGCGCGAGGCGGAAATCCTGCGCGACCTGGCGTCGGCGTCGGGCGTGAGCTGCGACGAGATCAGCGTCGGCGCCACGCCGACGGCGCGCTTCTCGGTGAACGAGCCCGGGATCACCGAGATGCGGCCGGGGAACTACGCCTACTTCGATCGCACGCAGGTCGCGCTCGGCTCGGCGTCATGGGCGGACTGCGCCCTCACCGTCCTCGCGCGCGTCGTCAGCCGCCCGGCGCGCGATCGCGTGATCCTCGACAGCGGCAGCAAGACGCTGACCAACGACGGCGCGCGCGGCTTCACGAGCATGCCGGGCCACGGCGCGGTGCTGCACGATCTTGCCGGCAGCGAGCCCGACCCGTCGCTGCTCGTCGAGCGGCTGTCGGAGGAGCACGCGACGGTGCGCGTCACCGGGACCACCCGACTCGAGCCAGGCGACCGCGTCCGCGTCGTCCCGAACCATTCGTGCGTCGTCTCGAACCTGGTCG
>Ga0207648_10004665_pt1 | contig 14022 bp, 13 predicted proteins | sample KBSMisM32_FD_184310 | JGI IMG/M metagenome (GOLD analysis project Ga0207648, IMG submission 184310) | Miscanthus rhizosphere microbial communities from Kellogg Biological Station, Michigan, USA - KBS Miscanthus M3-2 (SPAdes) (version 2) | ecosystem: Host-associated > Plants > Roots >...
CCTGACGGAATTGAACGGGAGGCGCTCGAGATCGACACTGACGAATTAGAGCGACGCATCGCGATCTGTTACACCGGCGAGCCACGAATGTCTGGAATAAACAACTGGGAAATCTTCAAGCGTCACATTGATGGAGATCCGGAATTGTTTGAGCTATTCGACGGTATTCGTGACTCCGCCCGAAACGTTCGCGAAGCACTGTTGGCAAACGATTGGGGCCGCGTGGCGGAAACAATGCAAAGGGCCTATCCAAACCGACGACGGCTTGCGGCAACGATAACTACACCGCAGATGGATCAATTGGTAGAGAAGGCATTAGCGAATGGTGCCGAAGCGGCGAAGGTTTGCGGCGCAGGCGGCGGCGGTTGCATCGCGTTTCTCTGCACACCAGGACGACGAGCGGATGTTGAGAATGCGCTAGCGAGCGAAGAAGGTGTTGAAGTGTTGGATTGGAAAGTCGCAAAAGAAGGATTGGTGATTACGGAAAGCTAAGAGTAGTGATTTTAACCTACTGTTCCGGTAAGCTCTGGCGAATAGCGCACGACCAGGTTCAAAAAATTGCGCCGGCTGATGTCCTTTCACACTCCGATTCGTCGCGTTAATCATTGAGACAATGCGAACGATTCGTTTTTGTCCCATCAACGTCTGAAGTCCCCCGCAAGTCAATCTCTCAAAAAAACGCAAAGTCCTGACTGCTCTTCCATTCACCTGCGTTTCTTTTGGTTGCGCGACGCGTGGTTCGTTGTATTAAAGAACGAGAGCGCACGAGTTGGCGAGCTCTACTCAGGATCGCTCAAGGCAAGGAGTTGAACTGATGATGTTAAGAAGTTCTGCACGGCCCGCCGTAATCGCATCGTCTTTAGCTGTTGTGTTGATCGTGATTACATCAGCTTTTGGATCATTGGGCAATACGACCATGAACACAACGTGTCGACAGGTGGCAATTCAGCTGGACACAAAAGAGGCCACACAAGAACAGCTCGTGAGCATGTTGAGAGAACAACTCAACGTCTGTGGAATCTCCGCGACTGAGGCTGAAATTCAAAAAGCAGCGAGAGGTTCTTTGAACTTGATCGGAAAGGCTAAAGATCCTGAAAGAGGAGTGATCTACGTCAACACTAAGAAATTCACAATTTGCGCTTCGTGGGGAAAAGACAAAGACTTCTGCAAGTCTCACTGAGTGGAATTGATTTGCAACCGCGGGGCTTTGCGTCGTAGCCGCTTCGCGCTTCTAAACCTGAAAATTATTGCCGAGAATCTTTGATTACCCGCCGTCGGCGCGTTGCTTGGCTGCCGCGGACACCTTTGCGAGTCGTGCTACTTTTTGTTCAAACGTTTCACCTGCTATCGGGCCAGTATCCTCAACGCCGCAATACGTTCCACGTTTCATCAAACTGCGATCGGCATTTCCAGTTGCCTTGTGAACTGGCGCGGCTTCACCAGCGGCTGGCGCAGTTACAGCTGCCTTGGTCTCGCTTGTCTCGGCAACTTCAACAGTCGCGGACTCATGCTCAGGTTCTCCACCTTCATCTGCACGTTGTTTCGCGGCGGCCGACAACGCCTTCAACCGCGCGCACTTCTGTTCAAAAGTTTCGCCTGCTACGGGACCGATATCTTTGAACCCGACATAAGTCGAACGCTTGAATAACTGGCGATTGGGATTTGCACCTGTGTGTCCCGTCGAAGGCTTGGCGGCTGGTTTCGGTGCTGGAGCAGGTTTCGCTTCCGCCTTAGCGGCAGCTTTTGCCGGCGCAGGTTTCGCTGCCTGACCATGATCGGGAGCGACGGTTTCCTCCATCACAAACACACCACGATCGTCTTTCTTTACTACCGGCAACGTTCCGCCAGCCGCTTGCAACAAGGCTGACAACTCATTTTCAACAAACCGGCTCTGCTTATTCGGATCACGCAGGTGACCCAACGGCGGCCCCATGTAAAACGTTCCACACGTCTGACACTTCGACAATACATCGTCGCCGCGCAAATGGATCTCAGCAGGCTCGCCAGCGGTTCGGAACTGTTTTAAGTGACCGTTGCAGAGTTTTCCTTTTTCATTCTTCTCGTTACAAACAGTCTGCGCGTTGACGATCCGTTTCGGAACGGGAGCCACGGCGGTCGTTGAAGGATTCTGATTTGCCGATGTGGTATCAGTTGCTGCCATATTTGATTGTTTGATTCGAAGTGTTAGTGGTACTGGCTGAATCTTAACGACGTCGCCAAAGGGACGTCAATGCAATCATGCGGAAGACTTCAGTCTGTGAGCGCCAAAAAGTTGATCGCCTCGACCGGAATCATTGGTCATCTGTCTTTTCATTGGTCATATATCATTTTCAATTTTTCATTTGGTAAATTGAGGAAGACGTGAGGCGGCTGTTGTCAGCGAAGGATCGGATTCAGATGACCAAATGAAAAATGTCAAATGATATATGACCAATGATCTTTGTTGCGCCAAAGACTGTCTATGCCTGGTTTGTTATCCTCCCCGTCAATGCTGAAGAACTTAATGGCCCGCACCTGGAGAGGATTACCAGGTGGCTTACGACGTTGGTCACTCCGAATAACGAATGCGAGATTCACTGTAACCGCAGGCTCTGTGATCTTCAATCAACAAGGACAAGTCCTCCTACTCAAACACCGTTTTCGCGCAGGCAGCGGCTGGGGATTACCGGGCGGCTTTATCAAAAGAGGTGAACAGCCGCTTGATGCTTTGCGACGAGAGCTTGAAGAAGAGATCGCTCTGAAGATTGAGAACCCGCAGGTCTTCTGGGCTCGCTCATTCGCGAGGCCACGACAAGTCGAAATACTTTTTATTTGTGAGACACAGGCGGTGCCCAATCCGCAAAGTATGGAAGTTGAAAGTGCAGTGTGGTTTTCTGCAGACGACTTGCCAACCGGCCTACCCCAGGACCAAAAACTACTCATCGAACGCGCTGTAGCAAAACGTAAGGTTTGATGTATGCTGGGCGGCGCCAATAGCGAGCTTAGATCTTAGTACTTGGCGCTTTGTTCTTTGCTTCATCGGTCCTGTAGCAGTCAGAAGGTCAAAGTACAAAGAACAAAGCACTAAGTTCAAAAACCACGACGGTAAAATCAAAATACTTCTTGTTCGGAGATCACTATGGTCGAGCTTATTCCATCACAAGATAAAGTAATGCAGATATTGCAACGCACCGGAGCTTTTCGTGAAGGGCACTTTGTTTATCCAAACGGCAAACACTCGCCGCATTACTTCCAAATGCCGTTGGCCTTTCGCTATTACGACACAGCGCGCGTTCTTGCTGTGGCCTTGAGCCGGAAGTTTCGACTTGAGAAAGATATCTCGAGTAAGCTGCCCAAGGTGTCAGTGATAAGTCCCAGCTCGGGCGGAATTCCTGTTGCTTTCGGTGTACGCGATGCACTCAGTGCCGAACAGATCTACTGGGCCGAGCAGGAGCACGGTGAACGAATGTTTCGTCAATATGTAAACCAGGGCGAAGTCAATCCCTGCATCATCGTGGACGACATCATTCGCAGTGGTAACGCAATCGAAGAAACAGTGACGCTAGTGAAGTCTTTAGGCGCGAGCATCATCGGCTGCGGCGCGATTGTGCGCTTCACTTCGGCCCCGACCGAAATCGAAGGAGTGCCGATCAAGTCACTCGTCGACTTCGACGCTCGCATGTACGACAGCGGACCGGAATGTGTTGACTGTAAGGAAGGCGTTAATGAGGAGCAGGTCAGGTTTTAAAAAGATCATTTGTCATTGGTCATTTTCCATTTCTCATTTTCCATTTTTTGGGAAGCTCATCATCACTTCAGGCTCGGTCTTCTGAGTCACAGTTCGTTAAATGGAAAATGAGAAATGGAAAATGACCAATGACAAATAGGTTTTTCCGTCTCAGATTTCGTGTCGATTCGCCAGCGCTTTATCCATCGTCACTTCATCCACGTACTCGAGGTCGCTTCCTACCGGCATGCCCATCGCGATTCGTGTGACTTTCAATCCCAATGGTTTTAGTAAGCGGCTGATGTAGTTTGCCGTCGCTTCACCTTCGGTTGTTGGATTAGTCGCCAGGATTACTTCGCTCACCACCACTCCGTCGTTGTTTTCTGGTTTCAGCCTGGGCAGAAGATTGGCGAGGTGTAACTCGCTTGGGCCAATGTGTCTTACCGGAGAAAGACTGCCGTGAAGAACGTGGTAGACGCCTTTAAAGCTGCGAGTCTTTTCAACCGCAACTAAACTGTGCGGTTCTTCAACAACACAGATCACTGAATGGTCGCGACTTGGTAACGAACAAAAGCGGCAGGGATCAACTTCCGTGAGGTTGTTGCAAACTGAGCAAAGAATTATTCGTTCTTTTACTTCGCGGACGGCTGCGATCAATCGCTCCAGATCAGCATCTGGAGTGCGCATGATGTGAAATGCCAAACGTTGCGCCGACTTGTGCCCAATACTCGGCAGGCGTTTTAGTTCGTCGATGAGTTTTGTTACTGGTTCTGCGTATTCGAGCATTTGGTCTTTGGCTTTTGATCTTGGGTCTTAGGTCTTTGTTTCCTAGCGTCACGCTCTTTCAAAGGCCTAAGACCAAAGACCTAAGGCCGACGTTCATTACCCAAAAAGTCCCCCAAGCCCCGGCGGCATCATGCCACCCAGTTTCCCCTTCATCGCTTCATCAACCTTGCGATTGGCTTCGTTAATCGCAGCGACAATCAGGTCGCCCAACATTTCCGTGTCGCCATCCTTTACTGCCTCAGGATCGATCTTGAGCGCGATGATTTCGTGGTTGCCCTTCATCTCAACCGTAACCACTCCGCCGCCCGCTGAGGCGTCCACGCGCAGTTCATCCATCTCCTTCGCCATCTTCTCCTGCATGACCTGCGCTTGCTTCATCATTTGCTGAATGTTGAATCCGCCTGGAAATTTCATCGGCTTATACCTCTCGCATGGTTTGTTGTATTGATCTCGACTTGAAAAACCATCGTAGCCGTCAATCGAGGTTGAATGCAATTGCACCGAAGAAAATCAGCCACAGATAGACGCAGATCAGAAAGGAGTCAGTACCACAACGCGGTAGCGTGTGGCTTTGCGCGAGGCGTCCGGAGCGCGAGGCGTGTCTCGGAAGCCACACGCTACCGCGTTGTGGTACTGACTCCTTTCTGATCTGCGTCAGTCTGCGTTAATCTGCGGCTAATATGCCCGAAACTACTACCGACCACGTTCTCAGAGCCGAGATCAACCTGTACTACGATCTGCGAGCGGCCGAGGTACCAAACGCTCCATTGCTAATCGCACTGCACGGCTACGGCGCGAGCAAACGCTACATGATGCGTGAGGCTCAGTTGATGGCTCCAGATGGTTTCGCCATCGCTTCATTGCAAGGGTTTCATCAACACATGCGGGAACCGAAGGAGAAAGGTGGGCCGCTCAGGTTTAGCTTTGGCTGGCTGACAAACTTTCGGCCCGAGGAGTCAGTCGCGATTCATCACAAAGCATTGCTGGATCTAATCGACAAACTTGTCGGCGATGGAATCGCAGATCCCGCGCGCATCTTTCTGCTTGGGTTCTCGCAATCGTGCGCCCTCAATTACCGATTTGCTTTTAGTCATCCTGATCGGCTACGCGGGATCATCGGAATCTGTGGCGGCATTCCTGGCGATTGGGAAACTAGCGAGAGTTACCGAGAGACGACGGCTGATGTCTTTCACCTAACGGGCACTCGGGATGAGTTTTATACGCCGGGCCGCGTTTCGGATTACGAGCAACAATTAGGAACGCGAGCACGTTCAGTGACGTTTAAGAACTATGACGCCGCGCACGAGATTGTTCAGGAGATGCGCGACGACGTTAAGCAGTGGTTGACTGAACGCTCCAATGGTTAAGACTCGCCAACTTGGACTTACCTTAGCCATCTGTCTTGTGTGCCTTGTTGCGGGGTGTCGTTCGAAATCGCATACCGGAAGTTCCCGGGGCGCCGTCCCCGCGCATCCAGTTTTCAAACCTTTACCTCCGAATTCGTCCTCACGGTTAAAAGACTTGATCGATGGCGCAGTTGCTCAGGCAGGCGTTACTACCGGTTACGATCCCGCTTATGTGAGCATTAGTTACCCTGAGGGAGATGTTCCCGTTAACACTGGTGTGTGCTCTGACGTAGTAGTGCGGGCATTTCGGAAAGCTGGGATCGATCTGCAAAAGGAAGTGCACGAAGACATGTCGCGGTCATTCGCGGAGTATCCAAAGCGCTGGGGGTTGAGTGCGCCTGACAGCAACATCGATCATCGACGCGTTCCGAATCTCATGACCTATTTCACGCGACAAGGTAAAGCGCTTCCCATTACAACCGAGCCTGACGACTATCTTCCCGGCGACATTGTGGCGTGGGATCTGGGCGGCGGCGTTTACCATATCGGGATGGTGACAAACATGCTTTCTGAAACCGAGCGTGAGTGTTTGATTGTCCATAACATCGGCGCAGGGACGAGAGTTGAAGACGTGTTGCTGAACTGGACGATCAAAGGCCACTACCGATTCTTCAAATAAAGTTCTTTTATCCTTCATCACTCAACCTAGCATCCTCACTTCGCCGCATGATATACATGCCAGCGCCTTCCGACGTTTAGCTAGTTCAGCGTAAATCGAAAAACAACAGGCTCCCACCGGAGCTGCTCAATCAAGCGAGTTGAAGATATGAAACGCAGTTTGTTCTGCTTCTTGTTCATCATCCTTTTGCTAACCTCAATGTCGCCTCGTTCAAATGCACAAAGCGCTGGCGACAACAAGTCCATCGCAGCAATCCGGGCCGTAATCGAAGCGCAGCGCGACGCCTGGAACAAGGGCGACATCGAAGGTTACATGGACGGTTATGATCGTTCCGACAACACTGTGTTTGTCTCTGGCGACTCCGTCACGCACGGTTGGAAAACTGTTCTTGACCGCTACAAAAAAGGCTACGACACGCGCGAGAAAATGGGGCAACTCACTTTCTCAGATCTTGAGTTTACAATTCTCAGTAAAGACTCCGCAGTCGTCGTTGGTCGTTGGTTACTCAAACGTTCGAAGGACGAACCTCACGGCAGATTTACCTTGATCTTCAAGAAGACTAAACAAGGCTGGCGCATAATTCACGACCATACATCTTCGGTCTAGTTCAGCGCGTTTCTCGTTAACCTTATGGCTGACGAAACAAAAGCTAACACCAGGCTTCAGCAAGTCGAGCAGGAAGTTGAAGAGCGTAGCGCTGTCTTCAAGAAGCAGTTAGGTCTCTTCGACCTTGTGCTAACCCAGGTTGTTTTTGTCGTCGGAACGATCTGGGTTGGTCACGCGGCAAAGCTCGGTAGTGAACAAAACTTTTTCTGGATACTCGCCATCCTCACTTTCTATTTGCCGCTCGCGGCTGTCGTGATTTTTCTCAACCGCTTGATGCCACTCGAGGGCGGTCTCTACCAGTGGGCCAAACTCGCTTTCAATGACTTCGTCGCATTTATGGTCGCGTGGAACCTCTGGGTGTTTGCGATCTCAATCCTCGCCGGCATTGGACTCGTTGTGACGACAAACATCTCCTACGCGATTGGGCCACAAGCCGCCTGGATGAAAGAAGCGAAGATTCTGATCACCGTGGTCAGCATTGGGTTAGTCGTGGCAATGGTACTGGCGGCCACGCGGGGTTTGGGACTTGGTAAATGGGTTCACAACGCTGGCGGGCTGTTATTGATGGTCACGTTTGCGGCGTTGATCGGTCTGCCTTTCTTTGCGTTGTATCAAGGCACGATCTCGGAATACCACCCGTTCGCCATGCAAATTCCAACGCTCTCGGCATACAACATCAATGTTTGCAGCAAACTCGCGCTCGGCGCGCTCACCGGATTTGAATACGTCGCAATCCTCGCGGGTGAAACAAAAGCTCCGGCTCGAAACATCGCGCGTTCGGTTGTAATCGCGGCGCCAATAATTGCGGTCATGTTTATTTTGGGAACGAGCTCGGTGCTCGCGTTTGTTACGCCTGGCACGGTTGATTTGATAAGCCCGATTCCGCAAGTGCTCTCGATCGGGTTTGGATCTTACGGTTGGGTAGGAAAAATTATTTCGTTGACCATCATCGGCGTCGTCGTGCGGCAAATTGCACTGATGAGTATTTACTTTGCCGGGAACACCCGCTTACCAATGGTAGCCGGCTGGGATAGTCTCCTGCCAAAGTGGTTCACGCGTTTGCATCCAAAGTACAAGACGCCAGTGAACTCGATATTGTTCGTAGGAGCTGTCACTCTTGTTCTCGGATTATTGAGCCTTACTGGCGTCGGCGCCCAGGAGGCATTTCAACTTCTAGATAATGCTGGCGGAGTTTTCTACGCCGTGACTTACCTGGTGTTGTTTGCGATTCCGATATTTGGAATGAAGGCCTTCGGTGTTCACTCTCCAGCATGGCTGAAGATCGCTTGCGCATCCGGCTTTCTGGTTACCGTCGTCTACCTGGGTTTTACCGTCGTACCAATTATCGCAGTTGAAAGTCGTATCAGCTTCGCTGCAAAAATCGTTGGGGTTGTAGTGCTGGCAAATGGTGTTGGCGGGTTTCTGTATTGGATAGGAAAGAGGAACGAGTGATGAGTGCATTGTGGCGCAGACCTCGGGACTTTTGATTAAGTGCAAGAGGTCCTCGTTTCGTGTTGTTTAGTGTGATTTCGTGGATCCTTCCTCCGCCGCAAATAGAACGATCCACGAAGTCACACGAACAAACACGAACAGGATTTTTACTTATTCAGCGCTTCCGTCAGTCTGTGTCGATGTATTTCCAAGACTCGTGAATTTAACCAACACAGACTGAAGTCTGTGCCACACGGTATTCAAAGTGAACAACATCAACTTCGGACGAGTGCTTCTTGGTGGACTTCTTACGGGACTGGTCCTCAACCTCGGCGAGTTTCTTCTTAACGAAGTCGTCTTCGTGAAGCAAATGGAAGACATGGCGCGGCGACTAAATATCGCGCGCCCAGGCGGAATGTTCATTACAACCGCCGTTGTGCTCACATTTTTCTTAGGGATAATAATCGTTTGGATTTACGCCATGATTCGTCCGCGACTCGGCCCGGGACCAAAGTCGGCAATCGCAGCTGGCTTCATCGGCTGGTTCTGCGTCTACTTCTATTCCGGTATTCTGAACGGAACCCTCTTCGGAGTCCCTGGAAATCTGATGCTGATTGGTTTGTTGTGGGGTTTGATTGAGTACATCGTCGCCGCAATCGCTGGAGCCTCGCTTTACAAAGAAAGCTGATCTTCGTTGTCACGTTCACTTGCAATCATTAACTGTTCGCAACTCGTTACTCTAGCCGGTCCGACTCGTCCAAGAATCGAAACGGAGTTGAGCGATCTGTCGATCATTAACGACGGCGCTTTGTTGGTTCACGATTCAAGGATCGAAAAAGTTGGAACCAGGGACGAGATTAGCGCCCTCATTGATAACGACACTGCTGTCGTTGACGCGGGAGGTCGCATAGTCCTTCCCGGCTTTGTTGATGCACACACTCATCCGGTGTTCGCCGGCACAAGAGTCGACGAGTTTGAGGAGCGTTCGCGTGGCGCTACGTATCAGGAGATTGCCGCGCGTGGTGGTGGAATTCAGTCAACGGTAAATAGAACGCGAGCGGCAAGTCTTGATGACCTGGTGGTGTCGGGAAAGAGATACGCAAAATGGTTTCTACGCGGCGGTACCACCACTGTCGAAGCAAAATCTGGTTACGGTCTCTCGCTCGAAGACGAACTGAAAATTCTGCGGGCAATTAAGAAACTCGACGAAGAAACTCCGCTTCGTTATGTGCCGACGTTTCTCGGCGCGCATAGTGTGCCGCCTGAATATCGCACGCGACGCGACGACTATGTCGCACTGATCATCGATGAGATGTTGCCGATAGTTGCGCGCGAACAGTTAGCGGAATACTGCGACGTGTTTTGTGAGAACAAAGTTTTCACGAACGATGAGTCGTGGAAGATTCTTTCGGCCGCGCGTTGTAATGGCCTGGGCTTAAGAATGCATGCCGATCAGCTTTCGCTTTCGGGGGGCGCGAAACTAGCCGCCGAACTAGGGGCAGTAACCGCAGATCATCTGGAACACACTGACACTGAAGGTATCGCCGCACTCAAATCTGCGAACGTTCAACCGATACTTTTACCGGGTTCAGTCTATGCACTTGGCTCCCCACATTACCCGGCAGCGCGCGAGATGATTGACTCTGGTCTTGCTGTAATCCTCGCAACTGACTTCAATCCCGGTTCTTCACCAACGCCCTCGATGTTGATGGTGCTTTCGTTGGCAGTCACGCATATGAAGATGACACCAGCGGAAGCGATTACGGCCTCAACAATTAATGCTGCATACAGCTTGAAGCGGGGCGATACGATTGGCTCGCTTGAAAAAGGGAAACTCGCCGACTTTGTGATTCACGATTGCGACGACTATCGCGAACTTGCTTACTTCTTCGGGATCGAGCACGCATGGAAAACATTTGCGAGTGGAGTTGAGGTCAGGACCAGGTGATCTCAGATCTCAAATTGCAGATCTCATAATGCCTATGTTCGATACCGCTCAAAGATCATGTGACACCAATCGCTGAGATCTGAAATTTGAGATCTGAGATCTGATGTTTAGGTCGGAAAAAATATCGGTTGATTTTCGTGTACTTGTACTTTATGATCCGTCGCAACACTGGAAAGGAGGTGATTCAAAAATATATGAGTTCTAATCACAGTGAGGTGGCTGCGGCCTGACCTCTTGAACCAGCTAACTCGTTAGGATTTCGGTTCAGTTGTCAAACTGCATAGTGCTCCTCCTTTCTGGAAAAGCACACAGTCAGCTCCAGGCCAATCCCAACAGTCTACCGAAGCCGTCCATGAGCAATCGTGGACGGCTTTATTATTGTCCATTTCCAATTGCCGATTGCCGATTTTCTTCTGAAGCCTTGTACTCGCTTCTTTGTTAGTCTTCTTAGAGGTACCTTCGCTTGTATCAACTACGACCCTGAAGGAAAATCGGCAATTGGAAATCTACAACGACTTGACCCTTACGCACCTCAATGAGAGATTATCCATCTCCCCAAGTCTGGAGTAGCCCTTGGCATCTTCTGAGTCCCCCGTCTTTCACGATCCTGAAGGCCGACGCTGGCGGCACGTCAAACGCACATACTTGTTCCTGGGCGTGAGCGCAACTGTACTTGCAGTGATCTTCATTGCCAGTGTTTTTGCAAATCCAGTCCTTCCCAGCTTCAATTTGCGACAGCTCGACAGTTTGCCGCGTTCGTTGGATCTCAAACCAAAGGCGCCGAACGTTCCAGCGAACCCAAGCGAGCAAAAAGCTAAGAAAGCGCAGGCTGAACTCCAGCGAGAAACCGCTAAGTTAAAGCGTATAGTTCCTGGTAAACGACGATCACAGCTCGCAATTACGCCGCCACCGGCCACCCTTCCGAAACCGGTAATTCTATCGTCGCGTCCCCTCTCAATTGGGTTCTATATCAATTGGGACGACTCGAGCTACGAATCACTAAAACGCAATCTTGATCATCTCGATTGGGTCCTTCCGGGGTGGGCCCACCTGCAAGATACATCCAGCAACAATTCGGACCCGCTCGTTTCTGATGTGCAGAACGGCGTTGAGGCGCTGAACTTCATTCGCGAGACCCGTCCGCAAACGACCATCTTGCCGATGGTGCAAAACAGCGCCAACGAGAAGTTTGATGGGGCATTACTCGCTCGATCAGTGAGCGATGAAACCCACCGGCAACAGTTGATTAGTTCTCTTTTAAGTTTTGTCCAAAGCAATAAGTTTGGCGGAGTCTGCATCGACTTTGAGGAACCACCCGCGTCAGCCCAGGCAAACCTGCTGACCTTCATGCAGGAACTACACTCGGTGTTTAAGGGGAATGGACTGCTGGTGACTCAGGCCATACCTTTTGCTGATGCCGAATGGAATTACAAGGCTTACAACGCCGCAGTTGATTACTCGATCCTGATGGCGTACGACCAGCACTGGGGCAACAAAGAAGCTGGACCTGTCGCTGCGCAATCATGGTTCGAAGAGACATTAGTCCAGCGAATGGCGGATCTCGATTCAGCCAAGACCATCGTCGCGATTGGGAATTATGGGTACGACTGGAGCAACACCGAGGAGGAAGGTGAAACAGTTACTTTTCAGCAAGCTCTGATTACCGCTCGGGAGTCAGAGGCCCAGCCATCTTTCGATCCTGCCAGCAAGAATCTGTTTTTTGAATACGACGAAGAAGACGGCTCACATCACAAAGTTTGGTTCCTGGACGCGGTAACCGCGTACAACCAGATGCGAGCTGCGAGCGGATATAAGCCGGCCGGTTATGCGATTTGGCGTCTTGGATCCGAAGACCCTTCAATCTGGTCGATCCTCGGTACAAATCAAAATGCGACTGCCGACGCTCTGCGGCAGATCACGTACGGATATGAAGTGGACTTCGAGGGCAATGGTGAACTTCTGAAAGTGATGTCGCGGCCACAAAGTGGACAAAGGACAATAGAGGTCGATCCAAACACCGGATTCATCACATCGGAAAAGATAACTTCTTCGCCGTCGTCCTATGTTGTTCAGCGCACCGGCGATCGACCAGGACTAATAGCTTTAACTTTCGACGACGGACCCGATCCAAGATGGACGCCGGCAATTCTGAATATTCTCAAACAGGAGAATGTGCCGGCTACGTTTTTCATAATCGGAAAAAACGGACAATCTTACCCGGACTTGCTACGACGAATTGTTAACGAGGGTCACGAACTTGGCAACCACACTTTCACTCATCCTAACCTGGGTGAAATGCCTTTACGCGTTACCGAACTCGAGCTGAATGCAACGCAGAGATTAATCGAGTCGATCATCGGACGTTCTACCGTTCTGTTCCGCCCACCATATTTTGGCGACGCTGAAGCTGACAAACCACAGGAAGTTGAACCAGCGCTCCTCGCACAGCGAATGGGCTACATCATGGTGGGTGTTCGTATTGATCCGGACGATTGGCAGCTTCCGGTTACCGCAGATCAGATTGTCAGTCGAACGATCGAACGCGCAGCAGACTCAAATCCTGAAACACGCGGCGAGGTCGTTTTGCTTCACGACTCGGGCGGGGATCGCTCGGCAACCATCGAAGCGCTACCGCGGTTGATTCACGACTTAAGAGCAAAAGGATTTCGCTTTGTCCCCGTGTCGGATCTCGCCGGGCTTACAAGAGATCAAGTTATGCCGCTGATTCCAGCGAACCAGCGCGTCTTCACTCGCGCGGATGCGGTCGCTTTCTTTTTTCTGTCGACGGGTGGCTGGACGCTGCAATGGATGTTCCTGATTGGCATCCTGCTCGGACTTGGTCGACTCCTCTTCGTCGGGTCACTCGCGTTTGCCCAATGGCTGCGTTCGCGACGTCGCGAGCGTCTGCACTCCGGGATTGATTATGCTCCTTTCGTGTCGGTGATTGTTCCTGCCTACAACGAAGAATTGGTCGTCTGTAAAACCATCAAGAGCTTGTTGGCTTCAGACTATTCGAAATATGAAATCATAGTTGTTGACGACGGATCGCAAGACAACACGGGCAGCGTCGTTCAGGAAAATTTCGGCAAAGACGAACGCGTAAAACTCTTCCGCGTTTCCAATGCCGGAAAAGCAGCAGCGCTGAATACGGGATTAACTCACGCCCGCGGTGAGATCATTGTTGCACTTGATGCTGATACGCTCTTTGCCTCGCAAACGATTGGGGCACTCGCTCACCGTTTCTATGACCCAACAATCGGTGCCATTGCAGGTAACGCAAAAGTTGGCAATCGAATGAACATCGTCACGCGTTGGCAAGCGCTCGAATACATCACGTCGCAGAACATGGACCGTCGCGCGTTTGCGAGTCTCAACTGCATCACGGTTGTGCCGGGTGCGGTTGGCGCATGGCGAAAGGATCTGCTGGTTGAAGTCGGCGGCTTTCAGTCTGACACGCTGGCTGAGGATCAGGATCTGACGTTACAGATCAGGCGTTTGGGTTACACGATTGGTTACGAAG
>Ga0207648_10004666_pt1 | contig 14020 bp, 8 predicted proteins | sample KBSMisM32_FD_184310 | JGI IMG/M metagenome (GOLD analysis project Ga0207648, IMG submission 184310) | Miscanthus rhizosphere microbial communities from Kellogg Biological Station, Michigan, USA - KBS Miscanthus M3-2 (SPAdes) (version 2) | ecosystem: Host-associated > Plants > Roots > Rhizosphere...
GCTGCTCGCGTGGCTCGTCGACGCCATCGGGCGCGGTGCGCGCGCGGAGGCGCTCGGCGCGGCGGGCACGATCGCCGCGATCTTCGTCGCCGGGGCCGCGCTCGACGGCGTCGAGTGGACGCGCCCGCACGCGGCGCCGGTCGCGGTGTCGCTGGTGCAGGGCAACATCGCGCAGGAGGAGAAGTTCGACCCCGAGCTGCGCGAGCGCGCGTTCCGCATCTACGCCGAGCTGGTCGCGACGACCAAGGGCGCGATCGTCGTGCTTCCCGAGAGCGCGTTCCCGGTGTTCGCGCACCAGGTGCCGCAGGCGACGATCGAAGCGCTGGCGTCGACGATGGAGGGGCGCCGCGGCGACGTGCTGCTCGGGATGTTCGTCGCGCGGCCGCCCGAGGGCGACGACACGCAGCCGCGCATCCACAACAGCGTGGTGTCGCTCGGCGTCGCGCCCACCCAGCTCTACCGCAAGCGCCACCTCGTGCCGTTCGGCGAGTCGATCCCGGCGAAGCCGCTGGTGGGCTGGGTGATCGACCGGGTGCTCGCGATCCCGCTGTCGGACCAGACGCCGGGCCCGGCCGACCAGGCGCCGTTCGCGCTCGCCGGCGAGCGCCTGCTCGTCCACATCTGCTACGAGGACGCGTTCGGGAGCGAGCTCGCCGCCTGGTCACGCGACGCGACGATGCTCGTCAACGTGACCAACGACGCGTGGTACGGCCGCTCGATCGCCGCGTGGCAGCACAACCAGATCGCCGCGATGCGCGCGAAGGAGACCGGCAAGCCGATGCTGCGCGCGACCAACACCGGCATCACCAGCGTGATCGACGCCGACGGCGCCATCCGCGTCCAGTTGCCGTGGTTCCGCCGCGGCGTGCTCGAGACGACGGTCGTCGGCCGCACCGGCGAGACGCCGTTCGTCCGCTTTGGAAACCTGCCGGTGGTCATCGCTTCCCTCGCGCTCCTCGTGCTCGCCTGGGCGCTCGGGCGTTTTGGCAAGGCGGCCGTCGTCGATCGTCGCGCCTGAGGCCGCTTTACTTTTCCTCGAGATAGTCGTCGTCGACGTTGATCGACCACAGGTTCGTCTTGTCGGTGCGGCCGGCGACGATGTTCTCGACCGCGGCCTTGGCGGTGAGCATCGAGTGGTCCTGGTTGTTGTAGCGGTGCATGCCGTTGCGGCCGATCAGGAACAGGTTGGGGATGGCGTCGAGCCATTCGCGCACGAGGCCGAACTGCGCGTAGGCGCCGACATAGGCGGGATACGCCTTGGGAACGCGCACGACGACGCCGTCCAGCACGTCGGCGGCCACGACGATGCCGATCTGCTGCAACTCGCGCTTGGCGAGCGCGAGCAGCGCCGCGTCGGTCAGCGACCACAGGTCGTCGCCCTCGGCGCAGAAGTACTCGAGCCCCAGCCATGCGGTCGACGGGTCCGGCACCAGCGCGGGGCTCCAGTTGTTCATCACCTGCAACCGCCCCAGGCGTACGTCCGGCTCCTGGATATAGATCCAGTTGTCCGGGGGAAGGTCGAGCCCGCCCGCCGCGATGCCGGGCAACTCGCGTCGCACGATCAGCCCGACGACGATGAAGTCGCGATACGGAAGCCGCGAGGCGACGTCGCGCACCGCCGCCGGCGGCGGAGGGTCGATGCAGGCGACCAGGTCGCACACCGGCATCGACGAGATCGCGACGTCGCAGGGCATGGTCTCGAGTCCGCCGCCGTCGACGTCGCGGACATCCACCGACACCACGCGTCCCTGGTCGAGCCTGATGCGCTCGACGCGGTGGCGCATCCTGATCGTCCCGCCTTTGGCGCCCACGCGGCGCGCAACCTCCTCCCATAGCTGGCCCGGCCCGAGCTTCGGGTAGAGGAAATGCTCGATCAGGCTCACCGGCGCGTTCCTGCGCTCGAGGCCGAGCGCGCGCGCCGCCGCATGCGCGAGCGCGCGCGTGAGCGACAGGCCCTTGATCCGTTGCGCGCCCCAGTCGGCGCTGATCGCCGTGCAAGGCACGCCCCACACCTTCTCGGTGTAAGACTTGAAGAACGCCTCGTACAGCCGCTTGCCGAAGCGGTTGACGAGAAAGTCCTCGAGATGGCGCTCGGGACGTCGCGGGAGCACCTGCGCTGCGACGTACGAGATGCCCGCGGCCGCGGAGCGCCACCACCCGAGGTTCCCGATCGTCTTCACGTCGAGGCGTATCGGGTAGTCGAAGAAGCGCCGCCGGTGATAGATCCGCGACAGGCGCTTGCGCACCAGCAGGACGCGGTCCGCGTCGGCGTCGTCCGACGGGGACGGCACCGAGAGGTCGAGGTCGCGGTGCTGCGCGCGGTACCCGAGTCGCACGGTCGCGCCTTCGGCCGTTGCATGCGGGTCCAGCGGGAGCATGTGCTGCCACCACGCGGTGACCCAGTCGGAGCGCGAGAAGAACCGGTGGCCGCCGAGGTCCATCCGGTAGCCGCGGTAGACGACGGTGCGCGACAAGCCGCCGACGCTGTCGCTCGCCTCGAGGACGACGGTGTCGCAGGACGTTGCGCGCAGCAGCTCGTACGCCGCCGTGAGTCCCGCGGGCCCCGCGCCGATGATGATGGCGCGGGCAGGGGGTGAGGTCATGAAAGGGGCGGATCGGGCGGGTGAGTATATCGGCCGGCGGCGGGGACTCGCGCATAATCGCGGCGCCCGCCTTTGGTCGCGAACGCGTTTCCCCGGATACCGTTGTCCAGCGTCGACGCCCCGTCGTTGTCCGCGCCGCGCCTCGCGGGGTGGACGATCGTCGCGATCGTCGCGGCCGCGCTGGTGCTCGCGCTCGCCGGCGCGGTGGCGCTCAACGCGGGAGCGCACCTTCGCGGGACGCCGCAGACGATCGCCGTGCCCGCCACCGCGATGACGATCGCGCGCGGCCAGGGTCGCGCAACCGATGCGGGACTTTGGCTCGACGCCATCGCGCCCGGCGACGTGGGGCTGTTGTCCGCGCCAGGTCTCGTCGTCGACGGCGACGCCTATTCGCGGATCACCTGGCGCTTCGGGGTCGAGCCCCCGGGCGGGGTCGATCTCGCGATGACCTGGGGCCGACGCGATCGCCCCGGCACGGTGTATTCGGCACCGATCGACTGGACGCGCGGGAACGCGACGATCGACCTCACGCGCCACCCGGACTGGGGTGGCGCGGTGCACGGCATCGGGCTCGCGGTCCGCGGCCGATTGTCCGCGCCGATGCTTCTCGCCGACGCGAGCCTGCGCTCGAACGCGTGGGACGCGACCCTTGCGGACATCGTCGACGACTGGTTCGCCGGCACCAGAGCCGATGGCATCGGCGTGATGACGTCGATGCGCCACGAAGCCAGCCACGTTGCGCCGCTCCTGCCGATCGTCGCGGCCGCGATCGCGCTCGGCGCCGCGTTCGTCGTCTGGCGCAATCGCCGCCGCCGCGAAAACGTCGACGCGGGAGCGATCGTCGCGATCGTGCTTGCGGGCTGGCTCGTGCTCGACCTGCGCATGCAGGCGCTCCTGTGGCAGCAGCATGCCGCGTCGTGGAGCGCATTCGCCGGTCGCACGCTCGACGAGAAGCGCGCTGCCGAGCGCGATGCGCCGATTTTCTCGGTGGCGCGCCGCATCCGCGACGCCGAACGCCCGCGCGGCGGGCGCGTGCTGGTGCTGTCCGATAGCAGCGCGCTTGCCACGCGCATCGCCTGGTTCCTGTACCCCGACAACGTGTGGGTCGACATGCGCCGCTCGACGGTCGGGCCGCCGCCGCTGCTTCCGCCCGAAGCGTTGCGCCGCGGCGACCAGGTCGTGCTGGTGCTCAAGCACGGCTTCGCATGGGACCCGGCCGGCGGGCGCCTCGTCTGGCCCGACGGTCGCTCGCGCGAGGCGCGCGCCATCCTCGTCGACGGACCCGAGCTCGCGTTGCTGGAGATACGATGATCGGGCCGGCATGTCGATGATCGACGTGCTGGCGGCGGCCGCAAGCGTCGCCCTGTCCTGGGGCGCAGGCGTTCTCGTCGTGCGCGCACTCCTGCGCGGGACGAGCGACGACGCGCCGCCGTTGGCGATCGGCTATGGCTACCTGGTCGGCGCGTTCGCGACGACGCTGGCGATGCGCGCGATGGCATTGGCACACGTTCGCTGGAACCTGCCGGTGCTGGTCGCCATCCTCGTGGCGCTCGGAGCGCTCGCCGCGTGGCTCGCGCGAAAGCGACCCGCGCTACCCCGTGCGCAGTCCCACGTGAAGGCGACCGGAATCGAGCGTGCCGCGCTCGCGGTCGCGTCGCTGCTGATCGTCGTGCGCCTGTCCGGAATCGCTGCCGACGCGATGGTGAGCCCACTGCGCGGATACGACGTCTGGGCGCACTGGGCCACCAAGACGCGCGTGTGGCTCGAGACCGGCACGCTCTCGCCCTTCGTCTCGGCGGAAACGTGGCTCGCGCGCGGCGATCCGTCGCTCTACATGGACGCGAACCCGGGGCATCCGGGGACCGTGCCCCTGCTTCAGGTGTGGACCGGCTTGTTCCTGCGCGACTGGTCCGAGTCGTTGATCAAGCTTCCCTGGCTCGCGATGGCGATCGCCCTTGCGTGCGCGTTCTACGCGCAGGCGCGTCTGGCGGGCGCCACGGCGGCCGTCGCGGCGATCGCCACGTGGCTCGTCATGTCGCTGCCGGTTCTCGATGGGCACATCGCGTCGGCCGGCGCCGCCGACCTGTTCCTCGCCGCCGCGCTGGGCATGGCCGCGATGGCGACCTGGCGCTGGGCGCGCACGCGCGATCGGCGCATGGCGATGCTCGCGGCGATTGCGGCAGCGGCCGCCGCGACGATCAAGGTGGAGGGCCTGATATGGCTTGCGGCGCTCCTCGCCGGCGTCGTCACCGCGGTGAATCGTCGGGCCGGATACGCGCTGGCGATCGTCGCCGTGGCCGCCTTCGCCGGCTACCTGATCTTCGGGCCCGAGCAATATCCGTTGCTCGGATACGTGCTGCTGTCGCGTCCGGTGAACGTGACCGGCGCCCTCGTCGACCATGTGTTCGTGTTCGACAACTGGCATCTCGCGGGTTACGTGCTGATCGCGCTGGTCGCCTGGCGCCGTCGTGCGCTCTTCGCCCCTGCGCTCGCGCCGGCGACCATCACCGTTGCGGCGATGGTCGGCGTCGTGGTCGTCGTGTTCTATTTCAGCTCCGCCGCAGGCGGCGTGCTCGACGAGACGCTGGTCAACCGCTTCCTGCTGCACGCGGCGCCGACGCTGGCGTTCTACGCTCTCCTGCTCGTCGTGGATGCTCTTGCGCCGTCCACCGCGAACGCGAGCGCGCCCGCCATGAAGCCCGCGGACGCGTAGAGGTAATGAACCTGGTGGAACAGCCCCGCGCCGAGCGCGAAGCCCGGGCCGTGCGCCCGGGCGAATCGCGCGACGAGCCCGGCATTCGCGACAAGCGCGAGCGAGCCGAGCGCGGGCGGCGCAATCCATGGCACGACGCCGGCCAGCGCAGCGGGTAGCGACAGCGCGAACAGCCACGCGAGCCCGGCGCGCCACCGCTCGGCCGGGCGCGTGTTGAGCACCGCCGGGATGCGTCGCTCGAGGATCAGCCGCGTCCATGGCACCGCGCGGTCGACGACATCGGTGCGCACGAGGCTGGCGAACCGCCATTCCTTGAGGTGCTTGGCCTGCAGGCGAGGCTCGATGCGGATCGTCCCGCCACGGTCGCGCAGGCGCAGCCCCAGCTCGACGTCCTCGATCGAGGGGCGCGGATAGCGCGCCGCGTCGAACCCGCCGACGCCGGCGAACGCGGCCGCGCGCACGGCGCCGCAGCCGGCCCAGAACGTCTTCGCCTCCGGATCGGCATTCATGTGGTGGTGTCGATGCAGCAGGTTGCGGTACTGCGACAGGAAGCCCGGTGCCGCGGGGGCACTGTCGTACGTGCCGAATACCGCCGTCACGCCGTCGTCCGCCAACGCGCAAGCGAGCACGGCGGCCGCGTCGTCGTGCACGACGACGTCCGCGTCGACGAACCACAGGTTCGCGCCGCGTGCGATCGCCGCGCCGCGGTTGCGCGCGCCGCCGGGACCCAGGCGTCCCCCCGAGGCGATCACCTGCGCGCCGAGGCATGTCGCGATGGCTGCGGACGCATCGGTCGAGCCGTCGTCGACGACGATCAATTCGGCGATGGCGCCGTCCCGCAGGAACCGGATCAGCGGAGCAAGCGAGCGTGGCAGCACGGCCGCGCCGTCGAATACCGGAACGATCGCGCTGATCGTGCCGTGCCCCAACGGGTCCGGGCTCACGACCGCCCCCGCAGCCTGCGAAGCGCGCCGCGCCAGGCGATCCACGCCCGTGCGCCCGCGCCATCCAGCCGGCGGCGGATACCCTCGGCTCGCAGGTAATGGGCGTCCAGCCGCGGCAGCGCGAAGCGGTCGTCGTCGTCGCGCAACGGCGAAAGTCGCGTCGTGAACGCGGCCCGGTACCGCGACTTGGCCACGTCCCGCGACAACGCGTCGTGCCGACCGTCGGGGAACGCGAAATAGCGTGGACGCCTTCCCAGGCGCCGCTCGATCAGCGCGTCGGCTTGCGCGCATTCGTCCTCGATCCGCGCGCGGGACAGGCCGCGCAAGTCGGCGTGGGTGTGCGTGTGCGACTCGACGGCGACGCCGCCGCGGTGCAGGCGCTCGACACCGTCCCAGTCGATCATGTCGAAGTCGCCGGCCGCGCGCCGCGCGAACGAATCGCGCTCCGGCCAACCGGTGCACAGGAAGAGGTGCGCGGGGACACCGGCGTCGCGCAACACCGGAAGCGCCGCCTCGGCGACGCTGCGGCCGCCATCGTCGAAAACCAGGGCGACGCCCGGCCCGGCGTCCGGAGCGAGCAGGCGATCGAGGTCGACGATCGGAGGACCGCGAGTCGCCAGCGTGCTCACGAGCGACGCGAATGACGCCACGGGGAAGGCCAGCGGTCCGGGCTCGGGCCCGAGATGGTGGAACGTGATCACCGCGCGCACGATCGCGACGCCGTCAGGCGATCGCCGCGGCGCGCGCGTGAAGACGCGCGTGCACGATCGAAAGGTAGTCGTCGAGGTAACGCCGTTCCGAATAGCGCTCGCGGCAGCCCGCCTGCCCGGCGCGGCCCAGGGCGTCGCGCAGCGTCACATCGCTTGCGACGCGGCGGACCGCCTGCTCGAGCGCGGCGAAGTCGGCGCACACCAGTCCGCCACCCGTCGCGCGGACGACCTCCCCAAGGCCTCCCGCGTCGAGCGCGATCACCGGCGTGCCCTGCGACATCGATTCGACGGCCACCATGCCGAAGCTCTCCCGCGCCAGCGACGGCATCACCGTTGCCGTCGCGCCAGCATACAGTTCGCGAAGCTCGGCGGCATCGACGTTGCCGGCGAAGCGCACGTTCGGCAGGTTCCCGTAGTCCGTGACGAGCGCCGCGCGCTCGTCGCCGTCGCCTGCGACCACGAGGTCGTAGCCCGGCAGCCGGGCGAACAGCCCGAGCAGCGGGCGCACGCCCTTCGATGCCGTGATGCGTCCGGCGTAGAGGAACTGCGGTCGCGCCGGCGACGGCCGTGGCGCGCCGGCGTCCGCAGCGAGGCGCGAGTACAAAGGCAGCACGTCGATCGGCGCCGCGAGTCCGCGTTCCCGATGCGTGCGCGCCGACCAAGCCGAGGGCGCGAGCACGACGTCGACCTGCGCGAGCGCGTGGTCGCGCGCGCGGCCGTGACGCCAGAGCTGCGGCGGCCGGTGCGAGCGCAGGCAGCAGCGCGTGCAGTCGGGCCGCTCGCACGCGCGCACGCGGTACTTCCACAGCGCGTGCGTCGGGCAGACGAACCAGAAATCGTGCAGCGTGAGCACGCGCAGGCGCGCACGCCCGGTTTCCAGAACCGACGGGCCGCCGGCGAGCGACACGTTGTGGAAGTGCAGGACGTCGACCCCCGGATCGAGGATCGCCGCCAACCGGGAGCGGTACGGTCCCGGCGAGCCCGCCTGATGCATCCACAGCGCGGACCAGCGGCCCAGCGGATGCTCGAGCCGGTGCACCATGACGCCGTCGGACTCGCGAATCGACCCGCGTGCCGGTGTCTCCGCGTCCGCGCGCCCGCCGGCGGCACGGTACGCATCGGTGAAGCAGACGACGTCGACATCGTGCCCGGCACGCACCAGGGCGCGGGCGAGCGATTGCACGTGCACCGCATCTCCGCCGAAGTGCCAGGGCGGATAGAACGTCGTGACCATGGCGAACCGCAAGGCGGGCTCCGAGGATCCGGGCAGCCTCGCGCGAGACGCGCGAGGCAAGCGCGACCGGGACGATGATGCCAGAGCGGCGCGAGGCGCGGCGCTTGCGTGCAGGAGGGGTCGCTTTGCACAATGGGTGCGCCGGCCGTGCCGGCAACACGGAAAGCCGGACATCACCACCGTCGCCTGGGCCGAATTCGCGCTGCTCGCGCTCGCGGCGGGGCTCGCGTTGCGTTTGCTCGCCAAGCCCCCGCTGCGTCTGGATGCGCGCGCGCATCCGGCGCTGGCCATGGCGGTGGGCGCGGTGCTGGTCGTTGCGGGCACGGCGGTAGCACTGGCCGCGATCGCGTGGCCCCTCGCTCGCCATGCAGCGGCCGTGCTCGCGCTCGCGACGATGGCAGCGCTTGCATGGCGCGCGCGCCCCGGCTATGGGACGTCGCGGGGCTGGCCGCCTGGCTCGCTCGGACTCGCGGCATCGCTCGATGCCATCGGCGATCGCCACTACTACCGTTCCCAGGCGGCGCGGCACGGGCCGGTTTTCAAGATGAGCCAGTTCGGGCGGCCGGTCGCCTGCGTCGTCGGCCTCGAGCGCGCGCGCCGCATTCACGCCGAGCACGCCGATGCGCTCGTGCCCGCCCAACTGCCGTACAACCGGCTCCTGTCGAAGGGTGTCCTGCGCTACATGCGCGACGACGAGCATCGTGTCGAGGCGCCGGTGTTTCGCGTCGCGTTCGCACGCATGGATCTCGTCGGTGCCGAGGACATGTTGCGGTCGTCGCTTCGCCGCGAGCTCGACACGCTGGTCGCGCGTTCGAATCACGGCGGGGTCTCTGCGCGCGACGCGTTCGACCGCTGGACGGTGACCGCGCTCGCTCGACTCTTCTTCGGCGTCGATCCGCTCGGCGAACGGGCCGCGAGGCTGGCGGCGATGGTTCCCTCCGTCGGCGTCGACCGCACGGGCGGCATGCGCTGGCGACGCGATCTCGTCGATGGCGTCGCCCGCCTCGCGGCGGAGATTCGCGCGATCGCGCGCGATCGCGCGGCCGGCGTGCCCGGCATCGCCGCCGGCGCGCCGATCGGAGCGCTCGCGGACGCCCCCGGAGGCGGCCTCGACCGGCCGGCGCGGATCGAGAACCTGGTGGTGATCTTCCGGCTCGCGTCGAAGGACCTGACCGGCCTGATGGACTGGATTTTCCATTTCGCCGCTGCGGAGCCCGCGCTCCTCGACCCGGTGCGTGCGCACGGACGGACCGCCGGCGGCCCGCGCATGGCGCCGCCGTTCGATCCGGCGACGGCGTTCGTCATGGAGACATTGCGCCTGGAGCAAAGCGAATACCTGTACCGTCGCGTCTTGCGACCCATCGACATCGACGGCCGACGCATCCCGGCGGGATGGATCCTGCGCCTGTGCGTCAACGAGTCGCACCGGGACTCCGCGGTGTTCGCCGAGCCGGATCGGTTCGACCCGCGGCGCTTCATGTCCAGGACGTACTCGCGCACCGAGTACTCGCCGTTCGGTGGACACACGCATGGCTGCATGGGCGCGCATGTCGCGCACTTCCTGGGGCGCCTGCTGGTCGAGGAACTCGCGCTCGGCTATGCGTGGACGGTGGTGAGCGACGGCCCGATCGAGCATGGCAGCCGTCACCGCGACCATTGGCGGCCGAGCGCGCGGCGTCGCATCGCGATGCGGCCGCGCGTGCCCGCCGTCGAGCATGCTCCGGCGATCTGACGGCCGCAGCGTGCCGAAGACGACGGTCGCCGCTCGTACCGGCGAGACGCCGTTCGTCCGCTTCGGCAACGTCCCGTCGCAATCGCCTCCTTCGTAGTCCTCGTCCTCGCATACGTTATGGCCCGGAGGGCCCGATGATTCCCACACTCACCATTGCCGGACTGTCGAAGACCTATCCCAACGGCGTACGCGCGCTCGACGGCGTCACGCTTGCGATCGCCCCCGGGATGTTCGGCCTCCTCGGCCCCAACGGCGCGGGCAAGTCGACGCTGATGCGCACGCTCGCGACGCTGCAGGACGCGGACGCCGGGAGCGCGAGGCTCGGCGAGCTCGACGTGCTGCGCGACAAGGATGGCGTGCGGCGGATCCTGGGCTACCTGCCGCAGGACTTCGGCGTCTACCCGAAGGTCTCCGCGCTCGACATGCTCGACCACCTGGCGCGGCTCAAGGGGATCGGCGAGCGCGGCGTGCGGCGCGACACCGTCGAGGCGCTGCTGAAGCAGGTCAACCTCTGGGACGTGCGCAAGAAGGCGCTGGGCGGCTATTCGGGCGGCATGCGCCAGCGCTTCGGCATCGCGCAGGCGCTGCTCGGCGACCCGCGGCTCGTGATCGTCGACGAGCCGACCGCGGGCCTCGACCCCGAGGAGCGCGTGCGGTTCCACAACCTGCTCGCCGACATCGGCGACGACGTGATCGTCATCCTGTCGACGCACATCGTGTCCGATGTCTCGGACCTGTGCGCGCGCATGGCGATCATTCATCGCGGCCGCGTGCTCATCGAGGGCGAGCCCGCGACGCTGACCCGCGCGATCGAGGGGCGCGTGTGGCAGAAGGCGATCGCGCGCCACGAGCTCGAGGCGGCGCGCGCGGCCTACCCGGTGATCTCGACGCGGCTCCTCGCCGGCCGCACGCTCGTGCACGTCGTCGGCGATGCGCCGCCGGACGGCGGCTTCGTGCCGGTCGAGGCGACGCTCGAGGACGTCTACTTCGCGGCGATCGCCGGCCGCCATCCCGATTTGCCGTCGCTCACCGCGCCGGCGCGCGAGGCCGAGGCCGCCTGATGCGCGCGTTCCTCGCGATCGCGCACTTCGAGGTCCGCACGCGGCTGCGGCGACTGTCGACCTGGGTCTATTTCCTGGTGTTCGGGGCGCTCGCGATGATGTGGATCGCGGCGGCCGGCGGCGTGATCCCGGGCGCGATCATCTCGTTCGGCAGCGGCAAGGTCTGGATCAACTCGCCGTTCGCGATCGCGCAGACGGTCGCGTTCCTCGGCCTGGCGGCGCTGACCGTCATCGGCGCGATCATGGGCCGGGCGATCCAGCAGGACGCCGAGTACCGGACCGAGTCGTTCTTCCACACCGCGCCGATCTCCAAGCTGGCGTACCTCGGGGGGCGCTTCACCGGCGCGGCCATCGTGCTGCTGGTGATCCTGTCGTCGATCGCATTGGGCGGCCTCGCCGGGCTCGCGCTGCCGGGCATCGACCCCGACCGCGTCGGCCCGGTGCGGCTGTGGCCGTACGTCGTGCCCTACCTCACGATCCTTTTGCCCAACATCGTCGTGCTGGGCGGAGTGTTCTTCTGCCTCGGCGCCCTGACGCGCCGGATGCTGCCGATCTACGTCGGCAGCATCGTGCTGCTGGTCGGCTGGCTCGCCGCCAACGCGCTGATCCGGACGATGGAGAACAAGACGCTGGCCGCGCTGATCGACCCGTTCGGCAGCGTCGCGATGTCGCGCGTGACCGAATACTGGTCGATCGCCGAGCGCAACGAATGGCTCGTGCCGTTCGAGGGCCTGCTCCTCGCCAACCGCGCGCTGTGGCTCGGGATCGCCGCGCTGGTCGTTGGGGTCACGTTCTGGCGCTACAAGTTCGCCGTCGCGCAGCAGGGCGGGCGCAATCGCCGCGGCGCCGCGGACGACGACGTCGCGCCGATCTCGCGCGCCGAGTTGCCGGCGATCGCGCCGACGCCGCCGCGGCCGTGGCGGCTCTTGCCGCGCATGACCTGGATGTACTTCCGCGAGACGGTGAAGAACGTCTACTTCGGCGTCATCGCGCTCGCCGGCGTGCTGTTCTTCGTCACGTCGAGCACGACGGCCGGCGCGATCTTCGGCACGACGACTTATCCGGTGACCTGGCAGATGCTGGAGCTCGTGTCCGGCACGTTCGGCATCTTCATGGTCGCGATCATCGCGTTCTACGCGGGCGAGCTCGCCTGGCGCGAGCGCGACACCCGCCTCGACCAGATCCACGACGCGCTGCCGCTGCCGACGTGGCTGCCGTTCGTCGCGAAGCTCCTCGCGCTGATGCTCGTGCCGGTCGTGCTGCAGGCCGTGCTGATGCTGGCCGGCATGGGCGTGCAGACCGGCAAGGGCTACACGAACTACGAGCCCGGCCTGTACCTGCGCACGCTGTTCGGCATCGAGCTCGTCGACTACTGGCTGGTCTGCGTGCTCGCGATGACCGTGCATTCGGTCGTCAACCAGAAATACCTCGGCCACTTCGTGATGATCGTGTACTTCATCGCGCTCGCCGCGATGGACCTCGTGGGCCTGCAGCACATCATCTACAAATACGGCATGACCGGCGGCTACGTCTATTCGGACATGAACGGCTTCGGGCCCTACCCGTTGCGCTTCCGGACGATGCAGCTCTACTGGAGCGCCGGCGCGATCCTGCTCGCGATCGCCGGCTACCTCGCGTGGGTGCGCGGCACGACGAGCGACTGGCGCGGCCGCCTCGCGATCGCGCGCGCCCGCTTCACGCGCCCGGTCGCCGCGTTGGCGACCTTCGCCGCCGTCGCGATGGCGTCGTTGGGCGGATGGGTGTACTGGAACACCAACGTGCTCAACCCGTACGTGACGACGTTCGACCTCGAGCGCCGGCAGGCCGACTACGAGAAGAAGTACAAGGCGACCGCCGCCGACGCGCAGCCCAAGATCGCCGCGGTCAAGGTCGCGGTCGACCTGTACCCCTCCGAGCAGCGCGTTCGCATGCGCGGGACCTACGCGCTCGAGAACCGCTCGGGCCGGCCGGTCGAGGTCGTGCACCTCGGATTCTTGGCCGGACCGATCCTGAAGGTCCACGAGCTGGCGTTCGCCGTGCCGGCGACGCTCGCCGTCGACGACATGGACATCGGCGTGAAGAGCTACCGGCTCGGCGCGCCGCTCGCGCCGGGCGGGCGAACGGAGCTCAAGTTCGACCTCGAGGTCGCGCAGCGCGGCTTCCGCAACGCGGGCGCGTACACCGACGTCGTCGAGAACGGCTCGTTCGTCAACGGCGCGACGCTTTTGCCGGTCCTCGGCTACCAGGAACGCGCCGAGCTCATGACCGACCGCGACCGCAAGAAGTTCGACCTCGCGCCGCGCGAGCGCATGCGGCCGCGCGACGACGTGCCGGCGCTCCAGGAAAACCAGATCACGACCGACGCCGACTTCATCGCATTCGAGGCCGTCGTCGGCACCGAGGAAGGGCAGCTCGCGATCGCACCCGGGTATCTCGAGCGCGACTGGACCGACGGCAAGCGGCACTACTTTTCGTACAAGATGGACGCGCCGATCCTGAACTTCTACGCGTTCCAGTCGGGCCGCTACGCGGTCAGGCGCGACCGCTGGAACGACGTCGCGATCGAGATCTGGTACCAGCCGGGGCACGAGTACAACCTCGACCGCATGGTCGCCGCGACCAAGGACGGGCTCGACTACTTCACGGCGGCGTTCGGGCCGTACCAGCACCGCCAGTTCCGGATCATCGAGTTCCCGCGCTACCAGACGTTCGCGCAGGCGTTCCCGAACACGATCCCGTACTCGGAAGGGATCGGCTTCATCGCGCGCGTGCGGGACGACGATCCCGACGACGTCGACTATCCGTACTACGTGACCGCGCACGAGCTCGCGCACCAGTGGTGGGCGCACCAGGTCGTCGGCGCTAACGTGCAGGGCGCCACGATGCTGGTCGAGACGCTCGCGCAGTACTCGGCGCTCATGGTCATGAAGCGCAAGGTGGGCGAGGCGCAGATGCAGCGCTTCCTTCGCTACGAGCTCGACCGCTACCTGATCGGCCGCAGCACCGAGCAGAAGAAGGAGCTG
>Ga0207648_10004668_pt1 | contig 14016 bp, 18 predicted proteins | sample KBSMisM32_FD_184310 | JGI IMG/M metagenome (GOLD analysis project Ga0207648, IMG submission 184310) | Miscanthus rhizosphere microbial communities from Kellogg Biological Station, Michigan, USA - KBS Miscanthus M3-2 (SPAdes) (version 2) | ecosystem: Host-associated > Plants > Roots >...
GGCCACCAGCCAGGCGATGCCGCCCATCGTGCCGATCGGGATCCTGAGCTGGGGAAGGCTCGCCCAGCCGAGGCCCTTCGCGGCTCCGAGCAGATGGATCAGGCCGTGCGCGGACAGCAGGACGACGAGACTCCAGCGGATCCAGGTCGTCACGACGGATCTCGGTTCCCCGCGTCAGGGGCGCCGCGCGGTCAGGGAAGTCGTGGTCAGGCGGTCGGCGAGTACCAGCCCGGCCTGCCATCCGGGTGCTCGGCCGCCGTCCGGCGGAACCACCGAGGTGGGGTCGTGCCCGCTCGACGCGAGGAGCCACGAGGTCAGCGAGTTGGAGTTCCACATGTCGCCGACCTCCGTCTCGTCCCGACCCCAGGTGAGGGCCGGCACCTGGGGCACCAGCCGCAGGAGCAGCTCTGAGCGGTCCCGGTCGGTGGCCACGTGACGGGGGAGGCCGACGGCCTCGGCCAGGTCGGGGATGACGCCGTCGCGCCATCTCCGCACCTCGTACCGGAACAGGACGGAGCTGCCCAGCCAGCGAGCACCCACCGGACCCTCGAGGACCACCCCGCGCTCCGGCTGCTCCCTGGTCCACGCGGGGGTCATCTCGATCACGAAGCGGTCCCTGCCGGAGTGCACCTCGAGCGCCGAGTGGTAGAGGTCGCATCGAGGCCGATGTTGTCGCCGTGCCGCGAACGCTTCGAAAAGACGACCGCTGACATGCACGCACCGGCCGCCCGCGCCCAGAGGCAGCCAGTACAGGAGCAACGTCGGGTCGTCCACGTGCTGGGTCACGACACCACGCTAGGCAGCCCCCGGCTCCGCCCAGGAGAGCCGAAAGTCCCAGAACATGCCCCCCTTTGTCGACGGAGGGTAGTGGGAAGACGCGTTCTCAGGGGACCCTCGGGGACTTCTCCGATGCCGGCGATGCGGTACGACGGGCTAGCGTCGTGCCATGAGCAGTGGGGGCGCGGCGGCCCGGGTGACCGACCTGGTCAAGACCTACGGCACGGGTGCGGCAGAGGTGCGGGCGCTCGACGGAGTCACGCTCGACATCGAGGCGGGCGTGTTCACCGCGATCATGGGGCCGTCCGGGTCGGGCAAGTCGACGCTGATGCACTGCTGCGCGGCGCTGGACACGCCGACCTCGGGAGAGGTGAGGATCGGCGACCAGCAGCTCGGCTCGCTCGGTGACAAGGCGCTGACCCGGCTGCGGCGCGACCAGATCGGGTTCGTCTTCCAGTCGTTCAACCTGGTGCCGACGCTGACCGCGGAGGAGAACATCCTGCTTCCGTTGAGCATCGCGCGTCGCAAGCCCGACCAGGAGTGGTACGACGGGGTGCTCGACGCCGTGGCCATCCGCGACCGGCTCGGGCACCGGCCGAACCAGCTCTCCGGAGGCCAGCAGCAGCGCGTGGCCGTCGCCCGCGCCCTCGCCAGCCGGCCGGCGATCGTGTTCGCCGACGAGCCGACCGGCAACCTCGACTCGCAGTCCGGAGCGGAGGTGCTCGGTCTGCTCCGGCGCACCGTCGACGAGTTCGGGCAGACGATCGTGATGGTCACCCATGACCCGGTCGCCGCCGCCCACACCGACCGGATCGTGTTCCTGGGCGACGGCAGGGTGGTCGGCGAGATGCGCGAGCCCACGCGCGAGCGCGTGCTCGAGCAGATGGCCGCGCTCGACGCGCATCGCGCCGCCGACCTCGCGCCGACCCCAGCCGGCTGATGCTGCACGCCGCCTGGAGGTCGCTGCTCGGACGCAAGGTGCGGCTGGTGATGAGTACCTTCGCGATCGTGCTGGGGGTGGCGTTCGTCGTGGGCACGCTGATCTTCACCGACACCCTCAACCGGAGCTTCGTCGCGATCTTCGACAACAGCGTCGGCGACGTCGTGGTCCAGCCGACCCGGGTGACGAGCAACGTCGACGTCGCGACCACGGTCCAGCTCCGCGGGTCGCTGGTCGACGACATCGCCCAGCTCGACGGCGTACGACGGGCCGACGGCAAGGTGGTCGCCGCCGGCGTCTTCGTGGTCGGCAAGAACAACAAGGTGATCGGCGGCCAGGGCCCTCCCGGGTTCGCCTTCAACGACAACGACGCTCCCGCCGCCCACGGGATCAGGCCGCTGCAGGTGGTCGACGGCCGGCAGCCGCACGGCCCCGACGAGGTCGCGATGGACGTCAAGACCGCCGTGCGCGCCGGCTACGTGCTCGGCGACAAGGTCCGCATCGTCAGCGCCACCAAGCGTGCCCTGCTCACACCGACGCTCGTCGGTCTCGCCGACTTCCCCGACGGCGGCACTCTCAACGGCGCGACCGCGACGATCTGGGACACCAGGACGGCGCAGCGCCTGTTCCTCGAGGGCCGTGACGGCTTCAACACGATCTGGGTGACGGCCGACGACGGTGTCTCCCAGCAGGAGCTGCGCGACAAGGTGGCGAGCGTGCTGCCCGCCGACGCCCGCGCCATGACCGGTGACAAGGCCGCCGACGTCGCGGCGAGCCGGCTGCTCGAGGCGATCCGGTTCATCACCATCTTCCTGCTCGTGTTCGCGGGGATCGCGCTGGTGGTCGGCTCGTTCCTGATCATCAACACGTTCTCGATCCTGGTCGCGCAGCGCAGCCGTGAGCTGGCCCTGCTGCGGGCGCTCGGAGCCTCCCGGCGCCAGGTCAGCCGGTCGGTGCTGTTCGAGGCGTTCGTCGTGGGCGCGGTCGGCAGCACGATCGGCGTGGGGCTGGGTGTCCTGCTGGCGGTGGCGATCCGCTACGTGTTCGGGAGGTTCGGGCTCGACCTGTCCGGCACGGCGTTCGTGTTCGCACCGCGCACCTTCCTCGCGGCCTACGCGATCGGGATCGTGGTCACACTGGTGGCGGCGTACCTCCCCGCGCGGCGTTCCGCTCGGATCGCGCCGGTGGCCGCCCTCCGCGACGACGTGGCGATGCCGGAGTCGTCGATGCGGCTGCGGTTCGCGGTCGGCATGCTCATGTGCCTGGCCGCAGCGGCGATGATGGTGGTGGGCCTGACACTCGACGTGCCGAAGAAGGGCTACTGGGTCGGAGGCGGCATTCTCGCGGCCCTGCTCGGCGTCGCGGTGGCGAGTCCGGTGCTCGCGAAGCCGTTCCTGCTGCTCGCGGCCGCAGGCTACCGGGCCGTCTTCGGCAGCGTCGGCCGGCTTGCGGGACAGAACTCGCTGCGCAACCCCCGGCGCACGGCGGCCACCGCCTCCGCGCTGATGATCGGGATGGCGCTGGTCGCGACGATGTCCATCGCCGGGGCCTCCGCGAAGGCCAGCGTCGACGACAGCATCGCGAAGAACTTCGTCGGCGACCTGGTGATCAGCAACCTGATCGGGCAGGGGTTCTCACCGAGCGTCGGCGACAGGGCCGAGCGGGCACCGGGCGTCGAGTCGGTGGTGCGCACCCGCTTTGCCCAGGCCAGCGTGGGGGGGAGACGCGAGTTCCTGGGCGGCGTCGACCCTGCCCACTTCGGCGCCGTGATGCGCCTGAGGACCACCGGCGGCGGGCTGGCGGATGTCGACGACGGCGCCTGCCTGATGAACGAGGACTACGCGAAGGAGCACGGCTACGACCGCGGCGACCTGGTGGCCTGGCAGATGCCGAAGGGCAACCAGGCGCTGCGGGTGGTCGGCACCTACGAGGGCAACGGCGCGGTCTTCGCGACCTGCGTCACCAACCTCGCCACGTTCTCCGCCGCCGGCTTCCAGGCGCAGGACAACGCCGCCTTCGTGACCGTGAAGCCCGGCGTCGACGTGACCTTCGTGGAGGCGGCGATCAACGAGCAGATCGCCGCTCTGCCGACGGTGACGGTGAAGAACCAGCGGGAGTACGCCGCCGAGCAGCGCGAGCCGATCGACCGCCTCGTGCTGATGATCTACGCGCTGCTCGGGATGGCGATCGTGATCGCACTCCTGGGGGTGGTGAACACGCTCGCCCTCTCGGTGATCGAGCGCACCCGCGAGATCGGGCTGCTGCGCGCGATCGGGCTCAGCCGCGCGCAGCTGCGCCGGATGATCGGGCTGGAGTCGATCGTGATCGCGGTGCTCGGTGCGCTGCTGGGTGTCGCGATGGGTGTGATCTTCGGGGTGGCCCTGATGTCCTCGCTGCGCGACGAGGGCCTCACCGTCACCCGGATCCCGACGGTGTCGCTGACCGCCTTCGTGCTGTCCGCCGCGATCGTGGGCGTGGTCACCGCGGTGCTGCCCGCACGGCGTGCCGCACGCCTCGATGTGCTGACCGCGATCGCCACAGAGTAGCCACGCTGCCCGTGAGTCCCCTCCCAAGGGGTGTACCGGACAGTTACCCTGCCTTGAGGGGACAGGGAGGATCCATTGGCTTCGGCGGCTGAAACGGCGGACCCGCGGCTCAAGCACGTCCAGGTGCGCGAGTACGTCCGTTCGCTGGTCCACAACCTGGAGCCCGGAGCACCCGCACCGTCCGAGCGCGAGCTCGTCCAGCGGTTCGGCGTGGCCCGGATGACGGTGCGGCATGCCCTCGACAGCCTGGTCACCCAGGGTCTCCTGGAGCGCATTCCCGGCCGCGGCACGTTCGTCGCCAAGCCTCACGTCGACATGCAGGCGCGGCTCTCGTCGTACACCGAGGAGATGCTCCGCCGCGGCCGCACGCCGGGTTCGCGCACCCTGATGCGGCGTCGCGAGACCGCCGGTCCCGGCGTCGCCCGCGCGCTGCAGGTCGAGGAGGGCCACCCGATCGCGCACTGGCAGCGGCTGCGCACCGCCGATGGCAGCCCGGTCTGTGTCAGCGACGTGTACATCTCGCTGGAGGCATTCCCCGAGTTCCTCTCCCGCTCGGAGCCGGAGAGCCTCTACGAGTGGTTCTCGACCCAGGAGCAGATGCCGAGCTGGGGCGAGGACTCCGTCGTCGGCGACGTGGCGACCGAGTCCGAGGCCCAGCTGCTGGAGATCGTGACGGGTGCCCCGGTGCTGCGGGTGTCGCGGCGCGCGTTCTGCCGCGAGATCGCCTGCGAGGTGTCGCGCACGGTCTACCGCGCCGACCGGTTCACGCTGTGGATCCCGGTGCTGCGGGCCGAGTTCGAGCGCTGATTCAGGCAAGGGCTCCCAGCGCAGCGACGACTGTGCCGGACTCCTCGCACACCCAGTGCGGGTCGGGTCCGCCGATGTCGGGCTCGACGTACAGCGCGTGCGGCGGCGACTCGCACGATCGGCACAGTGGCCAGCGACCGGCCGAGGCGAGCAGCGCGTCCTGCACGTCCTGTGCGACCAGGCCGGCGACGAACGGCCGACCTTCCTCCCACTGCTCCAGCCACCACCGGCGTTCGGCGACGGCGTTCTCCAGCAGCGACACGTGCGCCGCGGTCGCCACGTCGGTCGCCTCGAGGTCGTGCAACACGAGCGCGCGTGCGGTGATCAGGGGGTCCTCGGATGTCACAGTGTCAGTGTGTCAACACATCCCGTGCTCGAGGTCGTCTGCCTCCACGTCCGCGACGTGGCCGGGGCCACCGACGGGGGTGCAGACCGGATCCTGGTGATGACCGACCCGGAGCACGGCGGCCGCTCGCCGGAGCCTGCCGCGGTGTCCGCGATCTGCCGCGAGACCGACCTGCCGGTGCGAGTGCTGCTGCGGCTAAACGAAGGGCTGTCCACCACAGGCGGCGAGTTCACGCGGCTGGTCGGGCTGGCGCAGGAGTACCTCCTGCTCGGCGCGCGCAGCCTGTCCTTCGGCTTCCTCGATGACGATCTCGAGATCGACGAGGCCACGACCTCCGAGCTGGTCGGGTCGCTGCCCGAGGTGCCGTGGGGCTTCCACCGCGGCTTCGACGCGGCCCTGCGCACCGACCACGCCTGGCGTGCCGTCGCCCGGTTGCCGCACCTCGACGCGGTGGCCTCCGGCGGCTCCACACGCGGGCTGCCTGTCGGCGGCGACGAGCTGATCACGCGGGCGTCGCAGGACCCCGACGTCGCACGGTTGCTGCTGGCTTGCGGGGGGCTCAACGCCGAGCAGGTGCCGTGGCTGCTGCGCGCGGGTGTGCGACAGTTCGGCGTCGGCGCCACCGTGCGTCCCGGACGGTCCTGGACCCGCTCCTACGTCGAGGCCGGCCACGTGCGCTCGTGGCGGCTGCTGCTCGACGATGCGCTCGACCGCGCCCTCGGCGTGCCGGCCGACGCCGTCGGGGACTCCGCTTGATCCTGATCGACCCACCCAACGCACCCGGCCGCGGGCGGCTGTGGTCGCACGTCGCCTCCGACACGTCGTACGACGAGCTGCATGCGTTCGCCCGGGAGCTCGGCGTGCCCGAGCGGGGCTTCGACCGGGACCACTACGACGTGCCGTCCGAGTGGTACGACAAGGTCGTCGAGGCCGGCGCCACGCCGGTGTCGAGCCGGGAGCTGGTGACGCGGCTGGTCAAGGCGGGCCTGCGGGTCAGGAAAGCGCCGCCACCTCCGCGCTGACGTTGGCGCGGGCCCTCTCCTCCCACCGCTCGCGGGCAGCCTCGGAGTGGAACAACGTGTCGTGGGCGAGCAGGTCCTCCAGCACCGCCTTGCGGCCGGCCCGGAAGTCGGCGTCGGGCACCTCGGCGTACTCCTGCCGCACCCCGGCGACGTAGGCGTCGTAGCGTTCCCGGCCGGCGGCCAGGATCGCCAGGTCTGCGTCGCAGAGGAGCTGCCCGGGCAGGTCGTCCGCAGCCGGGTCGTGGCCCGCGGTCAGCCGCACCAGGCGCGTGACCTCCTCGACCAGCGGGATCGGCACCCCGGCCTGGGTGAGCACCGCGTCGGCCAGCCGCGCCGAGCGCTCCTCGTTGTCGCCAACGGCGTCGTAGACCGCGTCGTGGAACCACGCAGCGAGCACGACCGCGTCGCGGTCGGGATGGTCGGCGGGCACCAGGTCGTCGAGGTGCTCGAGCACCTCCCTGAGGTGGCGCAGGTCGTGGTAGCCGCGGGCCGGGTCGTCGTACGCCGACACCAGGCGCTCGCGGATCTGCGGCTGGTCTGCGATGAGGTCCGGCCACCAGCGCTCGAGGTCCATGCCGGTCAGCCTATGGCCGCCTCAGGTAGTACTCCGTGAACTCCCGGCACCGCCCCTCGGCATCGAAGCGCATCACGAAGCAGTTCTCGAAGGTCCTGGTCACCGGGCCGTCCGGCACGTCGCGGTAGGTCGACGTCCCGGTCGCCACGACCGTGTCGCCGTCGACCGCGACCGGCACGTACGACGCGCCGTACGTGCCCGGGGCGTCGCGCGTGGACGCGTCCTCGGAGTCTCCTTCGCCGAGCCAGGACGCGACGACTGCGTCGCGGCCGACAACCGGCAGGTCGTAGGGGTGGTAGCGGTAGCGCACGTCCTCGCTGAAGAGCAGGGCTACGTCGCCGGGGTCGTAGGAGAGCCACGCCGCGACGTACCGGTCGAGCCAGGCCTGGGCGTTCTGGTGGTCCATCGCGCCACCATAACCACGGAGTTACGCTGCATCATGCTGATCGAGCCAGAGCCACGACCGGACACCGCAGACGCCTTCGCGCAGTGGCAGGACCACCAGGCGCAGGCGTGGGGCTACGTGCCCAACTACGCCGCCCTCTTCGCGAGCCGGCCCGACGTTGCCGAGGCGTGGACCCGGCTGAACCTGGCCGTCCGCGGGGGCATGGACCGCCGCCGGTTCGAGCTGGTCACGATCGCCGCCGCCCGCGCCCGCGCATCGACGTACTGCGTCGCCGCGCACTCCGGGTTCCTGCGCGACGTCTGCAGTGACGAGCAGTCCATGCATGCGCTCACCTCCGACCCGTCGGGTGCCTCACTCCCCGGGGTGGACCACGCCCTCGTCGCCTTCGCAACCAAGGCCGCGACAGACCCAGCCACGATCGGTGAAGCCGACGTCGCCGCTCTCCGCGCTCACGGCCTCTCCGACGCCGATGTCGCCGACGTGGTCTTCGCCGTCGCCGCCCGCTGCTTCTTCGCGACCGTCCTCGACGCCGGCGGCGCCCAGGCCGACGCCCAGCTGGCCACCACCTTCGACGAGCCCACCCGCGCGGAGCTCACCGTCGGCCGTCCCTTCGCCGGGCCCTAGCGCGCGTGCGGCATGCAGGTCCGGGCGGTCGGCCGGGCTTCCAACCGCCCCTGTGGGAGCGGCTCCCCGCACACTTCGCAGAGCCCGTACGTCCCCGTTTCCAGCCGGGCGATCGCGGCGTCGATCTCAGCCAGGTGCTCCCTCGCCTGCCGAACCAGCGCATCGACCTGAGACCGCTCGAACGCGATCGTCATCCCTTCGGGGTCGTGCTCGTCGTCCGCGTTGGTGTCGCGCGACGCCGCCACGACGCTGGCGTAGTCGTCGGTCAGCGCCGCCAGGCGGCGGGACGTTCGGCTGCGGTCGGCCTCGAGGTGGCGGCGTGCTCCGTGCACGGTCAGCCACGTGCCGCATCGGCCGCGTCAAGGAAGTCGCGGAGCTCGGCGAAGAGGGTGTCGGGCGCCTCCTCGGCGAGGAAGTGTCCGCCCGCAAGGGCGTGGCCCCGCACATCGGTGGCGTAGCCGCGCCAGACGTCGAGCACGTCGTAGGCCCGGCCCACGAAGCCGTCTGCGCCCCAGAGCACCAGTGCGGGGCACTCGACGCGACGGCCGCTCGCGGCGTCGCGTGCATCGTGCTCGAGGTCGATCGAGGCGGCGGCTCGGTAGTCCTCGCAGCTGGCCCGGATGACCTCGGGGTCGCGGAAGCAGCGGACGTACTCCTCGACCGCCTCGGGCGCGAAGTCCGTGGCCCCGGCCCCGCTTGACCACTGGGCCAGCTTGTGTCGCAGGTAGTAGCCGGGATCGGCCCCGATCAGACGCTCCGGGAGGTCGGGCTCCTGGGACAGGAAGAACCAGTGCTCGTAGGCCTGGGCCAGAGCCAGGTCGACATGCGCGAACACGTGCCGGGTCGGGACGATGTCGAGCAGCGCGACCCGGGAGACCGCCTGGGGGTGATCGAGGCACAGCCGGTGCGCGACCCTGGCGCCCCGGTCATGGCCGACCAGCGCGAACGTTCCGAAGCCGAGGTCGCGCATGAGACCGACCTGGTCGGTCGCCATCGCACGCTTGGAGTACGACGCGTGGTCCGCGGTCGACGCGGGCCGCGCGGAGTCGCCGTACCCGCGCAGGTCGGCCAGGACCACCGTGCGCCGCTCGGCGAGCCCTGGTGCGACGCGGTGCCACATGACGTGGGTCTGCGGATAGCCGTGCAGCAGCAGGAGCGGCGGACCCTCACCAGCCACCCTGGCGTGCACGCGCGTGCCGTCGACCTCGACGTCGTGGTCCTGGAATCCTTCGAGCACGATTCCCTGCCTACCACCTCACCGCAGCCGAGTCAGGCGGGCTGCCACAGCTCGACCCGATTGCCCTCAGGATCGGTGACCCAGCCGAATCGGCCGACACCCTCCATGTCCTGGGTCTCGGTGGCCACGTCTGCTCCCTTGGAGCGCAGCTGGGCGAGCATCGCATCCAGGTCGCGGACCCGGAAGTTGAGCATGGTCTGCTGCGCACGGGACCCGAAGTAGTCGGTCTCGGACTCGAACGTCGCGAACACCATCGGCCCGACTTCCTGACGCCACACGCCGTGCTGATCGGCGTCCAGCCCGAGGCAGTCGCGGTACCACGCGCTCAGGGCAGCGGGGTCGGAGGCCCGCACGAAGTAGCCACCGATTCCCAGCACGCGTTCCATGCAGCCTCCTGTGGTCCGACACTCTGCCAGAAGAAATTCGCACGAGAGAGTGCCCGACCGCTCAGACCAGCTCGCCGCGCTTCCTGCTCAGGTAGGCGCGCTCGGCGGAGTTCTGGGTTGCGGCGATCGCGGCGTCGTACGACTCCTTCGCCTCGGTGGTCCGGCCGAGCCTGCGGAGCATGTCGGCACGAGCGACGTGCCAGGCGTGGTAGCCCGTGAGCGGCAGCCGGTCGACCAGGGTGAGGGCGACCTCCGGGCCGTCCAGCTCCGCGACCGCGACAGCGCGGTTGAGGGCGACGATCGGCGACGGGTCGAGCCGGGTCAGCTGGTCGTACAGCGCGACCACCTGCGACCAGTCGGTGTCCGACGCGGTGGGGGCGTCGGTGTGGACGGCGTTGATCGCGGCGAGTATCTGATATCGGCCGGGTCGGTTGATCGCGAGGCACTCGCGGACCAGGTCGTGCCCCTCGGCGATCAGCACGCGGTCCCAGCCGGCACGATCCTGCTCGCCGAGCGGGACCAGCTGCCCGTTCCGCACGCGGGCCTCGCGCCGGGCCTCGGTGAGCACCAGCAGCCCGAGCAGCCCGGTCACCTCCGGCTCCTCGGGGATCAGCCCTCGAAGGATCCGCGTCAGCCGGATGGCCTCCCCCGTGAGCTCGGCGCGAACCGGGTCGCCGTCTCCGGTGGCGAGGTAGCCCTCGTTGAAGACGAGGAACAGCACCGCCAGCACCCCGCCGAGCCGCTCGGGGAGATCCGCGGCCTCGGGTATCCGGTAGGGCACCTTCGCCGCGGCGATCTTCTTCTTCGCCCGAGTGATCCGCTGCGCCATCGTGGTCTCGGGCACGAGGAACGCCTGCGCTATCTCAGCGACGGTCAGCCCACCGAGGAGGCGTAGCGTCAGCGCGATCCGCGCCTCCGGTGCGAGCGCGGGGTGGCAGCAGGTGAAGAGCAGCCGCAGTCTGTCGTCCTCGACCGGTCCCGTGGGCTCGTGGGGCGTGTCGTCGTAGTACATGAGGGCCGCCTGTTGCTTCAGGTCGCGCTGCTTCTCACGGCGCAACCGGTCGATCGCGCGGTTGCCCGCTGTGGTGGTGAGCCAGCCGCCCGGGTTGGGAGGTACGCCGGACTCCGGCCACTTCTCCAGCGCGATCACGAGCGCCTCGCCCGCCGCCTCCTCGGCGAGGTCGATGTCGCCGAAGCGGCGGACGAGCGAGGCGATCAGGCGGCCGTACTCCTCGCGGAAGACCTGTTCGACGGCCGCCGATCCGCGCTGCATCACTCTGTTGTCTTGTGGGTCGTCGCTCGGCCTGGCTCAGGCGAGGCCGTCGAACGGACGGACCTCGACCTTGCCCCGGCACGCCTTGGACCCCTCGGCGGCGAGCTTGAGCGCCGCGTCGAGGTCGGGCGCATCGATGACCCAGAAACCACCGATGACCTCCTTGGTCTCGAGGTAGGGGCCGTCGGTCATCACCGGCGTCTCACCCCGGCCGTCGACGACGGTGGCGGTCGAGGCCGACTGAAGCCCACCGGCGAAGACCCAGTAGCCATCGGCACGAAGCCTGTCATTGAAGGCGCCGGTCGCGGCGAACGCCTCCTCCATCTCCTCCTTGGAGCCGTAGTTGCCGAACTCGTCCGTCTCGGCGGGGCCGTGCACGGCCAGCAAGTAGTGCGTCATCACGTTTCTCCTCACTCCGGGCGGTCCCGATGACCGCTTGTACCCCCACCACGAACGGCATCCCGCCGATACGACAACCTGCCACAGAAGGACATCGACCCGAAGGGCACGTCTTCTCGCGACCTGTTGTCGGCCCTCACGCCGCCACCGGCCGACAGACAAGTTCGCCTGTGCGAGGATCAGGCCGCGGGACAAAGAAGCTAGCCCCTAGGCTCTCCCGCGTTGCTGCAGGAGGCACCAGCTGTGACGGTGGACGTAGCGTCAGTCCAGAGCTTCATGGAGAGCGTTCGCGCCCTCATGAGCTCGGACACTGCCACCCTGCTGTTGCTGGACGAGACGCGCACCGTCCTCGAGCCGACCGCGTCGGCCGGGCTTGGTCGCCGATGGCGCGGTGCTACGCATGTTCCCGTCGGGGCCGGATTCGCCGGGCGAGTCGCCGCGAGACGCGAACCTGTCGGCCTCACCGAGGTCAACGAGGTCTCGGTCCTCAATCCCATCCTTCGAGACCTCGGCGTGCAGCGACTCCTCGGGGTCCCCGTCTTCGGCTCCAAGGGCCTGCTCGGGGTCCTTCATGTGGGATGGCTCACTGCACGAACGTTCACGCTCGATGACACCAGACGCTTGGAAGGCGCCGCGGCGGAGATCGGTCAGCGCCTGTCCGACAGGACCCAGGACGATGCACATCTCGCGGCCTTGGCCTTGCAGCGAAGTCTGCTTCCGGCCGCCCCGCCGCCCATCGAGGGCCTCGACGTCGCGGTGCGCTACCTGCCCGCCGAAGGAGACCTGGGAGGCGACTGGTACGACATCTTCGCGCTGCCCAACGGCACTGTCGGATTCGTGATGGGCGATGTGGAAGGCCATGGCCTCCGGTCGGCGGTCGTCATGGGTCGTCTGCGCAGTGCGCTTCGTGCCTACGCCCTCGATCACGACGACCCCGCAGAGGTGCTGCACCGCCTCGATCGCAAGCTCTGCTACTTCGAGAGCGAGATCACGGCCACCGTCGTGTACGCGGTCACCGAACCGCCCTTCGACCTCCTGACGATCTGCAACGCCGGCCACCCGGCACCGTTGATCGCCCACCGAGGGCACCCGTCCGCGGATATCGTCAATGTCTCTGCGGGCGTGCTTCTGGGCCTTGATCCAGACCAGCAACGTCACAGCGAGAAGGTCCCGCTCCGACCAGGGTCTGCCCTGGCGTTCTACACCGACGGTCTCGTCGAGCGTCGAAGAGCGCCCGACCAGCACGCGGACCCAGACGTCCAGCGCCTGGAGCTCGTACGACGAGCGTTCGTCGCCGGCGACAACGCGGAAACCGCCTGCAGTCGCATCATCGCCGGAGGGCTCGGTGACGACAGCGTCGAGGACGACGTCGCTCTCGTCGTGGTGCGACGCCCGGCGTGACGCGCTGACCGAGGCCAGAAGGTCGGGGCCCGAGGGGTCTTGCTCCTGTCACCTTGACGCATACCGATATGGGCATATGATGGCTGGCGTGGCACGAGCAGCGACTACGTCGGACGCCTTCAACGCGATCGCAGAGCCGCAGCGCCGGGAGATCCTGGTGCTGCTGCGGGCGGGTGAGCGGCCGGTGACCGAACTGGCCCGGGAGCTGGGAATGACCCAGCCGGGGGCGTCCAAGCACCTGCGGGTGCTCCGGGAGGTCGGGCTGGTGCGTGACCGCAAGGCGGGCAAGCAGCGCCTGTACGGCCTCGACGCCCGCGGGCTGCGGCCGGTCCACGAGTGGACCGGTGGCTTCGAGCGGTTCTGGAACGAGAGCTTCGACCGGCTGGATGCCTACGTGCAGGACCTGAAGACGCCGAGGCAGGAGGCATAGCGGATGCGTGCGACAGGACGAGAAGCGCCGGCGCAGCCGGCGACGGCCGATCGCGAGATCGTCATCTCCCGGGTCATCGACGCCGCACGGGAGGTGGTGTTCGAGGCGTTCACCGAGGTCCGGCACCTGTCGCGGTGGTGGGGACCGGAGGGCTTCACCACGACCACGCAGTCGTTCGAGTTCCGCGTCGGCGGGGAGTGGGACTTCGTGATGCACGGCCCGGACGGGACGGACTACCCCGAGTGGATCACCTGGACCGAGATCGCCCGGCCGGGGCGGATCGCGCTGCTGCACGGTGAGTCCCGCGGCGACCCGAACGCCTTCGAGTCGGTCCTGACGTTCGAGCCCCACGGCGCGGCGACCCGAATCGAGATGCGCACGGTGTTCCCCACCAAGGAGCTGCGCGCCCAGGCGGTCGAGCAGTACCACGCGATCGAAGGCGGGCAGCAGACCCTGAGCCACCTGGCTGCCTACGTCACCGAGATCACCCGGTTGGGAGCGAAGAGCTGATGGCCGGGAAGGTGTTCTTCAGCGTGTCGATGTCGCTGGACGGATTCATCGCGCCCGAGTCGCTCGGGGACTTGATGGGGCAGCAGTGGATGGAACTGCAGCAGTGGATCTTCCCGCAGCGGTTCCTGAGGGAGAACCTGAAGCTCGGCGAGGGGGGCGAGGAAGGGCGCGACAACGACATCGTGCGGGAGACGTTCGAGCGCACCGGTGCGAGCGTGATGGGCAAGCGCATGTTCGACGCCGGCGAGCAGGCGTGGCCGGAGGAGGCGCCGTTCCACACGCCGGTCTTCGTCGTGACGCACGAGAAGCGTGATCCCTGGGAGCGGCCGGGGGGCACC
>Ga0207648_10004669_pt1 | contig 14012 bp, 14 predicted proteins | sample KBSMisM32_FD_184310 | JGI IMG/M metagenome (GOLD analysis project Ga0207648, IMG submission 184310) | Miscanthus rhizosphere microbial communities from Kellogg Biological Station, Michigan, USA - KBS Miscanthus M3-2 (SPAdes) (version 2) | ecosystem: Host-associated > Plants > Roots >...
AGAAGAACTCGCCCTCGATGCCGTCGGGATAGCGCACCAGCACGTTGGGGCGGCCACCGGCGCCGCGCAGCGCGCCTTCGGCTACCGCGAGGTAGTAGCGCGCCAGGTCGAGCTTGGTGTGCCTCGGCTTGGGGAACAGCACCTTGCCCGGGTTCGAGATCGCGACCTCGCGCCCGGCGACCGACAGCAGTTCCTTGGCTACTTTGCTCGTAGCTGGGCGCGCGTGTCGCGCAGCAGCGTGCGCACCATGTCGACGTGCGAAGCCGCTTCGCGCGCGGCGAACACGTCGGCGTAGGTCTTGCGCAGGCGCTTGGCCTGGAACTCGAACTGCGCGAGCTGCTTGGCGGCGTTGGAGAGCTTGACCGCCTCGCAATACAGGCGGTAGCTGCGGATACGCAGCGATTCCGCCATGCCCTCCCAGGCCGAGGCGAACAGGTTGGGCTGGAAGAATACGCCCACCGCGTGGAAGCTGCGGCGGTGGACCTCGCAGGGACCGAGGCGGCCGACCGCCTCCAGGTGCTCGCTGGTGGCGTAGCCCTTGTGCTGGTCGAAGCCGTAGTGCGGGAAGCGGTCGTGCAGCGCGCACATCTCGGCGTCGCGCGCGGTCTTCGCCAGGATCGAGGCGGCGGAGATCGGCTTGTGCCTGGCGTCGCCGTCCACGAAGGCGCGCGCGGTGCACGCCAGATCGGGGCACATGTTGCCGTCGATCCAGGCCTCATCCGGCTTCACTTGCAGAGATTCGACTGCGCGCCGCATCGCCAGGAGCGAGGCGCGCAGGATATTGATGCGGTCGATCTCGTCCACGGTGGCGTACGCAACCGCCCAGGCGATGGCGCGCTCCTTGATGCGCTCGGCGAGCACTTCGCGCCGCTCCGCGGTCAGCACCTTCGAGTCGGCGAGGCCGTTGACGCGCTTCGCCGGGTCGAGGATCACCGCGGCGGCGTAGACCGGGCCGGCGAGCGGCCCGCGCCCGGCTTCGTCCACGCCGCAAATCAGGTTCATTTGTTGATCACCTCGAGCACCGCGAGCGCCGCCTTGTCGGCGGAGTTCTGCCGCAGCAGGTGGTGGAACTCGCGGAAGCGCTCCACCTGGCGGCGCTGCGCCGCGGTGTCGCGCAGCAGGGTGAGGAGCGCGCCGGCGAGCGCGGCCGGGTTGGCGTCATCCTGCAGGTATTCCGGAACCAGCTTCTCTCCGGCCAGGATGTTCGGCATGCCGACATACGGCAGGTAGATCATCGTGCGCATCAGCGCCCATGTTATCGGAGCCTGGCGGTAGGCGATCACCATCGGCGTCTTGAACAGCGCGGTCTCGAGCGTCGCGGTGCCGCTCGCCACCAGCGCGAGGTCGGCGGCCTCGAGCGCTTCGTGGGAGTGACCAAAAAGCAAGGTGAGGGGCAGGTCGGTGCGCTGCTGCTCGTGCACCGTGCGCTCGAACATGTCGCGCGTGTCGCGCGTCACCGTCGGGCAGACGAAGTGCACGTCGTGCACCTCCTGGCGGAAGCGGTGCGCAGCCTGGATGAAGGTCTGCGCCATGTACTTCATCTCGGAGCGGCGGCTGCCGGGCAGCAGCGCCACGATCAGCTTGCCGGTCGGCAGGCGCAGGGCGGCGCGCGCTTCGTGCTTCTTCGGCTCGAGCGGGATCAGGTCGGCGAGCGGGTGGCCGACGTAGCTGACCGGGACCCCCGCCTTCTCGTACAGGGGCTGCTCGAACGGGAACATCACCAGGATGCGGCTCACCGAGCGCGCGATCTTGCGCACGCGCCAGCCGCGCCAGGCCCAGACCGACGGGCTCACATAGTGGATCGCGGGAATACCCGCGTCCTTCAGCTTGCGCTCGAGCCCGAGATTGAAGTCGGAGGCGTCGACGCCGATGAACACGTCCGGGCGCTCGGCGAGGAGCGCCTTCGCCATGCGCCGGCGGATCGCCAGGATCTCGCGGTAATGCCACAGCACCTCGGCGTAGCCGCGCACCGAGAGCTTGTCCATCGGAAAGTGAGACTGGAAGCCGTGCGCCTCCATTCGTGGCCCGCCGATGCCCGCGAACAGCGTGGGGTTGCGGCGCGCCTTGATGGCGGCGATCAGCGGCGCGGCAATCAGGTCGCCGGACGCCTCGCCGGCCACCATGGCGACGCGTAATAGGTCTGCGGGCACTACCGGATGATGCCGCGCTTGCTGCGCGCGATGAAGTCCAGCATCGGCTGCACCTCGGGACATGCGGCGGCCTGCGCCTTCAGCTCGCCGACCGCGTGCTCCAAAGTCAGGCCCTTGCGGTAGAGCGTCTTGTAGGCGCGCTTCAGCCCGGCGATGGTCTCGGGCGAGAAGCCGCGCCGCTTGAGGCCTTCCTTGTTGATGCCGAAGGGCTTGGCCATGTTGCCGGCGGCGGTCACGTACGGCGGCAGGTCCTGCGCCAGGTAGGTGCCCATGCCGGTGAAGGAATGCGCGCCGACCTGCACGAACTGGTGCGCCTGCGTATTGCCGCCCAGGATCGCCCAGTCGCCGACGCTGACGTGGCCGGCGATCTGCGACAGGTTGGCGAAGATGGTGTTGTTGCCGATCTGGCAGTCGTGGGCGAAGTGCACGTAGGCCATGATCCAGTTGTCGTTGCCGATGCGCGTGACGCCGGCATCCTGCACGGTGCCGCGGTTGATGGTGCAGAACTCGCGGAAGGTGTTGCGGTCCCCGATCTCGACCCCGGTCGGCTCGCCCTTGTACTTCTTGTCCTGCGGCGGCGCCCCGATCGAGACGAAATGCCAGATGGTGTTCTTCCGCCCGATGCGCGTGTGCCCGTCGAGCACCACGTGCGAGCCGATAAAGCTGCCCGCGCCGACTTCCACGTGCTCGCCGATCACCGAATACGGGCCGACCTCGACGTCCGGGGCAAGCCGCGCGCTGCGGTGCACGATGGCGCTGGGATGGATCATCGGTGGTCGACCGGCCGCACCGTGCACATGATGGTCGCTTCCGCCACGGTCTGGCCATCGACGCGCGCCACGCAGTTGAACTTGCCGATGCCGCGCAGCGAGCGCTCGAAGGTGACTTCGAGCTCGAGCACGTCGCCCGGCACCACCGGCTTCTTGAAGCGCGCCTTGTCGATGCCGACGTAGTAGTAGAGCGAATGCTCCATCTGCGGACGGTCCATCGCGGCGAACACCATGACGCCGGCCGCCTGCGCCATCGCTTCCAGGATCAGCACCCCCGGCATGATCGGCCGGCCCGGAAAATGGCCGAGGAACTGCGGCTCGTTCGCCGACACGTTCTTGATCGCGACGATGTGCTTGCCGGGGTCGCATTCCTTGACCTTGTCGATCATCAGGATCGGATAGCGCTGCGGCAGGTACTCGAGTACTTCGTAGATATCCATCTCAGTCCTCTTTTTTCCCTTTCGCCAGCCGCCGCAGCCGCACCGCGCTGCGCTTCCAGGCCTCGTGCTCGTCGAACGGATAGATCCCGGTGTAGGTGCCGGGCTTGGTCAGCGAGCGCGAGATCAGCGTGCCGGCCGATACCTTGACGTGATCGGCGATCCGGATGTGCCCGTGGATCATCGCCGCGCCGCCGATGATGCAGTGGCGGCCGATGTCGGCGCTACCGGCGATGCCGGTGCACGCCGCGATCGCGGTGTGCGCGCCGATGCGCACGTTGTGCGCCACCTGGATCTGGTTGTCGAGCTTCGCGCCCTCCTCGATCACCGTGTCGTCCAGCGTACCGCGGTCGATCGTGGTGTTGGCGCCGATCTCGACGTCGTCGCCGATGCGCACGCCGCCGATCTGCGGGATCTTCACCCAGCGGCCTTCCTCGGGCGCGATGCCGAAGCCGTCGGCGCCGATGACGACGCCCGAGTGCAGGATGACTCTTTTTCCCAACGAGCAATTCGGGTAGATCACGACCCGCGGATACAGGCAGCAATCGTCGCCGATCGTGACGCCCTCGCCGACCACGCAGCCGGCGCCGATGGAAACGTTTTTCCCCAGGGAGGCATCTTTTGAAACGACCGCCGACGGATGCACGCCCGGTTCCTGCCTCACCACCCGGTTGAAGAGCTGCGAGACCCTGGCGAAGTAGGCGTAGGGCTTCTGCGCCACGATGCGCGGCCGCGCGGTGAGGGTCTCGTTCTCGGGCGCGAGGATGATCGCCGCGGCGCGCGTGGCGGCGAGCTTCGCGCTGTGCCTGCTGTCGCTCAGAAACGTGATCTGGTCCGGGCCGGCATGCTCGAGCGAGCCGACCTGGCGGATGGAAAGCTGCTCGTCTCCGACGACCCGCCCGCCGAGGCGCGACACGATCTGTGCGAGCGTCAACGGCTCCGACATGCCGTCATTTCGACGGCGGCTTGCCTTCCAGCGCCTTGATCACCTTGTCGGTGATGTCGATGCGCGGGCTCACGTAGGCCGGCATCTCCTGGAAGATTATGTCGAACTTCTCCTGCTCGGCGATCTGGCGGATCACGCCGTTCGCCTGCTCCACCACGCGCGCGAGCTCCTGGTTGCGGCGCTGGTTCAGGTCCTCGCGGAACTCGCGCTGCTTGCGCTGGAACTCGCGGTTCAGGTCGCCGAACTCGCGCTCCTTGTTGCGGCGCTGGGTGTCGGTCAGCGTCATCGCGTTCTTTTCCAGATCGTCCTGCATGCGCTTCAGCTGGTCGGCGATGCCGGCGAGCTCGCGGTCGCGCTTCTGGAATTCGGCCTCGATCTGCTTCTGCGCGCGCATCGCCGGCGCCGAGTCGCGCAGGATGCGCTCGGTATGCACGAAGCCGAACTTGCTGCCGCCGGACTGCGGCGCCTGCGCCAGCGCGGGGGCGATGGCGATGGCGAGCGGGAGGGCCAGGAATGCGAATTTCATCTTAGAAGCCGGTTCCGAACGTGAATTGTAGCGATTGTATGCGGTCCCCGGGCTTGTCGTTCAGCGGGCGCGCGAACGACAGGCGCAGCGGTCCCAGCGGCGAGGACCAGAACAGCGCGAGGCCGGCGGCGTAGCGCATCTCGCCGAACTCGATCTTGTTGGCGTAGACCTGGCCGCCGTCGATGAACGCCGCGAGGCGCAGCGAGCGGTCCTGCTCCGCGCCGGGCATCGGGAACAGGATTTCCGCCAGGGCGGCGATCTTGCGGTTGCCGCCGATCGCGTTGCTGAACTCGTCCTGCGGACCGAGCGAGAACGAACGGTAGCCGCGCACGCTGCCGGGGCCGCCGGCGAAGAAATTCTTGAAGAACGGCAGCGGCTTGTCGCCGTAGCCGCCGGCGTAGCCGACCTCGCCGCCGGCATGGAAAGTGAGCGTGCGCGACAGTGGCGTGTACCACTGGTGCTGCAGCCCGAGCCGGTAGTACTGCAGGTCGCCGCCGGCCACCTCGCTCGATGCGCGCGTGTAGCTGCCGGCGGTGGTGGTGATCAGGCTGTCGCGCGTATCGCGGTTCCAGCCGGCGCTGAACGAGCCGTAGGTGTATTTGTTGCCGAAGGCGCTGACGAAGCCCAGGTACGTGAGCGGGCTGTTGGAGAAGACCTCGAGATCGACCGACTCCAGGTTGAAGCCGAGATCGACCGAGATCTGCTCGGACACCGGGTAGCCGAACTTGATGCCGCCGCCGACCGAGTCGGTGACGTACGCGCCGACCGCGAGGCTCGAGGCGTCGGTGCGGCGCTTGTAGACGTCGAAGCCGCGGCTCACGCCGTCCACGGTGTAGTACGGGTCCATGTAGGACAGCGAGTAGACCTGGTTGACGGTGCCGCTGTTGACCGCGGCGGAGATGTACTTGCCGCTGCCGAATACGTTCGACTGCGTGACCGAGGCCGAAAGCGCGATCTTCTCCACGCTGGAGAAGCCGATCCCCACCAGCAGAGCCCCGGTGGGCTTTTCCTTCACCGTGTACACCACGTCGACCTGATCGGGGTTGCCCTCCACCGGCAGGGTCTCGACCGACACTTCGCCGAAGTACTGCGTCCGGTCGATGCGCCGGCGCGAGAGCTGGATCTTGGAAGCGTCGTAATACGCGCCCTCGAGCTGCCGCATCTCGCGCCGCACCACCTCGTCGCGCGTCTTGGCGTTGCCGGCGACGTCGATGCGCCGCACGTACACGCGGCGACCGGGGTCGACCACGATGCTGAAGGCGACCGTGCGCTTTTCCTTGTCGACGTTCGGGATCGCGTTGGCGTTGGCGAACGCATAGCCTTCGTTCCCCAGGCGGTCCGAGATCGCCTTGGTGCTGGCGGCGAGCTTCTCGCGCGAGAAGGTGTCGCCCTTCCTCAGCTGGATCAGGCTCTCCAGCTCCTCCCGCGGCAGCAGCAGCTGGCCGGCGAGCGTCACATCCGTCACCGTGTAGATCGCGCCTTCGGAGATATTCACCGTGATGTAGATGTCGCGCCGGTCGGGCGTGATCGAGACCTGCGTCGATTCGAGCGTGAAGTCGAGGTAGCCGCGGTTGAGGTAGAACGAGCGCAGCGTCTCGAGATCGGCCGCGAGCTTCTCGCGCGAATAGGTGTCGTGCTTGGTGTACCAGGTGAGCCAGCCGGGCGTGCGCAGCACGAACAGGTCGATGAGCTCGCTCTCCTTGAACGCCTGCGCGCCGACGATGTTGATGCCGCGGATCTTGGCCACCTCGCCTTCGGTGACCGCGATGTTGATGCCGACGCGGTTGCGCTCGAGCGGCGTGACCGTGGTCTGCACCAGCGCGCCGTACAGGCCGCGCGACAGGTACTGGCGCTTGAGCTCCTGCTCGGCGTTCTCGAGCACCGCGCGGTCGAAGATGCGGCCTTCCGACAGTCCGAGGTCGCGCAGCACCTTGCGCACCGTCTCGGCGTCGAATTCCTTCATGCCGGAGAAGTCGACCGAGGCGATCGCCGGGCGCTCCTGGACGAACACCACCAGCACGTCGCCTTCCACCTCGAGGCGCACGTCCTGGAAGAAGCCGGTGGCATAAAGGGCGCGCAGCGCCGCTCGGGCCTTCTCGGGATTCATGGTCTCGCCGACTTTGATCGGCAGGTAGCTGAACACCGTGCCGGGCTCGGTGCGCTGCAGCCCCTCCACCCGGATGTCCTTGATGGTGAACGGCGCGAAGTCCTGCGCCTCCGCGCCGGCGGCCGCCACGGCAAGGCAAAGGGCGAGCACCGCGGCGATCACGCCGGTGTTGCGCAGCATCTAACCGGTCAGCAGGCGATTCAGGTCGTTGTAGAAAGCGAAGGCCATCATGACCAGCAGCAGCGCGAGTCCCACGCGCTGGCCGAGCTCCATCACACGCTCGGAGACCGGCTTGCCCTTCACGACTTCAATGACGTAGTACATCAGGTGCCCGCCGTCGAGCAGCGGAATCGGCAGCAGGTTCAGCACGCCCAGGCTGATGCTGATCAGCGCGAGGAAGGTGACGTACGAGATCCAGCCCATCTGCGCCGACTGGCCGGCGAAGTCGGCGATCGTCACCGGCCCCGACAGGTGGCGCCACGACACCTCGCCCATCAGCATCTTGCCGAGCATCTTGAGGCTGAAGACGGCGATGTCGCCGGTCTTCGCCAGCCCCTTCCACAGCGCTTCGCCGAGGCCGTGCTGCACGCGGATCGTCATGCGCTCGGCGTGCGCCGCCGGGACCTGCGGCGCGGCGCCCATGCGACCGATGCGTTTCTGGCCGTCATTGGCTGCAGCGGGCGTGACCTCCACGCTGCTGCGTATTCCGTCTCGCTCGATGGTCAGGCGCATCGGCGTCTCCGGCCGCGCCTGAACCACCGCTACCAGGGCGTCCCAGTTGTCCACCGGCTTGCCGTCGGCGGCGATTACGCGGTCACCCGGCTGCAGGCCGGCGCGCTCCGCGGGGCTGCCGCGCACCACCGTGCCGATGATGGGATCCAGCATCGGGCGATAGAGGCGCAGCCCGACGCGCTGCAGCGCGTCGCTCTCCACGTCGTCAGCGTTGAACGAGCGCAGGTCGAGCGTCGCATCGCGCAAGTGGCCGCGTTCGTCCTGCAGCTCGAGGCGAATCGAATGGCGCTGCAGCGCGGATTGAAGCACGCGCCAGCGCAACTCCTGCCAGGTGGTGATTGCCTCGCCGTCCACCGCGCGCACGGTATCGCCGGTGCGCAGCCCGGCCTGCGCCGCCACGCTGTTTTCCAACGGCGCGCCGAGCACCGGCCGCGCCTCCGGCAATCCGTACATGAACAGCCCGGCGTAGACCGCGATGGCGAACAGGAAGTTGGCGACCGGGCCGGCGACCACGATGGCGAAGCGCCGCCACACGCTCTGGCGGTTGAAGGCGCGATGCGCTTCGTGGGCCTCCACGGGCCCTTCGCGCTCGTCCAGCATCTTCACGTAACCGCCAAAGGGAATGGCGGCGATTACCCACTCGGTCTGGTCTTTGCCGATGTTCTTCGTGAACAGAGATCGGCCGAAGCCCACCGAGAAGCGCAGCACCTTCACGCCGCATAGGCGCGCAACCAGGTAATGGCCGTACTCGTGGACCACGATCAGCAGTCCGAGCGCGATGATGAACGGGATGAGGTAATTGACGATCAGATTCATGCGGCGTTGGCGAGGATTCGTGCCGATGCGGCGCGCCGCGCCTCACCGTCGGATTGCAGGATGGATTGCAGATCATTCGCAGCACGCGCCGATACCGTGTCCAGCGTGCTCGAGATCACACCGGCGATGCCGGTGAAGGGCAGCCGGCGCTCGAGGAAAGCCTCGACCGCGACTTCGTTGGCCGCGTTCAGCACCGCGGGCGCCGTGCCGCCCGCGCGCAGCGCCTCGTACGCCAAGCCGAGGCACGGGAAGCGGTTCAGATCCGGCTTGTCGAACGAGAGGCTCTTGACGGCGGCGAGATCGAGCGGCGTGGCGCCGGAATCGATGCGTTCCGGCCACGCCAGGGCGTGCGCGATCGGCACGCGCATGTCCGGATTGGAGAGCTGCGCGATCATCGAGCCGTCCTGGTACTCGACCAGCGAGTGCACGATGCTCTGCGGATGGATCAGCACCTCGATGCGCTCGGGCGCGACGTCGAACAGCCAGCGCGCCTCGATCACCTCCAGGCCCTTGTTCATCATGGTGGCGGAATCGACCGAGATCTTGCGGCCCATGACCCAGTTCGGGTGCGCGCAGGCCTGCTCGGGGGTCACCGAGCCGAGGCTGTCAGCCGATGCCGAGCGGAACGGGCCGCCGGACGCGGTGAGGATGATCTTCCGCAGTCCCCTCCCCATGCACTGAAAGACCGCGTTGTGCTCGCTGTCCACCGGCAGGATCTGCGCGCCCGAAGCACGCGCAGCCGCCGTGACCAGCGGCCCAGCCATGACCAGCGCTTCCTTGTTGGCGAGCAGCACGCGCTTGCCGGCGCGCACCGCCGCGAGCGTGGAGGCCAGGCCGGCGGCGCCGACGATGGCAGCCATCACGCTTTCGGTTTCGCGATGCGACGCGATGAAATCCAGGGCGCCCGCGCCGAACAGCAGCTCGCAGCCGCTCTGCGCGAATCTGCTTCTCAAGGCTGGGTTTTCAGCGACGCCGGAGAGCACCGCGTAACGGGGACGGTGGCGCTGGCAAAGCTCGAGCAGCGCGTCAGCCGACGCGTGCGCGGTCAGCGCGAACACGCGATAACGCCCGCCGTGACGCGCGACCACGTCGAGCGTGCTCGCGCCGACGGACCCGGTGGCGCCGAAGATGGCGAGGTTCATGCCGTGCTTTTCAGCCAGGGAACGAGCAGCGCGCCCAGCGGCAGCAGCGCGGTGGCGCTGTCGATGCGATCGAGCATTCCGCCGTGCCCCGGCAGCAGCTTGCCGCTGTCCTTCACGCCGGCCTGGCGCTTGACGGCGGATTCGAACAGGTCGCCGACGATGCTGACCGCCGTGAGCAGCGCAGCCGCGCCGAGAAAAGCCGCCATCCGGGTCCCCTGAGCTCCTGCGAAAAGGATCGAGAGAATCATAGCGTAGGCCGCTGCGCCCAACAGGCCGCCGAGCGCGCCTTCCCACGTCTTGCCCGGGCTGATCGAGGGCGCGAGCTTGCGCCGTCCCCAGCGCCGGCCGACGAAGTAGGCGCCGGTGTCGGCGATCCACGCGACCGCGAGCGCGAGCAGGGCATCGCGCGGCTCGAGCGCCACCATGGCGAGCGCCGCCGGCACCAGCACCAGGAAGCCGAGCGGGATGAGCGCGTTGCGCTGTTGCGCGTTCAGTCCGAACCACAGCCACGCGGGCGCCACGACCACCCAGAACAGCGCCGCCAGCACGAACGCCGGCTGCCAGACCTGGACGCTGTACAGCACCAGGAAGCCGATGACGATGACCGCGGCGTACAGGCGCGACTCCATTACGCCGAGCGCGCAGAGCCGGGCCCATTCGAAGCCGCCGAGCGCGATGAACAGCGCCATCATCAGCGCGACGCCGAGGCGCGGGAGCAGGAACAGGCCCGCGAGCAGCAGCACGATGAGCACCGCCGCGGTACCGATGCGCGCGGCCAGCGCGTGGGACGGACCGGTCAGGCGACCTCGGGGCGCTTCGCTTCTTCCAGCTGCTCGCTGGTGCGGCCGAAGCGGCGCTCGCGGCTGCGGTAGGAGGCGATCGCCTGGTCGAGCGCGGCGCCGTCGAAATCGGGCCACAGCGAGTCGGTGAAGTAGAGCTCGCTGTACGCAAGCTGCCACAGCAGGAAGTTGCTGATGCGCTGCTCGCCGCCGGTGCGGATGAAGAGGTCGGGCTCCGGGGCGTAGCTCATCGCGAGGTACGGGGAAAGATGATCCTCCGTCACTTGCTTCAACCCCGGCTGCTCGGCCAGCAGGCGCGTCATCGCCTGCAACAGGTCCCAGCGGCCGCCGTAGTTCGCCGCGATGGTGAGCGTGAGCGCGGTGTTGCGCGCGGTCAGCTCCTCGCCGCGCTCGATCAGCTTGCGCAGCTTGGGGTCGAAGCGGCTGGTGTCGCCCACCACCTTCACGCGCACCCCGTTGGCGTGCAGCTTTTCGACCTCGTTCTGCAGCGCGGCCTTGAACAGCTTCATGAGGAGCGCCACCTCCTCCGCCGGCCGGCGCCAGTTCTCGGAGCTGAACGCGAACAGCGTGAGATAGCGGATGCCGCGCTCGGCGCAGGCGCGCACGGTGGCGCGCACCGCTTCCGCGCCGCGCCGGTGTCCGGCGATGCGCGGCAGCCGGCGGCGCTGCGCCCAGCGCCCGTTGCCGTCCATGATGATGGCGACGTGGCGCGGCACGTCGCCGGCCTGCGGTATTTCCTGGGTGGAGCTTGCCGGAGCGCTCATACCGCCATCAGCTCCTTTTCCTTGTCCTGCAGCAGCTTCTCGATGGCCGCGATGTGCCGGTCGGTCATCTTCTGCACTTCGTCCTGCGCGCGGCGCTCGTCGTTCTCCGACACCTCGTGGTTCTTGAGCGCCTCCTTGAGCTGGTGGTTGGCGTCGCGCCGCAGGTTGCGCACCGCGATGCGCGCGTTCTCGGCCTCGTGCTTCACCACCTTGATCAGCTCCTTGCGCCGCTCCTCGGTGAGCGCCGGCATCGGCAGCCGGATCGTGTCGCCGCTGGTGCTCGGGTTGAGCCCGAGGTCGGCTTCGCGGATCGACTTCTCCACCGTGGTGATCAATTTCTTCTCGAACGGCGTAACACCGATGGTGCGCGCGTCGATCAGGACGATCTTCGCCACCTGGGTGATCGGCGTAGGCGTGCCGTAGTAGTCGACCCTGACGTGGTCGAGCAGGCCGGTATGCGCGCGCCCGGTGCGCACCTTGCCGAGGTCCGTCTTGAAGGACTGGACGCTCTTGTCCATCTTTTGATCCGTGGTTTTCTTGAGATCTGCGATCACCATGGCGACCTCCCCGCCATCATACGTGAACCAACGTACCTTCGTCCTCGCCCGCCACCACCCGGCGCAGCGCGCCGGGCTTGAAAATGCTGAACACCGCGATCGGCAGCTGCTGATCCCTGCACAGCGTCAGTGCAGTGGCGTCCATCACCTTCAGGTTGCGTGCGATGGCTTCGTCGAAGCTGATCTTCGCATAGCGCTCGGCGCGCGGATCGCGCTTCGGATCCGCCGTATAGACGCCGTCGACCTTTGTGCCCTTGAGGACAATCTCGGCGCCCATCTCGCTGCCGCGCAAGGCTGCCGCAGTGTCGGTGGTGAAGAAAGGATTTCCGGTGCCGGCGGCGAAAATCACCACCTTGCCTTCTTCCAGGTAGCGGATTGCCTTGCCGCGGATGTAGGGCTCGACCACCTGCTCGATGTTGAGCGCCGATTGCACCCGGCTGGCGATCCCGGCCTGACGCATGGCGTCCGACAGCGCGAGCGCGTTCATCACCGTGGCGAGCATTCCCATGTAGTCGGCGGTGGCACGGTCCATGCCCTGCGCGCCCGGCGCGAGGCCGCGGAAGATGTTGCCGCCGCCGATCACCACGCCGAGCTCGACCCCCATGCGCGAGACCTGCGCGATCTCGTTGACGATCGCTTCGATCGTCGCGCGATTGATGCCAAAAGGATCGTCCCCCATCAGGGCTTCCCCCGACAGCTTGAGAAGGATCCTTTTGTATTTCGGGGTCAGTGGACGCTCGCGGCGGGTTTCTCGATGCCCTCGCCCACCACGAGGAAGGCATAGGCGTTGATCTTGGCCTTCTTCGCGCCGAGCATCTTCTCGATGGTCTGCTTGTCGTCCTTGATGAAAGGCTGGCCGAGCAGCGAGATCTCGGCGAGGAACTTGTTGAGCGCGCCTTCCACCATCTTGCGCGCTATCTCCTCGGGCTTGCCCGATTCCTTGGCGCGCGCGAGTTGGATCGAGCGCTCGCGCTCGACGATGTCCGCAGGCACGTCGGTCTTGCTGAGGTGCGCGGGCTTGGCGAACGCGATGTGCATCGCTACGTCCCGGCCCACTTCTTCAGGCCCCTCGTAGTCGACCAGCACGCCGATCTTGCTGCCGGCATGCACATAGAGCGCAAGCTTGCCCTTCGCCTTCAGGCGTTTGAAGCGGCGGATGGTGATGTTCTCGCCGATCTTCTGCACCAGTTTCTGACGCTTGTCTTCTTCGGCGGGGCCCGGGTCGCGGGTCGCGGCGGTCTCGGCCAAGGACTTTGCAAAGGCCAGGAAGTCGTCGTTGCGCGCGACGAAATCGGTCTCGCAGTTGAGTTCGATCAGCGCACCCACTTTCGCGTCGCCGGAGATGAACGAGCCGATCACGCCCTCGGCGGCCACGCGGGTCGCGGCCTTGCTCGCCTTGGCGCCGCTCTTGATGCGCAGCAGCTCCTCGGCCTTCTTGAGGTCGCCGCCCGCTTCGGTCAGCGCCTTCTTGCACTCCATCATTCCCAGCCCGGTCAACTCGCGGAGCTCCTTCACCAGGCTTGCACTGATCTCTGCCATTGCCACTACTCCTTCGTGTTTCAGGTTGAAAAAAAGGGGCGCTGGGCCCCTTTTTTCAGCGATACGGGACCGATGCTATTCAGACTCCTCGCCTTCCTCTACCTCGACGAACTCGTCGCGCGAGGCGGCGACCACTTCCTCCAGCGACTGGCTGCGGCCTTCCAGCACCGCGTCGGCCATGCCGCGCGCGTAGAGGCGGATGGCGCGGCTCGAATCGTCGTTGCCCGGGATCACGTACTGGATGCCCTCGGGGTTGTGGTTGGTGTCGACCACGCCGATCACCGGCACGCCGAGCTTGTTCGCCTCCTGCACCGCGCCCTTCTGGTAGCCGACGTCGATGATGAAGAGGGCATCGGGCAGCGCGCTGAGCTCCTTGATGCCGCCGAGCGAGCGCTGCAGCTTGGCCATCTCGCGCGTCAGCCCCAGCGCCTCCTTCTTGGAGATGCGCTCGAAGCTGCCGTCCTGCTGCATCGTTTCCATTTCCTTCAGGCGCTTGATGGACTGCTTCACGGTCTTGAAGTTCGTGAGCATGCCGCCGAGCCAGCGATAATCCACGAACGGCATCTGGCAGCGCATCGCCTCCTCGCGCACGATCTCGCGCGCCTGGCGCTTGGTGCCGACGAACAGGATGCTCTGCCGGTTCGCCGCCAGGGTGCGCGCGAACTTGAGCGCGTCCTGGTACAGCGTCAGGGTCTTTTCCAGGTTGATGATGTGGATCTTGTTGCG
>Ga0207648_10004673_pt1 | contig 14005 bp, 11 predicted proteins | sample KBSMisM32_FD_184310 | JGI IMG/M metagenome (GOLD analysis project Ga0207648, IMG submission 184310) | Miscanthus rhizosphere microbial communities from Kellogg Biological Station, Michigan, USA - KBS Miscanthus M3-2 (SPAdes) (version 2) | ecosystem: Host-associated > Plants > Roots >...
TAGGGCGAGCGGCGGCGCTCACGATCTGCCATGAATGGCAGATCGTGCCGACGTGAGCGCCCGCACAGGGGATGTGCGGGCCGGTCAACGCTCCAGGGATGGCTGCTTGGTGTGGACCGCTTTGCTCTCCTGCTTGCTGCGGCCCGCTTTACCAACATAGAGTCGGCTGTCTACTCCGGACGCCTCTGCTCTCCCGCCCAATCTGCTCGCAGTGGCGCGCTTCAGTCGCCCCAATTCGATCACCGCGCCGCGATACCAGTCCATCGACACTCTGTGGATGAATATCTGCAGCCGCCCCGCCTTTTGCGATGCGAGCTACGTCAGCCGCCGGCATTGCGCCGGACCTTCGAACCAACCGTGAGCCGGGCGCGCCTGCAGCTGCCAGCAGAAATTCCCGACCGCGCCCACCGCACTTTGCCGATATACTTCACCAGCAACTTTCGAACGGAATTCACCGTTTAATGTCGAAGGCGTCCCTCGACCGTCTGAGCATTTGGACTGGCTTGCTCTGTTTCGTTCCCGCTGTGATCGTATTCGCTGCGGCCGGGATGCTTCATCACCCGTCGGCGATAGCGCTGCTTCTCGCTGGCGACGCGCTGACCATGACGGCGATTTGCCAGGTTCTCGGCCTGGCGCGCGAGTCGACTTTCTTTGCCAACGTCCTGCGCCGCGGATCAGCCTATGCGCTGCTGCTGACTGGTTACGCCGCTCTGGTTGCGCTCTTGATCAGCTACCCGTTGTGGTGGCTCGAGAGCGATCCGACATTGCCGGCAACACTCGCCCTGACGACGGCAGTGGTCGCGGCCCTGCTCCTGCCATGGCGTTTGTGGCCGGCGTTCGGAATAGTGTTTGCCTGGCGGCGAAAACGGCGCAAGCTCGACTCGATACTCACCCTCAGCACAGCCTTCGCCCGGCAGCTGACTGCAAACAACGACCTGTTTTTCAGCCACGGACTTGTCGTCGGATTGTGCTTGTTCGCGCTCGTGACCGGCGCGATGGTCCTGGCGGGAATCTTCGCAATACTGCCCGAACAGATCCGGATTGCGTCGCTCGCCTGCTACGCGTTGCTGCTGGCTCCGCTCGCGCATCTGGTCATCGCAAATCGCTGTATGACGGCAATGTTGATCGAGCGCCGTCGCGAACGCGATCCGGTGCCCGAAGTGGTTGCGCCCACTGAAAGCCCCGTGCCCGAGCCCGCGCCGACGATACAGTTGCCGGCCACACTTGCCGCGCCCGATCTCGACGAAATGCTGCTGCGCAGTGTGCGCGCGGGCCAGACCGATCTGGCGCTCGCCGCGCTCGCCCGGGGCGCCAACGCCAACGCAGTGCCGCCGGCGAGCGACCGCGATCAGCGTTCGATCCTCGCACTGGCCACGCTGAGCCCGGACATGCGCCTGCTGCGCGGGCTGATTGCGCGTGGTGCGGACCTCAATAGTGCGCACGCGGATCTGCCGCCACTGATTGCGGCAACACGCGACAGCCATCAAGGTCGCCCCGACGCGGTCATGACGCTGTTGACGAACGGCGCCGATCCGCGCTGTGTCGACGCGGCGGGAAACACGCCGCTGCACTATGCCGTGTTGTCCGAACTGCCGATCGTGGCTGCGTTGTTGCGCGATGCGACCGCGCCCCTGGATCCGGTTAACCGCGACGGCCTCACGCCGCTCGGCATGGCCTGCGCGGCCGCGAACTGGAATCTCGTGCGCTTTCTGCTGGAACGCGGCGCGAAACCCGAATGCGACCGCGCCCAGCCGGCCCTGTTGTGCGCGGCCGGAATTTCCGACGACGATCCGGCCGGAGTGGAACTGCTGCTCAAGCGCAAAGTGAATGTCGACGCGCGCGATACGCTCGGGCGCACGGCGTTGATGGTTGCGGCCTTGCAGGGCCATTCCGCAATAGCCGCCACGTTGCTCGACGCCGGCGCGCAGGCCGGACTGGCCGACTCGCGTGGAACCACGGCGCTCATGGAAGCGGCGCGCTCGGGTTCGGAAGAAGTGCTCAGGTTGATCGCAGATCACGACTCCGCGCTCGACGTCGTCGACGCCTCGGGCCGCAGCGCGCTGATCATTGCCTGCCAGTCGCGACAAGCGTGCGAGGGTTCCGTTCGCCACCTCCTGCTCGCCGGCGCCTCGCGTGAGCTGGCCGCTTCCGACGGCCGGCGCGCCGTGGACTTTGCCGCCGCTGCAGGGCGCTGGAACATCGTCGCCTTGCTCGATCCCGAGTACCCGCTGCCGGCGAACATGGCCGATCCGGCGCCGGTCGAAGTCGATCCGCAGTCGCCGACGCACCTTCTCGACGCGCTGCGTTTTGAACATTGGAACATTGTGGAGAATTTCTCGGCAGCGATTCGCGACTGGACACCGGATCAGCGCGCGCAGCTGTTCGTCGAACTCGCCGAGCACGAGTCGCCGGCGCCGCGGTCATGGCTGCTCGGCCATGGTCTGCAGGCGGACGCGTTGACGCCGGAGGCAGCAGGCATTTTCACGAATCTGCTGGAGCGCGTGCCGGCGACCACGGCCGCGCTGGTGGAATGGCACGCGGCAGGCGCGTCCCCGGCCGGCGGCAATGGCCTGGTTCGCCTCAGTGATGCCTTGTCCACGGCCGGCGCTCATCGCGATTCGCTCGAGCGCCTTGCCTTGACGATGATCGAACATGGCGCCGAAATTTTTGCCGGCGATCGTGACGGGCGGTCACCGCTCGCGCACGCGGTTTCGAGCGGCAGTGCCGGTCTGGTGCAGGCGCTGCTCAATCGCGGGGTCGATCCGAACAGCAGCGATCGCCAAGGCCGTTCGCCGCTGTTCGACGCGCTCGCGCTACCCGGTGATCCGGCGTTGACGATGACACGAAGCCTGCTTCGCGCGGGCGCCGATCCCGAGCTCACGTCGGCCAGCGGCGAGACCCCTCTCGGGCTGGCGTTGGCGCACCCGGAGCCGGAGCTGCGCAAAGTCCTCAACTGGCCGCAGTGGAAACTCCCGCGCCGTGGCGTGCGGGCCGAGGATCTCTCGGCGGCAGCAGCCGTGGGCGACACCGACGCTGTCGAGAAATTGCTCGGCCTGGGCATATCGATCAACGCCGTCGACAACCAGGGCGCAACCGCGCTGCTGCGCGCTTGCGGGTGCGGGCACGCAACGCTGGTCGCGCGCCTGCTAGAACTCGGCGCCGATCCGGAGCAGAAGGCGCCGAGTGGCGCGACTCCACTGAGCGCGGCCGTGACCGCGCGCCGCGACGCCGTCGTCGCCACGCTGCTCAAGTGCGGCATGCCCGTCGACCAGCGCCTGCCAGCCGGAGGAACGGCGCTGATGATCGCGGCGGCGCTCGGCTTTCCGGAAATCGTCGGCTTGCTGCTCGAGCACGGCGCGCAGACGAACGCGCAGGACGAACGCGGCACGAACGCGTTGCACGCAGTCGGCCAATTCGCGTTCCGCAGCGCCGAGACGGCGCGTGCGCAGCGGATCATCGAACTGCTGCTGAAGCATGGCGCCGACGTCAACGCAACGAACGCCGCCGGGCAGACGCCGCTGCTGCTGCTGCTCGGTGCGCGTGCCGAGCCCGGGACAAGCGCGGACCAGAAGCATCTGCTCGTCCTGCTGCGGCAACTGCTCGGCGCCGGCGCTGACGTCGATGCGCAGGACCAGCGCGGCGTCGGCCCGCTGCACGCATGCGGCATGCACGGCCTGTTGCTGCCCGCGCGCGTCCTGCTCGCGGCACGCGCCGATACCTCGCGCCGCGATGTGCTCGACCGCAGCGCCCGCGAAGTCGCGCACCTGCTCGGCTACATCGACGTGGCCGCTGAAATCGGGTCGCGCGAAGCCCACAGTCTTCCGCTGCGTAACGTCGAATAGGATCGTTCCGGTCCAATCGCTCCGCTCAGGATCGGTCCCGGCGAGAATCGCGCCTGAGACCTAGTTGCGCGGGCTGGTTTCGGAATTCGTGTCGGCTTCGAACAGGCGCTCCAGATCTGCGAATGCTTCCTTCGCGCCTTGCATCAGAGCGGCGTCATCGTCGTAGACGAGGTACTGGGTCTTCAGCAGCTCTGCATCGTGTGTGCGGAATTTCTCCACGCGCTCGGCCGCCGTTGCCGCGTCGATGCCGAGTTCCTCCAGGGCAAGGCGCGCCATTTCCAGGCTCGAATGCAGCGTCTCGCGCACGACGTCGTCGACGTTCAGGTCCATCAGCCGGAATGCGTGCTGGCGGTTGCGCGCGCGAGCGACGATCTTCAGGTGCGGAAACATGCGGCGCACGATGCGCGCCGTGCGGATATTGACTTCGGGATCGTCGGTCGCGAGCACGAACACCTCGGCCTGATCGGCCCGCGCGGCACGCAGCAGCTCGGGCCGGCTCGGATCGCCGAAGTAGATGTTGCTGCCGAACTGGCGCGAGAAGTCGACCTGCTCGGCCGAGCTTTCGAGCGCGGTGAATGGAATGTGCTGCGCGCGCAGGATACGGGCGATGATCTGGCCGACGCGGCCGTAGCCGGCGAGGATGACGCGCGGATGCTCATCGACGATCTCGTCGAAGTCGCGTTCCGGTTCAACCTTGCGCTGGGCCAGCCAGCGGCCGACGGCGAGGACAGCCAGCGGCGTCAGCGCCATGGACACCGTCACGGCGACAGTCAACAAATCCTTCTGCGTCGCATCGAGCAGCTCGCGCTTTTGCCCCAGATTGAGCACGACGAAGGCGAACTCGCCTCCGCCTGCGAGCACCGCGGCCAGGCGCAGGGTTTCGGCCAGGTCGAATTTGCGTTTCACGCCGCCGATCGCAACCAGCACCGCGGATTTCGCTGCCAGCAACACCGCGACTATCGCCAGGATCTGCAGCGGCTGCTCACGCACGAGGTTCAGGTCCAGCGACACGCCGACGCTGACGAAGAACAATCCGAGCAGCAGCCCCTTGAACGGTTCGATCTGCGATTCGATTTCGTGGCGGAATTCCGAATCGGCCAGCAGCACTCCGGCGACGAACGCGCCCAGCGACATCTGGATTCCGGCCAGCTCCATGATCCACGCGGCGCCGAGAACGACCAGCAACGCCGTCGCGGTGAACACCTCGGCGATCTGCGTGCTCGCGACGATGCGGAACACCGGTCGCATAAGGTATCTGCCGCCCACCGCGACGGCGGCCATCACGCCGATGATGCGCAGCACATTGACGAGGTCTCCGGTTGCGCTCGTCGCCTCGTGCGCACCGAGCAGCGGGATCAGCGCGAGGATCGGGATCGCCGCCAGATCCTGGAACAGCAGGATCGCGAATCCCAGCCGTCCGTGCGGGCTGTTGAGCTGCTTGTGCTCGGCAAGAAGCTGCAGGCCGATCGCGGTCGACGACAGCGCCAGCGCGAGTCCGACGATCAGCGCGCTTTTCCAGCCGAGCCCGAATGCCAGCGCCGCCCCGCCGAGCAGCAGGCCTGACAGCACGACTTGCGCCAGGCCGGCCCCGAACACTGCCCGGCGCATCAACCAAAGGCGCTGCGGCGACAACTCCAGCCCGATCACGAACAGCAGCAGGATCACGCCGAATTCGGAGAGCTGGGAGGTCGCTTCCACGTCCCGCGCCAGGTTCAGCGCGTAGGGGCCGATCAGCACGCCGGCCGCGAGGTAACCGATGACAGCCCCGAGTCCCCAGCGCCGCGACAGCGACACCGCGACGACCGCAGCGGCCAGATACATCACGACGTCCTGCAGAAAGTGCGACGTTTCCATGCGCTGCTCCGGAAGATTCGACAAGTATAAGGGAGACCGTTTCCCCTCCGGCCGATGTGGCGCGATCTCAATCGGTGAGATGGGGCGTGGCTAACGTGCGCGCAACCCCGCTGCTCGAGGTCCCGAACATGCTCACGCCGACCGTTTCATCGCAAACCTCCCGCGCCGCAGTCCCGGCCGACGACATGGCGCCATGGGTCATTGCGTTGTCATGCTGGCTGGTCACGGGTGTCGCCGCGCTGCTCTGCGTTCCGGAACTGCGCGGGTCGGATCCGCTGGTCGGCTGGCTGCCGTTCTGGCTCATCGTCGCGCCGGCGATCGACCTCGCCGTCCTGCGTCGCCGCAGCCTGATTGCGCGCACGCGGGAGCTGCTCGCGCGGGTCAGCTGCCGGCGCAGGCCGGTGCGTCAGGCCAGACCTCTGCGGCGACATGCGCGAACCACGCGCCATGCGCAACCGCTTGCGCGAAAGGCGCGGCCAAGGCCGGCGGCGTCCGGAATTTCTGCCACGCGTTGATCGTCGCGACCTGCGACTTGCGGTTTCAGTGATGCGTCATGGCCAGGGACGGCCGCTTCATGCGAGGCGCGAGGGGCGAGGAAGACGGCCGCTTCCGTGTGATGTGTCGCGGCCGGGGCGGCGGCCGCTGGATCGTGTGTCGACGATGCCGGCCGATCAGTCGGTGATGCCCAGGCGCTTACGCTCCATGCGGCGCAGGAACTCGCCCATGATGCGGCGATAAAGATCCTCGCCGAGATAGGCATCCTCGATGCCGGCGTCGATCGATGGATTGTCGTTCATCTCGATGACGACGACGCGCTCGCCGACCTGTTTGAGGTCCACGCCATACAGACCATCGCCGATCGGCGCGGTGGCCTTCAACGCCAGCTTGACGACTTCGGCCGGCGCGTCGCGCACCGGCAGAGTCTTGAATCCGCCCGAGCGCTGCGCGGCATTCGCGCCGTGGTTGTAGATCTGCCAATGACCGCGTGACATGTAGTACTGGCACGCGTACAGCGCCTGGCCATCGAGGATTCCGATGCGCCAGTCGTATTCGGTGAACATGAACTCCTGCGCGAGCACCAGCGCGGTGTGCTGGAACAGGTCTTCGACCGCGCTCTTGAGTTGATCGGGCGTTTCGACCTTGACGATGCCGCGTGAGAACGAGCCGTCCGGAATCTTGAGCACGATCGGAAAGCCGAGCAGGTCTGGCAGCTCCGCCAGGCGCCTGGTGTCGTCGCGATAGAGGATCTCGGTGTTCGGCGTCGGCAACTTGCGCGACTTCAGCAGGTCGTGCAGGTAGATCTTGTTCGTGCACTTGAGGATCGAGCCGGGATCGTCGATGACGACCATGTCTTCCTTCTCGGCCTTGTTCGCGAAGCGGTAGGTGTGGTTGTCGAGCGCGGTCGTTTCGCGGATGAACAGTCCGTCGTATTCGGCGATGCGCGAGTAGTCGTTCTTCGTCACGGTCTCGACTTCGATGCCGATTTCCTTGCCGGCCTCGATGAAATGCTTCAGCGCGCGCTTGTTGGACGGCGCCATCGGTTCGGACGGGTCGGCCAGCATGGCGATGTCGTAGCGGAACTTCTTGCGCGTGCGCGGCTTGCGCCACATCTTCTTCGAAAACTTTTCCAGCGCCTGCGCGAACGAATCCTCCTGCGGATCGGCCAGCGTGTGCAGGCTCGAAGGCTTGATCGCGCTGATCTGCCAGACCTTGTCGCGCTCGAATTCCAGGCGCAGGATCGGGCACGGAAATGTTTCGAACACCTGGCGGCCCAGGTCGGACAGGGTCGCGTAGCTGGTCTCGCCGAAGTATAACAGTATACCGAAGTCGGTCGTGTCGCGGCCGCCTTCGGGCAGGAAACGGATCAGCTTCTGGTTCAGGTCCTCGATGTCCAGGCCGTAGAGCGCGCGCTTGCGCAGATCATTGATCGTGCGCACCGACGGAATGACCTTGTGGCCGCGTGCCTCGGCCAGCAGCGAGACGTAATAGCCGATCCCCAGGTACTTGTAGCTGCGGCACAGGTTGATGACCTGCACGCGCTCGTCCTCGGTGTCGATCGTTTCCTTCAGGTAATCCTGGGCCGCGACGACGTTGTCGGACGGATAGTACGAACCCCAGTCCGAGGCCTTTTCCACGACGATGACGAGCTTGCTCATGCGGGCTGCGCCAGGAAAAGTATATTTATGCGCATCCTTGGCGGTTCGGACATGAGACCAGCAGCGTTCGTCGGCGATCGGGGGCGCTAGTGTGACATAGCACGCCACGCATGCAACCCTCTGATGTTGGCGCAGATTCAGCGTTGCGCGCCGCTCGCCGCTGGTCTAGGCTGCGGTTTTCCGCGCCGCCCCATGACCGCCGCGTTCCGCATCCGCCACGCCACACCCACGGACCTTCCCGCGCTGCTCGCGCTGGAGCGCAGCGCGTTCACGACCGATCATCTGTCGCCGCGGCAATATCGTCAGCATCTCGTCAGCCCGACAGCGGTCGTGCTCGTGGCGGTCGACGGATCTGGCCTGCTCGGCACGGCGCTCGTCTTCTTCCGGCGCGAAAGCGACCTGGCGCGGCTGTATTCGATCGCGGTCGCGCATGGCGCGCGCGGCCGAGGCGTTGGCGAGGCGCTGCTGACCGCGGTCGAGCGCGCGGCGCGCCGGCGCGGTGCCAGCCGCATGCGTCTTGAGGTGCACCAGGGCAATGCCGCGGCGATGCGGCTGTACGAGCGGCGCGGTTACGTGCGCTTTGCCGAGCGCTTGGGCTATTACGAGGATGGCGGTCACGCCTGGCGGTATCAGAAGGAGCTAGGGACGAGGGGCGAGGGGCGAGGGGCGAAGGGTGCGGGCTGAAGGTTGCGGTGTCTCGCTGGTCCGGGCTGATGGGCACAACAAGCACTCGCTCTTGCTCGCCATCTCTCGACGTTCTCCCTCGCCCCTCGTCCCTCGCCCCTAGCTCTTTGCTACCATCGCAACCCCCGCACGGACCCGGCCGATGATTTCCTCGACGCTGAAACCCCACGCACTGCTGCTGGCATCGCTGGCTGTTCTGCTCGCCGCCTGTGCCGAGCAGCAAGAGCTGCCGCCGGCGCCGCCAGCCGGTCCGCAACCGCCGGTCGCATCGGTGCATCCGTTCGAAGTGCAATCGGCCAACGGCGTGCGCATCGACAACTACTACTGGTTGCGTGACGACACGCGCACCCGTCCCGAAGTTCTGAACTACCTGAAGGCCGAGAATGCGTATTACGCGCAGATGACGGCGCACACGAAGGCACTCGAGGAAACGCTGTACAACGAGATCATCGGCCGCATCAAGCAGGACGATGCGACCGTCCCAGCGAAATACAAGCACTATTTCTATTACACGCGCTACGAGCAGGGCCAGGAATATCCGGTCTACGCGCGGCGCAAGGGCAGCACCGAGGCGCCCGAGCAGGTCATGATCGACGGCAACGCCAACGCGAAGGGCCACGATTTCTACCAGGTCGGCGGCCAGGAAATCAGTCCGAATGAACAGTTGCTGGCGTACGCGGAGGATACCGTCGGGCGGCGCCAGTTCACGATCCACGTCAAGGATCTGGCCACGGGCAAGGTGCTGCCCGACCAGATCGAAAACACGCCCGCCGCGATGGCCTGGGCCGACGACAACAAGACCCTGTTCTACGTCGAGAACGATCCGATCACATTGCTCGGCATCCGCGTGCGCAAGCACGTCCTCGGCAGCAACGCGAAGAACGACCCGGTCGTCTACGAGGAACTCGACCACAGCTACTACATGGGCGTGAGCCGGAGTGGCGACGACAAGTACATCGTGATCGACGAACAGAGCACGCTGTCGAGCGAGGTCCGCTTCATTCCTGCATCGCAGCCGAAGGCAAAGTTCAAGGTGCTGACGCCGCGAGAGCACGACTTCGAGTATCACGCCGAGCACATCGACCAGCGCTGGGTGATCCGCACGAACTGGAACGCGAAGAATTTTCGCGTCATGCAGGTCGACGACGCGCGCGTCGGCGACAAGAAAGGCTGGAACGAGTTAGTGCCGGGGCGCAAGGATGTGCTGATCGACCGGGTCGCCCCGTTCAGGAATTTTCTCGCGATCGAAGAGCACAGCGACGGCTTGCAACGCGTGCGCATCAAACCCTGGAAGGGCGGCGTCGAGACGTTCGTGAAACCAGACGACACGGACTACACCGCGGAAATCGGCGAGAACCGCGAGCAGGACACCGATACGCTGCGTTACAACTACACCTCGCTGATCACGCCGAACACCATCTATGACCTCGACACCGCGACCGGCAAGCGCGAGTTGAAGAAGCGCGATCCGGTGCTCGGCGGCTACGATCCGGCGAACTACGTTGCCGAGCGGATATGGGCCAAGGCGCGCGATGGCGCGTGGATACCGGTGTCGCTGGCGTACCGGAAGGATTTCAAGCGCGATGGCACAGCGGCGCTGTACCAGTACGGCTACGGCTCGTACGGTTCGTCGATCGATCCGCGCTTCTCGACGCCGCGCTTCTCGCTGATCGATCGCGGTTTCGTCTATGCAATCGCGCACGTGCGCGGCGGCGAGGAGATGGGCCGCGACTGGTACGAGGACGGCAAGCTGCTGAAGAAAAAGAACACGTTCACGGATTTCATCGACGTGACCGAATACCTGGTCAAGTACGGCTACGCGGCGAAGGACAAGGTCGTCGCCGAGGGCCGCAGCGCCGGCGGGCTGCTGATGGGCGCGATTACGAACATGGCCCCACAGGACTACCGAGCGATCGCGACGCACGTGCCGTTCGTCGACGTCGTCACGACGATGCTCGACGACAGCATTCCGCTGACGACGAACGAATTCGACGAGTGGGGCAACCCGAAGGAAACCGTCTACTACAACTACATGCTGTCGTATTCACCGTACGACAATGTAGCGGCGCAGGCCTACCCGGCGCTGCTCGTCACGACCGGACTATGGGATTCCCAGGTGCAGTATTACGAACCGGCCAAATGGGTGGCGAAGCTGCGCACGATCAAGACCGACAAGAATGTGCTGTTGTTCAAGGTCAACATGGATGCCGGCCACGGCGGCAAGTCCGGGCGCTTCCAGCGCTATCGCGAGGTCGCCGAGGAGTTTGCGTTCATGATTGACCAGGTGGGGAAGAAGTAGCGGGAGAAGGGAGAAGGGAGAAGGGAGAGGTAGAAGCGAAGAGCAGAGTCCAAGAGCGCGTTCGCGCGCTTTTGATTTCCCCTCTCCCCTCTCCCGTCTCCCTTCTCCCGCTCCCCAGCTACCATCCCGCCTTCTTCAGCTTGTCCGCCGTCGCCTGATCCGCGGGCCGCGCGACCAGGCCGCCGCTCGCGCTCAGGCTGACTTTGTAGTTCGCACCGTCGATCATCGGCAGATATGCCGCGCTGCCGTACTCGGCATCGATCCACGGCAGCCATTGCGGGAACTGGCGCTTGAGTTGCCACAAGTCGAGTATCGATTCGCCGGACAGATCGACGACGCTCGGCGTCGTCGCTGCCGCCTGGGCCGCGTCGCGATAGCGCCCGGACAGACGGTCGACGCGATAGAGCGGTTCAGCGCCGAACTCGATCGCGCGTGGTGTCCACTTGATCACGCGAGCGTCGAGTTGCCACTCGTCGCCGTTCAGCGCGGCGCTGCGGTGGCCGCCATCGGGGAAATCCACGCGCAGCGAAAATTGTTGTTGGCCGGTCTGCCTTGCCGACAACGAGGCGACCGGTTCTTCGGCCGTCAGGAGGCGATAGCCGCGCAGCGAGATGCCGAGTCCGCAGGTCAGCGCCGCCGCCAGCAGAAACACGAGCATCCAGGCGCTGCGATGCAAGGCGGCGAAGTGCCGCCGCGCGCGCCAGTGGCGGCGCGTGGCGAACAGGTGGCTCAACGCGGTCAGCAACAGGATCGCACTGAGGATGAACAGCGCAGGCAGCAGGGCGTAGAAATTCAGCATCGGTCGGCCGTCGGCAATTCAGTGCAATGCTTAACACAAAGCGCCATGGCCGTCACTTTTGGCGCCGCGCCGTCGCCGGCACCGTTATACTTGGGTCCGTCATCCATCGCCCTTCCCGGAATCGCCATGCTGCGTCCGATCCATTGCATTCTGGCCTTCTCGCTGGCCGCGCTGTTGCTTGCCGGTTGCGGCAACAAGGGCGATCTGGTCCTTCCGGATCAGCAGCCGAAGAAGCACAAGAAGTCACAGCCAGCGACGCCGGCGAAGACGCCCGAAGCGAAGCCGGCCGAGCCGTCGTCCGGCGGCTCGGAGCCGGTGCACTGAGCAGTGTCGCTTTGCAGCAGGCTGTTTCCGTCCCGTCCGCAGCGGGCGGCAGAATCGTCGGGCAGGAGCCCATGAAGCTGCGCTTCACGAAAATGCATGGCGCCGGCAACGACTTCGTCATCGTCGATTGCCGGCGCGCGCCGCTGGCGCTCGACGCGGCGCAAATCGCGCGCCTCGGCGACCGGCATTTCGGCGTCGGCTTCGATCAACTGCTGACGATCGAGCCCGCGCGCGATCCGTCCTGCGCGTTCGCCTACGGCATCTACAACAGCGATGGTTCGCTGGCGCGGCAGTGCGGCAACGGCGTGCGTTGCGTCGCGGCCTGGCTGCACCGGGCCGGCGCGATCGGCGCGGGAGAACTGCTGCTGCAAAGCCCATCCGGTCCGGTGAGCGTCACCGTTGGCGAAGACGGCAGGGTGCGTGCCGGCATGGGCCAGGCGCGGTTTGCGCCGCAGGACATTCCGTTGCGCCTGCCGCAGTCCGATCCGTATCGCCTCAGCGCGAACGGGTCCGAGGTCGAGTTCGGCGCCGTGTCGATGGGCAACCCGCACGCGGTGATCGAGGTCGCCGACGTCGCCACCGCACCCGTGGAGACGCTCGGCGCCGCGCTCTCGCTCGACGGGCATTTTCCACAAGGCTGCAATGTCGGCTTTGTACAGATTGTCGACCGCGCCCGCGTGCGCCTGCGCGTGTGGGAACGCGGCGCGGGCGCGACGCTGGCTTGCGGCACCGGCGCGTGCGCGGCCGTCGCCGTTCTGGGCCGCCGCGGCAAGGTCGATGCCGATGTCGCGGTCGAACTGCCGGGCGGCACGTTGCAGATCCGCTGGACCGGCGTGGACGCCGCCGTGACGATGGCCGGTCCGGCCCAATTCGTTTTCGAAGGGGAGTACGACGCATGACCGAAATGAGCCTCAAGGACGGTCTGAACGCCATGGAAATCGCCAGCTACCTGCGCCGCCACCCGGAGTTCCTCAAGGACTTCCCGGACATTGCGCTGACCTTGCACGTGCCGCGCGAGCAGGGCGCAACGACTTCGCTCGCGAGCTACCAGCTCGAAGTGTTGCGCGACAAGAATCGCGACATGACCCGGCGCCTGCACGAACTCATCGAGATCGCCGCGGAGAACGAGCAGCTGATGGTGCGCGTGCATTCGCTGACGGTCGGCCTGATGCGCGAACGCACGCTGGCCGACAGCGTGCGCCGCGTCGCGGCCGGCCTGACCGAGGACTTCCATACCGATCTCGTGCGCCTGGTGCTGTTTCGCGCCGACGCGGAACTGCCTGCCGCGGACTGGCTGGTAGCCCAGGCCGATGGCGCCAGGGCGATGCCGGCATTCGCCGAGTTCATGCAGCGCAACGAACCGTTGTGCGGCCGGCTGCAACCGGAAAAACTCGACGCGCTGTTCGGCGACAAGGCCGTGGAAGTGCGTTCGGCCGTGCTCGTGCCGATCGACGGGGTCGGCATGCTCGCAATCGGCAGCCACGATGCGAACCGCTTCCATCCCGGGATGGGCACGGTATTCCTCAAGCTGATCGCCGAGGCCACCGCCGCGGCAGTCGCGCGCTTCCCGGCGAGCGCCTGAATGTGACGGGCGATGCGCTCGCGGCGCCGATCGAGAGCTATCTCGACCACCTGCGCGTCGAGCGGCGCTACGCGGCCGGCACTATCGTCAACTACGCGCGCGCGCTGGCCGACCTGCTCGCCTACGCGCGCAACCTGCAGATCCGCCAATGGCGCGACCTCAAGCCGGACCAGATGCGCGCCTGGCTTGCGCGCCTGCATCGCGGCGGCCTGACCCCCGGCACCCTGCACCATATGCTGTCGGCCTGCCGCAGCTTCTTCAACTTCCTCGCGCGCGATGGCGCGGTTGCGGCGAATCCCGCGGCCGGCGTGCACTCGCCGAAGCTGCGGCGCAAGCTGCCCGAAGTGCTCGACGTCGACGAGGTCGGCGCGCTGCTCGAGTTTCCGCCCGGCGATCCGGAGGCCGTGCGCGACCGCGCGCTTTTTGAACTTCTATATTCCAGCGGCTTGCGCGTTTCGGAACTGA
>Ga0207648_10004674_pt1 | contig 14002 bp, 12 predicted proteins | sample KBSMisM32_FD_184310 | JGI IMG/M metagenome (GOLD analysis project Ga0207648, IMG submission 184310) | Miscanthus rhizosphere microbial communities from Kellogg Biological Station, Michigan, USA - KBS Miscanthus M3-2 (SPAdes) (version 2) | ecosystem: Host-associated > Plants > Roots >...
AGATCTACAACCTGGCGTGCCCGGCCTCGCCGATCCACTACCAGCACGACCCGGTGCAGACCACCAAGACCAGCGTGCACGGCGCGATCAACATGCTGGGGCTGGCCAAGCGGCTGCGTGCGCGCATCCTGCAAGCGTCCACCAGCGAGGTGTACGGCGACCCCGAGGTGCACCCGCAGCCCGAGTCGTACTGGGGCCGCGTCAACCCGATCGGCGTGCGCAGCTGCTACGACGAAGGCAAGCGCTGCGCAGAGACGCTGTTCTTCGACTACTGGCGTCAGCACAGCCTGCCGATCAAGGTGGTGCGCATCTTCAACACCTACGGGCCGCGCATGCACCCCAACGACGGCCGCGTGGTCTCCAACTTCATCGTGCAGGCGCTGCGCGGCGAAGACATCACGATCTATGGCGACGGCTCGCAGACGCGCAGCTTCTGCTATGTGGACGACCTGATCGAAGGGCTGCTGCGCATGATGGCCACGCCGGAGGACGTGACGGGGCCGGTGAACGTCGGCAACCCGGGCGAGTTTTCGATGCTCGAGCTGGCCGAGAAGGTGATTGAGATCACCGCCTCCAAAAGCAAGCTCGTGTTCCGGCCACTGCCGTCGGACGACCCGCGTCAGCGCAGGCCCGACACCGCCCTTGCCCGCGAGGTGCTCGGTGGCTGGACGCCGACCGTGACGCTGAACGAGGGGCGCGAGCGAACCGTGGCCTATTTCAGAGGCGTGTTGCAGACGGCAGGCGAGCGCGCACCCGTGTCGGAATCGCATCCATCCTGAACGGCGACGCGGGATGCATCGATCGATTCACTCCGGCGCCAGGACGCTTGAGCAGTTCCGAATCGAATGGAGCGCTTGCGAGAGTGCCATCACGGACCTGGAACACGAGACAGAGTGACGGGGAGCGCGTTTCGAGATTGCGATCTGTGTGGCGCCAAGCAGCCGAGCCTGCTGTTCGCCAAGGACGGCTATTCGATCGTTCAATGTCAGGCCTGCACCCTCGTCTACGTCGGCGAGGATCCGGGCGCGATCGACTTTGCGTCCTTGTACGGCGAAGACTACTACCAGGGCAGCTGCGATCGCGCTTTCGCCAACTACCTGGGCGAGGAGGCGGCGCGGCGGGCCAGCGCGCGGCGTCGGGTGTGGGCGCTGCGCCTGCTCAAGTGGCGGCGCGGGCGCTTGCTCGACGTCGGTTGCGCGGCCGGCTTCTTCCTGGTCGAGGCGAGTCGCTTCCACGAGGTGCAGGGGGTGGAGCTGAGCGAGTTCTCGTCGCGCTACGCGCGCGAGCATTTCGGGCTCGACGTGTTCACCGGCACGCTGGCCGCTGCGGCGCTCCCGGCGCAGCGCTTCGATCTCATCACGCTGTGGGATGTCATCGAGCACGTCGCCGGGCCGCACGAGCTGCTGCGCGAATGCGCCCGCCTGCTCGGGCCCGACGGCCGCATCGTGCTGACCACCGGTGACATCGGCAGCGCCTACGCGCGGCGGCACGGCCCCGCATGGCACTTGATGGCACCACCATGGCACCTGTACTACTTCTCGCGTGCCACGATGGCCGCGCTCGCCGAGAGGGCCGGGCTGCGCGTCGTCGCGTGCCGGGCTCGAGGTGTCGCGGGCGATCACCCGTGGCTGCGCAGCCGCGCCGGCGTGGCTGCAGGCAACCTGCTGGGGCAAGGCGACATCATGAGGGTGACCCTGGCGCGCCGGGGCGCCGGAGCGCCGGCGCCATGACAGGGCGTTTCGGGTGAGCACGATCGCCCGCGGCACGGCTATCAACCTGGCCACCCGGGTGCTGGCGATGGGGCTGGGCGTGGCGTTGACCGTCATCACGGCCCGTCTGGGCACGCGCGAGCAGGGCATGTTCGCGATCTTCGCGGCGCTGGAGTCGGCCCTGCTGGCACTGGGCTCCGGCTTCGGCGTGCTGATTGCACGCCGGATCTCCCATCACCGCGAGCGGCCGGCAGCGCTCGTCGGGGCCGTGGTGGTGGCGTGCATCGCGTGCGGCGCCATTGCCGCATTGGCGCTGGCGGCATTGGCGTTGCACAGCGGGTCCGACTACGGATTCCTCGCCGTCCTGGCATGGGGGGCGCCGCTGTTGTTGCTGGCGCCGAATCTGCTGGGCATCTGGTTGGGCATCGGCCGCATGGAGGCCATGGCACGCGTCACGCTGGCGACCCCGCTGCTCACGCTCTCCGCCGTCGTTGCCGTCCTGACGCTGCGCGGCGAAGTCGGCCTGCCGGCCGTGCTCTGGTGCTGGGTGGCCGCGCGGTCGATCGTGGGCATCGCCACGCTGGGCGTTGCATGGCGCGGTGGTTGGGTTGGTTCACCGTCCGCGGGTGGACTGGGCATCCATTGGCGCTTCGTGGCGGTGATCGGGATGGCCAACCTGATCGGATTGCTGAACTACAAGGTGGACCTGTTTCTGGTCGAGCGCCTCATCGACCTGTCCACCACGGGGGTGTATTCGGTGGCCGTGCTGGTGGCAGAGCTGCTGTGGGTGGTATCGACTTCCGTCAGCCAGGCGGCCTATGCGCGCATTGGAAACCCGGATCCATCCGAGGCGAGCCGCGTCACGCTGCGCGCGATGCATGCGAGCCTGATCGCGCTGGCGTTGCTGAGCGTGCCGCTGTGGCTGCTGGCGGCGTGGCTGCTGCCCCTGTTGCTGGGAGCCGCCTATGCCGCCGCGATGCCCGCGCTGGCCATTCTGTTGCCAGGCGTCGTCGTCTATGGGGCAGCATCGGCGTTGTCTGCGTACTTCACCAACCACGCAGGGCGCCCTTACGTCCCCGCCTCCATTGCCGCGATGTCGTTGGTGTCGACGGTGGCGTTCTCGTTGCTGCTGGTCCCTGCGTGGGGCATGCTGGGTGCCGCCACTGCGACGACGGTGTCGTACATCGGTTCGGTCGCCGTGGCTGCCATGGTGTTCAGCTGGATGTCGGAGTTGCCCTTGCGCCATGTGGTGCGACCGGACTGGCAGGCGCTCAAAGGAGACTTCGGCCACCTTCGGGCGCTCGTGACGTGGCCCAAGAGTTGACATGCGAGCGGTTGCTGCAACCGGACGTTGGATGAGATCGTTGCTGCGTTCGTTGCTGTCACCGCTATTCCGGTGGCATGCGCGCTTGGTGGCGCCGCGCATGGTCTACGGGTGGCGCGCGGCCGATCGTGGCTGGCGCGCGCACACGCGCGTCAGCACCCACACCTACATCGAATCGCCGGAGTTGCTGGCGATGGGCGACCATGTGTTCATCGGCCATCACAACTTCATCGACGCCTCGGGAGGGCTCACCCTTGGCGAGGGGGTGCAGATCACCAACCACTGCTCGGTGCTCACCCATTCGAGCCACCGCGCGCTCCGTCTGGAGCGCCAGGCCTACTGGGGCCATCCCGCACCGAGCGGCCGTGAGCGCGCCCCGACCAGCATCGGCGAATGGAGTTTCGTTGGCCCGCACAGTGTGATCGCCCCCGGGAGCCGCCTCGGCGCCGGCGTGCTGGTCAAGGCCTACAGCTTCGTGCGCGGGGAGGTGCCCGACTTCGCGGTGGTTGAAGGTCGGCCGGCGCGCGTGGTTGGCGACGTTCGCGAGCTCGACCGCGCGTGGATCGAGCGCGAGGCGCCGGCGAGCTTCAGTGGCGAGCAGCGGGAGGCTTACGAGGCCTGGGTGCAACGCGTCGAGCGCGCTGAACGGACGTCGCCGCGCGGCGGCGGCGTGGCGGGAGCCGCCGCGGGTCGCGACCCCGCTGATTCGACCGATCCCTACAACGCTCGATGGAAGCCGTGAAGACCGCGGCGCAGCGTCGCATTCTGTTTTTCGCTGATGCCAGCAGCGTCCACACCCGGCGCTGGGTGCAGTCGATGGTCGAGCGTTCCTTCGAGTGCTTTGTCGCGACCCGGCTCCCGGCCAGCATCCCCGGCGCGGCGGACGTCATCGCACTCGCGCCGGGCCATGGGGCAGCGGGATGGTTCAGCGCGATCCCGCAGGTGCGCGCATTGGCGCGTCGGATCCACCCGCAATGGCTGCACGGTCACTACGTGACGTCCTACGGCCTGTGGGCCGCGGCCTGCGACTACCCGGCGCCCAAGCTACTGACGGCCTGGGGCAGCGACATCCTCGTCACGCCGCGTGCCAGGGGTTGGCGGGGCCGTGCGATGCGGGCGCTGGTCGGCTGGTCATTGCGGCGCGCCAGCCTCATCACCGCGGATTCGCAAGACGTGCTGGCCGAGATTCGTCGCTATCGCGTGCACGCGCGTTGCGAAGAGGTTCTGTGGGGGGTGGACATCGACCGATTCGCGCCCGGCACCGTCGCGGCCGCCGGATTCGAGGTCGTCAGCCTGCGCAACTGGGAGCCCAACTACAACATCGACACGCTGCTGCGCGCATGGGCGTTGTTCGTGGCCGAGCGGCCGTTGCGTGAGCCGGTGCTGCATCTGTTGGGCGGCGGGCCCGACGAGGCCGCTCTGCGCCGGCTGACCGACGAACTCGGCATCGCCCGCAGCGTGCGTTTCACGGGGCGGGTGGGCGACACGGCCATGGTGGCCGCGCTGCAGCGAGCACGCGCCTCGGTCAGCGTGCCGAGCAGCGATGCCACCTCGGTGTCGATGCTGGAATCGATGGCCTGCGCGCTGCCGGTCGTCGTAAGTGACCTGCCGGCCAACCGGGCGTGGGTCGATGCAAACAGCGGATTGACCGTCCCGGCACGCGACGAGCACGCCCTGGCGCAGGCGCTCGTGCGCCTGCACGACAACCCGTCATGGGCAGCGGAACATGGGGCGCGCAACCGTGAGCGGGTGCTGCAACGCGCATCGCGCCGCGCGCAGTTCGATCGCATGGCCGAGCTGTACGACCAGCTGCTGGCGCCGCATCCCGAGCGCCTTGCGACCCCCGCGCGATGAGCACGCTCCATCGGCGCGTCAGCGTCATTGCCCCGTGTCGGAACGAACGAGACCACATCGCCGCGTTCTGCAGATCGGTCACCCTGCAGCGCTTGCCAGAGGGGGTCACGCTCGAAGTGCTGATTGCCGACGGCATGAGCGACGACGGCACGCGCGAGATGCTGGCCGAGATCTGCGCCAACGACGCACGCTTCAAGTCGGTGGACAACCCCGGGCGCATCGTGTCGTGCGCGCTCAACCGCTGTCTCGCGCTGGCCAGCGGCGACGTCGTCGTGCGGATGGACCTGCACACCGAATACGCCCCTGACTACATTGCGCAATGCCTCGCTGCGCTCGAGCAGACGCAAGCCGACAACGTGGGTGGCCCCTGGCGAGCCCGCGCAGATGCCGACAAGCCGACGCAACAGGCCATCGCCGCGGCGTTCCAGTCGCGTTGGCTGGCCGGCGGCGCGCGCTCGCGCCAGCTCGACCACAGCGGCTGGGTCGACACCGTGTACCTGGGCTGCTGGCCGCGCCGCGTGTTCGAGCGCGTGGGCGGGTTCGATGAGTCGCTGGTCCGCAACCAGGATGATGAGCACAATCTGCGCATCACGCTCGGCGGCGGCCGCATCTGGCAGAGCAAGGAGATCGTGTCGACCTACAAGCCGCGCGCGACAGTCGGTGCGCTGTTCAGGCAGTACCTGCAGTACGGCTATTGGAAGCCGTACGTGATGCGCAAGCACGGGCGGCCTGCCTCGGTGAGGCATCTGTTGCCGGCGCTGCTGCTGCTCGCCTTGGTGGGCTTGGCGCTGGCTGCGTTGGCCGGCGCGCCGAGTTGGCCTTTGTCGGTGCTGGCCGCCGCGTATGCGTTCGCTGTGATGGTGGCGGCCACATTGATCGCCGCGCACGCGCAGTGGCGCTTGCTGCCGCGCCTGCCGTCGGTCATCGTGACCTACCACGCCGCTTACGCACTGGGCAGCTTGCTCGGATGGTTCGACGTGCTGCGCGGCGCCAAGTCGGGGCGCCGCCGCTTTGCGCGCCTGACCCGCTGACCCCATGGACGAACCGAGCAGCGAAACCCAGGCGGTGCGCGAGCGATACGCTCGACGCCAACCGGCCGATTGGCGCTACAGCCGCCTGAACCCCGCGGCACTGGCGGCCGCGCATGAGCGCGAGCAGGCGATTGCGCGCCTGTTCGCCCAACTCGGCTGGCACGATCTTTCGGCACGGCGGGTGCTCGAGGTCGGCTGCGGAACCGGGGCCAACCTGCTCGCGCTGTTGCAGCTGGGCTTCGCGCCACGCAATCTCGCGGGCATCGAGCTGCTTCCCGAGCGCTTCGCGCAGGCGATGCAGCGCTTGCCGGCCGGCGTGGTGCTGATGCAAGGCGACGCCTCGCTCGTGCAGTTGCCCGACGCCAGCGAAGACATCGTGCTGCAGTCCACCGTCTTCTCGTCGCTGCTCGACGGGCCGTTTCAATGGCGCCTGGCGCAGGCCATGTGGCGCTGGGTGCGCCCGGGTGGAGGCGTGCTGTGGTACGACTTCACGGTGAACAATCCACGAAATCCGGACGTCAAAGGCGTCCCGGTGGCACGCATCCGAGAGCTGTTTCCGAGTGGAAGGCTAAGCTACCGGCGCTTGACCTTGGCGCCACCCATCGCGCGCGGGGTCTGCCAGCTGCACCCCGCGCTTTACGCCTGGTTCAACGCGGTCCCGCTGCTGCGCACCCACGTTTTGGCCTGGATCGAGAAGCCGCCCGCATGACCGAACCCTTTCTTCCATTCGCATTGCCCGACATCGGCGAGGAAGAGATCGCCGAAGTGGTGGACACGCTGCGCTCGGGTTGGGTGACCACCGGGCCGAAGGCCAGGCGGTTCGAAGCCGAGTTCGCAACCTTCCTGGGCGATGCGTCGCTGCACTGCATTGCCGTCAACTCGGCCACCGCCGGGTTGCACCTGGCGCTGGAAGCGCTCGACATCGGCCCGGGCGACGAGGTGATCACCACCACGCACACCTTCACTGCCACCGCCGAGGTGGTGCGCTATCTCGGGGCCGACGTGAAGCTGGTCGACATCGATCCGGACACGCTGAACATCGACCCGGCGGCCATCGAGGCTGTCGTCACGCCGAGCACCAAGGCCATCATCCCGGTCCACTACGGGGGCCTGGCCGCCGACATGCCGTCGATCCTGGCCATCGCCAGGCGTCACGGGCTTAAGGTGGTCGAGGACGCTGCGCACGCGCTGCCCGCCACCAGCAGCGGACGGCTGGTGGGCACGCTCGACAGCGAGGCTGCGGTGTTCAGCTTCTACGCCAACAAGACCATCACCACCGGCGAGGGCGGCATGCTGGTCACGCGCGATGGCGCGCTGGCCAAGCGCGCCCAGGTGATGCGCCTGCACGGCATGAGCCGCGACGCGTTCGATCGCTTCACCGCTTCGGTGCCGAGCTGGTACTACGAGATCGTGGCTCCGGGATTCAAGTACAACCTCACCGACATCGCGGCCGCGCTGGGCTTGCAGCAGTTGAAGAAGGCCCATCGGTTCGCGCAGCGTCGCGCGGCGATCGCCGCCCGCTTCAACGAGGCGCTTGCGGCGCTGCCGGTGTTGACGGCCCCGCTGGCGCCAGCCGGCGAGCTGCACGCGTGGCACCTGTATCCGCTGCGCCTGGCCGATGGCGCCACCGTGTCGCGCGCCCGGGTCATCGAGCGCTTGTTCGAGCGCGGCATCGGCTGCAGCGTGCACTACATCCCCCTGCACCTGCAGCCCTACTGGCGCGACCGCTACCGCTTGACCCCGCAGATGTTTCCGCACAGCCAGCGCGTCTACGAGCGCCAGCTCAGTCTGCCGATCTACACGCGCATGACCGACGACGACGTCGAGCGCGTGGTGCGTGCGGTGGAGCACGCGGTGCTGTCGTCTGACTGATGGCCAAGCGCGTCTTCGACCTGCTGGTGGCGACCCTCGCGCTGGCGGTGCTGGCTCCCTTGCTGCTTGCGGCCGCCGTGTGGGTGCGGCTCGATTCGCCCGGCCCGGCGCTGTTCAGGCAGGAGCGCGTGGGGCGCCACGGCAAGCTGTTTCGCATCCACAAGCTGCGCACGATGCACGTCGATGCGTCGCTGCAGGGGCCGGCCATCACCACCGAAGCCGACCCGCGCGTGACCGCCGCCGGCCGTTGGTTGCGCCACTACCGCGTCGACGAGCTGCCGCAGTTGCTCGACGTGATCTTGGGACACATGAGCCTGGTGGGTCCGCGCCCCGAGCTGCCGCGCTACGTGGCGCTGTACCCGCCACCGTTGCGCGACGCGGTGCTGGCGGTGCGCCCCGGCCTCACCGACCCGGCGGCCTTGGAGTTCGTCGACGAGGCTGAGCTGCTGCGCTCCGCGTCCGACGCCGAACGCACGTACATCGAGCAGGTGCTGCCGCGCAAGCTGCGCTGTCAGGCCGAGTATGCGCAGCGCGCCAACCTGTGGTCGGACCTGGCGGTGCTGGCGCGCACGGTGCGCATCGTTTTCCTCCGCCAGCGGGCCACCGGATGATCCACGCCACCAAGCGGCCGCCTGAGCCCGACACGGCCGAACAAGGCCCGACCATCTGGCATCGCTTCGATCGGCTGATGGCGCAACTGCGGCCGCAACGCGAGCTGCTGTCGCTGCTGGTCGATGCGGCCGTGGTCGCGCTGGCGTGGAACGCCACCTACTTGTTCCGCTTGGGGTTCGAGCGCTGGATCTCTGCCCGGCCGCCGTACGACGGCTGGGTGATGCTGGGCGCGGTGCTGGCGTACGTCCTCGCGCTGTGGCTGCTGAAGGTGCCCAAGGGCATGTGGCGCTTCTCCGGTTTCGGCGAGGTGTGGCGCCTGGCGATCGCCTGCGCGATCGCGGGGACGGCGTGCGCGGCGGTGGTGATGGGCGCCCGGCTGAGCGGCGTGCCGCGCGCCGTGCTGGCGCTGCACCCGGTGATCACGTTGATGGCACTGGCGCTGGTGCGCATGGGCTACCGCATGCTGTACGAGCACTCACGCATGCGCATCACCGGTGGAGACTCGGAGGTGCGGCGTGCCCTGGTTCTGGGTGCCGGCGAAGCCGCGCGGCTGCTGGTGGCCGGGATTCACCGTCAGGGTTGGATCGTGCTGGGTCTGCTCGACGACGACCCGCTCAAGCAAGGCCTGCGCGTCGCGGGCGTGTCGGTGCTGGGCCCGCTGGACCAATTGCGCGACAAGGGCCGGCTCGGCTCGGCCACCCACCTGATCGTGGCGATCCCGTCGTTGCGCGGCGTGCGCCGCCGCGACGTGCTGGAGCTCGCCGCCAATACCGGTTTGCCCGTGGTCACCGTGCCATCGGTCGATGAACTGCGCGACGGCAACCAGCGCATCGACCTGCTGCGCGATATCGAGCCCGAAGACCTGCTGGGCCGCGAACCGGTGGAGCTCGACGAGGCCGGCATCGCCGCCACGCTGCGCGGCAAGACGGTGATGATCACCGGGGCCGGCGGCAGCATCGGCGGCGAGCTGTGCCGCCAGGTGGCGCAGCACCGGCCGGCGACGCTGGTGCTCTACGAGCTGAGCGAGTTCAACCTCTACTCGATCGAGCAGGAGCTGGGCGAGCGCTTTCCGTCACTGCCGTTGCGGCGCTTGATCGGCGATGTGAAAGATCTTGCGCACCTGCGGCACACGATGGCCCAGACGCGGCCGCACGTGGTGTTTCACGCTGCGGCGTTCAAGCACGTGCCGCTGATGGAAGAGGGCAACGCGCTGGCAGCGTTGCGCAACAACACGCTGGGCACCTACCACGCGGCGTTGGCCGCGGGGGAGGCCGGTGTCGAGCGCTTCGTGCTGATCAGCACCGACAAGGCCGTGAATCCCACCAACGTGATGGGCGCCACCAAGCGCGCCGCCGAGATGGTGGTGTCGACGCTCGCAGAGCAGCATCCCGCCACGCGCTTCATGGCCGTGCGCTTCGGCAACGTGCTGGGCTCCAGCGGCAGCGTGATTCCGAAGTTCAAGGAGCAGATCGCGCGCGGCGGCCCAGTGACGGTGACCCACCCGGAGATCATTCGGTATTTCATGACCATTCCCGAGGCGGCGCGCCTGGTGCTGCAGGCTGCCGCGATCGGCGAGAGCGGGCAGGTGCTGGTGCTCGACATGGGGGAACCCGTGCGCATCGTCGATCTGGCGCGCCAGCTCATCCGGCTGAGCGGGCACTCGGCCGACGAAGTGGGCATCGAATTCAGCGGCCTGCGCGCGGGCGAGAAGCTCTACGAAGAGCTGCTCGCCGATGCCGACACCACGCTGCCCACGCGCATGCCGCAATTGCGGTTGGCGAAGTTGGCACACCAGAGCGCTCCACTCGATGCGCTGCTGGCGCTGGCGTCATCCGATGCGCAGGCCGGCGACGAAGCAGTGCGCCAAGCGTTGGAACAAGCGGTGCCGGAGTACCGAAGTTCCGATCGAAAGAACCACCGAGAATAGGCCCCCCTGTAGCCGCGCGCGGCCCTGGATGCATCACACATGAAGATCACCGTGTTCGGCTCGGGCTACGTCGGTCTCGTCACAGGCGCTTGCCTGGCGGAGATGGGCAACCACGTGGTGTGCCTGGACGTCGACGCCAAGAAGATCGAGATGCTGCAAGGCGGCGGCGTCCCGATCCACGAGCCCGACCTGCAGCCGATGATCGAGCGCAACGCCGCCGCCGGACGGCTGCAGTTCACCACCGACCAGGCGGCAGCCGTCCAGCACGGCACGATCATCTTCATCGCGGTCGGCACGCCGCCGGGCGACGACGGCTCGGCCGACCTCCGGTACGTGGTGGCCGCGGCGCGTTCGATCGGCGCGCGCATGACCGACTTCAAGCTGATCGTCGACAAGAGCACGGTGCCGGTCGGCACCGGCGACACGGTGGAGTCGACGGTTCGCGATGCGCTGTCTCAGCGCCGCGTGGACGTGGCCTTTGCGGTGGTTTCCAATCCCGAGTTCCTCAAGGAAGGCGCCGCGATCGACGACTTCATGAAGCCCGATCGCGTGATCATCGGCACCGAAGACGAGCGCGCGATCCACTTGATGCGGGCGTTGTACTCGCCTTTCATCCGCAACCGCGACCGACTGTTGGTGATGGACCGCCGCAGCGCCGAGCTCACCAAGTACGCGGCCAACGCGATGCTCGCCACGCGCATCAGTTTCATGAACGAGCTGGCCAATCTGGCCGAGCGCCTTGGGGCCGACATCGAGCTGGTGCGCCAAGGCATCGGCAGCGACCCGCGCATCGGCACGCAGTTTCTCTACCCGGGGTGCGGGTACGGCGGCTCTTGCTTCCCCAAGGACGTGAAGGCGCTGATTCGCACCGGGCAGGACGCCGGGCTGCAGCTTCAGGTGCTCGCGGCCGTGGAGGGCGTGAACGAGCGACAAAAGCACGTGTTGGTGGCCAAGATCGTGCGGCGGTTCGGTGAAAACCTCAACGGCCGGCGTTTCGCGCTGTGGGGCCTGGCATTCAAGCCAGGCACCGACGACATGCGCGAGGCGCCGAGCCTCGTGGTGATCCGCCGGCTCATCGATCGCGGTGCCACGGTGTGTGCCTACGACCCGGTGGCCACCGAGGAGGCGCGCCGCGTCACGGCAGACTGGAACGGCGTGCATTTCGCCGCCAGCGCGCTGGAGGCGATTGAAGAGGCCGATGCGCTGGTCGTCGTCACCGAGTGGAGAGAGTTTCGCAGCCCCGATCTCGACGCGTTGCGCAAGTGCCTGAAGCAGCCCGTGGTGTTCGATGGCCGCAACCTGTTCGACCCGGCGCTCGTGGCGGGCGAGGGCATCGAATACCACGGCATCGGCCGCATGGCCCCCGAGCGTTCGCAGACCGTCGCTTGAGGACGATCTACATCAATGGCAAGTTCACCGCGCAGCCGACCACTGGCGTGCAACGTGTGGCGGGTTGTCTGGTGGCGGCGCTCGACGATGCCCTCGTGGAGCAGCCTCGCTGCACCGAAGCCCGTTGGGTTTTGTTGTGTCCGGCCTTCGGGCTGAAGCCCGATCTTCGGCGCATCGAAGTGCGAGTGGCCGGGCCCCGCTGGGGCGGCCTGGCCCTGTGGGAGCAGGTGTTCCTGCCGTTGGCTTGCCGCGGTTCGCTGCTGATCTGCCTGAGCGGCTCGGCGCCAGCAGCCCAGAGCGGGCTGGTGTGCATGCTGCATGACGCCGCCGTATTCGACACACCGCAGGCGTACACCCGCGTCTTCGTCGCGTGGTATCGCTTTCTGTTCAAACGACTGGCGCGTACTGCGGCGCTGATAGTGACCGTATCGGAGCACTCCAGACAGCGTCTCGCACATTGGCTGAAAGTGAGCCCGAGCCGGATCGCCGTGGTGCCGAACGGGGCCGATCACTTGCATGCGTGTGAAGCGGACTCCACCGTGCTGGCCCGGCTGGGGCTGCAGAAGTCCGCGCCCTACTTTCTCGTCGTGGGCAGCCCGAGCGCGAACAAGAACCACGGCGCGATCGTGCAGGCCTTCGAGGCGATCGCGGATGACCACGGCGCGTGGCTGGTCTTGGTGGGTGGCGGCAACCCATCGGTGTTTCGGTCCGCAGGCCACGATGGGCAAGCTCCGGCCGGCAAGCAGATCTCCACCGGCCGGGTCACCGACCAGGAGCTAAAAGCGCTCTACGCGAACGCCGTCGCGTTGGTGTTTCCGTCGCGCGTCGAAGGCTTCGGCTTGCCGCCTTTGGAGGCCATGTGGTGCGGCTGCCCGGTGATCGCATCCGATCGCGCGGCGCTGCCCGAGGTGTGTGGCGACGCGGCGCTGTATGTCGACGGCGACCGCGTCGACGACATTGCAGCGGCCATGCGGCGGACGCTCGAGGACCCTGATCTGCGCCAGCGCTTGCGCGACAGTGGTCGGCGGCGCGCGCGCCTATTCACGTGGCGCGATTCCGCAAGCGCGTTGCTCACGCAATTGGCCGGCGCGCAGCTCGTCGATGCCGGCCAGCCATGAAGGTCATCCAGGTTTCGAAGTTCTATCCACCCATCCGTGGTGGCATCGAATCGGTGGCCTGGGAGCTCACCGAGGGCCTGAACCGGGCCGGCGTGCGCGCCGACGTCCTGTGCGCCAACCAGGCGCCCCGCACGGTGCGCGAACGCGCCCCGCTGGGGTACGAGATCGTGCGGGCGGCATCGATCGGGCGGCTGATGTCGACGTCGGTGGCGCTGCCGATGGTCGGGCTGCTGCGCACCCTGAGCCGGGGCTGCGACCTGATCCACATCCACATGCCCGACCCGATGGCCGCGGCGGCTCTGTGGGCGGCCCGGCCGCAGGCGAGGGTGGTGGTGCACTGGCACAGCGACGTGGTCCGCCAGCGCGTGGCGATGTGGGCCTACGAGCCGCTGCAGCGCTGGGTGCTGCAGCGCGCCGATGCCATCATCGCCACCAGCCAGGCGTATGCCGACTCGTCGCGCCCGCTGAAGCCTTGGCTTCCCAAGGTGGAAGTGGTGCCCATCGGCATCAGCGACAATCGAGGCAGTTCGAGCAGCGAACGCGCAGCCGCCATCCGGCGCCGCCTTGGCGCGCGGCGCATCGTCTTTGCGCTCGGGCGGATGACTTACTACAAGGGATTCGATGTGCTGATCGATGCTGCGCGCTCGCTGCCCGACGATTGCTCGGTGGTGATCGGCGGCGACGGCGAGTTGTGTGACTACTACCGTCAATTGGTCAAGCGCAAGGGCCTCGAGTCGAAGGTGCACCTTACGGGCCACATTCCCGATCACGAACTGGCCAGCTACTTCGAGGCTTGTGACGTGTTTTGCTTGCCTTCCACGCTGAGAGCCGAAGCCTATGGCGTGGCTATGGTTGAGGCGATGGCTATGGGCAAGCCTGTGGTGGCGAGCGACATCGCCGGCTCGGGGGTACCATGGGTAAACCAGCACGGTCGGACAGGCCTAAACGTGCCGGTACATGACAGTGGGGCGCTTGCCGATGCGATCGGTGTCCTGCTGCGCGATGCCGACCGATGCCGGATCCTGGGCGAGGGTGCGCGCGAACGCTATCAAGGCGAGTTCAGCGCAAGACAGATGACCGAGCGCACGCTCCAGATGTATCGCCGGCTGGTGCCGGCGGGCGCGGCCTGACATCAAGGAACTGACGTGGATGCCAACCCTCCTCCG
>Ga0207648_10004675_pt1 | contig 14001 bp, 12 predicted proteins | sample KBSMisM32_FD_184310 | JGI IMG/M metagenome (GOLD analysis project Ga0207648, IMG submission 184310) | Miscanthus rhizosphere microbial communities from Kellogg Biological Station, Michigan, USA - KBS Miscanthus M3-2 (SPAdes) (version 2) | ecosystem: Host-associated > Plants > Roots >...
CCGCCACCGTCGCGTCGCCGAGGGCCCCGACGAGGAGGTCCCCTACGAGAAGATCGTCAAGGCCTACGAGATCACCGAGGACCGCTACATCCCGCTCGCCAAGTCGGAGCTGGAGGCCCTGGCGCCGGAGAAGAGCCGCGCGATCGAGGTGCAGGACTTCGTCGACCTCGAGGAGATCGACCCGATCTACTTCGACAGCCCCTACTACCTCGGCCCCGCCGCGGGCGCCGAGCGCGCCTACTCGCTGCTCGCGAAGGCGATGGAGGAGTCGCGCAAGGTCGCGATCGCCCGCTTCGTCTTCCGCAACAAGGAGCACCTGGCGGCGCTCCGGCCCGGCGACGGCGTGCTGACGCTGACCACGATGCGCTTCGCCGACGAGGTCGTGCCGCCTTCCGAGCTGGACGACGTGCTGCCCGCCGAGAAGCCGAAGATCGGCAAACGCGAGGTCGAGATGGCCGAGCAGCTGATCGACTCGCTGACCCGTCGCTTCGACCCGACCGCCTACCGGGACGAGTACCGCGAGCAGCTGCTGGCGATGATCGAACGCAAGGCCGCCGGTGAAGAGGTGGTGGCGGCGCCGAGCGAGCAGCGCGAGCCGACCAAGGCGCCGGACCTGATGGCGGCGCTGGAGCAGAGCATCGCCGCCGTCGAGGGCAAGCGCGACGGCAAGGCGGGAGTGACGAAGAAGCCGGCAGTCAAGAAACGGGCGGCAGCCAAGAAAGCGCCCGCGAAGAAACGCACCTCGACCGGTAGGTCGTCCTCTAAGAGCCGATCCCGGTAGGGGTGGAGCGTCTTGTACTTTTTCGCAAGTGCTCGCTTGCGGCGCCAGCGATCAGACGATCCTCGAAAAAGTTAAGCGAAACCCCTACCGGGATCGGCTCTGAGTGGCCACCAGCCAGCAGGTCGAGGTCGACGGGCGTGAGCTGAAGCTCACCAACCTCGACAAGGTCCTCTATCCCAAGGCCGGCTTCACGAAGGGCGAGGTGGTCGACTACTACGCCAAGGTCGCGCCCGCCATCGTCCCCCACCTGGCCGGTCGCGCCCTCACCCTGCGCCGCTTTCCCGAGGGGGTCGACGACACCGACGCCGCCTTCTTCGAGAAGCGCTGCCCCAAGCACCGGCCCGACTGGGTGAAGACAGCGACGGTCGAAGCCGGTCCCCGCGCCGGGGACATCGACTTCTGCGTCTGCGAAGACAAACCGACCCTCGTCTGGATGGCGCAGCTGGCGGCGATCGAGCTGCACCCCTCGCTCTCGCTGGCGAGGGCGCCCGACCGTCCCACCGTCCTCGCCTTCGACCTCGACCCCGGCGCCCCGGCCGGCATCCTCGACTGCTGTCGGGTCGGCCTGCGCCTGCGCGAGCTCTTCGACCACTTCGAGATGCAGAGCTTCGCCAAGACGTCGGGATCGAAGGGCCTGCAGGTCTACGTGCCGCTCAACGACAGGGCGGCGACCTACGAGGGAGACGGCGGCGACGGGCAGGGGACCAAGGCCTTTGCCCGCGCGATCGCCCAGCTGCTCGAGAAACAGACCCCGAAAGAGGTCGTCTCGAAAATGAAGAAGGTCGAGCGCAAGGGCAAGGTCTTCGTCGACTGGTCCCAGAACCACCGCCGCAAGACGACGATCGCCGTCTACTCGCTGCGCGCCCGTGAGCGGCCGACCGTCTCGACGCCGGTGACATGGGACGAGGTCGAAGCGGCGCTCGACCGGGATAACGCCGACTTGCTCAGCTTCGAAGCGAGCGACGTGCTGAAACGCATCGACGAACATGGCGACCTGTTCGCCCCGGTGCTAGAGCTGAAGCAGAAGCTGCCGGCGCTTTGAGCCGCCGACGGTCGCTCAAGCCGGGTCGCGCCACATCTGGCTGACGCTCGGTCCGTCGCCAGGCAGGTCGAACTCGCCGCAGACGGCGAAGCCCAAGCGTTCGTAGCGCGGTGTGTTGATCGGGTTCGACGACTCGAGGAAAGCGGGCATGCCCTCGGCGTCGATCCGCGCCAGGCCGTCGGCCAGCAGCCCAATCCCAAGCCCCTCGCCGCTGTGGTCGGGATTCGTCCCGAGCAGGCTCAGGTAGTAGTGGGGCTCCCGCTCCGGGTGGGCTGCGTCGAAGCGCTCGAATGTCTCCAGCACCCTCGCCGCACCGTCTCCGAGCTGCTCCGCCAAGAGGGACGGGAGGCGCTTCTCGTCCTCGGGCCGCAGCTCGGGCCGACCCGGCGGTATCCAGAGCGCCACGGCGGCGCAGTCTCCGGTGAGCCAGGCCGATTCGTAGGAGACAGCTGCTTCGGCGACCAGACGCCAGACGGCCCGGTGCTGTGCGAGACGCCGCTCCGGCTGCGGAAAGGCCCAGCTCCAGACGGGGTCGGCGTAGAAGGCGCGCGCCAGGGTCTCGACTGCAGCGGGCACGTCGGCGTCGCTTGCCACGCGCGCCTCGACGAGGCGGATGGGGCGCTCGGTCATGGTTATGGCGATTGGCGCACGACCGGCTTACGCGTCGCCTTCACCTCGTCGAGGCGGCGGACGGGGGTCGTGTAGGGAGCCTGCTTGGCGACCTCCGGGTCGTCCTCGGCCTCGGCGAGGATGTGCTCGATCGCCTCGGCGAAGGCGTCGAGGCTCTCCTTGGTCTCGGTCTCGGTCGGCTCGATCATCAGCGCCTCCTCCACCAGCAGAGGGAAATAGACGGTCGGTGGGTGGAAGCCGAAGTCGAGCAATCGCTTGGCGAGGTCGAGCGTGGCAAGGCCGAGCTCCTTCTTCATCGGCCTACCGGAGAGGACGAACTCATGCATGCAGTGGCGGTCGAAGGCGACCGGCAGGCGGCTGCCGGCGCGGCCTTCGGCGAGCCTGGCCTTCAGGTAGTTGGCGTTGAGGACCGCCGTCTCGGAGGCCTCGGCAAGCCCGTCGGCGCCGAGGCTGAGGATGTAGGCGTAGGAGCGGACGAAGACGCCGAAGTTGCCCTGGAAGCCCCGCAGCCGGCCGATCGACTTGGGCCGGTCGAGGTCCAGGTCGAAATAGGGGCCGCTGCCGTTGCCGCCCTCGCGGCGCACGACCTGGGGCCGCGGCAGGAAGGGCTCGATCCGCTCGGAGACGGCGATCGGCCCGGCTCCGGGGCCGCCGCCGCCGTGCGGCTGGCTGAAGGACTTGTGCAGGTTGACGTGGACGATGTCGAAGCCCATGTCGCCGGGCCGCGAGTGACCCATCACGGCGTTGAGATTGGCGCCGTCGTAATAGAGAGTCCCCCCGGCCTCGTGGATCAGGGCCGCGATCTCGGCGATGTTCTCGTCGAAGAGCCCGAGCGTGTTCGGGTTGGTCAGCATCAGGCAGGCGACCTCCTCGGGGCCTTCGTCGATCCTGGCCCGCAGGTCGTCCATCTCGACGCCGCCGCGCTCGTTGGTCGCCACCTTGACCGCGTCGTAGCCGGCCATCGTCACCGAGGCCGGGTTGGTGCCGTGCGAGGTGTCGGGCGCCAGCACCTTGGTCCGCTCTTCGCCGCGGTCGGCGTGGAAGGCGCGGGTCAGCAGCAGGCCGGCGAGCTCGCCGTGCGAGCCGGCCGAGGGCTGCAGGCTGACGTGCGGCAGGCCGCAGATCTCGGCCAGCGACTCCTGCAGCAGCCACATCAGCTCCAGCGCCCCCTGGGCGCGCTTCGGGTCCTGAGCGGGATGGAGACGGGCGTGGCCGGGAAGGGCCGCCACCCGCTCGTTGAGCCGCGGGTTGTGCTTCATCGTGCAGGAGCCGAGCGGATAGAAGCCGGTGTCGAGGTCGAAGTTGCGGCGCGAGAGGCGGTTGTAGTGACGAACGATCTCGGGCTCGGAGACCTCGGGCAGGCGGGGTGGCTCGTCACGGAGCAGCTCGCCCGGGATCAGCTCCTCGAGCGGCGTCTCGGGGACTTCGGCGTCGGGGAGAACGGCAGCGCGACGACCTCGCCTCGACTTCTCGTAGATCGTCCGCACGGATTCCCGCTGCATCGGCGTCTCGCTTAGAGCCATCAGCGGACCTCCTCTGTCGACTTACTCGGTCCATGTCCGAGAAAGTCGCCACGCTCGGCGGCGATCGCCGCTCCGAGCACGTCGGCCAGCTCGTCGATCTGTGCCTTCGTACGCCGCTCGGTGATCGCGACCAGCAGCCCGTTCTCGTACTCCGGATAGTCGCGGCCCAGCGGATAGCCGGCGGCGACGCCGCGCTCGGCGCAACGATCGAGGACGCGGTCCAGGGAGGCGTCGATCCGCACCGCGAACTCGCGCGCCACCGGCGCCTCGTGCAGGAGCTCGACGCCCTTCAGCGCTGCCAGCCGCTCGCGCGCGTAGGCGGTGCGCCGCACCAGCAGCTCCCCCAGCTCGCGGTACCCCTCGCGCCCCAGCCAAGCGAGGTGGACCATCGCCGCCAGCGCGTTGAGCGCCTGGGCGGTGCAGATGTTGTGGGTCGCCTTCTCGCGGCGGATGTGCTGCTCGCGCGTCTGCAGCGCGAGGACGAAGCCGCGGCGTCCATCGACGTCGTCGGTTTCGCCGGCGATGCGCCCTGGCATGCGGCGTATCTGCTCCTCGGTCGCGCAGAAGAAGCCGAAGGACGGGCCGCCGAAGTCGAGCCGGTTGCCGAGCGGCTGCCCCTCGCCGAGGGCGATGTCGGCGCCCTGCTCTCCGGGCGGCTTCAACACGCCGAGCGTCATCGGGTCGCAGGCGACGACGAGCAGCGCGCCATGCTCCTTTGCCGCCGTGCCAAGCGCCTCGGTCTGCTCGATCGCGCCGAGGAAGTTGGGGCTCTGAAGGAAGACCGCCGCCGTTTTGTCGTCGACCGCACGCGCCAGCTCGCCGGCGTTCGTTCGCCCGTCGTCGAGACCCACTTCGACGACCTCGGCCCCGTAGCCGACCGCGTAGGTCGCCAGCGTCTCGCGGCTGTGCGGGTGCAGGCCGCGCGAGACGACGAAGCGGCGCCGCTTGGTCGCCGCCATCGCCAGGTAGCCGGCGGAGGCGACCGAGGAGGGGCCCTCGTAGAGACCGGCATTGGAGACCGGCAGCCCGGTCAGCTCGGACATCGCGGTCTGGAACTCGAACATGACCTGCAGCCCACCCTGCGATATCTCCGGCTGGTACGGCGTATAAGGGGTTAGGAACTCGGAACGCTGCGTGATCGCGTCGACGATCGCCGGCACGTAGTGGTCGTACATGCCGGCGCCGGCGAAGCAGACCTGACGGTCGGCGTCGGCGTTGCGCTGCGCGAGCGCGGCGAGTCGCTCGAAGACCTCGGACTCGCTCATCCCGGCCGGCAACGCCAGCGGCCGCCCGAGGCGAAGCTCATCGGGGACCTGGGCGAAGAGCTCGTCGATCGACTCGGCGCCGATCGCGGCGAGCATCTCTGCCCGGTCGTCGGGCGTGGCTGAGGTGTACCGGGTCACCCGCCGAAGGCTACGCAAGCGGGTGGCCGAGGGGGGCGATCAACTTTTGAGCAGATTGCGGTATTCCGCAGCGCCGAGCAGCTGTTCCGCCTCGCTCGCCTCGCTCAGCTTCACCTTGACCAGCCAGCCTTCGCCATAGGGGTCCTCGTTGATCCGCTCGGGCGCGTCGGCGAGCGCCTCGTTGACCTCGACGATCTCGCCCGAGAGCGGAGCGATCACGTCGGAGACCGCCTTGACCGACTCGACCTCCGCGTAGCTGGCGTCCTTCTCCACTGCCGCCCCCAGCTCCGGCGGGTCGTAGAAGACGACCTCGCCGAGGCTGTCCTGCGCGTACCAGGTGATCCCGAATGTCGCGACCTCGCCATCGATCCGGGCCCAGTCGTGCTGGTCGTGGTAGCGCAGGTCGTCTGGGTAGCTCGGCTCGGCCAAGGTCATCCTTTCGGCTGGTAGAGGGGCTTGGAACCTATCCGGGCCGCCCGGCGCTTGCCGCGCACGTCGATCTCGATCGCCGTCCCCGGCTCGGCGCCCAGCGTTGTCCTCACGTAGGCCATGCCGATCCCGACCTCGAGCGAGGGAGAGAAGGTGCCGGAGGTGACGACGCCAACCTCCTCGTCGTCGACGAGGACCGCATTGCCCTGACGGGGAATGCCCGCCCCCTCGATCGTGAAGGGAACCAGTCGCTCGGCGGTCCCCTCGCGCCGCGCGCGGGCGACGGCATCGGCTCCCACGAAGCCCGTCTGCTCGGCGCAGCACCAGCCGAGGCCGGCCTCGATCGGATTGCGGCCGGGGGTCAGGTCGTTGCCGTGCAGGTGGAAGCAAGCCTCGAGCCGCAACGTGTCGCGGGCGCCGAGCCCGCAGGGGACAGCGCCGCCGTCGAGCAGCTCGGCCCAGATCGCCGGCGCCACCTCGGGATCGATCAGCAACTCGACTCCGTCCTCGCCGGTGTAGCCGGTGCCGCAGACGAGCGCCGGCCGCCCGCCGATCCGCGCGGTCGCCACGCGCATCCGCGGCGGCAGCCCAATTGCAAGCGTGCGGGCGACGACGTCGCGAGCATGCGGGCCCTGCACCGCGAGCATCGCGTAACGGTCGGCGACGTCGCGCACGGCCACGTCGCCATACTGGCGGCTCCAGCGGCCGAGCCAGGCGAGGTCGGCCTCGTGGTTGGCCGAGTTGGTGACGATCAGGTAGCGGTCGCCACCGAGGCGGTAGGCGAAGAGGTCGTCGAGCACCCCGCCCTCCTCGTTGCAGAGGCAGGAGTACTGGGCGCCGCCGACGTCGATCTCCGCCACGTCGTTCGACAGCACCCGCTGCAGAAAGGCGAGCGCGCCCGGCCCCTCGACCTCCACCTCGCCCATATGCGACACGTCGAACATCCCCGCGTGCGTCCTGACCGCCGCATGCTCCTCGCGAATCCCCTCGTACTGCACCGGCATCTCCCAGCCGGCGAAAGGAACAAGCTTTGCGCCCAGCTCAGCGTGCTGCTCGTAGAGCGGAGTGTGCTTCAAGTCCGTCGGCGCCGACACGAGGCGCAGGGTATTTCAGCTTTGCCCCAAACGCTTCTCGCGGTGGGTGGCGCAGATTTGGGGGACCGTCCGAGGACGCGGCGCAGCCGCGCCCACAGGATGGTGGCTCCAAATCGGCGACAGGACCCGCCGCGTCAAGCGAACGGGGCTATTCCTTGAGGAACCCGGGAACGTCGATGTCGTCGTCGCTGACCCGCAGTTTGCGAATGTCCGTGTCCTCGCCCGAGATCCGCGGCTTGCTCTCGTAGTGCCGTCGCACGCGCTGCGGCGAGCGGGCGAGCAACTCGAATCCCTCGAAGCCGGTGGCGATCACGGTGACGCGGACCTCGTCGCGCATCGACTGGTCGACGACCGAGCCGAAGATGATGTTGGCATTGTCGTCGGCCTCCGACTGGACGAGCTGGGCGGCCTCGTTCACCTCGAAGAGGCCGAGATCCTCGGGGCCGGTGATGTTGAGCAACATCCCGGTTGCGCCTTTGATCGACTCCTCGATCAGCGGCGAGGTGATTGCCGCCTTGGCGGCGTCGAGAGCGCGCGCCTCGCCGCTGGCGGAGCCCACGCCCATCAGGGCCGAGCCGGCGTCGCGCATGATCGTGCGCACGTCGGCGAAGTCGAGGTTGATCAGGCCGGGGATCGTGATCAGGTCGGTGATCCCCTGCACGCCCTGGCGCAGGATGTCGTCGGCCTGCTTGAAGGCCTCGAGCACGCTGGTGCGGCGCTCGACCGCCTGCAGCAGCTTCTCGTTGGGGACGATGATCAGGGTGTCGACGTTGTTGCGCAGCTTCTCGATCCCCTCGAGCGCCTGCTGCATCCGCCGCTTGCCCTCGAACTCGAACGGCTTGGTCACGGCGCCGACCGTCAGTGCGCCGATCTCTTCCTTGGCGATCTCGGCGATCACCGGCGCCGAGCCGGTCCCCGTGCCGCCGCCCTCGCCGGCGGTGACGAAGACCATGTCGGCCCCCTTCAGCGCCTCCTTGATCTCGTCGCGGCTCTCGGCCGCGGCGCCGGCGCCGACCTCGGGATTGCCGCCGGCGCCCAGGCCGCGGGTCAGCTCCTGCCCGATCGAGAGCTTGATGTCGGCTTCGCAGGCCTGCAGGGCCTGGGCATCGGTGTTGACGGCGACGAACTCGACGCCGCGGATGCCGGCATCGACCATGCGGCTTACCGCGTTGGTGCCACCGCCGCCGGCGCCGACCACCTTGATGACCGCGAGGTATGTGGATTCCATCTCCCGAATTTCTCCAAGCCGCCGACCGAGCCGGCCGGTATTTGAGTTGAGCCTTTGTTCCGTCCGAATCTACAGCAATGCTTAAGGGTTGAAGCCTACGCCCTAACCACGGAAATTGCGCCCAACGTAGGGCATTTGATCGGTCCTGTCAAACCGCCGGGCAGCATCCTGCAAGCGAAAAATCTCAAGTTCAGGTTGAGGGTTTTCGTAACCTAACCCTTTGGTCGAGGGTTCAGGGGACCGGCGGAAGCGTATGCCCAGAGCCGCCTACGGAGGGGTGCTGTGGAGCGTGCAGGTCTACATAATCGAGCGACGTCAGTTCGGGATCGGCCAGCAGCGCGGCTGCCGCCCGCCACTTCCGACCCGCGGCGGCCGCGTCGCCGAAACGCAGTTCGATGCCGGAGCTGAGCTCGACGTCCACCCCGCTCGCGCCGATCCGGCTGGCAGCGACATAGGGCTGGAGGTCGGCCGGAACCGCGGCCAGGACGCGGACCTGTTCGAGCGCCGGTCCCTGAACCCGCGAGCCTTTCGGCGGCACGCTCAACGACAGCTGCGGCAGGGCCACGCTTTCGGACAGCTGCAGCCAGGTGAGGACCGTTCCGTCGTCGGCAACCGGCACCGAGCTCGAGCCGCTGCCGATCGTGGCGACCGGACGGCTGGAAACCAGCTTCCCGGTCACCGTCTTGCCACCGACGATGCGCTGCGTGACGAAGCCCGCCAGGATCACCGCGAGGATCACCAGCAGCCACCTGAGCCGCCCGCGCATCACGATTCCCAGTCCTCGGGCCACTCCACCTCCCCCAGCACCTGCACCTCGGGCTCGAGCACGACCCCGAAGCGGTCGTGCACGCGACGCCTCCCCTCGGCCATCAAGGCGAGAACGTCGGCGGTGGTCGCCGAGCCGGTGTTCTCGACGAAGTTGGCGTGCTTCTCGGAGAAGCGCGCGCCGCCGTGCCGCAGGCCCCGGCATTCCGCCGCCTCGAGCAACTGCCCGGCGCTGCGGTCCTCGGCCCCGGTTCCCTTCGGGTTCTTGAAGGTCGAGCCGAACGTCTTGATCCCCGACGGCTGCGCCTCGCGGCGCCAGCCCCGCATCTCCCCGAGGCGGGCCTTGATCGCCGCCGGTTCGTCGGCTCGCAGGCGGAGCGATGCGCGCGAGACGACCTCGCCCGCGCCCAGGTTGGAGCTGCGGTAGGAAAAGCCGAGCTGCACGGGCTCGCGGCGCTCGCGTCCGGCTGCGGAGCAGACGTCCACCCACTCGAGGATCTCGCCGAGCTGCCCCCCGTAGGCGTTGGCGTTCATCTTCACCGCACCGCCCGCCGTGCCCGGAATGTTGACGCCGAACTCGAGCCCGGCCAATCCCCAAGCCGCCGCCTTGGCGGAGGCAGAAGGGAGGCGTGCGCCGCCGCCGCAGACGATGCGCTCGCCGTCGCGCTCGATCGTCGCCAGCTCGCCGTCGAGCTTGAGGGCGAGGCCGCGGAAGCCTGCATCCGCGACGAGCAGGTTGGAGCCGGAGCCGACGATGCCGACGGCGAGGTCCTCGGCCGCGGCCCAGGCAAGCAGCCGAAGCAGCGCCGCCTCGTCGCGGGGCCGTGCGAACCAGTCGGCGGCGCCGCCGGTTCGAACGGTCGTCAGGCGCGCAAGCGGAAAGTCAGGCACGACCTCCTCGGGCGGCAGAGCGCTCACTCGCTCGCCCTTTCGCAGGCAAGCGACTCGGCCACCTCGAAGACGTCGCCGGCGCCGATCGTGACCAGCACGTCCCCGGGCCCGAGCCTCGCCGCGACCGCAGCCCGCGCCGAGTCGAGGCTTGGCGCCCAGCGGACCGGCCTGCCGCCGGCGCGGTCGGCGGCGGCGCGTGCGACGTCCAGTCCACTTACTCCCGCCAGCTCGCCCACCGGTTCCTCCCGCGCCGGGTAGACGTCGAGCACCGCGATCTCGTCGGCCAGGGCAAGTGCCGCGCCGAACTGCTCGGCGAAGGCCTTCGTGCGCGAGTAGAGGTGGGGCTGGAAGACGGCGAGGAGGCGGCGGGGATGCTCTTCGCGCAGCGCCGTAAGAGCGGCGCGCACCTCGGTCGGGTGGTGGGCGTAGTCGTCGTAGATGCGCGCGCCGCCGCGTTCCCCCTTCAGCTCGATCCGGCGCCTCACCCCGGGAAAGCCGGCGAGGGCCTTTGCCGCCGCTTCGACGTCGAAGCCGGTGAGCCCGAGTGCGGCGAGAGCCGCGCGCGCGTTGAGCACGTTGTGAGCGCCGGGGACGGCCAGCGGCAGCTCGGCGGGGCCGGGCGAGACAGCGTCGAATTCGGCGAGGCGCGCGTCCGCGACAAATCGGTCGAAGGCCGCCCGCAGCTCGGACTCCGACCCCCAGCGGCTGTGATGGTCCATCTCCACGTTGGTGACGACGGCGATCTCCGGAGCGAGCCCGAGGAAGCTGCCGTCGCTCTCGTCGGCCTCGGCGACGACCCACTCGCCGCTTCCCCAGCCGGCGTTGGCGGTAGCGCCATCGACCCCCAGGCCCGGAACCTCACCGCCGACGAAGAAGGCCGGGTCGGCGCCGAGCGCCCGCAGCGCCCAGGCCGCCATCGCGGTGGTCGTCGTCTTGCCGTGGGTACCGGCGATGGCGATCAGCCGCTTCTCGGCGCAGAGCTCGGCGAGCAGCGCGCCGCGGTGGATCGGCTCGATTCCGCGCTCCCGGGCCAGGGCCAGCTCCGGGTTGTCCGCGCCGATCGCCGTCGAGACGACGACCTCAGCGCCGTCGGGAAGGTTGTCCGCGTCGTGACCCACGGCGGGATCCAGTCCCGCCGCCCGCAGACGCTCCATGTAAGTGGAGTCGGCGCGATCGCTCCCCGTCACGGTCGCGCCCAGCTCGGCGCAGACCAGCGCAAGCCCGCTCATCCCGGCTCCGCCGATGCCGATGAAGTGCAGCCGCCTGGATCCCCAGTCACTCATCTTCCGGTGCGCCTTTTACGGTCTATATCCATATAAGGCGCACTGGAACGGGCGGCGGCGAAGACCTCGTCGGCGATGCGCCTTGCCGCGTCGGGCATGGCGAGCGCGGCGGAGGCCTTGGCCATCGCGGCGAGGCGTCGATCGTCTCCGAACAAGGCGACTACCCGATCCGCCAGCGATCCGGCGCTCAGCGCCCGGTCCTCGATCAGCTCGGCCGCGCCGGCCTCGACCATCCAGGCCGCATTCGCACTCTGGTGGTCGGCGGTCGCGTGCGGATAGGGGACGAGGATCGCCGGCCGGCCGGCGGCCGTCACCTCGAAGATCGATCCCCCCGAGCGGGCCACGACCAGGTCCGAGGCGGCGAGCACGTCGCCGAGATCCGGCTCGTAGGCCAGCAGCGTGTAGTCGCGACGAAGCGAGGCCGCGGATAGGCGCCCCGCCAGCTCCTCGTAGTCACGGCGGCCGCAGAGGTGGAGGACGTGGAAGACGCGTCCCCCGCCGCCCTCCCCAAATGCCTCGACCGCCGCCAGGTTGATCGACCGGGCGCCCTGACTCCCCCCCATCACCAGCAGGCAGCGCCTGCTCTCGTCGATTCCGAACCGCCCGCGAGCCCGCCTGCGATCGGCCTCGAGCACCGCCCTCGGCACCGGTCGCCCGGTGAGCAGGTACCGGTCCCCATCCCTTCCGTCGATCGGAAAAGACAGGCAGACGCGCCGCGCCCGATTTGCGAGCAAACGATTGGCCAGACCCAGGTGGCTGTCCGCCTCGGTCAGGACGAGAGGAGTGCGCGAGAGGACGGCCGCCATCCCGACCGTGCCGGCGACGTAGCCGCCGCCGCCGAGGACGACGTCGGCCCCCCGCCTGCGCAGCAGCCGCCGCGCCCCGCCGATCCCGGCGATCGCCCTGCCGACCGCCACCGCGGCTCGCAGCGGGTTGCGGCGGTCGATTCCGCGCACGTCGAGCAGGTCGATCTCGTAGCCCGAGGCCGGCACGAGCTCGGCCTCCGGCCGGCCGCGGGCGCCGGCGAAGGACACCTCGGCGCCGCTAGCCCGAAGCTCGGCGGCGACGGCCATCGCCGGCACGACGTGCCCGGCGGTTCCCCCCGCCGCCACCACGACTCTGGCTGCGCGCTCCACGGTTCGATCGGCTCCTCTCGGCGGCCCCAGTGTTGCGCCCGCCCTCGACGACGCGCAGTTTGCCAGCGCCGGCGGTCCCCCCGCGCGCGACGGCGAGGATCAGGCCGACGGCGAAAAGCGTCGCCAGCAGGCTGCTGTTTCCGTACGAGACGAAGGGCAGCGGCACCCCCGTCAGCGGCGCCATTCCCATCACGGCGAAGAGGTTGATGATCGCCTGCGCCACGATCAGCGAGGTGAGACCGGCGACGAGCAGCTTCGAGTAGCGGTCGCGGGCTTTCTGGGCGACTCGCAGGCCGGCATAGCCGAAGAGCGCGAAGAGGCCGACGACGCCGAGAATGCCGACCATGCCCAGCTCCTCGCCGATCACCGCCGAGATCATGTCGGTGTGGGCCTCGGGCAGGAACCCGGCCTTTGCCGTGCCATGACCGATGCCGACGCCGAAGATGCCGCCCGAGCCGAGCGCGATCTTCGCCTGGGCGGCCTGGAAGCCGGCGCCGGTGGCGTCGAACCCCGGATGGAGGAAGCCGGTCAGGCGCGCCATCCGGTAGGGCTCGACCAGCGTCGCCAGCAGGGCGACGGCGCCGAGACCCAGGGCGATCATGGCGAGGTCGCGGGGGCGGGCGCCGGCGGCGATCAGCATCGCCGCCACCGAGAAGGCGACGACCATCGCCGTCCCCATGTCGGGCTCGACCACGATCAGCAGGCAGGCTGCGCCGACCACCAGCAGGTAGGGCTTCAGGCCCGAGATCGAACGGGTCATCTTCGGTTTGCGCGCCAGCAGGTCGGCGCCGTAGAGGATCAGCGCGACCTTGGCGATCTCCGAAGGCTGGATCTGCAGGAAGCCGGAGCCAATCCAGCGGCTGGCGCCGTTGACGCTGGTGCCTGCGGCAAGCACGAAGACGAGCAGGAGCATCGTGCCGCCGAGGATCGCCGGCGTCAGCTGCCTGACCGCGGTGAGGCCGCGGCGGGCGACGAGGTGCATGACGAGCAGCCCGACGGCGCCGAACATCAGCGTCCGCTTCAGGTAGAAGGCGCTGTTGGAGAGGTTGCCGTCGCTCAGCACCTGGGTCGTCGAGCTGGCCGAGAAGACCATGACGGCGCCGAGCGCGAGCAGGCAGAGGGTCGCCGTGAGCAGCATGTTGTACTCGGCGGCGAGGGCGATCGGCCGCGCGCGCCCGCCGGCGGCTTTTTTCTTTTTCGGCGCGGCCCTCTTCGCCGCGGGCCGTTTCCGCGGGGCGGGCGTTTTCCTCACCTCAGATCCTCGACGATCTCGCGGAAGCGCTCGCCGCGCCGTTCGAAGTTCTCGAAGGCGTCGAAGCTGGCGCAGGCCGGCGAGAGCAGAACGACCTCGCCAGGGCGTGCGGCTGCCGCCGCCGCCCTGACCGCCTGCTCGAAGTTGTCATGGCGGTGAAGCGCGACGCCCCCGGCGATCGCCGGCGCCAGCGCCTCCGCCAGACGCTCGGCCGAGGCGCCGGCGAGGTGGCAGGAGACGCAGCGCTCGCGTACCGGCTCCAGCAGGGCGTCGTAGGCCTCGCCCTTCTCGCTGCCGCCGAGGATCGCGTGGACCCCGCCGTCGAATGCGCGCAGGCCGACGATCGCCGAGGCGACGTTGGTCGCCTTGGAGTCGTTGACGAAACGGACGCCGTCGATCTCCGCCACCGGCTCGAGCCGGTGCGGCACGCCGCCGAAGCTGCGCAGCCCCTCGCGCACGACGTCTCGACCGAGGCCCATCGCCAGCGCGGCTGCGGCGGTCGCCATCGCGTTGGCGACGTTGTGCTCGCCGAGCAGACCGAGCT
>Ga0207648_10004679_pt1 | contig 13991 bp, 11 predicted proteins | sample KBSMisM32_FD_184310 | JGI IMG/M metagenome (GOLD analysis project Ga0207648, IMG submission 184310) | Miscanthus rhizosphere microbial communities from Kellogg Biological Station, Michigan, USA - KBS Miscanthus M3-2 (SPAdes) (version 2) | ecosystem: Host-associated > Plants > Roots >...
CGAGACGCTGCGACTGCTGCACCGTACGATCAGCGGTGTTCGCGACGACATGGACGGTCTGCGGTTCAACACTGCGATCGCCAAGCTGATCGAGTTGAACAACCATCTCACCAAACTGGGCGGCTGTCCGGTCGATGTGGCCGAGCCACTGGTGCTGATGGTTGCTCCCCTGGCGGCGCACCTGGCCGAGGAGTTGTGGGCCAAGTTGGGCCACACCGATTCCTTGGCGGTCGAGCCGTTCCCCGTCGCCGACCCGGCCTTGTTGGTGGCCGACACGGTCGAGTACCCGGTACAGATCAACGGCAAGGTCCGCAGCCACATCACCGTCGCCGCCGACCTCGACGCATCGACGATCGAGGCCACCGCGTTGGCCGACCCCAAGGTTGTGTCGTTGCTCGACGGTGCGACGCCGAAGAAGGTCATCGTCGTGATCGGACGGATGGTCAACATCGTCGTCTGACCCTTGGGCAATACTGGCCCGATGCCGGAACTGCCGTACCTGCAGGCGCGCGAACTGATCGGACTGTTCCGGTCGCGCGAGCTGTCGCCGGTCGAGCACCTCGGCAGCCTCATCGAGCAGATCGACAAGCATGATCCGGCGATCAACGCAGTCGTCGATCACCGCTACGACGAAGCGCTGCAGGAAGCACGCCTGGCCGAGCGGAGCTATCTCGGAAACGGCGACGAACCTCGCCCCCTCGAGGGCATCTGCGTCGCGGTGAAGGAGGAGCAGCCGATGCGCGGCCGGTCGTGGCGGCAAGGTTCGCTGCCCCTCGTCGACGAGGTCGCCGATCACGATCATCCGATCATCGAGCGGATCCAGCAGGCCGGCGGGATCATCCACATCCGCACCGCGACCCCTGAGTTCAGTTGTGCCGGGTTCACTCACAGCCGACTGTGGGGCGTGACGCGCAATCCGTGGAACGAGGAGTTCTCCCCCGGCGGATCGTCGGGGGGCTCCGCTGCCGCGCTGGCGGCCGGCTATGCACCGCTGGCGACCGGCAGCGACATCGGCGGATCGATCCGCATCCCGGCTTCCTTCTGCGGTGTCGTTGGGTTCAAGCCTCCGTTCGGCCGCGTGCCGGCGCTCGGCCCGTACAACCTCGACCAGTACTGCCATGACGGGCCACTCGCCCGCACTGTCGATGACTGTGCGCTGATCGAGAACGTGATCGCCGGCCACCATTGGCGCGACGTCGTCTCGTTGCGCAATCCGCCGCAGATCCCGACCGATCCGGGCGACATAGCAGGCATGCGCATCGGAGTGTCGATGAACCTCGGCGATTGGCCTGTCGACTCCGAGGTCGTCACCAACACTCGCGCTGTGGCCGACTCGCTGTCCGCCGTCGGCGCGCACGTCGACGATGTCGACCTGCCGTGGCAACTCGAACGATTCTGGCAGGCCGGCCGCGCCCACTTTGCGGCGATCTTCGGCCCAGGGATCGCCGAGATCGAAGCAGCGCACGGCGAGCTGCTGAACGACTACACCCGGGCCTTCGTGGAGACGATGCAGCCGGAGTCGACCTTCTACGACGGACTCGTCGAGGAGGCCGCGCTGTGGGAGCCGTTGGGCTCGCTGTTCGAAGACGTCGACGTGCTGTTGTGCCCGACGATCGCCACGACCGGACTGGTCGCGGGCAACTCCTACATCGACGACAAGGTCGTGGTCGACGGCCGCGCCGTACCTCATCACATCATGGCGATGATGACGGTTCCGTTCAACGTCTTCAGCCGGTGTCCGGTGCTCTCCGTGCCATCCGGGCTGGCGCGCAACGGCGTGCCCACCGGAGCGCAGATCGTCGGTCGAACCTACGAGGACGAGTCAGTGTTTCGGGTGGGTGCCGCCGTCGAACGCGCCGGGTTCGGATTCGGATCGGACGACTGGCGGCCGCCGCTCACGCAGTGAACGGAATCTCCTGCCGGGCAAGGTCGCCGATGTGGCGGAACGATGCGGCCTTTCCGTTCTCGTTGAACTTCCAAAGGTGGACCCACTGGTCCTCCTCGACAGGCTTGCCGGTCTTGTTGATCGAGCCGGCGGTCCGCAGGACGACGACGACCTGATCACCTTCGCCGAGGAGCAGTTGGGGCTCGAACAGTGACAGGGTGAGGCCTTCGGCGAGCGCACCGAAGAACTGGCCGACTTCGGCCCTGCCGCTGCGCGGCTGGAACCACGGAACGGCGGTGACGCGCGTGCCGTGCTCCCACTGCACGTCGTCAGCGAGATGATCGAGGATGTAGGGCACGTCGCCGCGACCGAACGCTGCATAGATCTCGGCGACGGTGCCGACGTGGTTGGTGGTGACTGTGTTGGACATGTGGACCCCTTTCGTCAGAGCTATTCGGCGCACTCGTCGCCGCGGATCACCTCGGCAACTACGGTGGCCGCTCGATGCGGATCTACATCGCCGGCGTGCAACACGAGTCGAGCTCGTTCTCCCCGATCCCGACTTCGTTCAGGTCGTTCGAGCGATGGGACTGGCTCCCCGACAAGCCCTTCGACAGCGACGGCTTCGGGTACGGCGAAGCGTGCCGACTCGCGGCGGCGAGTGGCATGGATGTCGTTGCCGGACCGTTCTTCAACGCCGAGCCGAGCTCGCCGGCAACCGCGAAAGCATGGGACTCGCTGACCGAGCAGATCCTCGGCGGATTGAAGCAGGCGATGCCTGTCGACATCGTCTTCTTGTGCCTGCACGGCGCGCAGATGTCGGAGGGCATCGACGACTGCGAAGGCGAAGTGCTGGCCGCGACGCGCGCGATCGTCGGACCGAAGGTTGCGATCGGTGTGCTGCTCGACCTGCATGCCAACGTCACGTCGGCGATGTGCACGAACGCTGACCTCACCGTCTCGTGCCGCGAATATCCGCACGTCGACTACAGCGAACGAGCCGCCGAGATGCTGCCCGTCCTGACGGCAATCGCCGGCGGCACGCGGGCGACGACCAGCGCCCGGCGGATTCCGGCTTCGGGCGTCTTCCCGACGCCGGAGGAGCCGATGAAGTCGTTTGTGACCTTCATCCGCGAGGTTCAGCAGCGCCCCGGCGTGTTGATGGTCTCGGCCAACCATGGCTTCGAGGGATCCGATACGCCGTATATGGGAGCTTCCGTGGTCGTGACGACCGACGACCACGAGACGTTGGCAGAGGCGACTGCGGACGAGGTCGCCGCAGCCTTTCTCGCGCTGATCGTCGCCAACACGTGGACCGGACTCGACGTGGACGAGGCGCTCGACGAGGCTCTGCGTCGAGCGGACGGACCGGTGGTGATCGCGGACAGAAGTGACAACGCCGGCGCTGGTGCCGCGAGCGATTCCACCTACATCCTGGCGGCGATGATCGAGCGCGACATCGGCAACGCCACTCTCGGAATGATCTGGGACCCGATGGCGGTGCGAGCGTGTCACGACGCCGGCGTCGGCGCTCGGCTCCCGCTGCGCATCGGCGGAAAGGCCGGTCGAATGTCCGGCGCGCCCATCGACGCCGACGTCGAGGTGACATCCGTGCGAACCGATGCGGTGCAGGCACTGTTCGGCCGCGGAGAGCCGCACGAGCCGCTGGGACGATCCGCGGCGGTACGGATCGGCGGGCTCGACGTCGTGATGACGTCGCGACGGCAGCAAGTCTTCAGCCCGCACTGCTTCACCGAGCACGGCATCGATCCCACACGCCGGCACATCGTCGTCGTCAAGAGCATGCAGCACTTCATGGGTGGCTTCGCACCGATCGCGGCGAGCGTCGTCCGCTGCGACGGACCCGGCAGCGCCACGCTCGACATGAGGATGATCCCGTACCGACGGATCGACCGGCCGATGTTCGGTCTCGACCCCGTCGAGGCGATCGGCGTGCTGCCGTTGCGATGATCCGCCCGATTTCACCTGATCAGCGATAGTCTGTCGAACGGCGGTTTACGAATCCGTAGCCGCGGTCGAGTGCAGCGCCTGTCGCAACAGCCACAGGCGCACAGTGATTCCAGCGAGTTGTTGGTCTTTGCATCCACGGCCAACGAACACGAAGGAACCACATATTCATGACCACCCCCACACCGAACGATCGCGGCGCGCGCTTTGCCGAGCTCGGCGTTCCGGCACCTTTGATCGCCGCGCTCGCAGAGCGCGGCGTCGATGAGCCGTTCCCGATCCAAACGGCCACGCTCCCCGATGCGCTGCGTGGGCACGACGTGCTCGGCCGCGGCAAGACCGGTAGCGGCAAGACCATCGCGTTCGCCGTGCCGGTCGTTGCTCGCCTGGCGGCCAGTCGCCGGCGTCCCCAACCCGGCAAGCCACGCGCCCTCATCCTGGTGCCCACCCGCGAGCTGGCCAACCAGGTGATGCTGTCCCTGAAGCCACTGGCCGCAGCAATGTCATTGCGCGTCGCCACCGTGTACGGCGGCGTCGGCCAAGGCCCACAGGTCGCCGCGTTGCGCAACGGCGTCGACATCGTCGTCGCCTGTCCCGGAAGGCTCGAAGACCTCATCGGCCAGCGGCACTGCCGCCTCGACGCGGTGGAGATCACCGTGCTCGACGAGGCCGACCACATGGCCGACCTCGGCTTCCTGCCCGGCGTCAAGCGACTGCTCGATGCAACGCCCGTTGGTGGACAGCGCCTGCTGTTCTCGGCAACGCTCGACAAGGCCGTCGATTCGCTCGTCCGCCAGTATCTCGTCAACCCCATTGTGCACTCGGTGGATCCAGAGGTCTCCTCGGTCGACACCATGACGCACCACGTGCTCGCCATCAAGTCCGGCGACAAGGCCGCCGTCGTCAGCACACTCGCCGGCGGTCTCGACCGCTCGTTGCTGTTCATGCGCACCAAGCACGGCGCCAAGAAGATGGCCAAGCAGTTGTGCACGGCGGGCATTCCTGCAGTCGAGTTGCACGGCAACCTGTCGCAGAGCGCCCGCGAACGCAACCTCGCCGACTTCTCCAGCGGGCGGGTTCGCGTGCTCGTCGCCACCGACATCGCGGCGCGCGGCATTCACGTCGACGACATCGCGTTGGTCGTGCACGTCGATCCGCCGGCGGAGCACAAGGCGTTCCTGCACCGCTCCGGCCGCACCGCCAGGGCCGGCGCCGAGGGCGTCGTCGTCACGGTGATGACTCCCGACCAGGCCGGCGACGTACGTTCGCTCGCCAGGGCGGCAGGTATCAAGCCGACGGTGACGAACGTCGATCCATCGCATCCGTTGCTGGCGGAGTTGTCGGGTCCATCGGCACCGAAGGTCGCGGCTCGCCCGCACCGTCCTGCCGACGCACCCACGGTTGCCCACCGGCGCCCGAACCCGCCCCGCCGCGGCCGTCAACAGACGACTCCGCGCGAAGGCGGCGCGGCTCGCACCGGTTCGCCGAAGGCACACGCACCATCACACGGACGCCCGCGCACGTCGAGTGCCGGAAGCCGACGCAATTCCGGACGTCGCTCGGCGCCGACCGGTCGTTAGTGGAGTGTTACGCGCCCACACGGTGGGCGCGTAACACTCGTTCCCCCACGCGAGGGCCCGAAACATTCAGAGATGTCGGCGTCAGGCTCCGCTGACGGCGAACCAGGCGCCGCCGGCACTTGCGACGAACACGACGGGTGCGAAGCACGGGTGCGGCAGGTCGACCATCAGCCTGGCCTCGCCGTTACCGGCTGCGTCGACTGCGAAGGTATCGCTCGACACGTTCACGGTGGTTGCCGCGCCGGTCGCGTCAGTGGACAGACAGCTGACGATGACCTTTTGTGACGGCACAGGGTTCTTGCCGGCGATCGCCGGGTTCGGGAACGCCGGGTCGATGACGAGGCCTTCGACTTCGACGTCGATCCTTCCGCTCGCCCGCAACCTGATGTCGGCATCGGCGATGACCCATGGCGCACCGCCGCCGTGAATGTCGCGGATCGCCGTGCCAGTGGCACCGGTGTACGGCGGGCTGACGCCGACCATGATGTCCGCTCTGTAGACGGTTTGGTCATGCCCTGATGCCAGTGTGACACCGGCGGTTCCGGCGATGACACTTGCGACGACGAGCGTTGCGCCCGCGATCAATCGAATACGTGATTTCACGTTCTTCCCCTTTTCGCGACGCGCGGACGGGCGCGCCTCCACGTCGAACCGTAAGCGCGCCCAGCTAGAGGGGCAATTGTCCAATAGTCGTAGGTCGCAGCGCGCGATGAGTCCTGTTACTCGCGCGCTGTGTCGTCTCCGGTCGTCTCGCCGTGCGCCGAGTTGCCCGGCGCGGCATCATCTCCGCGGTCGTCACGCAACGACTTCAAGACATCGGAATCCTGTGGCGTCGCCATCGGTCCGAAGCCGAGCACGACCGTACCCTTGGAGTTGCACGCCGGACAGGTGAGTGCGACCACCGCGACCATGTCGTCGGGATCCGATGCCCCTTCCAATCTTCGCAGTGAACTCATCGACACCGACTCGGGTTCGGACACCGTCCCGCATTCGATGCACTCCAATTGCGCCGAGTCGGTCACTACGAACGACGACACGAATCCGCCTTGCGCGTACGCCTCCAACACGTCGGTCAGCGTCGTCTCATCGCTCGGCTGGAAGTCGTCGGTCATTGCCGCGGAGTACCCACAACGACCAGTGCCCAACCAAGGCCACTCCCGGATAGGCGTAACGTCTTGCTCGTGGCAACTGCAACGGCTTCCACGACCCCCAATCCCGACGCGATGAAGTTCTCGCTCGACACGGCACTTCCGGCGATGTTCAACGTCACCGATGCCGACGCCGCAGCCGACCAACCGTTCGCTGCCGCCGTCTTTGCCGCGGGTGGGGTCGCCGCGGTCTTCGGCGTCAACGACTTCGTCACCGTCACTCGCCAAGCCGGCGCAGATTGGGAACCGATCATCAAAGCGGTGCACGAGGCTGCGGCGGCTCATCTGTGATGGGCAACTTCTGGCGCGGCAGCGGCCGATGGCTCAGCCGGCGCACGCTCGTCACGATGATCGCCGTCGTCGTCGTGACCATCGCCCTCGGGATCGGACTGCAGAAGCTCGACTTCTCGACCGGCCAGAGCAGTTACATCGATCCCGACTCCCAAGTTGCCAAGGACAACGAGCGCTATCAGGATCTGTTCGGCGGCGAGAACATGGTCGTGCTGTTCACGGTCGACGAGGGGCGCAGCGTCGTCGATCTGTTCACCCCCGGCAACATCGCCCAGTTCCAGGTCGTCGAGCAGGAGATGAACGCGAGCGATGCGATCCAGTCGGTCGTGTCCCCGCTGACCGTGCTGCAGTGGACAGAAGATCTCGTCACCAAGGGCGTCGGCAGCGAGATCGTCGCACGGGCGATCCAGCGCGAGCCCGACCCTGCGAAGGCTGCGATCCGCCAGACCGATGCCAACATCACCACGTTGCGGTTGGGTGCCGCAGGCAAACAGGACATGAGCAACCCCGACTGGGTGAAGTTCCTCATCTTCGGCAACGACGGCTTCAAAGTGGATGCCGACAACAAACTGGTGGCGCCACCCGACAGCGATCTCGTCGTTCGCAAGCCGCTGCTGACGTTCATCCCGGATTCCCGCCATGCCATCCTTGCTGCGGTCCTCGTCGGCAACGCGTCGCTCGACCAATTGGCGGAAGGTTCGGCGGCTGTGCAGGACGTGATGAGCGGCCGCACCTTCGAGAACGCCACGGTGACGGTGACGGGCACGCCGACGTTCCTCACCGACATCAACAACTACCTGCAGGGCGGGATGCTGGTGCTCGGCGGAATCGCCGTCGTCGTGATGATGGTGATCCTCCTGATCGCGTTCAAGGTTCGTTGGCGGTTGCTGCCACTGCTCGGCATGGCTGTCGGCATCGCCTGGGGATTCGGGGCGTTCGGGTTCACCGGAACGAAGTTGTCGCTCGTGACGATCGCAGGTCTGCCGATCCTCATCGGACTGGGCATCGAGTTCGCGATCCAGATCCAGAACCGCATCGAAGAAGAACGCGGCCTCGAACATTCCGGCAATCCGTTCGAGGTCACCTTGCTCGAGATGGGTCCGCCGCTCGTCGCCGCGACGATCGCCGCGGTGATTGCCTTCCTCACGGTCAAGATCTCCAAGGTGCCGATGGTGCAGGACTTCGGCGTGCTGCTGTCGATCGGAATCATCGCCCTGTTGATTGCCGGCATCGTCGTACCGACGACCCTGATCGGCGCACGCGAACGACGATCGCCGACGACGAAGGAGCCGAGCGAAGGTTGGGTGGAAGGGACCGTCGAACGGCTGGGCAGCCTCCCGCGCGTCGCCGTCATACCGCTCGTGGTGATCGCGATCTGCATCCCCATCCTCGGAGTGATCCTCGAGTCCGGATCCAAGATCGAGAGCGACCCGATCAACTGGGCCGATCAGTCGAGCACCTCGATCAAGAACGCGCACACGTTGGAGGACGAGACAGGTCTGGCCACAACGCTCGGCGTGTTCATCGAGTCGGCGAGCGCGCCTGCCAACAGTGTGTTCACCGACCAGATGGGCGCGTTCGTCTTCGATCTGGTCGACAGCTCGCTGACCGAGAACCCGGAGCTCGTGGGAGCGTCGAGCCTGGCGACCACTGTGGGTTGGCTGGCCGAGGTGCCCGGCACGACCTCACTTCCGCCGCTCGGCCTCGACATGTTGCAGGCCTACGACATCGCGCCCGAGTCACTGCAGACACTGCTCGTCGCCGACAACGGGAACGCCGCACAGGTCCTGTACCAAGTGGGCCCCTCGTCGCTGCAACAGCGCGCCGTCGTGCTCGACAACGTCAACTCGTCGATCGCCGATCCCGGCGACAACGCCCCGCTGCCGGCGCAGACGTCGGCGACGACGGGAGGCCTCGCCGTCGTGGGTGTCGGACTGCTCGAGAACATCACGGCCAACCGCGCCCAGCTGACGATCGTCGCGCTACTGCTCGTCGGAGCGTTCGTCGTGCTGCGCTATCGCGACCTTGCCCGAGGCCTGTTGACGATGATCCCGGTTCTGGTCGCGGTCGGCACGTCTGCGGTGCTGGTGCGCGTGCTCGGGATCACGCTGAGCCCGTTGTCGACGGTCGGCGGTCCGCTCGTGGTCGCCACGTGCGCCGAGTTCTCGGTGCTGTTGATCGCGCGATACGCGGAGGAGCGCACGCGCGGATTCGATCCGCAAGCCAGCAACAAGATGGCCGCCCGCAGAACCGGCCGGGCGTTCTTCACCTCGGCACTGACGACGCTCGGCGGCTTCGCCGTGCTGATCTTCTCGTCGCTGCCACTGCTGTCCGACTTCGGCACCGTCGTGACGATCAACATCGCCGTCGCGCTGCTGTCGGCCCTCGTCGTCGTGCCACCGCTCGTCAAGGAAGCCGACCGGCGCGGTCTGCTGGTGATGGGGCCGGCAACTGCCGACCAAGGTCAAGGACGGCGATTGGCCGCGGGTTGGATCGGTGGAGCTGCGCTTGCCGCGATCGGGTTGGCGATCGTGGCCGTCTCGGTGCGCAACGAAGAGCCGGTGGCGGCCGAACCGAAGACCGCCACCGAGGTCGAGGCACCGGCCACCTTGCCGCCCCCGACGACCACTCCGCCGTCGACCACCACGTTGCCGCCCGGCAACACCTTGCCGCCGGGACCGGCGGAGCGGCCCACCGGACTCGTCGCCGGCGCGTTCTGGGACGCGTTGACGAAGGCCGGTGTCGACGCGGGAATTGCTCGCTGCGCCGCCGACGACTTGTTGGCCGGCCACTCCGAAGCCGACCTGCTGGCCCTCGGCATCGCGTCCAACCCGCGTCCGCCGGAGGTCAACGCATTGCTCGACGCGTCGGCCAAAGCGTGCGGCGTGACCCAGGATCAGCTCGACGCGGCAGCTGCGGGCTGACGGCGCCGCGCTCGTTCGTAGACGTCGACGTAGGCGTCCACCATCCGCTCGACGGAGAAGTCGTCCTCCACATGCCGGCGGCACGCGGCGCGATCGATCCGATCTACTGATCGCAGGCATGCTGCCAGCTCGTCGTCATCGTCGCTGAGGAAACCTGTGACACCGTGTTCGACGATCTCCGGGGCGGCTCCTTGCGGGCTGCCGACGACCGGCGTTCCGCAGGCCAACGATTCGAGCATCGCCATCCCGAACGGTTCACGCCAACTGATGGGGTTGAGGAGTGCCGATGCCGAAGCCAGCAACTCCCGCTTGCCCGCGGCATCGACCTCGCCGAGGTACTGCACATCGTCGCCGAGATGCGGCTCGACGAACTTCTCGAAGTACTCCCGCTCGTGCGGCTCGCGCATCTTCGCCGCGATCTTCAGCGGCACACCCGCGGCCCTCGCGATCGCAATCGCACGGTGCACACCCTTGTTCTCCGTCATGCGACCGAGCAGCGCGACGTATCCACCGTCGCCGCTCCCGAACGGGTAGTCCGCGACGTCGAGTCCGTGATGCACGACTGCGTCGACGGCGAGTGGTGTGGACGAGGCGTGCGAATGCGAGATGGCGACCAACAGCACACGAGGCAGCGCCGCGCCGTAGACCGCGTTGTAGGTACGGCTGAACGGCTGATGATTCGTCGTCACGACGGCCATGTTCGGGTAGCGCGCCGAGTAGATCGGCCCGGCGATGGTGTTGTCGTGCACGACATCGGCGTGCTTGGCCAACTCGTAGGCGCCGACGACGTTCTCCAACTCGATGCTGGCGCGGCCCATGCGAAGCGTGTCCTCGACGGGGATGACCGAGGCCTTGGGCACCGGGCACGTCGATTCGGGATGGCAGATCAGCAGCACCTGATGACCGGCGGCCTGCAGGCCTCGGGCGAGCGAGTCGAGTACGGCCTCCGTGCCGCCGTATGCCGGCGCCGGTACCGGCACCCACGGCGGAGCGATGATGGCGATGTCCACGAACCTGTCTCCTCGACTTCGAAGTGCTACCGGATGGTCCGCACCGTGTCGGAAGCTGCGGGATCGGCAGCGTCGCCGGCCAGGCCGAGATCGACCGCGCGAACAGGGGTCGAGGATTTCACGCGTTCGAGGAACGTGCGCGCCCACCGATGGACGTCGTTGAGTTGCACCGAGGCGCGCATCGTCTTCATTCGCGACGTGCGTTCCGCCGCCGGCATGGTCGCGGCGGCGACAAGCGACCGCTTGATGGCCTCGATGTCGTACGGGTTGACGATGAGTGCACCGTCGAGATCGTGCGCGGCGCCGGCGAACTCACTGAGGATCAGCGTGCCGTCGACATCGGTGCGGGACGCGACGAACTCCTTGGCGACGAGGTTCATCCCGTCGGCGAGCGACGTGATGACGAGTGCGTCGGCGGCACGGAACCAGCCCGCAACCTCGGCTTCGTCGAGCGATGTGTCGGTGTACTCGAGTGGGCGCGACCCGTCCGTTCGTTGGTGCCTGGCGTTGATCGCGGCCACCAGTGCCTCGACCTCGTCACGCTCGTCCTCGTACGCGGGCACGTCGGTGCGCGTCGGCACGGCGACTTGCACGAACGCGCACTTCTCGGCATCCAGACGGCCCTCGTCGAGCAGCTCGCCGAATGCCCGCAGACGGTGCGAGATCCCCTTGGTGTAGTCGAGCCGATCGATGCCAAGGAACACAGTGTCGACGGCGAGGTCGACACGATGCTGCTTGGCCCGCGTCTCCGCCTGATCGCCGAGTGCCGTCCAATGACCGAAGTCGACCGAGATAGGAAATGCGTCGACGTCGACCACGTGCGCGCCGTCGAACAGCCGATGACCACGGCTGCGCGATCCGACCAGACGGTCTGCGGCAGCGACGAAGTTGGCAACGTCGTCCGGTACCTGGAAACCGACGACCTCGGCGCCGAGCATCCCTTCGATGACGGCGGTGCGCCACGGCAGCATCGAGAACAGCTGGGCATTCGGAAAGGGGATGTGCAGGAAGAGGCCGACGCGGAGGTCAGGGCGCTTGGCGCGGATCATCGCCGGCACGAGCAGCAAGTGGTAGTCGTGAACCCAGACCGTGCCGCCTATGGGGGCGATCCTGCACACCGCCGAGGCGAAGCGCCGGTTGACGATCCGGTACGCGTGCCACCACGCCCGGTTCAGTTCGACGCGCCGCAGCCTGCCGTGGAACAGCGGCCACAGGACCGCGTTCGAGAACCCGGCGTAATAGCGTTCGATCTCTTCGGTGGAAAGCGGTACGGGATGGAGTTGGAGGCCGGCGTGCTCGAACGGGGGCATGCGCGCCGAGTCGGGGCCGGCCCAACCGACCCACTGCGTGCCAGGCGTGGTGACCGACGACAATGCCGACGCCAGGCCTCCGGGACTGGTTGTGAGCTGGCCGTCCGCGGCTACCTCGACAGGCAGCCGATTGGCCACCACGACGAGTCCGTTCATCCGTACAAGCCTTTCAACTCACTCAGCCCGTCCCCCAATACCCGATCGTACCCCTGGCGAAACCCCTTCGAGGACCGGAACACCCGACTAAGAAAGGAGATGTGCAGGAAATGGTGGTCGCCGTCGACATCGACGGAACGCTCTACGACGGCGTCGAGGTGGCACCAGACGCAATCCGTGAACTGCAAAAGGCGCGCGACGACGGCCATATGGTGGTGATCGTCACAGGGCGGCGATGGGAGGAGCTCGGCACCGTTGCACCCGACGTGGTGCGCCTCGCCTCGCGCGCCGTGTGCGAGGAGGGCGGGGTCATGGTCGATGTGGCCACAGGCCACATCAGATTGCTCGGCGACGCTGTGGACGACGCACTGGTCGACGCCCTCGAGGCCGCCGGGGTGCCGATGCTCGACGTCGGTCGAGTCGTGGTCGGCGCGCCGACGACATCGCTGGAGCTCGTCTCGGAAGTGCGCGATCGAGTGGCTCCCACACGAAGGATCGTCATCAACAAGGGCTCTGTCGCATTGGCGCCGCCCGGATGCGACAAAGGAACCGGTCTGCTCGCGGCCGTGGCCGACCTCGGCCTCACCGGATGGCCGATCCTCGCCATCGGTGACGCCGCCAACGATCTGCCGATGTTCGCAGTCGCGACGATCGCGGTGGCCGTCGCTAATGCTGACGACGTTGTGCGAGCTTCTGGCGTAACACTGACCACGGCCGCCTTCGGGGCGGGCGCGGCGGAGGCACTACGGGAATTTCTGCCGTGATGGGCGGCGGGCTGACGTTCCGCGACACCACCGCGCCCGGGGCCATCGTCGCCGTCTCGCCGAGCTCGCGGATCGTCACGTCGCCGTCGTCGATGCGGATGTTGAAACGCCGGTCGACCAGTCGCACACCGGCGAACAACAGATCGTCTTCGATCGCGCCCGGAATGGGGTCGAGCGTCAGCCCGTGTTCGTCGTTGGGCTCGAGCCCGAGCATGGTCCGCAACAGCAGGAAAGGCGTCGCCGCCGCCCACGCCTGAGGCGAGCAGGATGTCGGGAACGGAATGGGTGTTTCGACGTCGGCCCGATCGAGGCCGCTGAAGCACTCCGGAAGCCGGCCGTTCCAGGCTCCCGAGGCTTCCAGTAGACCTTGGGCCACCATCAGCGCTTCGTCGTCGAACCCGTACGCCCGTAGGCCTGCGGCACACAAGGCCCCGTCGTGGGGCCAGACGGTGCCGCAGTGGTAGCTCATCGGGTCGTAGGCGCGTTCGTCCTCGGCGAGCGTGCGGATGCCCCAGCCGTTCCACATCGGAGTCGACAACAGGTTCTTGGCCACCAGCGGCGCCCGGTCCTCGTCGACGATTCCGGCCCACAGGCAGTGCCCGATGTTGGACGTGAGGGAATCGACCGGCTCCTTGTCGGGACCCAGCGCAACCGCGTACCAGCCGTATTCGTCGATCCAGAAGTCGCGGTTGAACCGCACCTTCAGATCGTCGGCGAGCTCGGTGTGGCGGGCGACCATCTCGGGTTGGTCCAGGCGTCGAGCGATGGCGGCGCGGGCGCGGTGCGCCGCATACGCGTACGCCTGCACTTCGCACAGCGCCAAGGGTGCCTGGGCGACCCTGCCGTCGTGATAGCGGATGCCGTCGGCGGAGTCCTTCCAACCCTGGTTCGTCAGGCCACGTTCGGAGGTCTTGAGGTACTCGATGTAGCCGTCGCCGTCACGGTCGCCGTACTC
>Ga0207648_10004681_pt1 | contig 13990 bp, 7 predicted proteins | sample KBSMisM32_FD_184310 | JGI IMG/M metagenome (GOLD analysis project Ga0207648, IMG submission 184310) | Miscanthus rhizosphere microbial communities from Kellogg Biological Station, Michigan, USA - KBS Miscanthus M3-2 (SPAdes) (version 2) | ecosystem: Host-associated > Plants > Roots > Rhizosphere...
AGCTTTTTACAGGAATACATCTCCGGGCGCCGTATTTAAGGATCTCTTCATAATAGGATCCATCATGTCTGAAGGTCCTGATGCGCCACCGGGATATATCAATGCGTATAATATTAAAACAGGAAAATTAGCATGGGTATTTCATACAATTCCTCTTCCAGGTGAATATGGATATGAAACCTGGTCAAAAGATTCATATAAAAAATTAGGCGGAGCCAATTCCTGGGCAGGAATGGTTATCGACGAGAAAAGAGGAGTGGTGTATGCTTCTACCGGTTCTGCCGCAACTGATTTCTATGGTGGTGCCCGCATTGGCCAAAACCTTTTTGCCAATTGTGTGATCGCGCTGGATGCATTAACAGGAAAAAGAGTATGGCATTACCAGATCGTGCATCATGATCTCTGGGATAAAGATCTTCCACAACCACCCGTACTGTTAAATGTAAAACATAGTGGTAAACTGATAGAGGCAGTTGCCCAATCAACCAAGGACGGTAAGATATTCCTGTTTAACCGTAATACCGGAGAACCTTTGTTTGATGTAAAGGAAACACCAGTTCCTGTTGAACCGGCCTTACCTGGAGAACAGCCCTGGCCAACTCAACCAGTTCCTGTTAAACCTGCGCCTTTCACCATGCAGACATTAACAGCCGAAAATATTACTGACCGTACGCCGGAATCAAGAGCGTATGTACTGGAGCGTTTTCAGAACAGTATCACAGGAAGTAATTATCAACCACCGAGCCTGAAGGGAAGTTTATATTTTGGATTTGGTGGAGGTGCAGAGTATGGAGGTAGTGCCGCTGACCCCAATGGAATATTATATGTGAATGGAAATAATATGCTTTGGTGGCAGATCATGAGACAAAACCCTACGGTCCAAACCAAAGGTTCAATATTATATAATACGAATTGCGTTGCCTGTCATGGTGATGGAAAAACAGCGGCGGTTGGAGATGGATCCCAGACGGTGCCTTCTCTTGCTGAAATTGGAAAACGATTATCAGGAGTCCAGATGTCGGAAGTGTTAGAGAATGGTAGGGGACGAATGCCTTCTTTCTCACATCTCTCCAAAGAGAACAGGCAATCACTGATAAATTATTTATTGAAGACTGAACCGGTTTCAGATATGGTTTCAACAGCATCAACTGGTGCCAAATATGTTCCTCCATTTTTAAGTAATGGAACTCAGCAATTCAGGGATAAAGAAGGTTATCCTGCCATAAAAGCGCCGTGGGGTGTTTTAAATGCGATAGATATGAATACAGGGGATTACCTGTGGCAGGTGCCATTGGGTGAATATCCTGCCTTAACGGAGAAAGGTGTGGCACCAACCGGTACCGAAAATCATGGTGGACCCGTGGTTACTGCAGGTGGACTTTTATTCATTGCAGCAACCTATGACCAGCACCTGCGGGCGTTTGATACAAAAACAGGTAAGGTTGTATGGCAATATAAACTTCCTTATGGTGCTGTTGCTACTCCTATTACTTATTTGAAAGATGGAAAGCAATATGTGGCTATCGCTGCGGGAGGTGGCAAGTATGGTATGGCGCGTGGAAGTACCTACCTCTGTTTTGCATTGCCTTCAAAGAAATAATCTAACGATACCAACGCTAAATGTCATTATGAAAGATAACCGTAAAGACTTTATTAAAAAATCTGTGGCTTTGGCTGCAATGTCAGTTGGCGGAATAAGAACTGCCCTGTCTGAAACATTGCATCCTAAAACTAATGATCTATTTGAATCAGGTTTCCAGGGAGCATTTAAGGAATCAACTATAAGGATTGCCATACAGGCACCGGTAGATCCAACCCCCAATGAACTGAGCTTTTACAGGCAGATGGGCATGAATCATGTGGTTTTATGGACTGATGAAACCAAAGCGAGTGCAGCCTATTATTCCGAGAAAAAGAAGCTGTTTGCTGATGCGGGACTTGAAGTATATGGATTTGGCAACAAGTCAGTACACAACGAAGAGAAGATCGTGCTAAACCTTCCGGGCAGAGAAGAAAAAATTGAACAATACAAACAACATCTTCGCGATCTGGGGAAAGCAGGTATCAACTATACTACCTATGCGCATATGGGCAATGGTATCTGGAGTTCAGAGAGAGAAACTACACGTGCCGGCGCATCAGCCCGTTCATTTGATTTAAATGGTCCCAACTGGGGCGAATGGAATGGCAAGAAATATTATCCTCCTTTATCTCATGGCAGGGAATATACTATGGATGAGATGTGGGAGAACTTTAAATATTTTATTCATGCGGTAACCCCGGTAGCTAAAGAAAATAATGTTCGGATTGGTATTCACCCGGATGATCCTCCCGTTCCAAAGCTCGCAGGTGTTCCCCGCCTGTTTAGTCATTTTGATGGGTATAAACGTGCGCTTGAACTGGCAAATAGTCCTAACGTTGGCCTTTGCCTTTGTGTAGGTTCCTGGATGGAGGGTGGAAATAAGATGGGAAAGGATGCCCGGGGGATGATTGGCTATTTTGGAAAACAGAAGAAGATCTTCAAGATACATTTCCGCAACGTTGATAAACCACTTCCGCATTTTACAGAAACTTTTGTAGATAATGGTTATACGGATATGTATAAGATCATGAAAGCGCTGAAGAAGGTGGATTTTGACGGTGTGCTTATCGCTGATCATATTCCCCGTATGATAGCGCCTGCGCCAGGAAATAATAATAACAACGTTTCCACTAAAGTAACTCCTCCTGCAGCTGTTTCTGCTGCCCCTGCCAATTACAGGGGACTGGCGTTTTCCATTGGGTATATCAAATCATTAAGGGACCGGGTAGAAGATGAGGCAGGCAATTACCAGAATGCACCCATATAAATCCAATTTTTTATTTATGAATGATAATCGCAGAGATTTTATAAAAAATGTAGCACTTGGCGCTATGTATGTTGGAGGAGTTGGTGCTGCTGTACCAGGAGCAATTGATCCGGAAAAAAAGGATATGATTGAAACTATCCTGTATGATCAACCTAAAAAGAAATCAACGATCAGGATCGTAATGCAGGCACAATCGGGACCCAGAGCCTCCGTAGATATGATGACCTGGTATAAGCAAATGGGACTGGAGGATGTTACAGTGTGGACCGACCCGCCTAATGATAATGCTGAGTTTTATACCGCAACTAAAAAGGTTTATGCTGAAAATGGAATAGATGTGTATGGAATGGGAAACGGTGCTGTTCACAACCAGGATAAGATCGTATTGAACCTCCCGGGCCGTGATGAGAAGGTAGAAGAATATTTAAAGCATTTGCGAAATCTTGGGAAAGCCGGGATCCATTATACCACGTATGCACATATGGGTAATGGCATCTGGGATTCTCCTAATGGTACAACACGTGGTGGAGCAGTTGCAAGGACACTTAATATAAACGGAGATCATTGGGGCCGATGGAATAGCGCAAGGTACAGACCACCACTTTCTCACGGAAGGGAATTCACCGAAGATGAATTATGGGATAACTGGACTTATTTCATTAAAAAGGCAGCCCCGGTTGCTGAAGAAAATAATGTACGGATAGGAATTCACCCTGATGATCCCACAGGCTTACCTACCATTGCTGGTGTACCCCGATTATTCAGCAGTTTTGAAAGATATAAGAAGGCACTTGATATTGCCAATAGCCCCAATGTGGGTTTATGCCTGTGCGTGGGTTCCTGGATGGAAGGTGGTGCTGCAACAGGTAAAACAGCAGAAGAGATGATCGAATATTTTGGAAAGCAGAAAAAGATATGGAAGGTACATTTTAGAAATATCGACAAACCACTCCCGTATTTTACAGAAACCTTCGTTGATAACGGTTATACTAATATGTATAAATTGATGAAGGCACTGAAAAAAGTGAATTATGACGGAGTGTTATTTCCGGATCATGTTCCTCGTATGTCGATAGGTGAACAGGCAGACTGGGCATTCAGTGTGGGATATATTAAAGCACTGCGGGACAGGGTAGAAGCTGAGGCCGGAAATTAATATAATTAGGAAAATGGTAATAATCAGGATAGTAGGAGAGAAAATTGAGTTAATGCTTTTTTAATCATGCTATTAATACTTAATTATTCTATCGATAGCTATATTGGGAAGAACCTGAATCCTGTTCCGGTGTGATGTTTAATCACCCAATAATTTGCAAAATGACCGAAAAGCTTGATTTGTTCAGCAAAATATTGCTTGCAACATCTACCATTAATTATATGGCTTCGTCATTGAATGCAGTAAATGAACAATATAAGGTGGCCCTGGCTGCGGAATGTATTGATGAAGAGGATAACGGGCTTTCAAAGAATATACTGACTACCCTGGTAGCTGAGCAGGATAAGAAACTGGAGGCGTTGACAAATGGTTTGATAGACATGATCAGGGATTTTGGAAGCTATCTGAATAAGAAAGATTGTGTTTGTGCCATTGATGCCAGGATATACAAGGCTCCATCTGAAATTCTGGTAGAGGGCAAGGATGAAGTGAATAACACCTATAATGACGAATCTGTGTGGATGTTGCAGTTCGGCCATTGATAATGTGATCAATTTAGGAACCAATCCATAGCAGTGGATTTCTCATATAACAGCAAGTTTCAAAAACAAAGGCCTCGTTCCCGGGGCTTTTCCTTTTTTTTCCTGATAATTGCAGTGGTAACTTTACCCAACCCAAACCTAATCATCAGTTATGATCCGACTTATAACAATTGCAGGCATGTTAATCTTCCTCTTCATCATTGCGTCCTTTAAGGCTTCAACTGTGTCTGGGGGAGAAGGATTTACTGAAGTCAATAACAAGGCCAAATGGAAAAAACTTTTTGATGGCAAGACCTTTGACGGCTGGCATCTTTATGGAAGGAATTATGTTGGAAGTTCCTGGAAAATTGATGATGGAACGCTACATGTGGCGCCTGTAAATGACAGGGCACAGAGAGGTGATCTGGTTACCAATGAAGAATATGAGAACTTTGACCTCCAGTTAGAATGGAAGGTTGCAAAAAGCAGCAATAGCGGCGTTATATTTTATGTGCATGAGGATACAGCAAAATATAAAGAAACCTATTTCACAGGCCCTGAGATGCAGGTGTTGGATAATATAGACGCAGATGACAATAAGAAGGAGAACCACCTTGCAGGTTCACTTTACGACCTGTTAGGCAAGGCTGCCGATTCAAAACCAAAAAAAGTGGGGGAATGGAATAAAAGCGAGATTATCAGCGACCACGGTCAGTTGAAGATATATCTCAATGGAACACTTGTGGTCTCAACTATCTTATGGGATGAGAACTGGAATAAAATGGTAGCCAATAGCAAATTCAGAACTATGCCAGGCTTTGGCATTTATAAAAGTGGAAGAATAGCCCTTCAGTACCATGGTCATGATGTTTGGTATAAAAACATTCGCATAAAGAACCTGAATTAATCTGACGCCCACTTTTCCCCAACATATTGATTTATAAGGCACTTGCCTGGCTCCACCACTTTATTGCCATGGTGGGCCCTAATTAATTTTTCCATTAATCGATAATTAATCTCAGTTAATCGATAATTACGGGCTTTGTTAAGACTGGAACATTTACTTTATAAGCACATAATTACCAACTAACCATTCGCTTGTGCATGAAAAAATTCCTGTTCACCCTTTTGTCTTACATAGTCCTGTCTTGTTCACATGTTTCCAGTGATTCGGTTATCACCAGTCCGAACCTTGATTACATCGATCCTACAATTGGTAATGCGCCACAGTTACTGGTGCCAACCCGTCCCACAACACATCTGCCCAACGAGATCATTCGCATGTACCCCATGAGAAAGGATTTTTTCGACGATGAGATATCCAGTTTTCCACTGACTATTGTTTCTCACCGATTGGGTGAGGCATTCTCAATCAAACCGGTCAATGGAAGTCTTTCGGCGGAATCATGGAATCAGCGGATGCCATGGGATCATAACCTTGAGATCACAAGGCCCTGGTATTATTCAACCTATCTTATCCGGGATGGTATAACAGTGGAGTTCACACCAGGAAAGAAAACCGGGTATTATCGATTCACCTTTCCAGAAGGAAAGGATAAATCCCTTCTATTTAATACATATAATGACGGAGAATCTTCCTGGCAATTTCCATCAGGCACAGAGCTGACCGGAACCGAAACTTACCATGGCGACATAAAAATATATGTGTATGGGAAATTTAATACTGCGGGCACGCCGGGAATATTGGAAAACGGACAATTAACAAAGTCTTCCACGGTAGCTGGCAAATTTCCTAAAGCCAGTATTAGTTTCCCCGCAGCGGGGACAACGATTGAATTGAAATACGGGATCAGCTTTGTGAGTGCTACCCAGGCGAAAAAGAATTATGAGAATGAGATCAGTGAGCCGGATTTTGAAACCATGAAAAGAAGTGCTGAACAAACCTGGTCCGGAATAGTATCTCAGATACAGGTAGAAGGAGGCACAGAAGCACAAAAACGCTCCTTTTACACCGCACTGTACAGGTGCCATGAGAGAATGGTTAATATCTCTGAAGATTCAATGTACTATAGTGGGTATAATAAACAGATCAACAAAGATGCGCGACCTTTTTATGTAGATGACTGGTCGTGGGATACTTACCTTGCTCTTCATCCGTTGCGTATGATCCTTCATCCTGCCCAGGAAGAAGATATGCTTCAATCTTATGTCAGAATGTATGAACAGAGCGGGTGGATGCCTACTTTCCCGGTATTGTTTGGAGACCATGCCTGTATGAATGGATTTCATTCATCTGTTATTTTTCTTGATGCATATAGAAAGGGATTGAAACATTTCGATCTTGATAAAGCATACGAAGGGATAAGGAAGAACTCACTGGAAGCAACCCTGCTTCCATGGCGTAATGGTCCAAAGACATCCCTCGATGATTTTTATCATGCCAATGGATATTTCCCGGCCCTTCATCCGGATGAAAAAGAAACTATTAGCGATGTTCATCCTTTTGAAAGAAGGCAGGCAGTTGCGGTAACGCTCGGTGCAAGTTTTGATGACTGGGCTGCTTCACAGCTCGCCAATAAAATGGGAAAACAGGAAGACTTTCAATTGTTCGGTAAAAGAGCCATGAACTACCGGAATCTCTGGAGTGAGCAACGTGGATTCTTTTTGCCAAAGGATAGCAAAGGAGCATGGATAGATATCGATCCCAAATTTGATGGTGGTCCCGGAGGCAGGGATTATTATGATGAAAATAATGGCTGGACCTATTTATGGCAGGTGCAGGAAGATATTCCAGGTCTAATAACATTGATGGGAGGTAAGAAAGCCTTTGAAGAAAGGCTTGATCAGCTATTCAGGGAAGATCTCGGTAGGTCCAAATATGAATTCTGGAATAAATTTCCGGATGCAACCGGCCTGGTGGGCCAATATTCAATGGGTAACGAACCCAGCCTCCATATTCCATATTTATATAATTATGCAGGTGCTCCCTGGAAAACACAGAAAGCTGTACGGTTCTTATTGGATCTGTGGTTCAAGGATAATGTTTTTGGCATCCCGGGTGATGAAGATGGTGGGGGATTATCTGCCTTTGCTGTATTTTCTTCAATGGGCTTTTATCCGGTAACACCTGGATTGCCGGTTTATACGATCGGAAGCCCGGTATTCAGCAAAGTGACGATTGCGCTGGAGAACGGGAAGAAGTTTACAGTGATTGCCAACAATAGCTCTGTAACCAATAAATATATTCAGCGTGCCACAATGGATGGTAAGGAACTCAATACACCCTGGTTCACACATGAGCAATTGATGAATGGAGGAACACTGAAACTGGAAATGGGTCCAAAGCCAAATAAACAGTGGGGTACCGAAGGCGCAGAAATGGATAAATAATGATGACAATACAGGTGCCAACTGATTTGCAGCAACCCTGGCTTCGTTAACATTCATTTTGTGAATATTGCTTACAATTTCTTTATTTTGAGATGGATTGAGATTCTTATTTTTACAATTGCTTATGGCGAAGTATATACTTTGCATTTCGGTATTTTTATTGTTGAAGAGCAGCTGCGTTTGTCAGTCTTATGGTTTGATGTTCAATAGCCATGAAATGGTGCTGGAAAAAAGAACCTCCCTGGATCTTTCTCCTAATGATTCATTTTGCCTGGCCAAAAATTTTGAACTCTCTTTTGAATTCAGCTTCCTCCGCAACTATGCCACCTATTTCGGATATGTTTTACGGGTGGTTAGTAATAAGAATGAGAACATAGACCTTATCTATAACCAGCCATCGTCCACTTTCAAAATAATCAGCGGAGAAAACTTCTCAACTATTAGTTTCAAAGTTGACAGCGTCCGGTTATTTAAGAACTGGAATAATGTTGTTTTAAGATTTGACCTGGAAAAGCAGACATTAAAATGTTTGGTAAACAACCAGGAGATCGCTACCAGCAAACTTAATATCACGGGGAACTGCTTCAAATTCCTGTGGGGAGCAAACGATTTTCAGAAATTCAAGACGCGTGATATCCCACCGATGCAGATAAAGGATATCCGGATTTCAGAAAAAAATAAACCCCGGTATTACTGGCCGCTGGATGCAACTTCAGGAAACTTATTCCGTGATAAGATCAAGGGCAAGGAGGCAAGCATCAAGAACCCTGTTTGGGTGAAAAATCAGCACCAGAAATGGGAGTCACTTGGGTCTTTTACGCTAAATGGATATGCAGGTGTGGCTTTTGATCCAAGGAAAGATATATTATATGTTACAGGATCAGATACATTGGCCATCTATACGCTGAAAAATGAAAAGAACCTGGAATTTATGACCACCCCCCACCAGGATCTCCGTCTGGGCCATCAAAGTATTTATGATACACTGAGTGAGAAACTTTTGGATGAATATCCTGATGATAAAAGAACTGTATCTTTTGATTTTTTGAATCATCGTTGGGATTTTACGAATCCTCCTCCTGGCAGAATGACCGAGTTCTGGCATTCCAATAAATTTATTTCGCCCCGGGATTCCTCTTTATATATAATAGGTGGATATGGATATCTCCGGTATAAAAACCTTGTACAACGGTATAACTTTTCAAATAAGAAATGGGAATTGCTCACGCCATCCGGAGATTATTTTACTCCCCGGTACCTGTCTGCGGTTAGTTTGGATGCGAAAGGTGAGTATGCGTATATACTGGGAGGTTATGGGAGCCAGACAGGTGATCAAATGCTCGATCCCAAATATTTCTATGATCTGTTCAGGTATGATATAAAAGGGAATTCCTTCAAGAAGCTTTGCAACTTCAAGCCACAAAACACTGCATTTACTTTTGCCAACAGCCTTATCATTGACACAACCGACTATTATGGTCTTGTCTTTTCCAATGATAGCTACAATTCAAGTTTACAATTGGTAAAAGGCTCGCTCAGGGATTCTACTTTAATTCCGCTTAGTGAAACTATTCCCTATAATTTTCACGATATACAATCATTTGCCGATATCTATTATTCCCCGCTTAGCAACAAGCTGATTGTTGTGACCTTATTTTATACTCCGGAGAATGTGAAGGATCGGAGAACGGATGTTAAGATATATTCACTGAATTTTCCTCCTGAAGCTCTCGGCGCTGCCTCCGTTACGGAAACAACTGGTAATAAGGTAAACTGGGTGCTGCTGGTTGTTGCTTCACTGGCATTAATATCCCTGTTCGTATTCCTGGCAAGGAAAAAATCACAGGCAGCTAAACAGGGTTCAGCTCCTGATGAAAAAACAGATTTGAATGAAAACATGTCAACTGTTGCGCCAGTTTTAGTTCATGTGGTACCCGAGAAAAATCCCCAGTCTTCCATTTATTTGTTTGGTCAGTTCCAGGTATTTGACAAGGAAGGCAATGATATTACGCGTCTGTTTACTCCATTGTTAAAAGAACTGTTCCTTATCATTACCATATATACTATGCGAAATGGGAGGGGAATATCATCAGAAGAGCTGAATGAAATTCTATGGCATAACAAATCGGATAAGGATGCAAAGAACAACCGGTCCGTGAATATTGTCAAATTAAAGACCATCCTGGAAAAGATCGGCAACTGTGCTATTAATAAGAAATCAGGCTTTTGGCAGTTAGAGTCAGATGATGCTGAAATGTATGTTGACTACAAAAAATATGTTTCACTGACTTATGCTCCTGCTGATGCAAATAAGAATAATTTGTATGCACTGCTTGATATCGTTAAGCGGGGTGCTTTCCTGGCACAAACGGAATATAACTGGCTGGATGATATTAAATCAGAGATATCCAACTTTGTGATCAATTCCTGCCTGAGCATAATCAGGAGCCAGGACATTTCCAAAGATCCTGAGTCAATAATAGAGATCACCAACTATATATTTTATTTTGACAAATTGAACGAGGATGCACTTATCTATAAATGCAAGAGCCTGATATTACTGAAGCGCCACACACTGGCCAATAATGCCTACCAGAAATTCAGCAAAGAATATAAGGATATCTATGGTGAGGATTTTGGCAAGCCATTCCATGAAATTATCAATTAGAAAATCCAGGTTCTTCTGTTGACTTACCACAATTTGAGATTTCTCACCTCCGGTGTCTGATTATTTTTCAATTATTATATAATTAAGCCCCTTATTAACCCGGCAAACATTGTTTTGTAGCTATGAAAAACAAGCTCACCGTTGCAGGAATGGTATTTGGGCTAAGCTGGTTGCTTATAAACTCCGAAGTCCCTCCACAGCATAAGATTTCCAACAAGCTTATTTCCGCTAATCTTTATCTTCCCGATACTGCAACAGGCTATTACCGGGCAACACGTTTTGACTGGGCAGGTCTTATTAAATCACTGGAATATAAAGGACATAGTTTTTTTGGACAATGGTTTGAAAACTATTCTCCCAAAACACATGATGCAGTCATTGGACCGGTGGAATCCTTTGGGCCATTAGGATTTGAAGAAGCCAAACCAGGTGGACGTTTTATTATGATAGGAATAGGAGCTTTGAGAAGACCATCCCCAGGAGCCTATAGTCCTTATAGTCTTTATGATATTATCGATCCGGGCAAATGGACAGTGAAAACAAAAAAGGACCGTGTTGAATTTGTTCAGGAGTTGCGGGATTCTACGGGATATGGATATATCTATACTAAAACAGTTCTTCTTGCAAAAGGTAAACCCAAATTAACGCTTCATCATAACCTGAAGAATACGGGCACAAGAGCAATAGAAACAGAAGTATTCAATCATAATTTCCCGGTGATCGATAATCAGCTTACGGGTCCTGAAATGAGAGTGATATTTCCCTTTAATGTAAAAGCAGAAGGCAGAGGCTGGGGAACACTAGCAAAAACCGATGGAAAGGAAATTGTATTCCTTAAAGCCATTGAGAAACGGGACCAGGTATATAGTGCCGGATTACAGGCATTGGATAATGCTTCCCTGGCTTATGATATTAAAGTACAGAATCAGAAAACCGGGGCTGGTATGCGGATCACCAGTGATCAGCCGCTATCGAAATTGGTGTTTTGGGCCTGTACCACTACCGTTTGTCCCGAGCCCTATATTAAGGTAAAAGTTGCACCTGGTGCTGAAATGAAATGGGATATTAATTATGAATTTTATACTTTCTCACCTGTATATACTGCACCATAAATAGTTTACTCTCCAGATAAGAAAATCGCTCCGTTTTTTTATTCCATGGGTCTTTAACCAGGCGGTTTTAGACCCTTTTTGCTGGATAACAATGAAAGGTTCTTGTTTGTTCAGCGAATTCCTGTTTTTTATTGCTTCGGGAAAATTTAGTTCTGCTTTATGTAAAAATGAAAGCAGGCTGTCTATATTCGTTCCCTTCAATTTAAATCAAAACAGAAGACATGGATCGTTTTTTGTTGATTCTTCAGAATTCTTATTGAATAAAAGGGGACATTATGAAAAAATATGTGCTTTCTTTTCAGCAAATCGATCGATCGAAGATCATGGAAGTGGGGGGCAAGGGTGCAAACCTTGGAGAATTGGCAGGGATAAAGGGAATACAGGTCCCTGATGGATTTTGTGTTACTACAGAGGCTTATAAGGAGATTACAGAAAATAAACAGGAGATAACCAATTTGTTGGGAGAATTATCACAGCTGAGGGTAGAAGATCGTAAAAATATAACCGCAATTAGTACAAAAATCCGCAGGGTAATTGAAAGTGCAGCAATATCAAAGAATATAGTTGCAGAGATAGAGAGAAATCTTTCCAAATTTAATGAACAGGATGCGTTTGCAGTAAGGTCCAGTGCAACGGCAGAAGACCTTCCCTCTGCCTCCTTTGCGGGGCAGCAGGATACTTATTTGAATATTATAGGAAAGGATTGGATCCTGGAACATATCAGCAAATGCTGGGCATCATTATTTACAGAGAGAGCGGTTACTTACCGGATTCAGAATGGATTTGATCATCGCAAAGTTCTTTTGTCGGTGGTTGTTCAGAAGATGGTGTTTCCGCAGGTGTCGGGTATTTTGTTTACTGCGGACCCTGTTACTTCTAACAGGAAAGTGCTGTCCATTGATGCCAGTTTCGGTCTTGGTGAAGCACTGGTGTCAGGAATTGTGAATGCAGATAATTATAAAGTGCGTTATGGTGAGATTATCGATAAAAAAATTCCTGCAAAGAAACTGGCGATTTATTCCTTAAAGGAAGGTGGAACAAAACAACAGGAGATTGAAACTGAAAAACAAACCAAGCAGGCACTGACAAATGCACAGATATTACAACTTGAACGGATGGGTAGAAATATTGAAGCTCATTTTGGTAATCCGCAGGATATTGAGTGGTGTTTGGCTGATGATATATTTTATATAGTGCAAAGCAGGCCAATAACTACCTTATTTCCCATCCCCGAAACCAATGATAAGGAGAATCATGTTTATGTATCTACCGGCCATCAGCAAATGATGACTGACGCTATTAAGCCCCTGGGATTGTCTGTTTGGATCTTAACCGGAGGGCGTGCCATGTTTAAAACAGGCGGTGGAAGATTGTTTGTGGATATCACAATGGGTTTGTCAACTCCGGCTGGCCGGCAAAATTTATTGGATGTTTTAGGACATAATGATCCTCTCATTAAGGACGCGCTTATTACGATCACAGAAAGGGGAGATTTTATAAAATCAGCGCCAAACGATAATACTCCACCGGGCCCTGTTAAAAGTCATAAGGGTATGTCTTCTGCGGATATCCAGGCAGAAGCCGGGAATGACCCTTTAATAGTAGAAAAACTGATTAAACAAAGTGAGGCATCAATTGCAGCGCTAAAACAGAAGATCCAACCGAAATCAGGATTGGATGTATTTGATTGTATCCTGGAAAATATGCAGGAAAGGAGACAGCTTGCTTCAGATACGAAGAATTTGAGTGTGATCATGGCCGGTATTCATGCATCAGCCTGGATCAATGAAAAAATGAATGAGTGGTTGGGTGAAACAAATGTTGCAGATACGCTTACCCTTTCTGTATCTAATAATATCACTTCTGAAATGGGTATGGAGCTGCTGGACCTTGCAGATGTGATCCGTCCTTACCCGCAAATTATTGAATACCTGCAGCACGCAAAGGATGATGATATTTTGGATAAACTGGATCAATACGAAGGAGGCAGCCAGATTCGTGAAGCTTTTATAGCTTATTTGAACAAATACGGAATGAGATGCGCCGGGGAGATAGATATTACCAGAACGCGCTGGAGTGAAAAACCGGCGATACTGGTACCTATGATCCTCAGCAACATCAAAAACCTTGAGCCCGGCGCCAGCAAACGAAAATTTGAGCAGGGAAAACTGGAAGCATTGAATAAAGAGCAGGACTTAATTGCGCGATTGAAACAATTACCGGATGGTGAATTAAAGGCTGAAGAAACAAAATTAATGATTGACCTTCTTCGGAATTTCATCGGTTATCGTGAATATCCGAAATACGATATTGTTAATCGGTATTTTATTTAT
>Ga0207648_10004682_pt1 | contig 13989 bp, 6 predicted proteins | sample KBSMisM32_FD_184310 | JGI IMG/M metagenome (GOLD analysis project Ga0207648, IMG submission 184310) | Miscanthus rhizosphere microbial communities from Kellogg Biological Station, Michigan, USA - KBS Miscanthus M3-2 (SPAdes) (version 2) | ecosystem: Host-associated > Plants > Roots > Rhizosphere...
TCCCGGCGATCAACGTCAATGACAGCGTGACCAAGTCGAAGTTCGACAACCTGTATGGCTGCAAGGAAAGCCTGGTCGACGCGATCCGTCGCGGCACCGACGTCATGCTCGCCGGCAAGGTCGCTTGCGTCGCCGGTTACGGCGATGTCGGCAAGGGCTCGGCGGCGTCGCTCCGCAACGGCGGCGCGCGCGTGCTGGTGACCGAGATCGACCCGATCTGCGCGCTGCAGGCGGCGATGGAGGGCTATGAGGTCGTGACGATGGAAGAGGCGACCAAGCGCGCCGACATCTTCGTCACCGCGACCGGCAACATGGACGTCATCACGCTCGACCACATGCGGGCGATGAAGAACATGGCGATCGTCTGCAACATCGGCCACTTCGACAGCGAGATCCAGATCGGTGCGCTGGCCAACATGAAGTGGACCGAGATCAAGCCGCAGGTCGACGAGGTCGAATTCCCCGACGGCAAGAAGATCATCGTCCTGTCGAAGGGCCGCCTGGTCAACCTCGGCAACGCCACGGGTCACCCGAGCTTCGTCATGAGCTCCAGCTTTACCAACCAGGTGCTCGCGAAGATTGAGCTGTGGACCGGCGCGGACAAGTATCAGAACGACGTCTACGTCCTGCCCAAGCACCTCGACGAGAAGGTCGCGCGGCTGCACCTCGCCAAACTCGGCGTGCACCTGACCGAGCTGTCGGACAAGCAGGCGAGCTACATCGGCGTTTCGCAGCAGGGCCCGTTCAAGCCGGACCATTACCGCTACTAAGCGGACTTACTCGACGATCAGCGGGGTCGCGCGAATCCAGCGCGAGGCGACGTGCTTGACCCCGCGCGTTACTGGCAGGCCGGCGTGGATCGCGAGAGGGTCCACGGCGCCGTCAGCTGTCGCGTTGCGGAACAGCAGGCCGTCGCCGGCGCAGCCTTTGACCGACAGGCCGAGTCTGGGGAAGGCGGTCTCGCCGCCGTCATAATCGTCGTCGAGATAGACGAGGAACGTGAGCACCCTCTGCTGGGTCGGCGCGACGCCGGGCAGCGCGTCGTTATGTTCATGATAGCGTTCGCCCGGTGCGTAATGGAGAATTTGCAACGGCTCGCCCGACTTGACGTCGGTGCCGCTGGCGGCGGCGATCCGCCGGTTGAGCGCATGGATCGCCGGGTTCTCATCGGTGAAGGGAAAGCCGACGCCGCTCGAAGTCCGGATGGGGTTGGGGACCAGCCGCCCGGTTGTGGGGTCGACGACCAGGCTCGGCTGCAGTAGCGGCTCCGCCGTCGCCACGAGATAGGCGCACTCGTCGGGCGTGAAGAACCCCGGGAAGCGGCGAATTTCCGGTTCCTCGCTCAGCGGTTCGGACGGAAAGGTGCCGCCAGGCTCTCCGTCCCGGCTCAGGTTCATGGACTCGACCAGGCGCAGTTGGGCGGCAGCGACCGGGTCGCTGGCCGCGGCTTCGCGCAATAGCCCCAATGCCCGCGGCCAGTCCGCCTGACCGCCGACGCCCCCCGCGACGAAGGCTCTCACGATGCCGGCTGAGACTTGATCGCCGAGACCCGCCGAATGCTCAAACATCGCGCGCGATGCGGCGAGGTCGCGGCGGACATATTGCCCGGTCAGCAGCCAGGTCGCCAGCTCACGAGCAGCGAGCGCATCGCCCGCCTGCACGGCGCGCTGCAAGAGGTCGGCCGCCCCGCGTACATCCCCGCGCTTAAGCAGGTGGTCGGACTGGGTCACCGCGTGGCTCACCAGCGGTTCTTGCCAGCGTGCGGCGGACAAAAAAAGAGCCGGGGGTTTCCCCCCGGCTCCGGTGTCGTCGCTGATCGGCGCTTAGAAACGAGCTTTGACACCTGCGTAGTAGTTCCGGCCGCGGATGTCGTAGATCGAGCTGCCGGCACCCGTCGCGGTCGAACCGAGCGGCGGATGAGTGTCGAAGATGTTGTCGACACCGCCGTAGAATTCCACGTCCTTCACATAGCCCATCGGCCCAGTGTTATACTGGAGACGAAGGTCGTGGTAGAAAGTGGCACGATACTGGCGAACGTCGGCCCAATCGGCATCGTTCGGCGGACATGTGAGCGCACCCTCAGGGCAGGCTCCGGACAGCGTGTTGAAGTCCTCGAACAGGTTCACATACATCGGACCGATGTAATGCATGCGGTGACCGATGGTCAGCTTGCCGATGCGGACGTCGGTGTCGAGCCGGAACTCATCCTTCGGATTGCCGAGTTCTTCCAGCAGCCTGTTCTCAAAGGTCGGATCCGCAGGGTTCTGGAAATCGCTGTTCTTCAGCGTGTGGACGTAGATCAGGTTCGTATCGAGAACCCAATTGTTCCACAGACGCGTCCGATAGCTGGCGTTGATGTCGATGCCATTGCGCTTCCGACTGGCGAAGTTCTGACCGGCCGAGGTGAGTGCCTCTTCCGGAGTACCCGATACCCAACCCGGCAGGTCGCCGACGGAGTTGCCGCCCGGGCCGACGCGGGTGAACAGGTCGCAAAGCACGTTGGTCGTGCCCGGCGTCCGGTCGTAGCAGGCGTTCACGATCGCCTGCGCCGACAGCGAGACGATGACGTTATCAACCTTGATCTTGTAATAATCGATGCTGAGCGAAGCGCCCGGCAGGAACTTAGGTGTGAACACTGCGCCGAGGGTCAGCGAGTGCGAAACCTCCGGCTGCAGATCGGGATTGCTACCGCTGTAGATTGGCAGCGACCGAGTGATCGCCGCCAGCGGGAACGGCACGCCCAGAGCGGTAAAGTCGGCCTGGCAGTTGGCGAGACGGTTGCCGGTGACCGGAGGCTGGCACGGATCGACGAAGCCCGGCGCGAAGTTGAACACGTTCGGGAAGCCGGTTTCCGAAAGGTTCGGAACGCGGACCGCCTTACCGTAGTTGCCGCGGAAGCGGAGCCCGTTCACCGGAGCCCATTCGCCGCCGTAGTTCCAGGTCCAGACCGTGCCGACAGCGCCCTTGTAATCCGACACGCGACCGGCCGCATTCAGCGACAGGTCGTAGAATCCCTTGGTTTCCTTGAGGATCGGGACGCTGACCTCGCCGAAGGCCTCCTTGACGATGAACGACGGCGGCTTGAACTCGCCGATAACAACGCCGTTCGTAAGGCCGGTTAGGGCGAAGTCGTCATCGTTGTAGCGCGCGCGCTCACGACGATATTCGCCACCGATCGCGAAGCTGATAGGGCCGCCAGGAAGCTCGAACAGCTGGCTCGAGTCACCGTTGACGAAACCGAGGAAATCCAGCTGGCTGAGGTACGACTTCTTGTGCGCATTGTACGAGAAGTAATCGACCGAAGCCGCGTTGGCGCCCGGGTTATAGCCGAACGGATTGTAGGGCACGCAGGCTGCGATATCGGCCGCGAGCTTGGCTGCTTCCAAACCTTGCTGTGTGGCATCGAGCGCACGGGTCAACGGGACCGCCGCGGTCGGATCGAACTGCGACCGGCAGCGGATGGTGTTGGTCGCCGGATCGAGGCCGGAGTCCATCGCCAGCATGAAACGCTGCTTGTCGAGGAAGCCGTCGACTGCGATCTTCTCGTCGAACCGGCCGTAGTTTGCCGACAGTTCGTAACTCCAGTCGTCGTTGAAGTTGCCACGGACGCCGCCGACGATGCGGTAGGTGTCGCGCCGGAACTTCTCGTCGCGGATGCCAACGTCGAGAAGGTTGCGGGCAACCACAAAGCGATAGGTGCCAGCAGCGATCGCGGCACGGTCGGCCGCGTTGAGCGGGCCACCGATACCCTGCGCGGCCAGCGTCGAACCGCCGATACCGGCGGACGTGGTGCGGCCACCGGTGCAGCTCGCCGTCAGGCTGGTGTTGCAGCCGGAGGTCAGGATCAAGTTTGAGATCGCCGTGCGGTCGGTCGCGGACAGGAACGGGTTGTCGATCCGGACGCGCTCGCGAAGATCGAACGGGTTGAACGTGCCCTGGATGAACGATGGGCCGGCGTTGTTGCCGAGCGCATCGACACGGTTCCACTTGGCCTCGATAAACGGATCGAAGGCGTCACTGACCTGGAAGTGAGCCAGGAGGTTGAGGTTGATGCGCTTGAGGCGCGGCAGGATCGAAACCTGCTCGCGCTCGCGCCCGGTCGTGCCGTTGCCACCGGCGATGCCGCCGATGATGCCGGTGCTGAACCGGGTGCCGGTCTGCTGCGTGAGCGCCTGATCTTCGGTGAAGAAATAGGTGCAGTTATAAGGCAGGCCGGTGTGCGTCGGGGCGCCATTGTTGGCGAGGAGGCCGAGACCGCAGTTTGGCCCTTCGACAACACCGACCGTGGCGGGATCGTCAGTGGCTCGCTGATTGATCGGGATCAGGCCGGTGTAGGCGATGCTGGTCTGACGGATATCGCGGATGAGCGTGCGGTCGAAGTAGCCGTCGCTGCCATGCGCGTCGGCCGGGAGACCCGCATCCACGTCAACGACGCCAAGTCCGTCATTGTGACGCAGCCACGGAATATCGGACGCAAAAATGCGATCCTGATGCGCATATTCGGCACCGACCGTGATGTTGCCGCGGCCGTCGGCAAAATTGTGCCCGGCGATGATCGAGCCGAACCAGTTCTTGCCGTAATTATGCTCGGTATCAGCGCCCTGCAGGCGAACCTGGATGCCATTATAGTCCTTCTTGAGGACGAAGTTGACGACGCCGGCAATGGCGTCCGAACCATAGACCGACGACTGAGCACCGGTGACGATGTCGACGCGGTCGATGAGATCCGTCGGGATCGAGCTGATGTCGACCGACACGGCGTTGTTGAGGATGTCCGCGGCGACGTGGCGGCGGCCGTTGACCAGCACCAGGGTGCGAACCGTGCCGAGACCGCGAAGGTCGAGCAGGTTGAGGCCGGCGATGCCGATGCCGAGGCCCGGGTTCTGCTGGGCGAAGGTGCTGCGCAGCTGCGGCAGGTCGTTGAGCGCGTCGCCGACGTTGGTCTGGCCGCGCTCGAAGAATTGCTCGCCCTGAAGCGATGTCACCGGAACGGTCGACTCGAGGTTCGGCTTCTTGATGCGCGAACCGGTGATGGTGATTGCCGCTTTTTCGGCTGGGGTCGAGGGGCTGTTGGCCTCATTCGCCGCGATGACCTGGTTCGGCTGAGTCGAATTGGTCGTCGTTTCCTCGGCCGGCGGTGCCGCCGGTTGATTCGCCACTTCGGCGAAGGCCGGGCTGGCCGATGCGAAAAGAATGAATGCGCCAGTCTGGAGCGCGGTCGCGCTCAGCAACTTCCGATGATTCACGGTATCCCCCGTTTACTTCCCTGATGGACACCGTTTTCTCGTTTTCGGCGCGGGTCGCAACCAGCTTGGGGTCAGCCGGAGATGCTTTTGTCGTTCATGTAACATTAATGCCACGAAATGGGTCGAACCGGCGTGTTTTGGACCCGGCCGGTCAGCTGGCGAGGTCGCCCAACTGTTCAATCATGGGACCGAGCCATTGGCGGTACGGGTCGGCCGAGCCGATGCCTTCGCGGTTGATCGGGCGGCGGACCTGTTCGCTGCTCGGCGTGGCGACGGCGGTCGTCGACAGATGGAAGTCGAGGCAGTCCGGCTCGAACTCGAGCCCGAGGAAAGCGAGGATCGCGCGGGTCTGGCCCTCCACGTCGTCGACCAGGTCTTCGTAGCGAACGTGGAGGATGCCGCCGCCGGATGCCGCGCTGATCGCTTCCACCAGCCGTACATAGTCGCGGTAGTAGGAGGCGATGCTATGCTGGTCGTTGGACGCGATGTGGCCGTCGGCGAAGAGCATCTTGAAGTTGGACCAGCAGCAGTCGAGCGCGTTGCGGCGCAGGTCGATGATCTTTGCGTGGGGCAGCATCAGCCGCAGCAGCCCGACGTGAAACCAGTTGGTGTTGAGCTTGTCGATGAAGCGCGGCTTGGCGGTCATCCGGTATTCGCGTGACGGGATGGCGTAGGCGCGGCCGAGGGCGTTGACCTCCTCGTCGGACATGCGCGCGACCCGGTCGGGATAGTCGGCGCTCTCGCTGCGTAGCCGCTCGTGCAGGCGGGGCATGATCGGCAGCTCGCCGCCCGCCTCGATGGCCGAGTGGCGGCTGAGAATCCGCTCGAGCAGGGTCGTCCCCGATCGCGGCATGCCGATGATGAAGATTGGCGCATCGTCCGGATCGCCGGCGGCGGCGTGGCGCGCGAACAGCTCGGGACTGAATATATCGATCAGCTTGTCGACGCCCTCGGTAATGGCCCGGGAGTCGTGCGGATAGCGGGACGCTTGCAGTGCCTTGCCGGTCGCGACGTGCTCGAAGGCGGCGGCATGGTCGCCCCGGCGTTCGGCGAAGATCGACAAGGCAATGTGCAGGGGGGCGCTGTCTTCGGGGCGGCTTGCGCTGTCGGCGAGCGCTTTCTCCATGGCCGCGAGGTCGGCGTCGGTGATCGAACCCGCGAAGTAATGTGCCAGTCCCCACCATGCTGCGCCGTTGTTGGGGTCCATCGACAATGCCTGGCGGAAGGCGGCCTGGCTCTCGTCCTTGCGGCCGAGCATGCGTAGATGCTGGGCGCAAATGATCCATAGATCGAGCCTGTTAGGATCCAGCTCGAGCAATCGCTGGTAATATTCGACCGCCTTGTCGTGGTGGTTGGCCTCGGCGTTGAGGTGGGCCATCTGCTGCAGCGTCGGTTTGTTGTTGGGTTTGCGCTCCAGCACCTCGTCGGTGACGGCGATAGCTTCCTTGAGTCGCGCCTGCAGGGTCAGGCACTTGGCCAGGAGCATGATCGCGCGGAGGTAGCTCGGGGCCCGGGAAATGACGTGCCGCAACCGCGCTTCCGCTTGCTCCAGGCGCCACGCGTCGAGGTCGGATTCGACCGCCATGGTCAGCGCCAGCAAGTCGTCGGGCTCCTCGCGCAGGAATTGATCGACCAGCGCGAACGCCTCGGCGCCGTTGCCGTCGCGCGCGGCAACCGCGGCCCGGTCGAGTTGCGGGACCTTGAAGGAGGCCTGGATCGCGGCGAGTTCGGCATCCTCGGCATCGGCGCTCAAGCCCAGTTGGCGGCAAGCTTCCGCGGCCAGCCGGAACAGGCGCCGGTCGGGATAGCCGGGCAAGCGGCTCTCGATGAAGCGGAGCGCTTCGTTCGGGTCTGATTCCAGCAGCCGCCGGGCAGTCGCGATTTCCTGATCAAGGTTGGTGCCGCCGCGCACGGACGAACTGGTGAGGGCGCCGGTCATCGGGGCAATTCGAGGATGTGCATGGCCGCGTTACTATCGAAAACCGACGAGGTGACAAACCCGTGCCTGAGGCGACCTAAGCAGCGTCGGACCGGCCCTGCGAGGTAAATGTCGGCACCCCGACTCGCGATGAATGTTGCATTAATGCGACACTGGCCGCTGGATTCGACGAACGAGTGCCGACCGCCGTTGCCTCGTAACGGTTGCCCGTTAGGGTCCCATCGCAGGTTATCAGGGGAGTTGGTTAATGCGTTATTCTGCATCGCGATTTTCGCTATCGGCGTCGGCCATTGCCATTGGCGCGGCGTTCGCAACTCCAGTCTTTGCGCAGAGCCCAGCGGCCAGCGCGGCGCCGGCTGATTGCTCGGCCATCTCGGATCCCGCCCAACACCAGGCCTGCGTGAACGCTGCGGCCCAGGCCGATCCGCTCGCCAACACAGGCGAGGTTTCGACGACGGCCTCGGGGGCTGCGTCCGCCGACTCGGTTCAGGGCGGCAAGTCCGCGATCGTCGTTACGGGTTCGCGCCTCCGCCGTGACGAGCGCACCAGTTCCGATCCGCTGACGGTCATCGACCCCAATGTCGAGAACCGCGAAGGCAAGCTCAACACCGCCCAGGTGCTGCAAACCTCGCCGATTGCCGCCGGTTCGACTCAGATCACCTCGGCGATTTCGTCCAACTTCGTCGTCAACGGGGGCGAGGGTGTCGAGACCGTGTCGCTCCGCGGCCTCGGGGCCAACCGTACCCTCGTCCTGCTCAACGGCCGTCGGGCCGGCCCCGCCGGCGTTCGTGGCGGTGTCTCGGCCTTCGACCTCAACGTGATTCCGGTTGAAGCCATCCAGCAGATCGACATCCTGAAGACGGGTGCGTCGTCGATTTACGGTTCGGACGCGATCGCGGGCGTGGTCAATTTGATCACCAAGAAGGACGTGCGCGGCGTGCAGGTCCGCGGCTTCGCCAGCGTGCCGACGACCAACTCGGGTGGCGGCGAGAAGAGCTTGTCCGCCTTGTTTGGCACCGGCATCGGCGACCGCGGCCACGTGATGGTCGGCGTCGATTGGTACAAGCGCAATGCACTGAAGCGCGGCGACCGCAGCTTCCTTGGTTGCGAAGAAGAAAATGTCACCAGCGAAGCGACGGGCGAGCGCGCTGATCCAATCGATCCGCGCACCGGCGAACCCTATTGCGGCGCCTTCGCGAACAACCAGATCTTCCTGCTCGACCTGATTCCGTACGGCATCGGGGTCGGTCCCCGGAACCTGTGCGGACCGACGGTTACGCGCCGCCCGGTCGCGCCGTTCGGCACGAATTGCGGACCGACGCCTGCGGGCACGATCCGTCGTCCGATCACCAGCATCCAGTTCAACACGCCGGGATCGCGGCTCGACCAATATCTGTCCGGCATCCTCGCGCCGCCGGTCACCAACTATCAGTTCGGTGCACCCGCCGGCTTCTTCCCGGTCGGCGCCTACAGCGCGACCGGTCTAGCCCTGGCCGACAATTACAACAGCCAGGTGGACCAGGACTCGGTCATCCCGCGGACGACGCGCTTCACCGTCTTCGGCGAAGGTGGCTACGACCTGACCGACGACGTCAACCTGTACTTCGAAGGCCTGTACGATCGTCGCAAGACGCACACGATCGCTCACCGCCAGTTGTTCTTCTATCAGTTCCCGGGCGTCGCCCCGACGCAATACGGCGATCCGTACAACGTCCCGTACTTCTTCTGCTCGCGCGGCGGCTACGGCCTCGGCGGCGAAGCCTGCAACCCGTTCGCGCAGGGCGACCCGATCAATGCCGGTTTCAGCGGCTCGGCACTGATGACCCCGGTCATCATCGCGCCGTTCAATTCCAGTACGGACGTCAAGTACTTCCGCGGCCTGGCTGGCATCCGCGCCGACCTGTCAAAGTTACTGCCGCATGGCTTTGCCGATTTCTATTTCCAGCACAGCCAGTCCGACGGCGATTATTCGCGCCAGGTCATCTTCCGCGACGCGGTCGAGTTCGGCATTGCCGCGTGGCGCACCGAGACCTGCGCGAACAACCCGAACCTGCTGCCGGGCGCGCTGACCCCGATCCGCGGCGTTCCATGCCTCGACATCAACTACACCGACCCGCGCGTCCTGCGCGGTGAGTTCACCGATGCTGAACGGGCGTTCTTGTTCGGCGTCGACAAGGGCAACACGCTCTACAAGCAGGACACGGCCGAGCTGTCGTTCGGTGGCGACCTGTTCAATCTTCCGGGTGGAGCGGTCAAATTCGCGCTCGGCGGCCAGTGGCGCCGGGACTTCATCAACGACGTTCCCGGCGACGTGTCGCTATCGGGGAACCTGTGGGGCAGCACGTCATCGGGCATTACCAAGGGCTTCGAGCGCACGACCGAATTGTTTGGCGAGCTCGAGATCCCGCTGCTTCGTGATCGTCCGGGTGTCAAAGAGCTGACCTTCAACGGTGCAGCACGCGTGACCAACACTTACGCCAAGCGCACCGGACCGGTTTGCGACGCTGAATTCAATTGCGTGTTCGATGGCGCCAGTGACTCTGACAAGGGTAATTGGACGTACAAGATCGCAGGCAATTACGCGCCCACCAGCTGGTTGCGCCTGCGCGCTACCTACGGCACGTCCTTCCGCTCGCCGGCGCTGTTCGAGCAGTTCCTGGCCAATGAATCGGGCTTCCTTTCCCAGTCCTCGATCGATCCCTGCATTCGTTGGGGCCAGAGCGACAACCAACAGATCCGCACTAATTGCGCCGCGGACGGCGTCCCGGACAACTACGGCGGAGCCGGCGGCAGCGCCGAGACATTCTCCCAAGGTGGTATCGGTCTGCTCAATCCGGAGAAGTCGAAGGCGCTGACCCTCAGTGCCATCTTTACGCCGGATGGATGGCTGTGGAGCGGCGGTCAGTTCAGCTTCGCGGTCGATTACATCGACATCAACGTCCGCGACCAGGTTACCCAGCTTGGCGCCGGCAACATCGTCAACGGTTGCTACACGTCGGAAAGCTTCCCGAACGACCCGCTGTGCACCCTGTTCGATCGTAATCCGTCGACCGGAGCTCCGGCCTTCTCGATCACGCAGGTCAGGGATCCGTTCCTGAACATCGACCAGCAGCGCAACAAGAGCCTCGATTTCACCACGCGATTCAAGCAGGGTCTGGGGAATCTCGGCACTTTGTCGATGATTGGTCAGATGACTTATCAGCTGAAGGACAAGTTCACGCTGTTCGAAGGCGTCCAGCAGACGTTCAATGGCAAGGCCGGCGATCCGAAGTGGGTTGGCGATCTCAACGTCACCTGGTCGAAAAATCCAGTGACCATAACCTACGGCCTACAGGTCATCGCCGGAACGAGTGACCGACAGAATCTGATCGACTCCAATGGCCAGCCAATCGGCCCAGCTTCGAACTCGAACCTGACGCCGGGCCTCTGTCTGGCCACTGCGTCGGCCTACGCGCTTCGTGGCGGGCCCTATTGCCCGATCTACAAGCTACCGCGGGTTGCCTATCACAGCCTGTCGGCGGAAATTCAGGCGACGAAGGACTTCAGCTTCACCATCGGTGTGGCGAATATCTTCAACAAGAAGCCGCCGCTGGTATCGACCGTTGGCTCGCCGATTACCGGTGGCGCCTTCGGCCAGGTTCCGTTGCTCGGCAGCTACTACGACTACATCGGGCGCCGCGTGTTCGTCACGGCGCGTGCGAAGCTCGGCGGCCTCCTCGGCCTCTGATCCTGGCACCACCGGCAAATCGGGGCCGTCCTCTTCGGAGGGCGGCCCTTTTTGCTTCTACCTCTCCAAGCTAACCGCCTATGGATTGGCGCATGGGGCGGCGCGGGGATCCTGAATGAACTTGCCGATCGGCATCGTGATAGTCGGCTTGGCGATCCTGTGGATCGCCATTGCGTCCGCCATTGCGATCATGGCTGCCCGCCGCTTCCGTCTGGCGGAGACGGTGCTCGACGTTGCCCGGACGAACGCCGCGCTGCTCGAGGCGGCGCCATCACGACCACTGCTTGTCCGGCCGGACCTGAAGGTGGAGATCGACCCTCAGCTCGCGCGGGACCTTGGCCTCCAGGGGCAACCAGCGCGTCTCCCCGATCTTTCCGCGGACGAACGTGGCATCGACGCCGATGATCTGGCGAGGCTGGCGACCAAGATCGACAGTGCTCGCCTGTCCGCTGGCCGCTTGGCGGCGACGGTCCGGGCAATCGGCTCGGGCCGGGTGTTCGAGGTCCGCGGTGGCCCGGCGCCGTCGCCGGAACCGCCCGGCACGCTATTGCTGTGGTTCTATGACAGCAGCGCCGGCGAGGAAGACCGCGCCCAGCTCACCCTCAAGCTGCGCCAGACCGAAAGCGCGCTCGATTCGCTGACCCACCTGATCGAGGCGGCGCCGTTCCCGATGTGGTACCGCGGGCCCGACTTCAAGCTCGGCCTGGTCAACAGCGCGTTCGTCGACGCCGTCGAGGGCCGCGACGCAGCCGACGTCATCTCGCGCGGCTTGGAGCTTGTCGATTCCTCGGGCGGGGAGGGGTCGCTCGAAACGGCGCGCAAGGCGCTTGAAAGCGGCCAGGTTCAGTCGCGCATGGTGCCGGCCATCATCCACGCCGAACGACGGATGTTACGGATCGTCGACGTGCCGCTGTCGACCGCTGCCGTTGCCGGGTTCGCAATCGACATCCAGGACCTTGAGAATGCGCGCACCGACCTCGCGCGCCACATCGAATCGCAGCGCGAACTTGCTGACCGGATGACCGCCGGCACCGCCCAGTTCGACGCCGACCGCAACCTCAGCTTCTTCAACCGGCCGTTCGCGGTCATGGCCATGCTCGACGCCGAGTGGCTCGGCGAGAGCCCCGAATTCGATCGCGTGCTCGATCGGATGCGCGAGAAGCAGCGGGTGCCGGAAGCCCGCGATTTCCCGCAGTGGAAGGAAGAGCGCCGCGCCTGGTTCAGCAGTCCGGAGGAGGTGCTCGAAGAGGAGTGGACGCTCCCCAACGGCGATCACTTGCGGGTGGTTGCCCAGCCGCTTCCCGACGGCGGCCTTCGCCTGTTTCTCGAGGACCGGACCGAACAACTCCGTCTCGCTTCGGCGCGCGACACGTTGCTCCGGGTTCGGGCGGCGACGTTCGACAATCTGTTCGAGGCGATCAGCGTCTTCGCCAGCGATGGCCGGCTCTATCTGTGGAATCGCCGCTTCATCGAGGATTGGGAGCTGGACGAAGAGTGGCTGACTGAGCATCCGCGCGTCGACGAGTTAGTCCCCGCAATGGCGCGGAAGCTGGTGAACCCCACCGCAGCCGCGCAAATCCGCGAGATGGTGCGCCAGACCACCAACGAACGCCAATCGCAAAACGGCCGCATCTCGATGACCGATGGGCGCCACTTCCAGTTCGCCGCGGTGCCGCTGCCGGATGGCAACGCCTTGCTGACCATGGTCGACGTGACCGATTCGACGCGGATCGAAGCGGCCCTGCGCGAACGTGCCGCCGCGCTCGAGGCGGCCGACCGCGTCAAGACGGACTTCGTCGCCAATATGAGCTACGAGTTGCGCACGCCGCTGACCTCGATCGGCGGGTTTGGCGAGATGCTCGCCGCTGGCTACGCCGGTGAATTGTCGCCGACCGCCACCGATTATGTGAACGCGATTCTCGAATCGGTCACGCGCCTGTCCAAGCTGATCGACGACGTGCTCGACCTGACCACGGGCGATACGCGCGGCGTCGCGCTGGAGCGCGAGCGGGTCGACCTCGCGGGATTGTGCAAGGCGGCGATCGACACCGCCCGGCCCCGCGCCGAGGAGAAAGGTCAGAAGCTCGAGGCGCAAATCTCCCAATCCGCCGGGTTCGTGTCCGGCGATGCCCGCCGCCTTCGGGAGTCGGTCGAGCACGTCCTCAACAACGCGATCGCCTACACCGACCGCAAGGGCCGGGTTACGATCGATGCCAACGGGGACGACGACCAGGCTGTGATCCGCATCAGCGATAATGGCTCGGGCATTGCAGCGAAGGATTTGCCGCGGGTGTTCAACCGGTTCGACCGGGTGGTCGAGACCGGGGTTCGTGGCGAGGCCGCCCTCGGGCTGGGCTTGCCGCTTACCCGCCAGTTTATCGAAGCCCACGGCGGCACGGTCGAGCTCCAATCCAAGAAGGGGAAGGGCACGACGGTGACGATCGCTATCCCGCGCGGAACCAAATGATCCTCGCGGATGAGGCGGCAACGACCGAGCTTGGGCGCAGCCTCGCGCGCCTTGCCCGGCCGGGCGACGTGATTACGCTGAGCGGGCCGCTCGGCGTGGGCAAGTTCAAGGTCAAGCGACTCGAGCTTGCACCCGATGCGGAAGGTCCTGAGCTGATCGTTCCCACTGTCGAAGAGGATGCCCCGCCGCCACGCCCGAAACGGCGCGCATCGGGCGGCGAGCAACTCGACCTGTTCTAGATCAGGCCGTAATAGCCGAGCGCATCCCCGATCTGGTCTTCCTCGTAGCCGAGGTGCGACAGCAACACCCGCTCCAGCGCCTCGAAGGCCTCCACCGCTGCGGCGAAACGTTCCGCCGACGGATCGGCCACCATGGCGTTGAGCGTTTCGATCTGCCGCTCCAGCAATTGGTGGACGACCACATGCTCGGCCTGCAGGCGGTCCGCAACAGCACGATAGCCGTCCGAGACCGCCGCAAGCGACGGGAAGACGTAGGCATCCTCAAGTGAATGATGCGTGTTCACCACCTGGCAATGCTGGCCGCAGAGGTTACCGAAACGGCGAAAATTGTTGACCATCGTCAGATCGCCGGTCTCCCGCGTGACCTCGTC
>Ga0207648_10004687_pt1 | contig 13985 bp, 10 predicted proteins | sample KBSMisM32_FD_184310 | JGI IMG/M metagenome (GOLD analysis project Ga0207648, IMG submission 184310) | Miscanthus rhizosphere microbial communities from Kellogg Biological Station, Michigan, USA - KBS Miscanthus M3-2 (SPAdes) (version 2) | ecosystem: Host-associated > Plants > Roots >...
ATAAAAAAGGCCCGGCTCCGCCGGGCCATGGATGACTAGAATGCTAGTCAACTGCTTACTGTTGCTTAACAGATTTTAGTTTCAATTTTTCCTTTAACATCTTGATGAAATATCCGCCTACCACACTTCTTGCCTGGAATCCTACCTGGTTACCGTTGGTTGTTTCATGCCAGTCGCTCAGCGGAACGCGGGTGCCTGTTTCAGTAGCATATTTATAAATCGGTTCTACCAAAGCATTAAACTCCTGCTGATTATCAGTCAGGCAGGCTGTCCACATGATCCAATCTGATTTAGTATATGTACGGCGACTATCAAGCGGAAGCCCATATACATTTTGTTTAGTGAGATAATACTTCAGTTCGGTTTTATATACTGAAGCAGGGAACAGGTTAAATCCAAGCAACTTGTCCCAGATCAGGTTATATTTCTGACTCCAGGAAGTATTATTCTTATCAAACGTGAGCGCATAATGATCTCCCACATTTGACATTTGCATCCAGCGGGGCACCATGGCTATCGCACTATCTCGAAATCTTTTTGCATCTTCTTTATAACCCAGCTTTTCTGCTAACTGTGCATATCCTGCAATCCCCATGATTGCTTTCACTGAAAGATTGGCATTACGGGCAAGGTGGCCGGCAAAATCATCGGTACATAACTGGTTTGCCGGATCAAAACCCTCTTTCATCAAATAGTTGGCCCAGGTAGTGAGAGTTTGCCAGTGCTTTTTAGCATAGTTGGCATTGCCTTCAGCTTTTGCTATGGCTGCTGTTAAGATGAGCATATTACCGCTTTCTTCAACAGGCATGTCTTCGCGATAGGTTTGTCCATTCGCTATAGGGTAAGTACCTAAATCATGCGCAGCAAATGGTTTAGTAAACTTTCCACTTTCGCTGAAATAAAAAATGCCATTGAGCATACCTTTCAACAATTCCGGATTGTATATAAGATAAAGCGGTGCGGAGGGATAGGTTACATCAACCGTGTTGATGGAACCATTGCTGAAATTTTCTTTAGATAACCAAAGTATTTCGCCTTGCGGGCTCTTAACCAGTTTGTGCGCAGCAATTGACTGGCGATATGCCATTTCACAAAGCTGGGCATAATCCTTTCCACCGGCAGCAACCGCATCTGCATGCATTTGATTGTCGAAGGCATCACATTTCTGGGAAATAGCCGGAAATTCTTTAGCAGCTGCTGATAGTATAGATTCTATAGTTACTGTGGGTCCGGTTTTCCACCAGGGTCTTAGATTCTCAGTGAAATATTGAATGGAATAGATATCATCATAACCCAGCAAAACAGTTTGCGATTTGGTTGCTGTTCCCAGTGCAGCAAAATTGAAAACTGTGTTCAGCATTAGATCGGTCTCACCTGAAGGTGTGGAAGAAGCCTGTCCGGTTTTAAACGAAGCGATTGCATCGGGCCCGGCTGTTATATATTGTTTTACATTGCCGGCCTTTGCTGCTGCCACATACAGGTAACCCCAATCAATCCGAAGATCATCGCCTTTCTTTTGCAAAACAGGTTGTTCTTTGGTACCGGTACGCAGAATGGAAAGGCCATTGCTTTCGAATTGTTTTGATTCAACCGGTTGTACTGGTGTATTCACAGCAAGATTACTTGAAGCACCAATGTATACTTCAACATTATGATTCTTTCCGTCATTCGCTTTCACCTTTGTAGTTATATAGGAAACCGGGCGGGAGAGTAGCTGCAGATCCTTCAACAATAGCGGCGACAAAAAACTGAGTTCAAGGTCTACCCCACCGGTTGTAAACTGATAAGTTGTTTTGGTGGCCGTTACATTCACCGACTTCTGAGAAGCGATCAGGGTAGATTCTTCCCTGGGTTTGGGTTCCTGTGACAGACCAAGATCGATCCATTGCCGCCTGCCATTGTTTTCAGCGTGAAAAGCAAGAACATTGCGACCATTCTTTAAGATTGATTTATTCTCAATTGGAATATAAGTAAACTTATTAGCGCGGCCTTTTACATCATATATCTTTTCGCCATTCAGGTAAACCTGCACGTTCCCCATGTACTGCACTTTCAAATAGGTTTTATTCAAATCTGCTGTGTTCAGATCAAATGACCGGCGTATCCAGATATCTTTTCCTTTCCATGCAGTTTTGGCCCTGTCTTCACTTCCAAATGACCCAGCGCCTTTCTGCCAGGCCTGGTCATTGAAGTCAGCCTTGATCCAATCCTCCGCTGGTTGAGTTTCTGTATAAAGAGCATCAGCCGATTTTTCATCAGAAGCAGGTATTACAGTTTCATACACCATGCTCTTGGCTCCCATGAACCGGTAAACCTGTCCATCCACTTTGATCAGTCCCAACAAAGGATGATCCATCCCTGTCCAGTGTTTTGTAGGCGCATTGGTAAGGGTGTCAGAAAAAGACCAGATACTTAAATAAGGGTCATTCGCTATTAAGGGGTAAGCAGGTGCTTTGTCGATTTGAGCAGAGGCGGAGAAACCGGATAGAAGTGCTACCCAAAACAGAAGTTTTTTCATGGCAGTTATTTGTTATCGTTTGAAGTTTCGTATGTGTCCGAGAAGTTCTAAGGTATTGATTATCTGTAAATATCAGAGGCAATCATTATGCAGAATATCTCATTCACGTGCGTATTCATATCATTCTGATCCAGGTAGCAAATGCAAATTATCGTGGATAAAAATTATTGGCAGAAACCTTACAATTTTTCAACCTCCAGGAATCTCAATTTTCTTACAGAAAAAGATAGTGAGATCAGAAAAAAACCGAGGGCCAGCAGGTCAATGGCAAGTAAAAGGAGAATGGTATTTGCATCAATTTTGGGAACTATATAGATATACCCCCCTGCCAAAAGGGTAATAATGCCACTGGTCACCAGGAAGCCCCGCCGGTGTACTTGCCTGGGCAGATAGAATGAGATCACAACCTGTAAAATTCCGCTTAAAAGCAGGCTTATCGAAACAATAAATCCAAGAATAAAAATAGATATCACCGGGTAATATGCTGCAGCAAGGCTGGCTATAATACTCAGGAGTTCATAAGATAGCAGGAGATTCCAGTAAGGCTTTTTCCCTTTTGCCCTAAAAACAACCATGACAAGGGAAATCCCTTTAATTAACATATAAACAGCCCGGACCCATAAAAAATCAGGAAGTGAAATTTCAGGAAGTACGAAGATCATTCCTCCAAATAGAAACGAAGCTGAGCCAGCTATCAACAATTGAATCCAGACTCCATGTAATGCATTTTTCATTCCGCAGATTATTCAGAGCAAACTCAAATTTAGGGTAACGACTGCAATTTAAAATGTAAACAGGCCCTGACGTGAGGAATCTTGTCTTAACTCATTTTGTACCTCCTGATGAAAATATGGTTCAGTCAACTCTCAAAACATAAGCAATTCTATCATCAATTCTCTTTTCAACTTCCTTTGATCCAGAATCACCACCTCGTGATGCCAGTGGAATACTTAAGAATATATCTTTATTCCCGTCTGCGAGGTTGAAAGCAAATTCGATATTTGATTCGGGGAATTCTTTACCACGATTACCACATTCCTGGACTAACATATCCCTGAACATATCCACAGAGAAAATGCCTTTTTCTTTAAGAACAATTCCAAGTTTGAAATTATAATTATAGGAAGTCGCACATCCGACGTCTATTGCTGTCTTCGTATAAAATTGACCGGGCCATCTCCCTGCAATCACACCCGCAGGCGGTACAAATTCACAAAAACCCCCAGGCGGATTTACTGCTGTGTTGTATAATGCGTTCAATGTAAGATCGAAATTAATATACAGGCTATCTGCCTGTATTCGCTTACCTGTTTTTGTATCCAGGAATTTATTATCTGTATTGACATATTGCACCCAGACCGTATCACCGACATGATACAGCTTTTGCGCAGGAAACAAATCAAGCTTCTCAGCAAAATTGTACTTATACTTGATACGATAGGGTGGCTTGGTACAATGAAAATTTATGAAAAGCGTAATAATAAGCAGGATGGCTGGCAGTTTATTAAGATGTTTTCTCATAAGCCTGGGTTTGAATGATTCAGGAAATAGGTACCCCGAAAAAATAAGATGGTTGGGCTTTAATCAATACCATGATTCCAAAATGATCGAAACTGCTGCATGCCTCTATCTCACATCCATGCTACTTTTTGCACACTTTGATTAGGTTGCCCGATTATATCCTTGTATAACCCTGGTCTTCTGGCTTTTATATATCGGTTTCCACCAGCATTAACCAATTTATCAGGCGTTATTTCCGAGATTACAATGCTATCTTCCAATGTTCGGCATTCAGTCAGTATCTCACCAAAAGGATCAATGATCATGGAGCACCCATTCTTTAACTGGTCATCGTCCATGCCAATTGGATTGGAAAAAACGGCGTAAATACCATTGTCATACGCCCTTGCTGGTAACCATTTCATTAACCAGCTTCTTCCTTTGAGGCCATCAAATTCCTGTCGTAGTATTTCCCGGTTAGCCTCTTTATCCTTCCAAAGATCCGCATCAACAAAACCAGCGCCAGGTCTGGGTGATGGCGTACACATGGTAACATGCGGCATAAAAATGATCTGGGCTCCCAATAGAGTTGTAGCTCTTACATTTTCGATTATATTATTATCATAACAGATAAGAATACCACATTTCCATCCCAGGATATCAAATACAGTATATGAATCTCCAGGGGTAAGATTGGGATTGATAAAAGGGTGCAATTTCCGATGCTTAGCAATCAAACCATTCTTATCAACGCAAACCTGAGCTTTGAACAAATTGTCCTTTGCATCTTTTTCAAATAAACCCGCCAGTATTACTATATCATATTCCTTTGCATATTCGATCAATTTCTGGATACTGGGACCGTCAGGGATCGGTTCCGCAACCTCAATCATTTGCTCTCTTGAAAGTTTTCTTGCATAACTATACCCCGTGACTGAACATTCATGAAAAGCAATAACCTGTGCGCCCTGATCTGCAGCTCTGGCCGTTAACTGCTTTATTATTGAAAGATTATATGCCTTGTCCCCACTCCTGTTTTCAAATTGAGCAGTTGCTATTTTAATATTTTCCATAACCGGAATTAACAGGTTTTGAGCATCCTGTATTTAGCAAAATTATTTACGGGGAGAAAACTGACATAGGAGAAAACCGACAATCATTTATTCAGGGAAGCTGCATAAAATTAATGGCGAGCAGTTGATGACCGGTTTTATATTGATTGGGTGTGATACCAGTGATCTTCTTAAAGAATCCGTTCAGGTGCGACTGATCATAATATCCGGATTCATACACGATATCAGAAATTTTTGTACTCTGCGCCTGCTGCTGAAATAATTTAAGAAAATGCTGGAACCTGATAATATCAGTATATTTTTTAGGTGATGTTCCTATGTACTGTTTGAATTTTCTCTCCAGCTGTCTTTCCGTTACCGGCACCTTTTTCAATACTTCTTCAATACTGGTTGATCCCCTGGAATCATATATCGCGTGCAATGCTTCTTTAAATAATTGATCTGGATCCTTTTTACCAATTGTTTCTTGCAGTAAGAATTTTTCGAGAATTGCTATTTTATTAGAAACAGACTTTGCATTTATGATCTGATCTTCCAGAACTGCTGCTTTCAAACCAAATACATCTGCCAGATCAATTATAGAGCTATTTAGCTCGGCCGCGTCAATTCCCAATAATGAATAAATACCATACGGTTGTAGAACCACCACCAGCATTCCCAATTTTCCCGTAGATACCACATCTTTAAATCGACTTATTTGACCATAAATAAAACTTCGGGGCAGATCTTCCTTATTTCCGGCGTTCTGAATAATGGAATCTCCCAGGTGAAAAACAATCCCTGGATTGCCATCCGAAAATAGTCTGTAATTCAAATGAATATCCTTCTCCGATTCCAATAGTAAGTAATGTCTTACTATTCCAGAAAGCGGAATTGAAGGAGGCATTTGCATGACATAAAGTTACTTAGAAAAAAGACAGACGCCTTTTGGAGCAGTTATTACCCTAATTTAGCCATCATTTCAAACGCTGAACTATTGGGTTATGAGTTTTGACCTTTTGATATCCAGCATCTCGAGACATATTGCCTTAACTAATGAAGAAATAGAACTTTTTACCTCCCTGCTAAAATCAAAATCTTTAGCGAATGGGGAGTTTTTACTTCGCGAAGGTGAGATTTGTAAAAATGAATCTTTTGTAACCAAAGGTTGTCTTAAAACATATTACCAGGATGAAAACGGTCTTGAACATATTATTGATTTCTCTATTGAAGAATGGTGGGCTGATGATCTGTACAGTCTTTTAACCCAGACTCCATCCAAATCAAATATTAAAGCCATAGAAGACACAGAAATTCTACAAATAAGCAAAACTGACCTGGAGCTGCTTTATCAAAAGGTCCCACGATTCGAACGGTTTTTCAGAATACTTTTTCAAAACGCCTATATTACACAACGGGAACAGATAAATCAGGCCCTATCTGCCTCAGCCGAAGAACGTTATCTTTTGTTTATAAAGAAGAAACCCTACGCCGAAACACGATTTTCCCAAAAAGACATTGCCTCCTACCTGGGCGTTACCCCTCAGTTCTTTAGCTCCCTGAAGAAAAAACTGGGTCGGAGTTAATCTACATTAACTTTTAATCCAAAATGGCTTATTTACTTTGGCGTAAATGAGCTAAAGTGGTACGGGAAAAACTAATACATGCGCAAAATATCTCCATCGAGCTCTTCAATGCCATTGAAGAAAACAATTTAATTGTGCCAGGGAAAACTGAGGAACAATTGAATACAGAGGTTTGCGATCTTGCTTTTCAAAAATTCGGAATAGAAAAACACTGGCACAAGAAAATTGTTAGAAGCGGGATAAATACTTTAGCAATTTATCCTGATAACCCACCCAATCGTGTAATTCATAAAGATGATATCCTGTTTATTGACCTGGGCCCAATAGTTGAAGGCTACGAGGCTGATATTGGCCGAACCTATGTAGTGGGGAAAGATCCCAACAAGTTGAAGTTAAAAAGGGATGTTGAATCTGCGTGGTATGAAATAAGAGAGTGGTATCAACAGCAAACGAAATTAAAAGCGTCTGATCTGTTTAACTATGCAGTTTTAAAAGCAAAACGCTTTGGCTGGGAATTCGGGGGAGAAATTGCAGGGCATATTGTTGGAAAATATCCTCATGAACAACCAGAAGACCCAAAGAGCCTGGAACTGGATATTCATCCGGATAATCATGATAATATTTTCTTACTGGATGCAAATGGAAATCCCCGGCACTGGATTTTAGAACTTCAGTTTATCGATAAAGAAAATGAGATCGGCGGGTATTTCGAACAATTATTGTAACAACGAAAGCGGTATCATAACTAAGAGTAACGACATGTCCTTCACATGAGAAAAGGGGCCATCTTCGATGGCCCTGTTTATTCTGCATTATTAGACCTATTTGATAAAAAAGAGGCCAACTATGAAAATAGTTGGCCGATTTAACTGTTGTAACTGCTTATACGAAAGTATTTTGCGCAGAGTAAAAAGCCCTTTAAATAAAATCAAATTCGGGGCTTTAGGATAATTCAACTTATTTCACATCCCAGAAAATCTTTGTAGTCAAATTATCTTTTGATTGAACTGCCGAATAATTAGCTGTATTATAAGTTGCTTCATTCCCTGGATATATCCACCTGGTTGGAGGAAGCTTCTGACTTCCTGCATCCTGAACGAAAGTGAGTGCCGGAAGTTTCAATCTTCTGATTTCAGCCCATGCTTCCAATGGTTGCAACACACTGTAGTTGATCCATTTTTGGGTGGCAATCCTGTTCAATTTTTCTGCAGTTGTAACTGCACCTGCCCATGAAATACCAGGTGCTGCTAAATAAGTAGCGATCTCAGTAGGACCCAGCGGAGTTAATGCTCCTGAAACACTATTATTGCTTAATGTCCTTAGCCAATAATAGTAATTGATTGATTGTGTAATACCAGCTTCATACGCGGCTTTTGCACTTGCATCATTACTGGCTTTCAGATAATACTCGGCTAATAAGAAATTCACCTCAGCCGCATTGACCAAAACCCCGGGCAGATAATTATTCTGAGATAGCGTAGAACGGTTGTATCGCGCAATTGTTCCGCCAGTCAGGATTGTATTTTGTGTAGTGCTTGGCAATGATGGATCCAGCCCTATATAAACACCAGCCGCGTTTGCACCCGGCTCAAACATAGCACGCAACCGTGGGTCTGCATTGGTATTCATCAGGTCAATCATTCCCTTATTAGCTCTATCGGCCTGTCCCCATCCTATCAATCCCTGGTAAAAATCTGAAGCATCACCTGTGTTTTTGCCGTTATTAACAGCGCTGGTTATGCTTATTACTTTCATCATTATATTATCTGTGTAGGCAGTTACTAACGGGTATGAAGTAGGATTGCCAACTATGCTGGCAATTTCAGTATTTGCTCTTGACTGGAAAGAAGTGACTCCATTTACCCTGGTCAGAAGTCTCAGCCGGAGGGAATTACAATATTGTTGCCATTTTTTAATATCCCCATGATTCAGAAAATCCTGGGTTTTCATTCCCTCAGTGATTCCGGTTGGAACTGTAATTGATTTCAACTCATCTGCATAACCCTTTAAATCATCCAGCATTTTTGTATAAATAGTGGCAGCATCATCATATTTTGCGTCTGCAGTAGCAGCCTGGTAATCACCACCTTTGGTTCCCAGCAAACCGGCACCACTCCATGGAATATCTCCCCACAGGTCAACTGCTTTTTGCGTATAATCATAATAGAAGATTGTAGCAGCAATAAGATACATTTTGTTGCTTGCCTGGTCTGCAGTGCTCAAACTACCATACACTTTAAGCAGGTCTTTATATTGAGCAACCAGGTTATAATAATTATTCCAGAAATCACTGACCGCGGCAGCTCCAGGGATATAACGCCCATTTGAATTAAGCGTAACTGCAGTCTGGCTCCAGGGAATTACGGTGTTCTGATAAACAACAAAGTAATCCCAATAATGATACATTACATAATTGAGTTCAGAAGCAAGAACACCTGCAAACTGGCGGTCTACAGTTGTTTCTGCTAATTTCAGGGGATTTGTATAGGCATCTGAAAATTGTTTCTTGGTGCATGCCGTAGCGAAAAGCATCAAGATCAATCCAGACAATATTATTTTTTTCATACTTTACTATTTAGGAATTAAGATTAGAAACCTGCTCTCAGAGAAACACCAAACGTACGGGTTGAAGGCTGGCTGCCTGCGTTGTTCACTGAGGAGCTCCAGCTTAAACCTGCGGTAAGTTGTTCTGCATCCATATCTTTTATGGTCCTGTACAGGTAGAATAAATTGCGGCCAAAAACGGAAACCTGCAGCTTTGTAGCTTTTATTTTCCTGGCAATAGATTGGGGCAATGTATACGATAATGACAGCTCCCTCATCTTCCAATACGTGTTCTTAACAATGTATCTGAAGTATTGAGAATTGCTGTATTGAGGCCCTCCCCAATTGTAATGATCCCAATAATAGAAAAATTGTGAGGTAACAAAATTGTTGGGAGTTCCGTTGGGAAAAACTCCACCCATTTTAATACCATCATGATATACAGTTTCTCCACCGGGGCCTGTAGATGCTGTTGTTTCTATACCCCTACCCTGAGCATCTTTATAATAAGAAACACCACCATGAGCTGCGTCCATTCCTTTCAGGCTTTCTTCTGTAAGACCACGGCTTGTCATCCAGAACAATGCAGTTGGCATGACGTCACCACCAATTCTGAAGTCTGTATAAGCTTCCAGCGTAAAGTTTTTATACTTAAACGTATTAAAAAACCCGCCAATGGCTTTAACCATAGCATTGCCATACCTTTCCAGTTTGTTTCCATCAATCTGGTAATTGAACTCACCACCACCATAATCAGCAATTACATTATTTCCTTTACCATCGGTCAAAATAGGATGCGCATAAAAATCACCAATTGGTCTTCCCACAACAGATTTCAGCACAGCTGCATTTCCATCATAATCAGCGTGGGTAAATTCATTCAATCCTGTTGTTAGTTTAACGAGTTTATTATTGTTAAAGCTGAAGTTAACACCACTTTCCCAGGTGAAATTTCTTCCTACCATTGGTGTTCCGCTGATATTGAATTCAAGTCCGGCATTCTTAAGCGTACCAACATTGGATAGTACATGGTTTGCTCCTGTTACTGCAGCAATTTGCAATGGAACAATCATGTCAACAATCTTGGCGCTGTAATAGGCCACATCAAAGTTCAATCTGTCACCGAGCAGTCTTGTCTCCAAACCAAATTCCAGCTCATGTTTCTTTTCTGGCTTAATTGCATCATTACCGTAAGTATCTGTTTGAGTTGAAGTAGAAAGGGTAGAACCACCAGAGCCCTGGTTACCGAGATTGCTTAAGGTATAAGCAACATTTGCCAGGTAAGGCTGCGGATAATTACCAACAACTCCCCATGATGCTCTCAATTTGGCATAACTTACAATTGATGGCAGTTTAACTGCATCAGAAATCACAAAGGCGCTGTTGACAGATGGATAAACAAAAGAATTATTGTTAGGATTCATGGTAGAAGTCCTGTCTCTTCTTACTGTTCCCTCAATAAACCAATAGCCTTTATAGTTTGCATTGATTGTTCCAATGATAGCATCCTTTGTTAAGGAACTTTTTCTGTAGTTGCTAACGTCATTGGGATCTACAGTGATTGGGTTTGCAGTGGAAGTCAAATCAAACCTGTTAGCAGTTGTTAAACCGCCATTGGTTCCTGTACTGTTGAAATAGCCTGATTCTTTATCTGCTGTATATCCCGCACTTGCAGACAATTCTATATCACTGGTGATCTTTTTAGTGTAAGTCAAAATTACATCTCCATAGAAAATAGAATAGCGGTCGCTGGCAATGGCATACCGTCCGGACGGTCCAAAAACAGAGGGTATAGTAGAGTACTCTTTCGTCTCACTTTGATTTGTAGTGTAGTCAGTTGCCACACGCGCCCTTAATTTAAGATCGTTTGTAATATCGAGGAAGCCGGTTGCATTTGCAATCAAACGATTATTATTTTCCAGTGTTTGATTTTTCAGCGTGTTCCAGACGAAATCCAGGATATCAGTTCTGTAATTAGGTATTTTGATATTTTCATCTGGCGTTAAACTTGTATTGCTTCCTGTAACATACTTATAACCCAAACTGGTCTGGTATTTATTACGATACCATAGGCCATCATCAAATGTAGGCATCATGCCCGCAAAATTGTTTATCAACCTGTCGTCCAGGTAAGGCCTGTTCTTAACCTTGGAATAGATATCATTAACGATAAAGTTGGCTCTGAATCGTTTTCCGAATTTATAAGTAGTATTCAGATTGAAATTATATTTATCATTAGCTGAGTTCAGGCTCACTCCTTCATAGTGCTGGCGTGTAAAGGAGAAGCGAGTGGAAGAATTATCACCGGTATTGGTGAAAGAAATATTCTGAACATTATTATTAGCATGCTGGAACAGATGAGCCCATCCATCTTCTATTGGCGAATAAGGTCTCACCTGGCCATCCCAGACAGCAATTGGTTGACCATCAAATACAGGCCCAAAATTTAATGAGCCCTGAATTAATGACCTGTAACTCTGGCCATTTATTGTGACTTTATCTTTATTGAATCCGTTAGCGTCTTCACCATATACATCATATTGAACAGGGCTACCAGCACCACGCACATTCTGGAACCGGGGAAGGTATGCTACTCTATCCTGGAAATAAGTTGTGCTGAAATCAATTGAAAACCCTTTTTTCCCTTTCCCGGATTTAGTAGTAACTACAAGCACACCGTTTGTAGCTTCGGATCCATATAACGCGGCAGCAGAAGCTCCTTTTAAAACGGTTAGGCTCTCAATATCCTCAGGATTCAGATCAATTAAACTATTTCCTCTCAATCTTTGATCTCCCCAGTAGTTACCATTATTGAAATCCCCATCATGAATGGGAACTCCATCCATAACAATTAATGGTTGCGTTCTTCCAAAAAGAGAGTTGATACCACGGATCTGAATAGCTACGCCACCCAAAGAACCACCTGGTGCCGTTGCAATCCTCACACCCGGCGCCTTTCCATATAAGGCACTGGCAAAGTTGGTTGGCGCTGTAGCAATCAGCTCCGATGCTTTAATAGTTGTAGTAGCATAGCCAAGGGATTTTTGCTGCTTTTGGATACCAAAAGCTGTTACTACAACGTCAGTCAACTCCCTGGTTGATAAAGCAAGTTGAACATCTGCGCTATTGCCAGACGGAGCAATCTCATAACTATCAAATCCAATTGAACTAAACACCAATTTTGCCCCGGGACTGATCCTGATGGAATAAATACCCTCAGCAGATGTTATTGTTTTGTTGGAGGTTCCCTTTTCAACCACTGTTACAGATGGCACGGGTTTTCCCTCATTATCCCTAACGGTACCCGATACCGTTTTCTTTTCCTGTGCATAACTCTGTATGCACAAGATGCTTGTGAGCAAAACAAGCATTAACGCATGAATAGCTTTTTTCATTGCAATGTTTTTTGGTTTAACAAATCAGAACAGTTTTGGTCTTTTTCATCGTCAGAAGGGTTTTTCTAAAAGTCATCAGGCACGTGTTTTTTTACCCTGAATATCATTGCCGGACACTTTTTATTTCGTTGTCAATTTTGCTTTGAAGATATTTTCCCATAATTCTCCATAACCAATGCAGCAGCTCCTATCAGTTCAGCTTCGTATCCTAATGATGAAATCTCTATTTCTGTATTGGCTGCGAGTCGGGGAATACAATGTTCATTCAGTGCATGCTGAATAGGCGCCTCCCATACTTTGCCTGCCAAAGAGCCTCTTCCGCTCAAAATGATGATGTCGGGATTGAGAAGATGTATGAGTATAGCTACCCCTCTCCCAATTGTATAAGCCGATTCAGAAAATAATTGTACTGCAAACCGATCACCTGACCTTGCTGCCGCAGTAACGGCTTCACAACTTTGATGAGGATGCTCAGCAGTCAATAAGCTTTTATTTAGTTCTGATGCCTTGCCTTCAGACAATCCCTTTCTTGCTTTTTCAACAATCACCGAGAGTGATGTTTCAGTTTCCAGGCAACCAGTTTTGCCACATCCACATAATCTTCCATTGGTAAAAAGGGGAATATGACTGAATTCCCCGGCAAAGCCATTCTGACCACGAAATAAAGAACCATTCAGGATCATCCCCAAACCAACTCCCCAACCCATGTTTATCACCATCGCATTATTCTTATTGCGAGCTGATCCAAACCGTAACTCAGCAAGACCGATAAGACTGGAATCGTTATCTATAAATACCGGTAACTCTAATTCAGAGGACAAATAATCTGCTATACTTTCCGAATTCTTTATTTGCAAAAAAGTATAATTAATACCCTTCTTGAAGTCAACAAAACCGGGCATGCCTACCCCTACACCGATTATTTTTTCTTTCGCAATCCCGGATTTGGCAATGATCTTTTGAATTCTTTTAGATATTGTATTCAGTGCATCCGGGCTTTTTGTGAGTGGTAATTCAACGCTTTCTATCTCTGTAGCATAATGATTTTTTGAGTCTATTATTACGATGCGCGTTACAAACTGATCCATTGCCACAGACACGATATAGGCAACATTTGGCTTTAATGAAAACATTAATGGTCTTCGGCCGCCATTGGAAGGAGCATAGCCCGTTTCTACAACATTTCCCTCTTCAATCAGCTCATTAAGTATGCGTGTGGTAAGCGGTACACTTTTAGAAATATTATCACTCAACTCTGCACAGGAAAGAGAATTATGAAAATATAGTTGTTTTAGTATAGCCTTCTTATACGTCACTTCTTTGGTGTCTTCTCCCATAAGAAAAATTGTTTTGGATAGCAGTTAAGAATGGTTAATTAAATATTAAAGTT
>Ga0207648_10004688_pt1 | contig 13984 bp, 8 predicted proteins | sample KBSMisM32_FD_184310 | JGI IMG/M metagenome (GOLD analysis project Ga0207648, IMG submission 184310) | Miscanthus rhizosphere microbial communities from Kellogg Biological Station, Michigan, USA - KBS Miscanthus M3-2 (SPAdes) (version 2) | ecosystem: Host-associated > Plants > Roots > Rhizosphere...
CACCGGCGTCGCGGCGTCGAAGAGCGACTCGAGCAGGCTGGCGCGGTCCCTGTAGAAACGGTTCAGGCCCGCGCGATCGATCGATGCGATGCGGTACTGGCCGGCACGCAGGAAGATGCCTTTCAGAAACCAGGCTGCGTTCTTCGGGTCGCCCAGCATCGGCCTCAGCAGCACGGGACCACCTGCGGCGCGCCGCCGAGCAGCGGAGCGATGAGAGCGGCGAGGAGGACTGCGGCAGCCATGACTCGCTCCCTGGCGATTGGTCGCGCCGCGGTCATTATGCGCCGGGCCTAGAGCCCTCCGCCACTGAGCAGTTTCAGGTCTACCAGGCGCGTTTCGTCCTCGCCTACGACGACCGTCGTGGCCTCCTTCGACAACTGTTCGAAGAGCGAGGCGTCGAGCGGGCCGTTCAGCCGTTCCCGCGGCACCGCGGCGATGAAGTAGCGGCCGGGCATCAGGCCCTGCATCCGGTAGTGCCCGTTCTGCTGCACGCCACCGCGGCGCGTACGGATCGAGTTCGGCCGCCACGACGTCTTGTCTTCGGAGAACAGGACGATGCCGGCGTCGGCGGAGAGCTCTCCCTTGTCGTCGGTGACGTTGCCCTCGACGGTCGACGCGCGCGAGGTCATCACGATCGTGACGCGCTCGCCGCTCTTGAACTCGCGCGGCGTATCGGTGATGTCCTCAGACCCCAGCATCACCGCCTTGAGGTACTGCCCCTGCGTGCCGCCGCGCAGCAGGTATTCCCCCATCATCCCCTTCATCGTGAAGGTGAAATCCGGCGCGGCGGTGACCGGCGGCGGCGGGGGCACGCCCATCTGGTTCTCGGGATCGCCTGGCGTCGCGCTGATGCGGACAGGCGGGTTCGGCGATCCCGGCGTGGGCTGCGGCGGCCCCTGCTCGAAGGTGATCTGGCCGGTAATCGTCGCGCCCGGACCGGTGACGATCAGCAGGCCTTCGACGTCGGCGGCCACGGTGATCGGCACGCTGGCGAACTCCCCGGGATCGTTCGACGGCTGCATCTGGCCGTTGACGATCCGCTGCACCTGCTGGCGGACGGTCAGGCGGTAGTTGCCCGGCGCGATGTTCTTCATCTGGAAGCGCCCCTGCTCGTCGATGGGGAAGCCGTAGTTGCTGGTCGAGCCGCCGACGCTGCGCTTGACGATCGATCCGTTGCCGCGGCTGACCGGGCGTCCCTGCGAGTCGGTGACCAGCCCCGAGATCCGGAAGAGCCGTCCCGTCGCCATGCGGATCTCGATGCCGCCGGTCTCGCCGCCGGCGCGCGCGCGCACGCGCTGGGCCGCGGCCTCGTCGAGCGCCATCGGATAGAACGTGGTCATGAAGCCGACGCGATCCTCTTCCGACTCGGGCGGCGCATTCGGCGCGACGAACGTGTTGGCGCGCGCCTCGGCGGCGACGACATAGTCCCCCGGCTGCAGCCCGAACAGCCGGAACTGGCCGAGGTCGTCGGTCTGCGCACCGGAGCCGGTGCGCTGCGGGCGCGCCGCCGGCGTGGGAAAGAACAGCGTGTAGACCTGCACGCGCGCCATCGGCTCGCCGTTGTCGTCGGTGACGCGGCCGACGATGACGGCGCCGCGCGGCAGCGCGATCGTCGCCTTGTCGAACGCCTGTCCGTCGGCGAGCACGATGGCCGTTCCGGGATCCCCGGTTGGCCCCATCGGCCGCTTCGCGCCGTAGGCGATGCCGAGGTAGGCCGCCTGGTACTGGCCGCCGTTCGCCTGGACGCGGTAGGTCCCGGCAGGCAGCCCGGTGAACTCGAAGCCTCCCTGGCCATCCGTCACCGCGGACCGCGCACGAATCCCCATGGCGCCCATCTCCATCACCGTCCCGTTGGGCCCCATCACGACCGGCCGCGTCACGGTCGTGCCGGGAGGCGTCGTACCCGCGGGAGGTGTACCGGTGGGGGCTGGCGGCACGGGCGGCGGGGCGGGGATCAGTGTCACGTTGGCCCGCCGGATGGGATTACCCGTGTCGGCGCTGACCACGCGCCCGCGGATGATCGCCGTTCCCGTCGGCTCCGGCGGCGGACGCCGGCCGGGATCGCGAACCGGACCCTGACCGGCCTGCATCGGCGGGGGCGGCGGTGGCGGCGGCACTTGCGCCGTCACCGCCGACGTCATAACGAAGAGAAGTGATGCGACCGGCAACAGTGGCACTGGCGCCTCCGGGTCGTTAGACGTTCGGACTCCGCTTTCGGGCTGCGGGCATAGGGCCTGGGGATAGGGCCTGGGCCTGGGCATAGGGCCTGGGCCTGGGCATAGGGCCTGGGCCTACTTCTCGTCGAGCTTGCGGCCCGCGTCGAGATGGTCGTGGTTCAGCAGCGCATTGAACACCAGGAAATAGCTCCCCTGCGTCTCGCCACGCCAGATGGGGTTGTTCGAGAACAGCACCACGTGCCCCTTTTCGACGGGGACGTCCACGACCATCGGGCGCTGGGCCAGGTCGCCGCCGCCGTCGAGCAGCCCCGACACCAGCAGATCCTTGGCGTCGCCGTAGCGCATCACCACGCGCGGACGGAACTGCGGCGGAATGATGTTGGTGGCGTTGCGGCGCTGTTCCTCCAGGATCGGCGCGTACTGCCAGGGCTCGACCTTCGGCGGCTCGGGCGCGGCCTGCGCCGGCGAGAAGCCGGGGACCGTGTCGGGATCGTCAGGCGTGCCGCGTCCGGTCGCCCGCCTGGGCGGGCTGTCCGGCGCCGCCGCACGGCCGCCGCGGCCGCCGACCGTGGCGCTGACGCCGAAGATCGGCGGGGCGTCGGCGTAGATCGAAAGGTCGTCCCCGTAGCCGTAGACGAGCGGGCTCGCCGCGTCCACGGTCTTCGAGCGGAGGATGCTGCCGACGACCTTCAACTTCGGCGACTCGCTGGTCGACACGCCGGTGGCGAGGCCGAACTGGCGCGCGAACTCCGCCGTGTCCTGCACGGTCACCAGCACGCCCCCCTCCTTCACGAACTTCTGCAGGTTCATCAACCCCTGGTAGCCGAGGCCCGGACGGATGTCGTCGGTCGAGTCTTCCTTGCCGATGTTCGGCGTCAGCTCCGACGTCCGCCACGGGATCGGGTTGCCGTACATCGGCGTGCCGTCGACGATCTGCTGCGTACCGCCGCGGCGGACCGGGGGGAAGAGGATGACGTCGTACTTCCCGCGCAGGTCGCTCTCCCTGGCGACGGCCTGCGTGCTGATGTAGGCGAACGGCACGCCGCGCAGGTCCAGCGTCTGCCGCCACCACCCTTCGTCCTGCGTGTTGATCCAGGTGTGGAGCAGGGCGACGCGCGCGGCGCTCCCGGAGTGGGTCTTCACCGCCGGCGCCGATGCCACGGCGACGGCCTTGACCCCGAGGTCGTCCGCCGCCTTCGTGAAGTCGGCGGCGCCGACGTTCGACACGATGAAGGATCCGCGGTTGAACTTCGTGCCGCCCGCCTCGAACGGCTCCTCGGCGATGTCGAACTTCGCGTCCTTCAGCCTGTAGCGCAGCGTGATCAGCGCGGGATCGGCGTTGTGGTTCACGAGGAAGATGTCCCCCGTGCCCGTCACGGCGCCCGCCGCCTTGACGTCACCCTTGACCGGCTCCATCTGCGCCTTCAGCACGGCGGCGTCCATCACGCGCGTCGCCTTGACGTTGAAGAGCTCCGGGAAGGTCCACGCCGTGTCGTCGTAGGGCTGCCGCTGCGGATCGTCCGGCGCCCAGTACTGGTAGTCGAGCAGCGCGTCGGCGATGCGGCTGTAGGGCTGATCCATGCGGACGACGTAGGAGCCCGCGGGGAAGGCCTTCGACTCGTCGGGCTTGTTCTTCACCGGGATCGAGACGGTGATCGGCTGCGTCGCGCGCGAGATCTCGACGCGCTGCAGCTGCAGGATGCGCAGCAGGTCGGCCTGCGGGCCCGGCCGCGGATCGTCGGCGGGGAAGACGTAGGCGGCGGGGCCTTCGGTCGCCGGCTTCAGGATCGATCGCTTGCCCTTCAGGTAGAAGTTCTTGAGGAAGTACTGCGTGTTGTCGGCGAACTGATTGAGCGAGACCAGCAGGCCCGTCTGCTGGTAGTTGTTGTTGTTCCGCTGCGACCAGAGCGTCTTCGGCAGCGGCGGGTTCGGGCGGTACCACGTGCGCGCCGTGTCGTTCGGGCTCAGCGTGCGCTCGACGGTGTCGGCGCCGCCGTTGCCGAACGTCTCGTAGAGGCGGCTGATCCCGTTGTGCATCGCGGCGATGAACATCAGGTAGCCCGGCGACCAGGTGTCGAACGTCCCGTGCGTGAACACGCCCGGCATGCCGAACTTCGTCATCTCGTTGACGTTGTGGTAGCCGATCATCTGCCACTCGCTGGCCAGGATCGGATCGATCCACGCGTTGTAGGGGCCGTCGCCGACCGTGTTGTCGTAGAGATACGGCACCGACTCGTGCAGGTCGTGCAGCACCTGGGCGTGCCAGTCGACGTAGGTGTTGAGCACGTTGCGCGTCAGGTTGAGCGTCGCCCCCATCGCGTCGCGGTTGTTGTCGTGCGCGACGTACTTGCCCCAGTAGAGCGTCGGCGCCCAGTTCTTCCCGGGGTTGGCCAGGTGCCAGCGGTAGACGTCGACGTGGCGATCGCGGCCGTCCACTTCGACCACCGGCGTGATCAACGTCACGACCTTGTTGCGGATCTTCTGGATGTACGGGCTCTCGTCCACGGCGAGGCGGTAGACCAGCTCCATCAGCGCCGTCGGCGAGCCCGTCTCGGGCGAGTGGATGGTCCCGGTGATGTAGTAGATCGGCGTGGTCGAGGCCGCCAGCCGATCCGCCTCGGCGTCGTTCATGTCGATCGTGCGCGGGTCGGCGAGCTTCGCCAGGCTGGCACGGTTGGCGTCGAGCTTGGCGATATTCCCCTCGGACGAGACCGCGACGGCGATCATCTCGCGCCCTTCCTCGGTCCTGCCGATCGAGAACACCTTCACGCGCGGGCTGGCCTTCTCGACCATCCGCATGTACTGGTAGATCTCGCCCGAGTAGGGCAGGATGCCGGGCGCGCCGGCGACGTCCTTGAGCACCGCGCTCGGCGTCGGCACCGTCTTCGACGCCGGCAGGTAGTCCACGAGCGGCGAGGTGAAGGCGGGCGCCGTCGTGTACTCCTTGATCTTCTTCGTATAGGCCTCGTCGACCGCCTGCTTCGGATCGCGCGTGTAGGGATTGGCGGCGGACGCCATCGGGGCCGGCGTCTGGGCGGCCGCCACGGTCGCAGTGGTGGCGACCAGCAGCGCCGCCGCGCTGCCGGAGAGTGCTCGGATCATCGTTTTCTTGCCTCGGGGTGGGAAAGGTCCTTCGTATCCTTCGCCGTCCTTCGTATCCTTCGCTCTTTCAGGCCTCGCGCGTGGCGGGGTGTTCGACGACCGGCGGAATCGTGTCGGGCTGCTTCGGGGGAACGGGCCCGAGCAGGGCGCGAAGCTCGTCTCCTTCGACGACTTCCTTGTCGAGGAGGCGCGCCGACAGTTCGTCGAGGATGTCGCGGCGCTCGCGCAGGAGGCGGCGCGCCTCGTTGTGCGCATCGCCGATGATGCGCGAGACCTCGAAGTCGATCTTCTGCGCCGTGTCCTCCGAGTGCGGTCCGCGCTCGTTCATGAACGGCGTGTCGATGAACTTGGTGCCGCGCTGGCCGTCGTAGTTCACCGCGCCGAGCGACTCGCTCATGCCGTACTCGGTGACCATCGCCCGCGCGATGTCGGTGGCGCGCTGCAGGTCGTTGCGCGCGCCGGTCGAGATCTCGCCGAAGGCGATCTCCTCGGCGCTGCGCCCGCCCAGCAGCACCGCCAGCTCCGACTTCAGGTCGCTGCGGCTCATGAGATAGCGATCCTCGAGCGGCAGCTGCATGGTGTAGCCGAGCGCGCCGAAGCCGCGGCCGATGATCGAGATCTTGTGCACCGGGTCCAGGTTGGGCAGCAGGCTGGCGACGATCGCGTGCCCCGACTCGTGAAACGCGACGATGCGGCGTTCCTTGTCGCTCATCGCCCGCTTCTTCTCGAGCCCCGCGATGATCCGGTCGATCGCCTCGTCGAAGTCTTTCCGATCGACGCTGGTCTTGTCGCGCCGCGCCGCGAGCAGCGCCGCCTCGTTCACCAGGTTGGCGAGATCGGCGCCGGCGAACCCGGCGGTGCGCGCCGCGATCACCTTGAGATCGACGCTCTCGCCGATCTTCACCGCCTTGACGTGAATCCGCAGGATGTCCTCGCGCCCGCGGATGTCCGGCTTGTCCACGAGGACCTGGCGATCGAAGCGGCCGGGACGGAGCAGGGCAGGGTCGAGCACCTCGGGACGGTTGGTCGCCCCCATGATGATGATCCCCTTGCGCCCGTCGAAGCCGTCCATCTCGGCGAGGAGCTGGTTGAGCGTCTGCTCGCGCTCTTCGTGCGATCCCATCGGCGTCTGGATGCGGACCTTGCCGAGCGCGTCGAGCTCGTCGATGAACACGATGCACGGCGCCTTGGCTTCGGCCTGGCCGAAGAGGTCGCGCACGCGCGCCGCGCCGACGCCGACGAACATCTCGACGAACTCCGAGCCGCTGAGGCTGAAGAAGGGGACTTTCGCTTCGCCCGCCACGGCGCGCGCCAGCAGCGTCTTGCCGGTTCCCGGAGGCCCCACGAGCAGGACGCCCTTCGGGATCTTCCCGCCGATCGCCGTGTACTTGCGCGGCGTCTTCAGGAACTCGACGATCTCCTTCAACTCTTCCTCGGCTTCGTCGACACCCGCCACGTCGCCGAAGCTCACCTTGACGTCGTCGTCGGAGTAGATCTTCGCCTTGCTGCGCGCGAACGACATGACGCCCCCTTCGGCGCCGCCCATGCGGCGCAGGAAGAAGGTCCAGAGCCCGACGATGAAGATCAGCGGGATGATCCACCCGAGCACGTCCGACAGCCAGCGGTTGGCGACCTCGCCCGTGTACTTGACGCCGTGCTGCTCGAGCTCCTCCGGCAGCTTCGCGTCGGCGACGACGCGGACCGCGGTGAACGGCTTGCCCTTGCCGTCGGCGGACGTCGGCTTCAGCGTGCCGCGGACGCGTTCTTCCGCCAGCACCACGTCCTGGACTTTGTCCTCGCGGACCAGCGTCTTGAACTCGCTGTAGGGGATGGTTTCGCCGGACTGGAGCTGGACGAAGAACGCCTGGGCGACCGCGAGGAGGAGCAGGAAGCCGAGCACGTACCAGACGGCTCCGCCCGGGGCGCCGCGGGCCCCGGTACGGCGTTCGCCGGAACGGCGGTTCTTCGCGGGAGGCTTCGACGTCTCAGGCATTCCTGCCTACAAGCGTATCCTGTTCTGCCTTTGTGAACGAGAGTTCTCCTGCCGAGGCGTCGATCACGACGCGATCCCCTTCGCGGAACTCCCCCTGCAGCACGCGCATCGCCAGCGGGTCGAGCACCCGCCGCTGGATGGTCCGCTTCAGCGGCCGCGCGCCGTAGGTGGGGTCGTAGCCCTCCTCGATGATGACGTCCTTCGCCTTGCCGGTCAGCTCGACGTGGATCTTGCGGTCTTCCAGCCGCTTCACCAGGCCGCGCAGCTGGATGTCGATGATCGTCCGCATCTGCTCGCGGGTCAGCGCGTGGAAGATGATGATGTCGTCCACGCGGTTGATGAACTCGGGACGGAAATGCGCGCGCAGCGCGTCCATCACCTCGCGCTTGACCCCTTCGGTCAGCGGTTCCCCCTTGACCACCGTCTCGGCGATGAAGTGGCTGCCGATGTTCGAGGTCATGATCACGACGGTGTTCTTGAAGTCCACCGTGCGTCCCTTGCCGTCGGTCAGCCGCCCGTCGTCGAGCAGCTGGAGCATGACGTTCAGCACTTCGGGATGCGCCTTCTCGATCTCGTCGAACAGGACCACGGAGTAGGGGCGCCTGCGGACGGCCTCGGTGAGCTGCCCCGACTCCTCGTAGCCGACATATCCCGGCGGCGCGCCGATCAGCCGCGAGACCGTGTGCTTCTCCTGGTACTCCGACATGTCGATGCGGATCATCGACTGCTCGTCGTCGAAGAGGAACTCGGCGAGGGCGCGCGCCAGCTCGGTCTTGCCGACGCCGGTGGGGCCGAGGAAGATGAAGCTGCCGAGCGGGCGGTTGGGATCCTGCAGCCCGGCGCGGGCGCGCCTGATCGCGTTGGCGACGGCCGCGATCGCTTCTTCCTGGCCGACCACGCGCTGGTGCAGCCGCTCTTCCATCTTGATCAGCTTCTGGATCTCCCCCTCCATCAGGCGGCTGACGGGGATGCCGGTCCAGCGGCCGACGACCTCGGCGATGTCTTCCTCGTCGACTTCCTCCTTCAGCATCCGCTGTCCCTTCTGCAGCTCTGACAGCTTCGACTCCTGTTCCTTGATCTTGCGCTCCAGCTCCGGCACGCGGCCGTACTGCAGCTCGGAGGCCTTCGCGTAGTCGCCGGCCTGCTGCGCGCGCTGCATCTCCATGCGCACCTGCTCGAGCTCCTCCTTGAGCGTGCGCGATCCCTGGATCGCCGCCTTCTCCTGTTCCCAGTGCGCCGTCAGGCGATCCTTTTCTTCCTTGAGGTTGGCCAGCTCGCGCTCCAGCTTCTCCAGCCGTTCCTTCGACGCCGCGTCCTTTTCCTTGCGCAGCGCCTCGCGCTCGATCTCGAGCTGCATGATGCGGCGGTGGACTTCGTCGATCTCCGCCGGCATCGAGTCGATTTCCATCCGCAGCCGCGACGCCGCTTCGTCGATGAGGTCGATCGCCTTGTCGGGCAGGAAGCGATCGGTGATGTAGCGGTGCGACAGCACCGCCGCGGCGACCAGCGCCGAGTCCTTGAACTTGACGCCGTGATGGATCTCGTAGCGCTCGCGCAGGCCGCGCAGGATGCTGATCGTGTCCTCGACGGTCGGCTCGCCGACCATCACCGGCTGGAAGCGGCGCTCGAGCGCGGCGTCCTTCTCGATGTGCTTGCGGTACTCGTCGAGCGTGGTCGCGCCGATGGTGTGCAGCTCGCCGCGCGCCAGCATCGGCTTCAGCATGTTGGCCGCGTCCATCGCCCCCTCCGCCGCGCCGGCGCCGACGACGGTGTGCAGCTCGTCGATGAAGAGGACGACCTGTCCCTGCGCGTCCGCGACTTCCTTCAAGACCGCCTTGAGCCGTTCCTCGAACTCGCCGCGGTACTTCGCGCCGGCGACCAGGGCGCCCATGTCGAGCGCGACGATCTTCTTGTTCTTGAGCCCTTCGGGCACGTCCTGCCGGATGATGCGCTGCGCCAGCCCTTCGACGACGGCGGTCTTGCCGACGCCCGGCTCGCCGATCAGGACCGGGTTGTTCTTGGTGCGCCGCGACAGCACCTGGATGACGCGGCGGATCTCGTCGTCGCGGCCGATCACCGGGTCGAGCTTCCCCTTGCGCGCCAGCTCGGTCAGATCGCGGCCGTACTTCTCGAGCGACTGGTAGGTGCCCTCGGGGTTCTGCGACGTCACGCGCTGCGATCCGCGAACGGATGTCATCGCCTTGAGCACCGCATCCTTCGTCGCGCCGGCCTGCTGGAGGATGCGCGCCGATGCGCCGCCACGCCCCGACTCGCCGGCGAGCGCCAGCAGCAGGTGCTCGGTGCTGACGTATTCGTCCTTCAGCCGCTCGGCCTCGGCCTCGGCGGCGCTGGTGATCTGCCGCAGCCGCGCCGACAGCCCGGGCTGCGAGCCGCCGTGCGCGCGCGGGTTCTTGCCAAGCTCCGCGCGCACCTGGCTGGCGATCGACGCCGGCTGGATGTTCATCTTCAGCAGGATCGCGGGGACGATGCCGCCCTGCTGATCGACCAGCGACAGCAGCAGGTGCTCGGGCGTGATCTCGGGATGGCCTTCGCGGTCGGCGAGCTGCTGCGCCGCCGCGATCGCTTCCTGCCCCTTCTCGGTGTACTTTTGAATATTCATTTTCAATGCTCGCGCGGGCCGCAGGCGGTGTTGCCCGTGTCGTACCGTCTCCGTGAACCGCCAACCGTGAACCGTGAACCGTAAACCGTCTACTGTTTACTGCCGTCTGACTTCTTGAGCTGTTCCCACGCCTGGCGTTGTTCCTTCGTCAGCGTGCGGGGAAGCTGAACATCGGCCGTCGCATACAGGTCGCCGCGTGCATCCGCCTTGCCGACGATCGGCATGCCGTGCCCCTTGAGCCTGAAGATCTGTCCCGGCTGCGTCGTCTCGGGCACGCGCAGGCGGACCGAGCCGGAGATCGTCGGCACCTGCGCCTCGCCGCCCAGCACCGCCGTGGTCACCGGCAACGAGACCTTCGTGTAGAGATCGTCCCCCTTGCGCTCGAACACCGGGTGGGTGCGGATGTGCACGCGGAGGAAGAGATCGCCGGCGGCGCCGCCGTTCGATCCGGGCTCACCCTCGCCCGCGGCGCGGACGCGTGAGCCGTCCTTGACGCCGGCGGGGATGCGCACGTCGATGCTGCGGGCGTGGCCGCCGTCGGTGATCGAGATGCGGCGCATGGCGCCGTGATACGCCTCTTCGAGCGTCAGCTCCGCCTCGGACTCGAGATCGCGCCCCTTCTGGATGCGCGGCCCGCGCCCGCGGCGCGGGTCCTGGCCGGCGCCGCCGCCCGCCGGCCCGCCGCCGCCGAAGAACGTGCGGAAGAAGTCGGAGAAGGGATCCTCGTTGCCGAACAGGTCCCGCATCTCCTCCTGGGTCATCGTGCGGCTGCCGCCGGGGCCGCCCATGTTAATCGTCCAGGCGCCCCCTTCGCCGCCGCCGCCGAATCCCCCGAAGCCGCCGAACGGCGTCCCGCCGGGGAAGGGCTGTCCCTGCTGCTGCGCCTGCTCGTACATCCGCCAGTTGGCGCCGAGCTCGTCGTACTTCCGCCGCTTCTCGGGATCGCCGAGGACTTCGTAGGCCTCGTTGATCTCCTTGAACCGCGATTCCGCCGCCTTGTCGCCCGGGTTGACGTCGGGATGGTGTTTGCGCGCGAGCTTCCGGTACGCCGCCTTCAGCTCTTTTTCGCTCGCGGTCTTCGGTACGCCGAGCGTGGCGTAGTAATCCTTGAATTCCACTCCTGATAAAGTACTTCTCGCGGCATGGACGTTCAAGTCTCCGACTTCATCACCATCGGGCTGCTGGTGCTGCTCGAAGGGCTGCTCAGCGCCGACAACGCCCTGGTGCTGGCGATGATGATCCTCGGGCTGCCGCGCGGCGATCAGAAGAAGGCGCTGCGCTACGGCCTGGTCGGCGCCTTCGGCTTCCGCACCGCCGCCACCCTGCTGGCCACGTGGCTGATCCGTATCGACTGGGTCAAGGTGCTCGGCGGCCTGTACCTGCTTTATCTGTGCTACGAGCACTTCTTCCGCGGCGGCAGCCAGGAAGAGCGGAACAAGCCGGTGGTCGCGCGCCCGTGGCTCGGCCTGTCGGCGCTCTGGGGCACCGTCGTCAAGGTCGAGTTGGTGAACATCGCCTTCTCGGTCGACTCGATCCTCGTCGCGGTGGCGATGTCGAAGAAGACGTGGGTGGTGCTGGCCGGCGGCCTGCTCGGGATCATCGCGATCCGCGTCGTCATCGCCCAGCTGCTGTCGGTGGTGCGCAAGTACCCCGCGATCGTCGACGGGGCCTTCATCATCATCGCGTGGGTGGGGTTCAAGCTGCTGGTCGAATACCTGCACGCCGAGGACTACATCCAGTTCACCGTGAACAAGTGGTTCTCGTTCGGGCTGATCGTGGCGATCTTCCTGGTGTCCTACGCCTACGCCCGGCGGCTCGGCCCGGCGCCCGGGTGGGACGCCGAGGACGAAGCCGCCAGGCTGATCGAACGGGAAGGCTAGCCGGCCTACGAGCCGGAGAGCTTCAGGTCGAGCGTCTTCGCCGCCCCTTCATCGAGCGTGAAGCGCGTCGCCCGCTTGGCGGCGCGCGCCATCCACTCCGGATCGCTCCAGTCGCCCTGCGCGACGTAGTCGACCGCGATCGCGTAGAAGGCGCCCGGCGGCAGGTTGTTGATCTTGAACTGTCCCTGCTGATCCGGCCGCGCCGTCGACGTCCAGCGATTCTGCGCCAGCCCCCACTTCGTCTGATCCTCGGGGAAGATGACGACGGTGTAGTCCTTCAGGGCGTTCCCCTGATCGTCCTTGACGCTGCCGGTGATGCTGGTCGTCTTGTTGGTCAGCTCGATCTCGATCCCTTCGAGATCCTGTCCCGGCTTGAAGTCGATCCCCTTGTCGGTAACGTCCTCGCCGTTGAAGTGGACGGCCTTGGTGACCCAGCCCTTCGGCGGGTTCATCATCCGGAAGATGCGATTGCCGACGAGCCCCTCGAGCTCGAACGAGCCGTTGTCCTTCACGGCGGCGCCGCCGAGCGTCATCACCGGACCGGGATTGTCGTCGGTCGGCGTGGGCATGATGCGCATGGTGTTCAAGCCGTCCGGCTTGATCCCGCCGGCAAAGGTCACGGTGCCGCTGGCTTTCGCCCCGCGGGTCGCGACCACCACCATGCCGTTGATGTCGTCACCGGCGACGTTCACGCTCATCGTGGCGAACTCGCGCTCCTGCGGCGCCTGCGGGTTGTCGCTGGCGCCGTCGACGGTGCGGAAGGTGAACGACATCGCCGCGCCCGCCGCCGAGATCATCGCGCCGCCCGACTGCACCTGCAGCGAGTACTCGCCGGGCGCGACCCCGGTCAGCGTGAACTGGCCGTCCTTGTTGGTGCGCGACGAGCCGCCCGGCATGAACTGCATGGCGTCCCGCATCGTCGGCATCAGCATCACCATGGCGCCCGACATCGGCTTGCCGTCGGAGCCGACGGCGGTGCCGGTGATCTTGGCCAGCTTCACCGGCTGCAGCTGGATGTCGACGCTGCCCAGTTCCTGGCCGACGGCGACCGCGACGCGCTGCGCGTCGGCGGGGCTCGCGGTGCCGGGATAGTAGGTGGCGGCGTAGCCGGAGGTCTGGTTCGACCCCGTCGGTCCGCCGGCGCCGCCGCCGGCCATGTCGAAGATCATCATGTTCATGTTGCGCAGCTGCGCGCTGACGTAGTACTCGCCCGGCGGCAGCCCGTAGATGCGGAACTGCCCGAGATCGTTGGTGCTCGCGGTGCGCCCCGACGGCGTCAACCGGCGCTTGCCGTTGGTGAACTGCATGCGCATCGCCTGCACTTCCGCCTCGGCGACCGGCTCGCCGAACTCGTCGACGATGCGGCCGGCGAGCACGCTGCCGCGCGGCAGCGCGAAGTCCGTCTTGTCGAGCACCTGCGCCTCGGCAAGATCGATCGGCTTGCCCGACTCGAACGGCCGCGTCTGGCCGAACTGCATCGAGACGTAGCCGGACTTCGAGGCGGTCAGGGTGAAGCGTCCCGACGGCAGGTCGCTGAACTCGTAGCGCCCCTGCGTGTCGGTGAGCGCGGTCTTCGAGCCGATGTCGGGCCCGTTGATGCGAACCTGCGCGCGGCGCACCGGCGTGCCGGCGTCGGTGGAGAGCACGCGGCCGCGGACGCGCCCGGTGCCGGTCTTCGCCTGGCGGCCGGGCGGCAGCATCTGGATCGGCGCGCCGTCGCCGCCGGGGGCGACGACCTGGATTTGCTGACGGACTTCCTGGGCCACGGCCCATGGCGTCGCCGCCGGCAGCGCGAGAAGGCACACGAGAAGCAGGAGAGACGTTCGTCGCATAGGTGACATATTGGACGAGTTGCGCCCCGATCTGGATGATTCGAAACGACTTTTTACGATTTTAACAATTTGAGGTCGAGCGTCTTCGTCGCCCCGCTGAGAAAGGCCGCTACCCGGTGCGCGACGTCCTCCGGCTGCTGGCCGCCGTCCGTCAGAGTCTGGATCTCGATGCGTTCGCTCATTGACCGTCTCGTCGCCGCTCGGATCGGGCAGACCACGAACTTCTACCGGCACGGGTCAGGTGCTGCCGAGCGACGGGGCCGGCTCGCCGCCTATCTCGACTCACGTGCCGGTGCACGCATCCTCCTGGTCGGGGAGGCACCCGGCTATCGCGGCGCCCGCGTCTCCGGGATTCCGTTCACGTCGGAGCGCTTGCTCAC
>Ga0207648_10004692_pt1 | contig 13975 bp, 8 predicted proteins | sample KBSMisM32_FD_184310 | JGI IMG/M metagenome (GOLD analysis project Ga0207648, IMG submission 184310) | Miscanthus rhizosphere microbial communities from Kellogg Biological Station, Michigan, USA - KBS Miscanthus M3-2 (SPAdes) (version 2) | ecosystem: Host-associated > Plants > Roots > Rhizosphere...
CCGGCGATCACCGGGATCGTCGCGATCGACTTGGTCCCGTATGGGCCTTTGTGGATTTTCGAGACTTTGACGGTCGTGATCACCGCGGCCGAGACCGGGCTTTTCAGGAAGGCGTGGATCAGGATCGTCGTCACGCCGCCCTTGACGCCGCCGTTGAAGGCGAGCAGTTCGCTTTTCGCGATGAATGGAGGTTGTTCGGAGAATTCGACCTCGACGTCGGTATGGCCTTTGCCCACCAGGGCTGGCCTGCAGTGGGCCAGCGCCACTTTGGTTTCGGTCGCCACCAGTTCGCCGACCGTGCACTTGGGCAGGCCTTTGGCGTTGATCGTGCCGTTCTTGTCGGTTTCGACGACGACTTTTTCGAGCGCCGGCGGGTGGGTGCCGTCGATCGTGTTGATCGTGCCTTCCACGTTGAGGTGGATCGGTGCAAGTTTGTTCTTCGGCAGCTTGGTTGGCTTGAAGCCGCCGTTGAGGATCAGTTCGAGGTTCCCGACCTTGACGATCGTGGGCTTGTAGGCGGTCGCAATCCCGGCGCAGGCGACGGCGAGAACCGTCCCCAGCACGAGTACCGCAGTCAATCGCTTGCGCATCTGCTCTATCTCTCTCCTTTGCGGCCTGGCCTAACGCCCCGGCCTAGAAACAAGGCTTTGCCTATCCCTCCAGTCGGCAAATTACCAACATCCCGATCTAGATAAACCCCGGCATTCACAAAAAAGAGCGGCTTAACAACGACTTTCTAGCTCTGCGACATCGAGAGCCGGGTCCGCTCCCGCTCCTGCGCGGCGCCCTCGGGACCGAGGAAGGGTAGCGTGATCCAGAACATCAGGTCCGGCAACCGGCTGGGCAGCTGCGAGGTTGCCCCGTGCAGGATCTCGGTGTAGAGCAGCTCGTTGATGCCGCCGGCGAGCGAGAGCGACGTGATGCCCGGCAGCTCGACCGAGGTCTCGGCACGGCCGGCATCGAGGAAGCCGGTGAACTGGCGCAGCGCGGCGTCCCGGCGGGCCAGGGCCTTGGGGCCTGCCGCAAGCACCTCGACGATCGCGAAACGCGCCTCGTCGGGGTGCTCGGCGAGGTGTTTGAGCAGCTCGCCGAGGCCGGCCGCGACGCGCTCGGCCCAGGTCGAGCCGGGCTTCGACTCGAAGCCGCGGGCGGTATCGCCGAGCAGGTTTCCCAGCAGCACGTCGTAGGCGGCCAGGAAGCAGTCCTCCTTGCTGGCGAAGAGCTCGTAGAAGGTCTTCCTGGAGACGCCGGCGACGCCGATCACGTCGACTACTCGCGTCTCCGGGTAGCCGCGCTCGGAGACGACGTCGATCATCGCCTGGAGGATGCGATTGCGCTGGGATTCGGTCACGGTCTCCCTGGGCAGGCCGTGCCGGCCCCGTGGCAGCCGCTCGTTCAACTTCACCGTGCGTCTACCGGTAGCCACCCCAAAACTGTAGAACAGAAGGAGCCTGCTGGCTAATTCTGTACTCCGATATCTCCCCTGCAAACCGGCCGCCTGAACGGCTCCCAATACAATCGCAAACGGTGATTTGGCGGGGGACAAGGCTGGTCGCTACGCTTGCCGCCCTCGCACTGCTCGCGGGCATGCTCTCCGCCTGCGGCGGATCGGACTCCGAGACTTCGAGCTCGACGTCCGCAACGGCGGGCGGCTCCGGAAAGGGCGCTGGGCAGAGGGGGGAGACAAGCCCCGAAAAGGGCCACGCGGGCGGGGGCGAAGGCGGACCGGGCGGCTCCGACGGGGGAGGACAGCCGGCGTCGGTGTCGCCGCTGCACGTATCCGGCGGCGGTTCGGGCCAGTTCCGCGTCAAGGGCGGCGACAACAGCATTCAGGACTTTGGCGAAGAGAGCGACGAGGGCGAGCTCGAGGAAGCGGCGCGCGTGCTGCACGACTTCTATGTCGCCCGCGCCGAAGAAGACTGGAGAACGGCGTGCGCAAGCCTTTCGAGAGGGGTCGTCGAACAGCTCGAACAGCTTGTCTCGCGCACGAAGTCCGGCTACAAGGGCTGCCCCTCGGCCCTGGCGACGCTCACCCCTTCGCTGCCGCCGGCCGTGCAGCGGGAAACGACCGCCGTCGACGCCGGCAGCCTGCGGGTCGAAGGGGATCGCGGCTTCCTCATCTACCGCGGCGCCGAAAAGACGGTCTACGCGATCAACATGGCGCGCGAAGGCGGCTGGAAGGTTGGCGCGCTCGCCGGCGTCCCGCTGTCCTAGCTTCCGGTGCGACTTATGCGGTCATAGCCGGCATAAGTCGCACCGGAACGGTCAGTCGCGCCAGACGACCTGCTCGCGGCCGGGCCCGACGCCGACCAGGCGAATCGGCACGCCGACGAAGTCGGCGACGAAGTCGAGGTAGTCGCGGGCCGCCCGGGGAAGATCCGATTCGCTGCGACACTTGCCGAGCTCGGCGTCGAAGCCGGGCAGCTCCTCGTACTCGGCCTCGGCGCCGTGCAGGATCGACTGGTGATAGGGGAAGCGGTCGAGCAGGGCGCCCTCGCGCGAGCGGTAGCGGACCGCGACGCGCAGCTTGTCGAGGCCGCTGAGCACGTCGAGCTTGGTGATCGCCAGCGAGGTCATCCCGTTGAGCCGCACCGCGTAACGCAGGGCGACCAGGTCCATCCAGCCGCAGCGCCGCTCGCGGCCCGTGGTCGTGCCGTACTCGTGCCCCTTGTCGATCATGTGGCGGCCGACCTCTTCGAACAGCTCGGTCGGGAAGGGGCCGGCGCCGACGCGCGTGGCGTAGGCCTTCGCCACGCCCCAGACCTCCTCGATGTCACTGGGGGCGATGCCTGCTCCGACGGTCGCCGCGCCGGCGATCGGGTTGGAGGAGGTGACGAAGGGGTAGGTGCCGTGGTCGAGGTCGAGCAGCGTCGCCTGGGCGCCCTCGAAGATCACCGTGCGGCCGGCGTCGAGCGCCTCCCAGCAGACGCGGGCGGTGTCGGCGATGTGGGGCTCGAGCCGGTGTCCGTAGTTGACGTGCTCCTCGGTCATCGTGTGCAGGTCGAGGCGGGGGTCGGGCGCGTCCCCGAGCTCCTGCTCGACCGCCTCGCGGTCGCCCTCGCCCGCCTCCTTGCGCAGCTTGCGCCGCTGCACGGAAAGTTCGCGCAGCGCCTGCTGCTTGGGCTCGAGCGCGGCGCGGATCTTCGTGCGCAGGATCTTCTCGTCGAGCAGGTCCTGGACGCGGATGCCGAGCCGCAGCGCCTTGTCGGCGTAGCAGGGGCCGATGCCGCGGCGCGTCGTGCCGATCGAGAGCTTGCCCAGCTTCACCTCGCCCGCCGTGTCGAGCAGCACGTGGTAGGGCATGATCAGGTGCGCGTTGGCGGAGATCTTGAGGTTGCCGACGTCGATGCCGCGACGGCGCAGCCCGTCGATCTCGCCGAGCAGGATGCGCGGGTCGAGCACGACGCCGTTGCCGATCACGCAGGTCTTGTCGGGATAGAGGATCCCCGAGGGGATCAGGTGGAACTTGAACTCCTCGCCCTCGCGGACGATCGTGTGGCCGGCGTTGTTGCCGCCCTGGAAGCGCACGATCGCGTCCGCGCGCTCGGCGAGCAGGTCGGTGACCTTGCCCTTGCCCTCGTCGCCCCACTGGGCGCCGACTATCACGAGCCCTGGCATAGCGGTTGGGGATTGTGCCGGTTCTAGCCGCCGGCTGCCTGCGCCTCGAAGCGGCGATCGGGGCCGAAGAGGGGAAGGGGATCGCCGCAGATCTCGATCAGGCGCGAGACCGTGCGGGGGCCGATTTGCTTGCGCAGCTGCTCCTGGCCTTGTTCGACTGGAGCGATCGCCCCTTTGCCCTTCTTTTCCTCGATGTCGGCGTTGCTCGTCACCAGCATCGAGCGCTGATTCTCGTAGCGCTCGTTGACCAGGGCATAGAGCTGCTCGACGACCCAGTCGGTGTGGCGCTCGGAGCCGAGGTCGTCGATGTAGAGCAGGTCGACCGACGTGAGGCGCTTGAAGAAGGCGTCGTAGGCGTCCTCGGACTCGGTCGCCTGGTAGGTCTGGCGGATCTGCGTCAGCAGCTTCGGCGTGAAGTAGACCGCGACGGTCTTGCCGGCGGCGAGCGCTTCCTTGGCGAGCAGCATCGCCAGGGTCGTCTTGCCGGTGCCGGTGTTGCCCATCAGCCAGAGGCCGCGGCCGGCGGCGAGGTTCGGCTCGAGGTCGTCGGCGAAGGCCCGTACAGCGCGAACGACGCCGCGGCTGCCCATGTCCCGCTCCATGTCGGAGACCGGCGGGCGGTCGAAGGAGACGCCGCGGTAACGGGGCGGGATCCCCGAGGCGATGCCGCGCACGCGGGCCTGCTTGAGCCGTTCGGCACGGCACTCGCATTCGCGCGCGACGTCCTCGGGTCCGAGGATCCAGCCGGAGCCGTCGCAAACGCCGAGCGAGCAGGCGCCGGCGCTGCGAAAGGGCTCGTTGCGCGCGACTGCCGGCATCAGAAGTCAGGCCCCGCGGCCGCAACCTCGTCCATCGGCGGGCCCTCGCCGGCCGGCTGCTCGATCGGCTGCTCGCGCCCGGCGAAGTCGGCGAACTTCGGGAAGCGGTCGAGGAAGACCAGCTTCGGCGTGCCTATCGGCCCGTTGCGGTGCTTGGCGATGATCAGGTCGGCGAGCCCGTCCGGCTCGTCGTCGGGATCGCGGTAGTAGTCCTCGCGGTAGAGGAAGGCGACGAGGTCCGCGTCCTGCTCCAAATTTCCGCTTTCTCTCAGGTCGGAGAGCATCGGCTTGGGCGGGTGGCGCTGCTCGGGCGCGCGGGAGAGCTGGGAGATCGCGAGGACGGGCACCTCCAGCTCGCGGGCGAGGATCTTCAGCCCTCGACTCATCTGGCCGACCTGCTCGACGCGGTTGGCCCGCGGGTCGTCGGAGCGCATCAGCTGCAGGTAGTCGACGATGATCAAACCGAGGCCGCCCCTGTCCTGTTCCTGGGCGTGCAGCCGCCGCGCCTTCGCTCGCAGGTCCAGCACGCCCAGGTCGGAGGAGTCGTCGAACCAGAGCGGCGCCGCCTCCAGCTCGTTGCAGGCGCGCACCACCTTCGGCCAGTCTTTCTGCGACACCTGTCCCTTGCGCAGCTTGTCGCCGGAGATCCGCGCCCGGCAGGCGATGAAGCGCTGGGCAAGCTCGACCTCCGACATCTCGAGCGAGAAGAACGCGACCGGCAGGTTGCGCTTGACCGCGACGTTTTCGGCGATGTTGGCGACGATCGCCGACTTGCCCATGGCCGGCCGTGCAGCGACGATGATCAGGTTCCCCGGCTGGAACCCTCCCGTGATCGCGTCGACGTCGCGGAAGCCGGAGGGGGTGCCGGTCAGCTCGGTCTCGCCGGTGGAGAGCTTCTCGAGGCGGTCGACCTCGTCGTGGAGGATCTCTGAGAGGAGTTTGAAGTCGCTCGCCTGCTCTTTGTGGGCGACGTCGAAAAGCAGCTTCTCTGCCCGCTCGGAGAGCTCGCGCGGTTCGCCGTCGCGCTCGTGCACCCAGCCCTGGATCTGCTGGCCGGCGCCGAGCAGGCGGCGCAGCAGCGAGTTCTGCTGGACGATCTCGGCGTAGTGCTTGGCGTTGCCGGCCGCCGGCACCTTCGCCGCCAGCTCGGAGACGTAGTGCTTGCTGCCCGCCTCCTCGATCTGGTTGCGCTGGGTCAGCGCCTCGCTGACGCTGAGCTCGTCGACCGGCTTGGAGGCCGCGTAGAGGTCGTGGATCGCGGTGAAGATCGTCGCGTGCTTGTCGAGGTAGAAGTCGGCGGCGTTGAGCTTGACCTCGTCGATCACCCGGGTCAGCGTCGTCTCGGCGACCAGCATCGCCCCGAGCACCGATTCCTCGGCCTCGATGTTCTGCGGCGGGACGTGGGCTGTGGGAGCGGATGCCATTCGACCTAGTTAAGGGCCCGCGGCGGCGGCAAGCGGCGGGAATCCCAAGAAAATCAGACGGCTCAGCAGCGACTCGGGGGCGTCTCTGCAAATTGAGAGGAAAGAAAGAAAGGCGGATAGGATCGGCCCGTCAACAATGCTTGGAGGAGGGGCGATGAACGCCAACAAGGAGCTTTGGGAGAAGGGCGACTTCACCCGTATCGCCGAGAGCATGCGGGAGAGTGGGTCCGCGCTGGTTGCGGATCTGGGCGTCGCCGAGGGGCTGCGCGTGCTCGACCTCGGCTGCGGCGATGGCACCACCGCCATCCCGGCGGCGCAGCTCGGGGCCGACGTCCTCGGCGTCGACATCGCCTCCAACCTCGTCGCCGCGGGCAACGCTCGCGCCGAGGCTCTCGGCTTGGCCAACTGCAGGTTCCAGGAGGGCGACGCCTCCGACCTCAGCGAGCTCGGGGACGAGAGCTTCGACCTCGTCGTCAGCATCTTCGGCGCGATGTTCGCGCCGAAGCCGTACGACGTGGCGAAGGAGATGGTGCGCGTGACCAAGCCCGGCGGGCGGATCGTGATGGGCAACTGGATCCCGAACGATCCGACGCTGGTGGCGCAGATCCTCAAGATCAGCTCCTCCTACTCGCCGCCTCCCCCGGAGGGTTTCGTCAGCCCGATGACCTGGGGCATGGAGGACGAGGTGGTCGACCGCTTCACAGCGGCGGGGCCCCCCGCCGAGCGGATCTCCTTCCAGCGCGACACCTACACCTTCGCGCACCCCGGCTCCCCGTCGGAGCTGGTGGCCGCCTTCCGGACCTATTACGGGCCGACGATGAACGCCTTCGCGGCGGCGGAAGCCGAGGGTCGCGAGGCCGACCTCCAGGCCGAGCTGGAGAGCCTGTTCGCCGAGCAGAACACGAGCGAGGAGGGGACCTCGATCCCGGCGACCTTCCTGCGGGTCACGGTCCAGCGGTAGCGACGCCTCAGAGCGTCAGGCGCCGAGGGTGAGAGCGGTGAGGACGATCCGCTCCTGCTCCCGCACGTGGGCGGCCGAGTACCCCTCGCCGGTGCTCGCCCGGATCGGCCGGCCGATGTAGCCGAGCTCGACCCCCTCGGGCAGGACGTCGGGGAGGCGGCGCGACATCACCTTCCAGCAGCCCATGTTGCGCGGCTCCTCCTGCACCCAGACGACCTCCTTCAGGTTCGGGTAGGACGCGATCAGCTCGGTGAGTTGTTCCTTGGCGAAGGGGAAGAGCAGCTCGACGCGGGCGATCGCGACGTTCTCGGCGCTCTCGCGGCGATCGCTGCCGTCGAGGTCGAAGTAGACCTTGCCGGTGCAGAGGACGAGTCGCTCGACCTTCTCGCGCCGCTCGGCCGCGGTCGGGTCGTCGAGGATGAAGTGGAAGTGCTGCTCGGTCAGCTGCTCGGGCGTGGCGGCGGCGCGGTCGAGCCGCAGCAGCCCCTTTGGCGTGAAGACCACCAGCGGGCGCGGCTTCTCGATCAGCGCCTGGCGGCGCAGCAGGTGGAAGTACTGCGCCGCCGTGGTCGGGTTGGCGATGCGGATGTTGCCCTCGGCGCCGAGCGCCAGGAAACGCTCGATGCGGGCGCTGGAGTGCTCGGGGCCCGAGCCCTCGTAGCCGTGTGGCAGCAGCAGCGTCAGGCGGCTGGTCTGTCCCCACTTGGCCTCTCCGGAGACGATGAAGCTGTCGACGATCACCTGGCCGGCGTTGGCGAAGTCGCCGTACTGCGCCTCCCAAAGCACCAGCGCATCCGGTTTCGCCGCCGAGTAGCCGTACTCGAAGCCGAGGCAGGCCATCTCGGAGAGCGGGCTGTTGTAGAGCTCGAACGGAGCCGTCGCATCCTCCAGGTTCTGCATCGGGCAGTACTCGAGCCCCGTCTTCTCGTCGTGGAGGACGAGGTGCCGTTGCGAGAAGGTGCCGCGCTCGGTGTCCTGTCCGGTGAGCCGGATGTGCACGCCCTCGCTCAGCAGCGAGGCGAAGGCGAGCGCCTCGGCGTGACCGAATTCGATTCCACCGCTCTCCAGCGCCTCGACTCGCTTGGACAGCGGTTTGCGCAGCTTGCGGTGCACGGTGAAGCTCTCCGGCACCTGGATCAGCGCCTCGTTCAGCTTGCGCAGCCTCTCCAGCGGTACGCCGGTCGCGACCGGCGGGCTGGCGCTGCGGTCGAGCTCGCCGGTGCTGCCGGTGGTCACGGTCGGGTCCTCGTATTCGCCCAGCTCCATCTTGTGGCGCAGGTCCTTGAGCGCGGCCGACATCTCGTCGTGGCGTGCCGTCGATGCCGCCTCTGCTTCCTCCCGCGAGATCGTGCCCTCTTCGGCCAGCTTCTCGGCGTAGATCTCCGAGACGGGCGGGTGGGCCTTGATCTTGGCCGCGGTCTGCGGCTGGGTGTAGGCGGGCTCGTCGGTCTCGTTGTGCCCGTAACGGCGGTAGCCGATCACGTCGATGACGATGTCCTGCGCCCAGCGGTCGCGGTAGGCCATCGCCAGGCGGATCGCCGCCGAGCAGGCCTCGACGTCGTCGGCGTTGACGTGGACGATCGGCACGTTGAAGCCCTTCGCCATGTCGGCCGCATAGGGGGTCGAGCGGGCCTCCTCCGGGTCGGTGGTGAAGCCCACCTGGTTGTTCTGGATGATGTGGACCGTGCCGCCGGTCGTATAGCCCTCCAGCGCCCGTAGGTTGAGCGTCTCGGCGACGACTCCCTGGCCGGGGAAGGAGGCGTCGCCGTGCAGCAGGACCGGCACGGCGCATCTCGGGTGGTGCTCGATCCGGGGGCCGTCGAACTCGGACTGGATGAAGCGGGTCGCGCCCTCGACGACCGGGTTGACGAACTCGAGGTGGCTCGGGTTGGGGTAGAGGCGCACGTCGATCCTCTCGCCCTCGCTCGTCTCGTAGGTGCCCTGGTGGCCGTAGTGGTACTTGACGTCGCCGGTGCCGCCGTGCGGGATCGCGGCCACGGCCTTGACCGCGTCGATCTGCTTCGACCCCTCGAACTCGGCCAGGATCGACTCGACCGAGCGACCCAGGTTGTGGGCGAGCACGCTGAGCCGGCCGCGATGGGCCATGCCGAAGACGACCTCTTGGGCGCCGCCGCGGTAGGCGAGCGTGACGAGCTCGTCGAGCATCGGCACGATCGCGTCCAGTCCCTCGATCGTGAAGATCTTCTGCCCCAGGTAGGCCTTCTCGACGAAGCGCTCGAACTGGAAGACGTCGATCAGCCGCAGCAGCAGGCGGCGTTTCTCGTCCGCGGCGAGCGGCTGGCGGTGGGCGCCGGTCTCGACCATCTCGCGCAGCCAGGTCCGCTGCTGGTGAGAGGAGAGATGCTCGAACTGGTAGGCGATCGTGCCGCAGTAGGCCTCGCGCATCCGCTGCAGCGGCTCGAGCAGCGTCTCGCCCGGCACACCGATGCGCAGGATCGAGGCCGGGATCCTCGACATCAGCTCCGGGGTCAGGTTGACCGTCTCGGGCTGGATCGCGGGATCGCCCTTCGGCTCGGAGCCGAGCGGGTCGAGGGGAGCGGCGAGGTGGCCGTGGGTGCGGTAGTTCTTGAGCAGCGAGGTCGCCGCCTGCACCGCCTGCAGCAGCTCCTGGTCGGGCTCGCCCGTGGCGACGCTCACCTCGGCCCCCGGCGCGCCGAGCGGCGGCGCCGAGGCGGCGGCCGGGTGCGCCGAGGAGATCGCGCCGGTGTCGAGGTCGAGATCGGCGGCGACCGACTCGTAGAAGCCGTCCTCGCCCTGCAGCAGCTGCTCGATGCTGCGCAGGAAGGCGCCGGACTCGGCCCCCTGGATCACCCGATGATCGTAGGTCGAGGTCATCGTCATCACCTTGGAGACGCCGAGCTGGCGCAGCCGTTCGGGCGTCGCGTGCGCCCACTCCGGCGGATAGGCGATCGAGCCTGTGGCGACGATCGCGCTCTGGCCGCTCATCAGGCGTGGTACGGAGGCGATCGTGCCGATGCCGCCAGGGTTGGTCAGCGAGATGTTCGTGCCCTGAAAGTCGTCCGCGGTGAGCTTGTTCTCGCGCGTCTTTGTGATCAGGTCCTCGTAATAGGTGTGGAAGGCGTTGAAATCGAGCTCCTCGGCGCCCTTGATCGCCGGCACCATAAGGCTGTGCGAACCGTCCTTGCGCTCGACGTCGACGGCGATGCCGAGGTTGACGGGCCCGCCCTCGATCGCGTACGGCTTGCCGTCGCGCTGCTCGAAGACACGCGTCATCACCGGGTGCCGCTTCGCGGCTTGAACGATCGCCCAGGCGACGAGGTGGGTGAAGGAGACCTTCAGGCCGCGCTCGTTGAGCATGCCGTTCAGCGCCTTGCGCTTCGCGTCGAGCGTGTCGACCGCGATCGTCCGGAACGAGGTCGCCGTCGGCACCTCCTTCGACTCGTCCATCGCCTGCGCCAGCATCGCCGCCGGCCCCCGCAACGGCTTCTCCTCACCCTTCGCCGCCGAACCCGCCCACACCTCACCGTTTGCGGCCGCGACCACATCCTCCTTCGTCACCTTCTCGCCCGGTCCCGTACCCGCTACCGAGCCAATGTCGACGCCGGTCTCTTCCGCCACGCGCCGAGCGACTGGCGTCGCCCGGACTCCGTCGGCTCCGTTGGTCCCGGCAGCTGCCGGCTCAGACGCCTCTTCCGCGGGTGGCGCGGACTCGGAGGGGCCGAGAACGGAGGCCTCGCCCCCGCCCGCAGGCCCCCCCGAGGTCGTGCCAGGCCCCGCGGATGAGCCGTTAGAGCCCGGCTCCATCTCCGCCATCGGCGCCCCCACCGACACCTCGTCGTCGACCGCCACCAGCAGCTTGGTGATCGTCCCGTCCGCCGGCGCCGGCACCTCGGCGTCGACCTTGTCCGTCGACACCTCGACGACCGTGTCGCCCTCCTTGACGAAATCGCCCTCGGCGACGTGCCACTCGAGCACGATCCCCTCGGTGACCGACTCGCCCATCTCGGGCATCGCGATCTGCAGCGTCGCCGTCTCCGCCATCTTGGTTCCGAGTCTATGAAACCGAGGTAGTGAACTTCGCGGTGAAGGTAGGCTGAAAGGGATGAGCTACTTCGTCACCGGCGCCACCGGCTTCATCGGGCGCAATCTCGTGCAACGGCTGCTGCGCCGGGAGGGCACCGTCTACGCGCTGGTCCGCTCCGGCTCGCGTGGGCGCCTCGAGGAGCTGCGCACGTCCTGGGGGCCTGACGGGGCGCGCGTCGTGCCGATCTCCGGCGACCTCTCGCAGCCGGGGCTGGGCGTCTCCGAGGAGGACCTGCTGACCCTGCGCGGCAAGATCGACCACTTCTTCCACCTGGCCGCGATCTACGACATGACCGCCGGCGCGGAAGCGCAGGAGATCGCCAACGTCGAGGGCACGCGCCACGCGGTCGAACTGGCCGGGGCCGTCGACGCCGGCTGCTTCCACCAGGTCAGCTCGATCGCCGCCGCCGGCCTCTACCGGGGCGAGTGGCGCGAGGACATGTTCGAGGAGGCCGAACGGCTCGACACCCATCCCTACTTCCGCACCAAGCACGAGTCCGAGCGCGTCGTGCGCGAGGAGTGCCACCGGCCCTGGCGGGTCTACCGGCCCGGGATCGTCGTCGGCGACTCGCGCAGCGGCGAGACCGACAAGGTCGACGGCCCCTATTACTTCTTCAAGCTCCTGCAGCGGGCACGCAGGCTGCTGCCGGGCTGGCTGCCGGCGCTGGGCGTCGAAGGCGGCGAGATCAACATCGTCCCGGTCGACTACGTCGCCGACGCGATCGACTACATCGCCCAGCGGCCGGGCCTGGACGGGCGGGCCTTCCACCTCACCGACCCCCACCCGAAGAGCGCCGGCGAGGTGGTCAACCTCTTCGCCCGCGCCGCCGACGCGCCGCAGGCGGTCGTGCGGCTCGACTCGGGCATAACCGATCCGGCGACCTCGCTGGTGCGCACCGGCCTGCGCTTCCTGCCGCCGGCCAAGCGGCTGGTGAAAGCGGGGCTTGGCGAGCTGGGGATTCCGGCCGGCGTCCTCAACTACGTCAGCTATCCCACCCACTTCGACTCCGGCAAGACGCAGGAGGTGCTCGAGGGCTCGGGCATCGCCGTGCCGCCGCTCGAGTCCTATGCGGACCGCATCTGGGACTACTGGGAGCGAAACCTCGACCCCGATCTCTTCAAGGACCGCTCGCTGAGCGCCGCGGTGCGCGGCAAGGTGGTGCTGATCACCGGCGCCTCCTCGGGGATCGGCAAGGCGACCGCGGTGAAGGCGGCCGACGCCGGCGCGACCGTGCTGCTCGTCGCCCGCTCGGTCGAGAAGCTGGAGGAGACCAAGCACGAGATCGAGGCGGCAGGCGGAATAGCCCACATCCACCGCTGCGACATGGCGGACATCGAGGACGTCGAGCGGATGGCCGACGAGGTGCTCGGCTACCACGGGCGGGTCGACGTCCTCGTCAACAACGCCGGGCGCTCGATCCGGCGGGGCGTCGGCCTCTCCTACGACCGCTTCCACGACTACGAGCGGACGATGCAGGTCAACTACTTCGGCGCAGTGCGGCTGATCCTGGCGCTGCTGCCCTCGATGCGGGCGCGCAAGTCCGGGCAGATCATCAACGTCAGCTCGATCGGCACGCAGACCAACCCGCCGCGCTTCTCCGCCTACGTCGCATCGAAGGCGGCGCTCGACGCCTTCGGCCGCGTGATCGCCTCCGAGGTCTTCGACGACGGCGTCCACATCACGACGATTCACATGCCGCTGGTGCGCACGCCGATGATCGCGCCAACGCGGATGTACGACGTCTTCCCGGCGATCTCGCCCGAGGAGGCCGCGGAGATGATCTCCGGGGCGATGATCGACCAGCCGAAGAAGGTGGCGACGCGCCTCGGGACCTTCGGCGAGCTGCTCTACGCGGTGGCGCCGTCGGTGAGCGACCGGATCCTCAACCAGGCCTACCGGCTGTTCCCGGAGAGCCAGGCGGCCAAGGGCAAGGCCGAGGAGGCGCCTGAAAAGCCGCCGTCCACAGAGGCTGTGGCGTTTGCGCACTTGATGAAAGGGGTTCACTGGTAGGGCTGTCGGGGGTGCCTCTCGCCCGGACAAACGCCGGCCTGATTAGGCCGGCGTTTTGAGTATCCGCCCGTTCGAGAGGCACCCCCGACAGCCCTACTGCGAACGGCTGTCATGGCTCGCAGGCTCAAGCACTGGGGGTGGGGCTATGAGGACCAGGCGCCTTCGAAGGAGGAGCTGGGGGAGGCGGCGAGAGGGATAAGGGAGCGGTTCGGTTTCGGGGAGGAGCCGGAAGCGGCCGTGCCTCTCGAGGAGGTGGAGCTGCGCAAGCCGAGGCTGAAGGTGCCGGAGGCGTTTGGCGACCTCTTTACCGAAGACCGCTACGAGCGCACTTCTCATGCGCTTGGCAAGGCGTACCGGGACGTGGTGCGCGGGTTCAGGGGAGAGTTCGAGAATCCGCCGGACTTGGTGGCGTTGCCCAGGGACGAGTCGGAGATCGAGGTGGTGCTCGAGTGGTGCGAGGCCGAGGGGGCGGCCGTGGTGCCGTTCGGCGGCGGCACGAGCGTCGTCGGCGGGGTCGAGGCGCGGTTGGGCGACCGGCCGGTGGTCTCGATGGACCTGCGCCGGTTGGACCGGGTTTTGGAGGTCGACGCCGGATCGCTGGCGGCGCGGATCCAGGCGGGGGCGACGGGAGCGCGGCTGGAGGAGCAGTTGCGCGAGCACGGGCTGACGCTGCGCCACTTCCCCCAGAGCTTCGAGTACTCGACGCTGGGCGGTTGGATCGCGACCCGGGCGGGCGGGCACTTCGCGACCCTCTACACGCACATCGACGACCTGGTCGAGTCGGTGCGAGCGATCACGCCGCGCGGGACGTGGGAGAGCCGGCGCCTGCCGGGCTCGGGCGCGGGCCCGTCGCCCGATCGCATGCTGATCGGCTCGGAGGGCATCCTCGGCGCGATCGCCGAGGCCTGGGTGCGGGTGCGCCCGCGTCCCGAGTTCAAGGCCTCCTGCGCGGTCGAGTTCGACGACTTTCGCGCCGCCGTGGGCGCCGTGCGCGAGATCTCGCAGTCCGGCCTCCATCCCTCCAACTGCCGCCTGCTCGACGCGATCGAGGCGGGGACGACGGGCGCCGGCTCAGGCG